>WNFL01302588.1_pt1 | contig 11892 bp, 11 predicted proteins | sample 5400361 | NCBI WGS metagenome assembly WNFL01 (sample SAMN13153351, study PRJNA577476) | soil metagenome | isolation source: 40 cm soil on Douglas fir-dominated hillslope | place: USA:California | collected 2013-09-17
TGACGGCTGGCGGCTGATCGACTGGGATACGGCGCTCTTCGCGCCGCCCGAACGCGACCTGTGGAGCCTGGACCCAGGAGACGGGTCCGTGCTCCAGGCGTATGCGGCAGCGACCGGCGTGCGGCCGTTGCCGCATTTGCTCGAGCTATTCCGGGTTAGGTGGGACCTCGCCGATACTGCGGTCGACGTGAGCCGGTTCATGCGGCCCCACCACGGCACCGCCGAGGACGACGCGTCGTGGCGGAACCTGAGCTTGGTGATCGAGCGGATCAGCGCCTGAGATTCAGCTAGGTGGTCCGGCCAGCTGGCTGAGCTCTATGTTCGCGATTCTCCAGCCCGAGTCTGCGGCGCGCACGAATACATGCGTGATTCGGAACTGACCGTCCGCGGACCGGCCGCCGAAGGTGGCCTGCTGGGTGTGCCTGCCGATAGCGATGGCCGTATCGCCGAAGTCGCGGACCTCGACCTCGTCCCAGGACAGCGATTTGGTGTCCAGCGCGCCGGTTTGGTAGCGCTCCAGCCACTGGGTTTTGTCGAGGATGAAGCCGAACGGTCCTACCAGCCGGAATTCGTCGACTGCCAGCTCTGCGAGAACGACCGTGTCCGCGCGCTGCTCGGCCTCTGCCCAGCGCCTGCCAAGCGCCAGGATCTCGGCCGTGCCGTGGTTCGTCATCACCTCTGCCTCCCTTGCGTCTGGGTGTCGCCCGGCTGAGCCATCGGCTGACCCTGCCGGTACATCTGAGGCGGCTTGTTGCCAGCGGACTGCCCGCCGTCGATCGGGATCACTGCTCCCGTGATAAACGAGGAAGCGGGCGAGCAGAGCCAGAGCACGGTCTGCGCGACCTCGGAGGCTTTACCCGTCCTGCGCATTGGCGTGGACAGGCCGGCCAGCCGCTGGGCCTGCGGGCCCGCGACTTGGAGGTGGTGGGTGAGGATCGGGCCCGGCGCTACGACATTGACCCGGATGCCCTGATCGGCGTAGTCCAAGGCCGCGACCTTGGTCAGTCCGATGATCCCGGCCTTGCCGGCCACGTACGCCGCGAGATTCGCGGTGGCATTGATCCCGGCGACGGACGCCATGTTCACGATCGCCCCGCCGCCAGTGGCCAGCATGGCCGGGATCTGGAACTTCATGCCGAGGAACGTGCCGCGAATATTGGTGGCGATGCCACGGTCGAACTCGGCGACGTCGATCTCGGCCAGCGGTGCGGGCAGCGGGCCGTCCGTGGCGTTGTTGAACGCCGCGTCGAGCCGGCCGTAACGCGCGGTCGCCTGGTCGATGAGGTTCCGTACCGAATCAGCGTCCGAGACGTCGCAGCCGACCGCGATAGCGTCACCGCCAGCCGATTCGATCCGCTGCACGACGGACCTTAGCGCCGCGATGTCGCGGGCCGCGAGCACGACAGCGGCCCCCGCCGAAGCGAACGCCTCAGCCGCTGCGGCGCCGATGCCTTTGCTAGCACCAGCGACGAGGGCCACCCTGCCTTGCATCGGAAGATCCTGCATGCCAACCTCCATGACACAAGCTTAGGCATCGAATGATTCGATGTCAAACACTTAGCTGTCGATGAGTGACCGCGGGGACGCCGCTAGCTCGGAGCGCTGCTTCGCGGCCAGACCTGCCATGCCGGGTGCCCGGAGCGGGAGCGCCGACAGGACAGGACGACTAGCAGTGGCCACAGTGCCTGAGCGCTGCCCAATACGCGTTCGGCCAAGCCAATCTGGCCGCCGTGGGTGATCAGTTCGGCCAGGAACCAGGCGAGCAGAATGGTGATCATCGCGCTGGCGCTGACCGCTGCGGGCGGCCGCAGTCCCCACGGGACTGTCGGGCCCTGCTGGCGGGAGGCCAGCGGCCACGCGGAAAGGAATACGAAACCTAGCGCCGACCAGAACGCGTGCGCCAGCGAGAAGCTGCCTGGCGCAGCCTCCGGGCTCGCCGCGACAAGCACTCCCGCCAGTCCGGCAGCGATCAGGACAAGCCGCCCTGACAGCGCTGCGGGGCGCAGCGCGACAGCAGTGATGACGTAGCAGCCTGCGACAACGACGAAAGCGCCGGTCATGACCCACCGGTCGGCCGCGCCGGCTCCAGCCAGCGTGCTAACGCTCTGCCTGATCGAATCGAATGGCTGCGGCTGCAGTCCAGCGGCGACTGTCCAGCCGCCGATCAGCAAGACCGGAGTCGCCGCCGACGAAACTACGCCCCACCATGGCACGCCGCGCATCTCAACCACCGTAAGCGAATTGCCGCGGAGGGCCGTTGCGGGGGTGCTGCGACGACCAGTGGACGGCCGCGCACGGCCGTTTTGGTATGCGTGGACGGCGAATGCCCCGGCGCGCAGTGCAGACACTGCGCGCCGGGGCCACGGCCGCTTTGTTAGGCCAGGGAACTTTCGAGATCGCGTACCTCGTCGATATCGGCGACCGCTGGCATGGCCGAAGCGCCCGCGAGGTCCTCACGTCGTAGCCGGATCGTCACGAGCACCACGATCAGGGCGAGCACGGCGATCCCGGCCGCGACCAGGAAGCCGCGGGAGATACCTACGGCCAGCGCCTGATGCAGGATCGGCGCGGGCACCGTCCCTCCGGCCTTACCGGCCGGCAGATGCAGGCCGGCCCGGCCTCCGGCCGCCGCGGCCTGGGCGACCTGGTGCTTGATGCTGTTCGATACGACGGTCCAGGTGACCGTGCCGAGGGCGGCAAGCCCGATCGCCCCGCCGACCTGCTGGCCGGTGTTGAGCAGGCTTGACGCCACCCCGGAATCCTCGCCGCGGACCTTGTTGAGTGCGACGAGCGACAGCGGGACGAACAGCATGCCGAGTCCCACCGAGGTGACGAGCATCGGGCCGAGCAGGCCGCTGACGTACTGGCTGTGCACGGTCAGATGCGAGAACCAGTACATGCCTACCGCGGTGATTGACGCGCCGGCCACCATAAACGGCCGCGCCCCGACGCGGCTGATTAGCTGGGACACGACTCCCGACATCAGCACGACCGTGCCGGCGAACGGGAGGAACGCCACGCCGGACCTCAGCGCGCTGTACCCGAGCACCTCCTGCACGAAGATCGTGAGGAAGAAGAAGATCCCGAACATGGCGGTTGCCAGGCACAGCATCACCACGTAGGCGCCAGTGCGGCTGCGGTTCTCGAGGATGCGCAGCGGCATCAGCGCATGCCGGCTGCGCGACTCGATGAGGGCGAAGGTCACCAGCAGCACCACTGCGGCGGCAAGCGAGACAATGACCTTGGCGTCGGTCCAGTGCGAGACGCCGGCCTGGTCAGTGCTGGCGTTCGAGAGGCCGTAGACGAGGAGCGCGACTCCAGCCGTGCTCGTGATCGCTCCCGGCAGGTCGAACCTGCCGCGCCTGCGCGTGGACTCGGAGAGCACGTATCCGGCGAGGATGGCGGTGACGATGCCGATCGGCACGTTGACGAACATCACCCAGCGCCAGGAGAGATAGGTGGTAAGCAGGCCGCCCGCGATCAGGCCGACAGCGGCGCCGCCGCCGCTCATGGCGGCGTAGACGCCCATGGCCCGGTTCCGCGGCGCACCCTCCGGGAACGTGGTGGTGATCAGCGCGAGAGCGGTGGGGGCGATCATCGCTCCGCCAACTCCCTGGGCAGCTCTGGCCACCAGCAGCCAGGCCTCTGACGTGGCGAAGCCGCCGAACAGCGATGCCAGAGAGAACAGCAGCAGACCGGCGATGAAGATCTTCCTCCGGCCGAGCAGGTCGCCCGATCGGCCGCCGAGGAGCAGGAGTCCGCCGAAGGTAACGGCGTAGGCGGTCACGACCCATTCCAGGCCGCTTCCGCTGAAGCCGAGTGCCCGCTGAATGTGCGGCAGCGCGACGTTGACGATGGCCGAGTCGAGCACGACCATCAGCTGGGCGGTAGCGATGACGAAGAGAGCGAGGCCGAGGCGGCGATTGCCGTCGGCGGCGTGCGCGCCGGGATTGATTGCCCGGCTGGTAGCCGGTTGCGTCGAAGACACAGCGGCCTCCTAACCTATTTCGGGCGTACGGACCCACCGCCGCGGCCCTCGCTGGGTTCACGGCGCTATGGGATAAGGGGAATAGTCAGCAACGACCTGCGCAGGCCGCCGGAGTGCTAGTGGCGGATGGAAATCTCTCGCTGTTCAGGTATTGGCCGGCCCGCTGTTCTGGGTCCGAAGGCCATACCAGGTTGCGCAGGTCAGCCTGAATGGGTCAGGTTAATGGGCGACCGGCGAGGTAGCGCCCGTGCTGCCGCTCACCTCCATCTCCGGCTTGCTGACGGCCTGCCCTTCAGGCGTGGCCGCCATGGTCTTGCACATCTTGCGGACGAGCTCGAGAAACTGCTCGCGTTCGCTCCGGTCCAGTGCGTGCGTCCACGGCATCTGGCCGAGCACCTCCCGCTCCATGGCCGCCTTGATCTCAACACCGCGGTCGGTAAGCGCGAGATTCTTGATCCGCCGGTCGGACGGATTGGGCTCGCGCTTGGCCAGGCCGCGCTGTTCGAGCGCGTCGGCGATCATGGTGACGAAGGAGGGGTCGCAATGCAGCCGCTGGCCGAGATCCTTCATAGCCACCGGGGTATCGAGCCGGCGGAGGGCTTTCATGCAAGAGACGGGAACGCCGTAGCGCTGCGAGAGTTGCTCGCCGCGCTGGATCAGATGGGCGATGAACTCGGTCATGGCATCGAAGATCTCCTGACCGAGCTTGTCGCCGCCCGGACACCAGCTCACTGTCGCCTCCTGCATCGGCCCTCGGTGCGAGGTCACGGCACCTGGCCCTTGTCAACCTTGTCTGTGTCAACGGTTGAGTGGCTCAACCATATTTCCAATTGCTTGATGTTGTCAAAGGTTTTCTGTCTCATGGATCTGGAGCGAGGTCCGCGGGATGCCTCACTCACCTGTGGCACCGTCGATGCGCTCCCTGATCAGGTCGGCATGACCGGTGTGCCTGGCGTACTCACCGATCACCTTGACCAGGTTCCAGCGGACCGAGAACCGGTTACCCGCGGCGGTTGCCCCGAGCGGTCCTGTTGCGGAAAGTAGCTGGTCAGCCCGCCTTCGCTCGTCATGCCAGCGGGCCATCGACGCCGCGACCATGTCCGGCGTCAGATCGCAGATGTCGGCATCGGGAGCTTCGCCGGAGCAGTAGACCCAGCTGAACTCGCCTCCGGCCAGGGCCCGCACGAGGTACGCGTGCTCCATCTCGGTCATGTGCCTCACCAGGCCAAGCAGCGACAGATCCGATGGCGGCGCTGACGCCATGACAAGTTGCTCGTCGGTCAGCCCTTCGCATTTGGCCGCCAGCGCATCGCGGTGAAAAGCCAGCCAGCCAAGCAGGAGACCCCGCTCGCTTGCGTTGCCTGGCTCAGGGGCCCTGTTCATCGCTTTCTCCGAATCTCTGCCGGATCCTCGGCTAGACGGTGCTGCTGACCGCCTCGGCCAGCGGCCGGCGGGGTGCCCGCGGGCCGCGGCGCAGCTTTTCACTGTTGCCGCGTCTGCCGCCTGCTTCTCGGCACCGGGAGTCCCGCCGGCGAGGCGGAGGCCCGCGCGACGGTCGGCCGGATCGGGAGATCCCGGCAGATCGTTGCGCTGCCAGCGGACGAGATGGTGACACCGGCCTGGCCATACCAGCATAGGTTCCATGACCGAAATCCAGTTCGGCGTCAACTTTCGTGCCGCGGCGTCTGCCGTTGAGTTCGAGCAGCTAGTCAGGCGGGCCGAAGAGCTCGGATTCGACGTGTTCGCCGCCCCAGATCACTTGGGAGCGACCGGCCCGTTCACGACTCTGGCGGCTGCGGCAGCGATCAGCCGCACGCTGCGGCTGCGCACGTACGTGCTGAACGCGGGGTTCTGGAACCCGGCGTTGCTGGCCAGGGAGGTGGCGACGCTCGACCTGCTGTCAGGCGGCCGGGCTGAGCTCGGGCTGGGCGCCGGGCACATGAAGAGCGAGCACGACGACGCTGGCCTGCCGTGGCTGCCGCTACAGCATCGGATCGAGTTGCTTGAAGCCACGGCGACGGACGTCCGCCGTCGGCTAGCGGATCCGCATCACGAGCCCGCTCCAGTCCAGCACCCAGTGCCGCTGATGGTCGCAGCCATGTCGGGTGCCGGTCTGGCGGTCGCCGCCAGGCATGCTGACGTGGTCGGCTTCGCTGGGCTGCGCCAGGTCCGCGGCCAGCCTCCCGGCACATTCACGCTCGTCTCAGCGGCCGAGACCGCCGACCGGGTCGCCGAGGTCCGCCAACTGGCAGGCGGCCGTGCCTACCGCTCCGACGTTCTCCTCCAGCAGGTGGTCATCGGCCAGAGCCCGGTCAAGTCCGCCGCCGAGATGGCGGCCGCCGTCGCGTGGCTGACCGCCGACGAGATTCTGGCCAGCCCTTTCGTGCTCTATGCCGCCGACGCCGCGGCGGCCGCCAGTGAGCTCGCACGCCGCCGCGAGATGTATGGCTTCGACAGCGTGACGACGCATCAGCCCAGCATGGAGGCGCTTGGCGAGGTGATCGCCGCGTACCGTTGGCGTGACACCCGTTCTTGACCCGGCGAGGCTGCATGACCCGGCTGGTACTCAAGCTCGGCTCGAGCTCGATCGCGAGCGGAGACGGGCTTGCGCTTGACGTGATCGCCGACCTGGTGACCCAGATCGCAGCTGCCCAGCGCGATCGCCATCAGGTGATCCTCGTGACCTCGGGCGCGGCCAGGCTTGGCCGGCGGCTCCTCGCGTTCGAGGGCCCGACGGCGCGGACAGGACCAGAGCTGCAACGGCTGGTCGACGCCGTCAGAGTGACCGTGTCCCAGCCCTCCGGGCTGCGCGAGCTGGAGACGATGCTTGACCGTTACAGCACCGCTGAGCTCGCCGGCCCACTCGGCGTCGCGCTGGCCGCCTCGGTCGGCCAGCCGGCCCTGCTCGCGCTGTACCGCCAGCTAGCCGCCGCCGTCGGCATGGAGGTCTGCCAGATCCTGCTGTCCAGGAGCGATCTGGATTCCGCCGAGGCCATGCGCGACGTCGGCAGCGTGCTGTCATCCGCGCTCCAGCAGGGCCTGCTTCCCGTCGTCAACGGAAATGACACGACCGACCCGAAGGCCGAGCTCGACAACGACCAGATCGCCGTCGCGGTGGCCGTGGCTGCCGAGGCTTCGCGGCTGACCTTCCTGACCAATATCCGCGCGGTCTACGGCGACGACCAGATGCAGCACAGGATCTCCAAGCTGACCCCGGAGGAGGCCAGAGCCCTGCGGATCACGGCCGCGGGGGAGGGCCGGGGCGGCATGCGGGCCAAGCTCAACGCAGCGGCCAGGGCCGCCTATTGCGGCGTCGAATGCATCATCGGGTCGGCTCGCGACGCCGACGTGGTGGCCAGGAGCCTGAGCCCGCGGGCCAGGATGGGAACGGTTGTCCGGGCGGCTGCCCCGCGGCTCACGCCAGGCGAGCGCTGGGTCGGCGGTATCGCCTACCCGATGGGAACGATCGGCATCAACCGCGAGGCTGAGCGCAGCCTGCGGGCGGGGAGCACGCTGTTCCTGTCGGGCATGAAACGGGTGGATGGCGAATTCGAGGCCGGCTCGGTGGTCGAACTCGTCGACGTCCGGCATCCGGAGCGCCTGATCGGCCGTGGCTCGGTCTCGATGTCGTCCGCCGTGCTCCGGCTGCTGAGGGCGCTGACGACCGACGAAGTCGCAGACGTGCTGTCGATCCTGTTCCGGCTGCGGCACGCTCCCGCTCTCCGCGGCTCAGATGCGGACGGCTCGCCAGGCCGCCAGGCCAGCCTCCTCGACCCTGAGCAGTTTGCCGACGTTGGCGACCTGACCCGGCGCGGCTCGCAGGCAGCACGCCAGGCCCACGCCGAGCTCAGCGCCGCGACCGCGGAGCGGGTGCGGGTCCTGACCGACGCGCTACTGCAGGCTCAGCCGCGTCCCTGCTCGGCCATCCTGGCGGACGGGTCGTTCCTGGCCGGAAAGGTGAGCCAGGAATCGCCGGCCCGCCGCGCGGTGCGCGACATGCACGCCATCCACCGCGACTCGCTCGTCGTGTTCCGCGGCGCCTAGCCGGGCAGCCACCGCGCCCCTCCCCGTAGGCAGCCACCGCGACTTTGGATCCGCTTCGCGGCCACAAAGTTCACAAATCGGGCGCCAAGTTGCTGCAACGGATCCAATGCCAAGATGATCCACCCGGCGGGGGGGGTGGGGGGGGGTGGGGGGGGGGGTGGGGGTCAGGTGCGGGTTTGGCCGGTTCCCCAGGTGACGTTCTTGACGCAGGTCAGCGCTTCGAGGCCCATCGGACCGCGGGCGTGCAGCTTCTGCGTTGACACCCCGATCTCGAGCCCGTAGCCGAACTCGCCGCCGTCGGAGAACCTGGTCGAGCAGTTCACGAACACGCTGCCTGAGTCGACCGCCCTGGCGAACCTGCGGGCGACCGCGATGTCCTGGGCCACGATCGCCTCCGAGTTCCTTGTTCCCCACCGGGCAATGTGCGCCAGCGCCGCATCGAGGCCGGGCACGACCCGCACCGCGAGAATCAGGTCGAGGTACTCGGTGCCCCAGTCGGCGTCCTGCGCGGGCTCGGCGTCCGGCCAGATGGCCCTGACCTGGTCATCGCCGCGCACGACAACCCCCAGCTTGTGCAGTTCGCTGAGCGCGTCGGGCAGCCAGGACGGCGCGATCTCCTCGTGCACGAGCAGCGTTTCGGCGGCATTGCACACGCTCGGCCGCGACGTCTTAGCGTTCACGATGATGTTCGTGGCCATGGCAGGAGCGGCTGACGCGTCCACGTAGACATGGCAGTTCCCGTCGCCGTCAATGACGACTGGCACGGTGGCGTGCTCGCGGACCGTCTGCAGCAGGCTCTGCCCGCCGCGCGGGACCAGCAAGTCCACGTACTCATCGGCGGTCAGCAGTTCGATGACCGCGTCGCGGGAATTGTCCCTGATCAGCTGCACCGCGTGCGCGGGAACCTCGTCCTGGCCGCGCAGCACATCGGCGATCAGGTCAGCGATCGCGCCGTTGGTGTGCGCGGCGACCGATGACCCGCGCAGCACGGCGGCGTTACCTGATTTGAGGCAGAGCGCGGCCACGTCGACGGTCACATTCGGCCTGGCCTCGTAGACCACGGCGACAACGCCGAGGGGCTCCCTGACCTGTTCGATGAGCAGCCCGTTCGGCCGGACGGTGCCCCTGATCACCTGCCCGACAGGATCGGGCAGCGCCACGACGGCACGTACGGCGTTCACCATCGCCGTCAGGCGGGAATCGGTCAGGGTCAGCCTGTCCACCAGCGTGGCCGAGACTCCCGCCACGCGGGCGGCCGCGACATCGACTGCGTTGGCGGACTTGAGCTTGTCCCGCGCCTCGTCGATCGCGTGGGCGAGCCGGACGAGGACCGCGTCCTTGGCGGTTGCATGAAGCTCGCGCGTCACAGCGGCGGCTGCGCGGGCCTGCTGGCAGACCTGCCGTACGGTCGTGGGCACTGGCGGCATCCTTTCCCAGGGCCTCGGCGGCGACAGACCACCGTAGGCGTTCACGCAGAATGTACCTATGACCAAGCCTGTTCCGTATGCCCGGACCATCGTCACCGATGACGGCGTGCCGATCGACGCCGCCCACTTGCCCGGAGACAAGGACATCTGCATCGTGCTGGCCCACGGCTTCACGCAGAGCTGGCAGCGTCCTGTGGTCTGGAAGGTTGCGACGAGGTTGAACGAGTTCGGCGGCGTGGTGACCTTCGACTTCCGCGGTCATGGCAGGTCCGGGGGCGTGTCGACAATGGGGGACAAAGAGATCAAGGACGTCGATGTGGCTGTCGGCTACGCCAGGGAGCTGGGTTACCGCCATGTCGCCACGATCGGGTTCTCCATGGGCGCGTCGGCCGTCCTCCGCCAGGCCGGCCTGATCGGGCACGTCGATGCTGTCGTGTCAGTCAGCGGCCCTGGACGCTGGTACTACCGCGGCACGCGGCCGATGCGGCTCGTGCACCTGGCCATCGAGCACCGGGTCGGGCGCGTATTTACCAGGGCGATCATGAAGACCAGGATCAGCAAGGGCAAGTGGGATCCGGTACCGCTTCCGCCCGACGACGCAGCGGCCCTGATCGCTCCCATCCCGCTGCTGATCGTGCATGGCGACAAAGACCAGTTCTTTCCCGTCGACCACGCGGAGCGGATCTACGCGGCGGCCAACGAGCCGAAGGAGCTGTGGATCGTTCCAGGCGGGCTGGACGCCGGGTCCGGCCAGGTCGGTGACGCCAGCGAGGACCGGACCGCAGGGACCGTCGGCCCGGTTCCGGCCACCCGGAAGAAGGCCGGCTAGCACCTCTGGCCGGCACAAGGCGCCTGCCCGCACGCTCTGGCCGGCACAAGGCCTGCTCGCACCCTCTGGCCGGCACAAGGCGCCCGCCCGCACCTTGTCCGCCGCCAAAGCCAGCTTTTAGAATCGCGTTCTAGTAAACAGGCCAGAACGCCTTCCTGCCGTGCCCGGCTGCTGGCGGCCTGATTCCTCCAGGGAGGACCTTGTGGCATGGGAGTTCTCGACTGAACCGGAGTTCCAGCGACAGCTCGACTGGGTCGAGGAGTTTTGCCGGACCGAGGTCGAACCGCTTGACCTGGTCTTTCCCGGCGCCGCCTACTCACGCGCCCCGAAGGCGCGGGCCCTGGCTGACCCGCTCAAGCAGCAGGTCAAGGACCGAGGTCTCTGGGCGCTGTTCCTGGACCACGAGCTCGGAGGTCCCGGCTTCGGCCAGCTCAAGCTGGCCCTGCTGAACGAGATCCTCGGCCGCTACCGGTCGGCGCCCGTGGTCTTCGGAACCGCGGCGCCCGACACCGGCAATATGGAAATGCTCGCCGCCTACGGCACCGACGAGCAGAAAAGGCGCTGGCTCTACCCGCTGATGAATCAGGAGATCTTCTCCGCCTATTCGATGACCGAGCCGCAGGGCGGATCAGACCCGAGCCTTTTCAAGACCCACGCAACCCGGGACGGCGACGAGTGGGTGATCAGTGGCGAGAAATGGTTCACCAGCGCCGGAGCACGCGCAGATATCATCTTCCTGATGTGCACGAATGGTATGTTCGTCGTCCCGCGCGAATCACCGGGCGTCGAGATAGCCGAGTATCCCGCGCTGCACAATCACATTCGCTATAACGAGGTCCGCGTCCCGCTCGACCACTTGCTGGGACCCGAGGACGGGGCCAAGGTGCTGGCGCAGCGCCGACTGGGCGGAGGTCGCATCCATCACGCGATGCGCACGGTGGCCCAGGTCAAGCTAGCCTTCGACATCATGTGCGAGCGGGTGCTGAGCCGGGAGTCGCATGGCAAGGTCATCGCCGAGCACCAGATGGTGCAGGAAGCGATCGCCGACTCCTATGCCGAGATCAACATGCTCCGGCTGCTGGTGCTGTGGACCGCGTGGACGATCGACAACTCGAGCACCAAGCAGGCGCGCACCCAGATCGCCGCGTGCAAGTACACCTGCGCCAAGGTGCTGCGAGACGTGAGCTACCGTGCGCTGCACATCCTCGGCTCGCTCGGCACGACCGACCTGACTCCCCTGCAGGCCATGTGGGCGGCCGCGCCGACGATGGCCATCGCCGACGGCGTGGACGAGGTCCACAAGGTGACTGTCGCCCGTAACGTGCTCAAGAGCTACCAGCCCCATCCGGGCCTGTGGCCCACCGAGTACATCCCGGCTAAGCGAGAAGAGGCCAGGAAGAAGTACGCCGATCTGATAGCGGCAGACCCTGACCTCGCCGCGTGGGCCGACGCAGCACGCGGCCGTCCGGGCGTGCGCTGAGCATGGAGATCAAGGACCGGGTAGCGGTCGTCACGGGCGGCGCCAGCGGAATAGGCCGTTCCCTCTGCCTCGCCTTCGCCGAGCACGGAGCCGCCGCCGTCGTCGTCTCCGATATTGATGCGCA
>WNFL01211932.1_pt1 | contig 11889 bp, 10 predicted proteins | sample 5400361 | NCBI WGS metagenome assembly WNFL01 (sample SAMN13153351, study PRJNA577476) | soil metagenome | isolation source: 40 cm soil on Douglas fir-dominated hillslope | place: USA:California | collected 2013-09-17
AACAAGCTCGGCGGAAGTGGTTGCGTCGGCACTTGCGAACAAGGTCACGCGGTGCCCTTGCTTGACCAGTTCCTCGGTCAGGTACGAAACGACCCGTTCGGTGCCGCCATAGAGCCGCGGCGGAACGCTTTCGAAGAGCGGAGCAATTTGGGCAATCTTCATACCTGGACTTCGTTGCAACTCCCTCCCAACGACGCTTCGCGGTTGTCAAGCCGACGTCTATCCGAGCTAGGTAGATGACGGGGCGAAAACAAGTCCTTTTTCGGCAAATCGACCCAATGCGGGACACCGCCGGTTCAAGCCGCGAACGCAGGTGCGACCGGCTGCGGCCAACGACCCGGCCTTGGGCCGGCCCGATGACAAGCTTGCTCACTCGAGGAACGACCGGGATCGGCTCGCCGCGCCGGTCCGGGCCGCCGCTCGCCCGGCCACGGCCGAAAAAAAACGCAATCGCCTGTCGGAACATCCCGAGCTGACGCGTCCTTTGAAGGCACATGCGGGAAGTAGGGCTCCCGAATGGGGCTGCCATCGGCCATGTTCTGGCAACACACTCAATGGAGACCATCATGGACCTCAACACCTATCTTTTGTTCGACGGCCAATGCGAGGATGCATTCCGGCTCTACGAGAAGGTGCTTGGCGGCAAGATTACCGGGCTGATGCGCTACGCCGATGCGCCGTCCGGTCCGCCGGCCTTCAAGGGGTGCAACCGGGTCATCCACGTGAGCCTGCGCGTCGGCGACCGTGTGCTCATGGGCTCCGACACGCCACCCGACGGCCTCGATCCCATGCCGTCCGGGCACCGGCCCGATGAGTACAAGACGCCGCAGGGGTTTCGCGCCAACGTTACCGTCGATACCCCGGCTGAGGCTGAGCGCATCTATCATGCGCTTGCCGAGGGCGGCGCCATCGCCATGCCGATGGCGGAGACGTTCTTTGCGCGGCGCTTTGGCATGCTCAACGACCGGTTCGGCACGCCGTGGATGATCACTTGCCTGAAGCCGATGCCGGCCGCCGAGGACGAGGCAAAACCGTTCATCATCTCACGCACCTTCGATGTTCCTCGCGACACGCTGTGGAAATGCTTCACCGACCCCGAGCGCATGCGGCAGTGGTGGGGTCCGAAGGGCGTCACGATCATCGCCTCCAAGATGGACCTGCGGCGAGGGGGCACCTACCACTATGGAATGCGCACGCCTGACGGCAAGGAAATGTGGGGCAAGTTCGTCTATCGCGAAATCACACCGCCCGAGCGGCTTGTGTTCGTGAGCGCGTTCTCCGATGAGAAAGGCAGCTTGACGCGCCATCCGCTGGCGCCGTCATGGCCGATCGAGATGCTCTCGATGTTTACCTTCGCCGAGGCTGGCGGTAAGACGACGTTCACGGTCACCTGGAGCCCGCTCAACCCGACGCCGGAAGAGCGCGCCACGTTCGAGGCTGGGCACGACAGCATGAAGCAGGGCTGGATCGGGACCATGGAGCAACTTGGCGCCTATCTGGCGAAGGCGTGATGGCCGAGCTTTAAGGAGTCACAGCCATGATCGACATTCTCATCTATGTCGCAATCGCTTTGGTGGTCGTCGTGGCGGCTTTGCTCGCCTATGCGGCGGCCAAACCCGACACGTTCCGCGTCCAGCGCGCGACGGGCATCAACGCGCCGGCCGAACGCATCTTCCCGCTCATCGCCAACCTTAAGTCCATGAACACATGGAATCCGTTCGTCGAACCGGACCCGGCGATCAAGATCGCGTACAGCGGCCCGGACAGCGGCAGGGGCGCCACCCACACCTGGAGCGGCAACAGCAAGGTCGGTGAAGGGCGCATCGAGATCACCGATGCCGCGCCATCCTCCCGGGTCGCCATGCGGCTCGACATGCATAAGCCCATGAAGGCGCATAACGCGGTGGAGTTCACGCTTCAGCCGAACGGCAACACCACCACGGTGACGTGGGCGATGAGCGGCCGGCAGCCGTTCATGGCCAAGCTCATGACCGTGTTCATCGATTGCGACAAGATGGTCGGGCGCCAATTCGAGAAGGGGCTCGGCAAGTTGAAGGCGATCGCCGAGGCGTAGAATCTCGTGTTGCGTTTCACTGGCGCCGGTTAGAATGGTTGAGCCATCAAGCGGAGGCCTCCCATGCGTGTCAGCACAATCGCAGCGCTCGTCATCCTCGCTGCGGCCATCGCCCCAGCCCATGCGGAGGTCAAAAACGTCAAGATCTCGCTCGATTGGGTCATCCAGGGCACCCACGCGCCGTTTTTCGTCGCCCAGGATAAGGGGTATTTCAAAGCCGAAGGCATCACGGTCGATGCGATCGACAAGGGCAACGGCGCCACTAACGTGGCCGTCACGGTGGCGAGCGGTGCCTACCAGTATGGTTGGGTCGACATGCCCTCGATGATCCTGTTCAACGCCAAAAATCCGTCGACGCCGCTGGTCGCCGTCTACGTGAGCTTCGACCAGACCCCGCTGGCCTTCATCACCCGCAAGGCCGCCGGGATTCGCACGCCGGCCGATCTCGACGGCAAGAAGATCGCGGGCGGCCCCGGCATCGCGGTGCACGACACCGCGTCGATCCTCTTCAAGGCGGCCCATGCGGAAAACGTCAAGGTCAACTGGGTTGCGGTGCAGCCGCAATTGTTCGGGGCGATGTTCAAGCGCGGCGACGTCGACGGCACCGGCGGCTTCACCAACTCGAACATTCCGGCCATCCTGGAAATGGGTTTCACCATGGATGATCTGTTTGTGCTGAAATATTCCGACTTCGGCGCCGACATGTACGGATTAGCTCTGGTGACCCGCAAGAAATTCGCAGATGAAAACCCGCAGACCACCCGCGCCGTCGTCAAGGCGCTCAACCAGGGCACCCGCGATACCATCGCGGCTCCGCAGAAGGCGCTCGATCTTCTCAAGGCCCGTGACCCGATGATGAAGATGGAGATCGAGAAAATCCGCCTCGACCTGGCGTTGGGATTGACCAATACGCCCCACGTTGCGAACGCGGGGTTGAGCTCCGTTACGCCGGAAAAGCTCGCGAAGACGATCGACGCCGTGGTGGCCGCTTATGGGCTGACCGGCACTCCGGCTGCGGAAGCGGTCTACACGGACCGATACCTGCCGCCCGCAGCCGAGCGGATGGTGCCGAAGGGCACCAATTAGTAGAGCGATTCGATGAAAGCGATCATATGCTCGGCTGGTCATTCCGGGGCGCCACCGAAGGTGGCGAGCCCGGAATCCATATCCACTGACCGAGGGTTATGGATTCCGGGCTCCCTCGCTGCGCTCGGGCCCCGGAATGACGGAAACAAGTGTTAGAGTCACCACCCTAGCGGGCCGCTGTCGCGGGCAGATGCGCCTTAAGGAAGTTACGCACCCGCTTGATGGTCCGGGCCTTCAGTTCGGGCGGGTCCTTCCAGGGATAGACCGTCACCTCGGCATTGGGCGCCAGCGATGCGACGTCGACGGACGCCTGGTACGCGTGCGCCGGGGTGTCGTCGGGCAGGACGAGCATCGGCGTCTGGCAATTGCGCGCGAACTCGCGCGACACGCTGTACACGAAGTCGGGCCGGGCGCGGTAAAGGTTGTGCAGGTATTTCTCAATGGTTTCCATCGAGACCTCGGGCCGTCGCTCGCGGAACTCTTTAGCCCAGACATCGCGGCTTAAATTGTACATCACGTCCGGGTTCTCAGGCCGGTGGCCGACCGGCTGGCTCAGCACCCCCGCGACGACGCGGTCGGGCGCGCGCTCCATCAGCTTGAGGGCAAACGGGCCGCCGATGCAGTTGCCGAAGAAGAAGAACTGGCGGATGCCGAGGTGGTCCATCAGCCCCAACTGGTCGTCGGCGAAAGCGCCCCACGGGTCATCGACCGGGATCGGCCCCGTGGATTCGCCGCCTGTATGCAGCGGAAGTCGCTCTTGAACTCCTCCATCGCGTTGATGACCGCGGTTTGCCAAAGGCTCATCCGCGAGTTTAGGCCGCCGCCCGGAGTGACCAGCAGCGGAAACCCGGAGCCGATCTCCTGGTAACGGATACGGACGTTGCCTTTTTCGTAGAACGAGGTGGTGGCTCCTCCTTGCCCTTGGGCTTGAGCAAACACGCGCGGCGCCGCGGCCGTCGCCGCCGCCGCGGCCCCCGTGGCGATGATATTGCGTCTGATCGGATCCATGTCAGTTCCCTCCTTTGGCGCATCGTGAGATCGCGATGACCATCTTATATTGCATTGTGCCGCCGCTTCCAGGACCCAGGGCTAACTGGCGGTTTCAGACGGGGAGAGACAATGTGACGGATACCGCCCGGACATCATCGGCGCCCCGAGACGGAAGGCCGCCCGGACGCGACCGAAGCTTTTGGGGACCCGCGAAATTGTGAGACAGTCGCGCACAGGATGCCGTACAATGCGCCAAACATATCGATTGCCGTGGGAGGAGGTTGTGATGTCCGGTGCAAAGCGAGTGACATGCGGCTGTTCGTTATCCGATATCGCAGCACTCACGATTGCGGGAATCGGGGTGCTGGCGGCAGATGCAGGGAGGCTCAACGCTCAGGCGGTCAATGGCTCCCCCGGACCGCTCGCCCAGTCCTGTGGCGCGTCGCCTGCTTCGGCCAATGCTGCGGGCGGCGGGGCCCGGCTTCCGGTTTTTCCGCCCGGGCAATATCCGGTGCAACTTCCGGCCGCGTCGCTGCTGGGCGCGCGCAATGACCTCCCCAATCCGTACCGCGCCGGGGTGAGCTTCGGGCAGTTGCCTGAAGGAAGAAGGTGGGGATCGACCGCAAGCGTCACCACGGCTCCCGACGGCACAATCTGGGTGGCGGACCGTTGCGGCAATTCTGGAGCCGGGGGCACGACCTGCGGCGGAGCAAGTGCGAGCGTCAACCCAATCTTCCAATTTGATCCATCCGGCAAGCTGCTGAAAACGTTCGGCGCCGGGATGTTCGTCAGCCCGCACAAATTGGCGGTCGATAGAGAGGGCTACCTGTGGCTTGCCGACAATGGAGGGCACCAGGTCTTCAAGCTCAGTCAAGACGGGAAGGTCTTGTTGACACTCGGCAAAAAAGGAGTCGCCGGAGCGGGATTGGATGAGTTCGACGCGCCGACCGACGTGGCAATCGCGCTCAACGGCGACATCTTCGTCGGGGACGGACACTCAGGCGGCGGCACCGGCACCGGTAACGCGCGGATCATGAAGTTCGACAAAGACGGAAAGTTCCTCAAGACATGGGGAAAGAAAGGGATGGGCCCAGGCGAGTTCGATGTCATTCATACCTTGGCTTTCGATTCCCGCGGCCGGCTGTTCGTCGGCGACCGTCAGAACAACCGCATCCAGATTTTTGACCAGAACGGCGGATTCATTGCCCAGTGGTTCCAGTTTGGCCGGCCAAGCGGCATGTACGTCGACAACAACGACGTGATCTATGTGGCCGACTCCGAATCGAGGGACGGCCGGACCAACACCGGACAATTGACGCTGGCGCAGACCGGTTACGGCTTTAACCAGGGCGCGCAACGCGGCATTCGCATCGGCAGCGCCGCGGACGGAACCGTCCAATATTTCATCCCGGACGCATGTCCATATCCATACGCCGGCGGCTCGAGCCTGGCGGAAGGCGTGACGGTGGATGCCGAAGGCAACGTGTACGGCGCGGATTTTCTCGGCGATGTCAGAAAATTTGTTAAGAAGTGAGGAGCAAAAACGCGTGGCGTCATCGCCGGGCTTGTCCCGGCGATCTCGATCAGGATGGCACAGTGCCCGATTGTCGGGATGGCCGGGACATAAGGGCGTTTACGCCCGTCTTCGACGGGCTGCTGCCCGGCCATGACCAAGTGGGGCTGCCACGAGTTTTGCCCCTTACAGAAGTGGCGAATGCGTGACAGGGAGGGAGGGTCATGAATCGAAGGCTTACTTTTGCCGCGACCGCTATCGGCCTGGCTCTCGGCGCCACCGGGATGCTGATGAGCGGCGTCGTCTTCGCCCAGTCGAGTGTCCAGGTCCCGAAGTTTCAATACGATCCGACGTTTCCGCAGCCGCTCCCCGAAAAGTGGGCGATCGGCGCGATCGGCGGGATGGCCGTCGACAGCCACGATCACATCTGGGTGCTGCACAGGCCAAGCCCGCTGCAAAAGAACGAGCGTTTCGCCGGCGCCGCCATGACGCCGCCCCGAGCGGATTGCTGCATCCCGGCGCCGCCGCTGCTCGAGTTCGATCAGGACGGCAAGTTGCTCGCCTCATGGGGCGGCCCCGGGGAGGGCTACGAATGGCCGTCGACCGAGCACGGCATCTTTGTCGATGCGAAAGACAACGTCTGGCTGGGGGGAAACGGCGAGAAGGACGACCAGGTCCTCAAGTTCACGACGCAGGGCAAGTTCCTCGCGCAGTTCGGCCACCGGGGCAAGAGCGGCGGCAGCTCCGACACCCAGAACCTCGGCGGCCCCGCCAACCTGACGGTCGATTCGGTGAACAACGAGCTTTATGTCGGCGACGGCTACCGGAACCGCCGCGTCATCGTGATCGACACCGAGACGCTGGCCTTCAAGCGCATGTGGGGCGCCTACGGCAATAAGCCGGATGACAAAGACCTCGGCCCGTACAAGCCGGACGCGCCGCTGGTGCAGCAATTCCGTTTGCCGCACAACGTTGCGCTGTCAAAAGACGGCCTCGTGTATGTCGCCGACCGCCCCAACGACCGCATACAGGTTTTCAAGACGGACGGTACGTTTGTGCGGGAAGGCTTCGTCGCGCCGAAGACACTGCTCGCCGGGTCGACCTCCGGGCTCGCGTTCTCGCCGGATCAGCGCTTCCTCTATGTGATCGACGGCGCCAACCACCACGTCTGGATTCTTCTGCGCGAGACGCTCGAGGTCGTCGATCGCATCGGACAGCAGGGGATATTCGGTGGATCGCTCAACGTGCCGCATGCGCTAGCGGTCGACAGCAAAGGCAACATCTACGTCGGCGAAAACTTCGACGGCCGGCGCTTCCAGCGGTTCGTCTACAAGGGAATGGGCGCGCCTACCGGCAGCACTCTTCCCCCTCCGAAACCGTAGCGCTGTATTTAGGACTCGTCCGTGATTAAGTGAATCACAGTCTTGTCATGCCCCGCGAAATCGGATGTTTCCGATTTCGCTCGCATAAATAGCTGCCGAAGTCGGCCAAGGCCGACTTCGGGTGAAAGGACCGTAGGGCGCAATAAGCCACCGGGTCCGGCCTTTGGCAGGCCCGATGATAAACTCCGCGCATTGCGCCATGCCGGTGCAAAAGCCGTGTGACGCTGCCAAAGTTGGAGCGGCCGGGTAGGCGAGGATGTTGCCACCCTCGCCCCCCACAGAGCCGGACGTGCAGATTTCCCGCATCCGGTTCTTCACGGGAGAGCTTGGTTGCGCGCGGCGTAATGATGGACGACCCGTGGGCTGGGCAGTGTATGGCGTTTGAGGAGCGCGTTGAAGCGGTCCCACGTGAGGACATGCGGACGCGTTCGTCGGGCCAGCCACTTGCGCCACGACCTTGCGGTCTGCCGGAAGTACCGGTCGAGTTGCGCGACGTTCCCGGTGATGCCGTAGTAGGCGTAATGGCCTACGAGCTTCGCCGACAGCCGTGCGCGCTGGAACGCCAGCGGCTGGTGGCGGTTTTGCCGACACCAGTCGTTGATCGCCATCAGCGCGCGGGCGAGCCGGCTCTTGGCGGTTCGCTGCCGCACCACGTTCTTGCCCTTCTGCGATTTCGCCCAGGTGTGAGTGAAGCCGAGAAAGTCGAACGGCGGCGCTTTGCAGTCCGCCAGCGTGCCACCTTGGCGCTCGGGGCGGAAGTCGATAAAGCGCGTCTTGTCGGGATGGAGCGCAAGCCCAAACCGACCGAGACGTTTGCCCAACACTTCCATGACCCGCTTGGCGTCGTGGTGGTTCTTGAACGTCATCACAAAGTCATCGGCAAACCGGACCAGGGTACAAGGTCCCGCCATGCGAGGTCTCACCTCGGTCTCGAACCATTGATCCAGCACATGATGCAGGAAGATGTTCGAAAGCATCGGCGAGATGACACCGCCTTGCGGGGTTCCTTCGGTTGCCAGCCGCAGGGAGCCATTTTCCAGGGCACCTGCGTTCAGCCACTTGTCGATCATCCGTCGGATTACGCCGTCGGTCACTCGCTGGTCGAGGATGGCACGTAATTCAGTGTGTGGGATCGAATCGAAATACTTGCGTATGTCAACTTCGATCACCCAGTACTGCCCTTGCCGCGTGATCACGCCAAACAGCTCACGCAGCGCCTGATGCGCCGAGCGCCCGGGCCGGAAGCCGTACGAGCAGGGCAGAAAGTCCTCCTCGTAGACCGCTTCCAACACCATGGCGATCGCCCGCTGCGCTATCTTGTCTTCGAAGGTCGGGATGCCGAGCGGCCGCTGCGAGCCATCCGCCTTGGGGATGTACGTGCGGCGCACCGGCGGCGCATGATAGCGGCCGGACATGATGCGTTCCCGGAGGTCCCTAAGATTGGTCTCAAGGTTCGCCTCATAGTCCGCCGCGGTCACTCCGTCGATGCCCGTCGCCCCATCCTTGCGGGTCTGCAGATAGGCCTCCCGCATCCATTCGAAGTCGATAACGTGGTTGAGCGAGTACAGCACCTGTCCCGGCTTTCTCCTCGCCAGTTCGACTATCCAGTGCCGTTTCGTTAACAGGTTCGCAGGGTCCATCGTCCCTTCCCGTGTGTCCCATCACTGGTTCTCTCCGCGCGGCGCCCCCCTTCCCTCCTTCGGGTCCCGGCGAGCCCGGTTCCCCGCTCTCGGCAGTACTATGAGGGCGCTACGACTTCCCATCCGCGCATCCGCGGTCGCTTATGTTTTCGCTCCCGCGGTCCATGGCTTCCTCCTGCTTTGTGTCCGCCGCAGCGCTCCCGAAAGGCCGGAGGTGCCTTCCGGGCCAGGGCCTTGCTGTGCCGGTTGCCCAGCTTCCCGGCTTTCGTCCGTGGACGCCAATGGGATCTCTCAGGTCTTCAGGCGATCCATCCCGTGCCTTTGCTCCGTTCCTCGACCCCGGTCGAATCGGCGTGCCCTCGCCATTGCGGTCACGTCGATGCTGCCCCCGCTTTGCGCACAGCGAAGGCTTCGGGCGTTGGCTGATTTCGGGGCTGACTGGCGCAGCTTCGGCACCTGCTGTCCTACGCTTCGTGTTTTGCGTCGCCGCTCACACGCAAGGCTCGCTTCCGGCTGGCCGGCTCGGCCTTTACCGCGAGGGAGTTAAACCCTCTGGATCGCTGCGAGAGGTTTCAGCTCGTGTTGACGATCATCCTCCCCTCCTGCTCTCCTGACGCTAGCGCAATGCGCTGCGCTTATTGCGCCCTACGGCACGTCCGTTCCGGGTCAAGAGCGACGGTGCTGACGATGCAGCCCGCGTGTCCATGCTGATGCTGCCAAAGGAACTGGTCGGGCTGCAACCTGATGCGATCTTCGCGTCGGTCGTTCTCTCACCATCAAACCATGAAGAGGAGGAGAAGCATGCACAGGCAGCAGGATTTCCTTTTCGTCGTGATGTTGGCGGCTGCGGCTATGACACCCGCCGCGGGGCAAGACGTGACGCCCGCAATGAGGTCGGGCAATGGCACACAATCGACCGCATCCGTCCTGGATTTTTCCGGCGTATGGTCCCTTCCATCCCTGAACGCCCTGGAGCCGCCCCTATCGGGTCCCGGTCCGGTGAGGAACAGGTCGCGCGTGCGCACAGGACCGCAAGCCGGGGTGGGTGATGGCCGCCAACTGGTCGGCGATTACACCAATCCGATCTTGCAGCCCTGGGCGGCGGAAGTCTTGAAGAAGTTCGGCGAGATTTCCTTGGCCGGTCAGGGCTTTCCGACCCCGCGCAACCAGTGTTGGCCCGAAGGAGTGCCCTTCGTGTTTATAAATCGCGGAATGCAGATGCTCCCGCAGCCGGACAAAATCACGATCCTTTACCCCTTCAATCATCAATTCCGCCAGGTGCGGATGAACGAGTCGCATCCGGCCCAGCTGACGCCTTCCTGGTATGGGGATTCCGTCGGCCATTATGAAGGCGACGAACTGGTGATCGATACCGTGGGGATCAAGATCGGACGGTTTTCCATGATCGACTGGTTCGGCACGCCGTACACGCAAGCCCTGCACCTGGTGGAACGTTACCGGCTGCTTGACTATGAGGCGACGATGAAAGCCGTAGAATGGGCCGCAAAAGAGCATGCGCAAAGCGACAATCCCGGTAGTGGACCGCGGCCCGATCCCAGCTACAAAGGCAAGGGATTACAGATCCGACTCACAGTTGAGGATGCAGGCGCTTTCACGATGCCGTGGTCGGCGACCTTAACGTTTCGGCGCGCCTTGGACGAATGGCGGGAACTCGTCTGTGCCGAAAACACCCAATGGCACCCGGGAACCTATTCCGAGGTCCCCACCGCGAACCAGCCGGATTTCTGAGCCCGCCGCAGCCTCCGGATGGGTGTAGGGGCGATCCTTGTGGTCGCCCTGTTGGCGAACCGGGCGACCACAAGGGTCGCCCCTACAGCAGGCAATGTTGGCGGACCTTCAATCCCTTCAGATGAGCTGAAGCGAGCGACTGCCGCTTCATACCATCTGCGTCATTCCGCGCGCCACCGCACATCGGCTGTTGCCGATGTGCGGATTTGTTCACGGGAAATCGAGCGATTGTTGAAAACGCATGGCATCGACTTCCGCTTGTCCACCGGCAACAAACGCCTTTCCTTCGATCTGATACAGCCGATTGTTGTGATGAAACACCGCGACGTACGCGTAACCGCCGTTCGCCCCCACGACGCCGAGCTGGCGGCCGTAGAACCAGCGGATCCGGTGCTGGATGTCGAACTTGATCACGCCCCCTTCCGTCATCTTCTTGACCGCATCGCTCATCAGAGCGTCTTCCTGGACTTGGTTGCCAGTTTCGGGAATTTGCGCGACCGTCAGCGTGAATACGCCGGTCTCTTGCGCTGCCGAGTAGACGTGGGCGTCGAAGGAGCGGCCGTCGGGAGATTGATAAGCTGTCATCTCGATGTTGGGATCGGTCGGAAAATGGACCGTGAACGATTGGTCGGGAGACTGGTATTCTTTCCACTCGGCTGCCGTGACCGGGCAAGCGAGGATCATCGCGACGAAGAATGCACTCAGGCGCATATCGTGGGCCCTCTCAAGGTCTCGATGTCCGGTAGCTTACATATTTTGGGCGTCGAAGACCAATGGCGAGCGGCGTCAATCGACCGTCATCTGGACCGCTTTGGCCAACTCCCGCCACAGCACGACTTCCTTGGCGATGAGCGCGCCGAACTCCGCGGCCTTGTTTCCGACGGGCTCGATGCCGTCGCGCTTGAGCCTCGCGGCGAGCCCTTCGGATCGGACCGCTTCGCTGATGGCGGCCGCGAAAAGGTCGATCGTGCCGGCCGGCACGCCCGCCGGCGCCATCATGCCGATCCACAGCACGCCTTCGTAACCCGGAAAGCCCTGCTCGGCGATGGTCGGCAACTGCGGCATCAGGCTGGAGCGCCGGAGGCTGGCAAACGCCAGGGCCCGCAGTTTCCCGGCCGCGACATGGTCGTTGGAGGTCGCGAAGGTATCGAGCTTGAGCTGGACCACCCCGGCCAAAAGATCGGTCATCGCCGGCGCAGCGCCTCGGTAGGGCACATGCACGACCTCAAGGCCGGCACGGCGCAGGAGCAATTCCATCGTGACATGCGGCAGCGTTCCGTTGCCAGCTGACGAGTAGTTCAGCTTGCCGGGATTTTCTTTTGCGTAGGCGATGAACCCCGAAAAACTGTCGAATGAAGCGGCCGGGTGGCTCACCAGCAGTTCCGGGACGTTGGCGATCACCGCGACGGGCACGACATCACGTTCCCAGTCGTAAGGGAGCCGCGGCTTCAGCGC
>WNFL01340093.1_pt1 | contig 11888 bp, 10 predicted proteins | sample 5400361 | NCBI WGS metagenome assembly WNFL01 (sample SAMN13153351, study PRJNA577476) | soil metagenome | isolation source: 40 cm soil on Douglas fir-dominated hillslope | place: USA:California | collected 2013-09-17
TTTCGGAAGCCGAGCGGAGCCATATCTCATACGACACCACTATGGGCATGAAGAGCCATGCCATCCTCTCGGCCTCCGCCGACGTGTCGCGGTCGATCTTCTTCGCCGCCGCCATCATCATCGCCGCGTTCCTGCCGCTGTTCACGCTAAGCGGCGTCGAAGGCAACATCTTCGGGCCGATGGCACGGACCTACGCCTATGCGTTGGCGGGCGGATTGCTCGCGACCTTCACCGTGACCCCTGCATTGAGCGCGATCATCCTGCCCTCGCATATGCACGAAACCGAGACCTGGATCATGGGGTTTCTGCATCGGCTCTACGTTCCCGTGTTGAACTGGGCCGTCGCCAATCGAAATCTGGTGATGGTGGCGGCCGCGGGGCTTGTGGTGATGACCATCGTCTTCAGCCGCCTGTTGGGACTGGAGTTCCTGCCCAAGCTCGAGGAGGGCAATCTCTGGATTCGTGCGACCTTGCCGCCGACCATCTCGCTCCAGGAAGGCAACGCCTACGTCAATGAGATGCGCAAGCTGATCCGCAGCCGATGGCCGTCCGGACGATGGCACCGACGCCGCCGGCCTGTTCAACGCCGAGTTCTTCGCGCCGCTGAAGCCGGTCAACGAATGGCCGGGCACGCATGACAAGGACGAACTCACCGCGCAGTTGCTGGGGCAGCTGCAGGACAAGTTTCCCGGCGTCGAGTTCAATTTCTCGCAATACTTGCAGGACAACGTTTCCGAAGCCGTCTCCGGCGTGAAGGGCGAAAACTCGATCAAGTTGTACGGCAACGATCTGCAGGCGCTCAGCGACACCGCCAACAAGATCAAGTCCGTGCTTTCCACCGTGCAGGGGATTACCGATCTGGCGGTGTTCACGTCGCTTGGTCAACCCACCATCCAGATCGATATCGATCGCGCCAAGGCTGCCCGTTATGGGCTGGCCCCTGGCGATATCAATGCCACCATCAAGGTGGCGATCGGCGGCGATAGCGCCGGCGATCTCTATGAACCCGGCAGCGACCGGCATTTTCCGATCATCGTCCGGCTTGCACCTGAATATCGCAAGAGCGCCGAAGCGATCCAGAATTTGCGGATTGGTGCTGCGGGCCCGAACGGCACCATCACGCAGATCCCCTTGAGCGAAGTGGCGTCGATCAACCTGGTCTCGGGTGCCGCCTATATCTATCGGGAACAGCAGGAGCGCTATCTCCCCATAAAATTCTCGGTGCGCGAACGCGACCTCGGCGGTGCGGTCAGGGAAGCGCAGCAAAAGGTCGCGGCCCAGGTCCAGCTCCCGCCGGGATCGCGGGTGGAGTGGGTCGGCGAATTCGGCAATCTGCAGGACGCCATCAAGCGGCTGTCGATCGTGGTGCCGATCAGCCTCGCGCTGATCGCGGTGCTGCTGTGGTTCAATTTCGGTTCGATGGTCGACACGCTGCTCGCCATGAGCGTGATCCCGATGGCGATCTTCCGGGTTCATCGCGCTGTTCGGTATCGCCGTGATGGACGGCATCATTATCCTGTCGCAATACAATCAACTGATCGACGAAGGCTTTGACCGGGTGAGGGCGGTGATCCGTACCGGCGAGCTTCAATTGCGGCCGGTGCTGATGACCTGCGTCGTCGCCGGCGTCGGGCTGTTGCCGGCGGCGATGTCGGCCGGCATCGGATCGCAGGTGCAAAAGCCGCTGGCGGTGGTGGTGGTCACCGGCATGATGCTGGCGCCGCTGGTCATCTTGGTGACGCTGCCGGTGCTGATTTCGTTCTTCTCGCGCCGGGCGCGGTGAGTGAGTGTGGGCACACGCCCATATCTCTTGCCCACTCCGATTGTGGTTGACGTGACCTGACGGCCGTCCCTTGATGCCAGCCGGGGATGAAAACCGCGGGGGGAATTCGCCATGCGGGTCGAGGAACGTCAGGGTCAGACCAGCGCGAGCGCCGATCAAATACTCGGCGAAATCCGGGACTATTGCCGCGCGACGCAAACGGCGGAATCCACGTTTGGGCGGCGTGTCGTCAACGATGGCAAGCTGGTGTCGCGCTTGCGCGACGGCGCAAAGATTACGACCGGCACCCTCGACAAGGTCCGCGCCTATCTGTCCGAATATCGCGGCGCGTCACCGTCCGAACGAAGCAAGCCGTCGCCGGCTGTAAAGCCGCTCAACGGCGCCGTCGCCGCGACTGAAGCGGCACCCGCCGGCTTCCGGTTTTTCGACAACCGGCAGAAATATCTGCTGTTCGTCTCGACCTGCAGCGAGAAGACCGAGGTCGCGCACCGGATCTCGCTCGAACTCGGCAATCTGCAGCCGACTCCTCCGGCGCTTCGGATCTTTGACGCCGGTGTCGGCGACGGCACCGTGCTGTCGCGCGTGATGCGGGCGCTGCACGCCCGCTTCCCGACCATGCCGCTGTATGTCGTGGCCAAGGAAATCAGTTACGAGGACGTGCGGCTGATGCTCGACAAGATGGCGGACCGCCTGTTCGAACATCCAGCCACCGTGCTCGTCATCACCAATCTCTATTACGCCGAGGCGCCGTGGCTGACGCCGCGCTCGGCGAGGTCGGCGCAAAGCCTGATCTGGAAGGATGTCGCGCTGTCCGGCAATACCGCTCACGGCTTCGCCGAGCAGATCGGCGAGCTCGAGGGATTCCTGGCCGAGAACTGGCGTGCCGGAATCAGTCCGACCACCGGCAACCCGGTCTATACCCGCCCGATCATCCTGACCCTGCGGCGCGAGGACCATTCGTTCCTGCTCGATCCGATCATGCCGCGGCCGGGGCGCGTGATGGCCGATTACGATCTGGTGATTGCTTCGCAGCCCTATCGGGCGCGGGCGAGCCTTGAATTCAAGGCATCGAAGGTGGTGGCGCCGCTGGTCCAGTCGCTGCGGCCCGGCGGCCGGCTGATCGGCATCCATTCGCACGGAGATGATCCGGGGATGGAGATCATCGACGGGGTCTGGCCCAGCGACAATCCGTTCACGTCGGATCGTCACGCCATCCTGCGACAGGTCAAGCATGAGCTCGGCTCGGCGGCGCGGCATTACAATTTCAACGCATCGTCCGACGCCCGCTCGATCTTCCGCTATCGCATGCACACGCTCCCCGATGAAGTGAGCGGCCCGATCGGAACGTCGACGCTGTTCGCTGCCTGGAATGCCGCGATCTATGTCGCGCAAATCGAGGACGTCAGGCTGTCGGAGGTGGTCCGCGACGGCCGTTATCTCGAAGCCACCGACCGGGTGCTGAAGCAGCACGGCGGCCTCTGGTTCAACGATGAAACCTATGTGATTTCACGTCGCCGCGCGTGAGGCATGATCCCGAAAAGTGGAAACCGGTTTTCGGAAAAAAGATCATGCCAACAAATCCCGGGAGTGAGCTGTGACCGCAACCGATCATGCTTCGTCCGGCAAGCTCACGGCCCTGCTGGCGTCCGCCTCCGTGGAAATCTCGCCGCGCGGGCACCAGTTGCAGCAATTGCGCGATAACTTTGCCCCGGGCACGGATGTGACGATCACCTTCCTGCCCGGCGACAATTATCGCCATAACGTCGAGACGGCGTCCGCGCTGCGCCGCGCCGGTTACAATCCGGTCCCGCATATCGCCGCGCGCGAAATGCCCTCCCGCGAAGTGCTCGACGACTTTCTGACGCGGGCGCGAGGTGAGGCGGATGTCACGCGTATTGTTCTGATCGCCGGCGATCTGGCGCTCGCAAAGGGTCCGTTCAGGTCAGGCCTCGATGTTTGCGCCAGCGGATTGATCGAGGCGCGTGGCTTTTTATCCGTCAGCGTTGCCGGTCATCCCGAAGGCCACCCTTATCTCTCGGCCGCGAATGCCTTCAAGGTGCTTGAAGCGTGGCGGGATTGGGGGCAACTGACAAAGATCCATGTCGATGTCGTGACGCAATTCTGTTTTGAAAGCGCGCCGATTCTAGGATGGATCGGCGAACTCAATGCGCGCGGCATTGGCCTTCCGGTGATTGTCGGTCTCGCCGGTCCGGCGACGCCGGCCACGCTGACGAAATTTGCGCTCCGCTGCGGCATCGGCAATTCGATGCGGTCGCTGCGCAGCCAGATCGGCCGTTTCGGCCGGCTTTTGACCGATACCGGGCCGGATGACGTCATGCGTGGTTTGCAATCGGCGTCCCCAGCTGCGACAGCGCCGATTGCTGGATTGCATCTGTTTGCCTTCGGTGGACTGCGCAAGGCCGGCGACTGGTTGCGCAGCTACCGCCAGGACACGCTCCGGCAGGTGGAGCACGCGACTTCAGCGGTCCTGCCTCAAAAACCGTAAAGCCGCGCCGGATTGTCGACCAGAATCTTTTGGCGGGTCGCCGCATCTGGCGCCCACACCGGGAGCTGATTGAGCAGCCGGCCGTCGTCGATCTGAAACAGCGGCGTCACGTCGCTGATTTTTCGTCCCGGCGGCGTCACTGAATCCGGATGCGGCCAATCCGTGCCCCAGACAATGCGGTCGGAATTCGCCGCAATCAGTGCGCGGGCGAGCGGAGCGGCGTCGGCATAATCCGGCCCAAGCTTCGAGGCCCGGTAGGCGCCGGAGATTTTCACATGCGCTTTGCCCGTCCGCACCAGCTCCGTCAGGTCAGCAAAGCCCGCTTGGTCGACACCGAGTTCGGCTTGCGCTCCGCCGAAATGATCGAATACCACAGGTACCGGGGAGGTCGCGACGAGATCCTTGATCGCCGAGATCATTGCGAGATTGGTGAACAGCTGGATATGCCAGCCACGCGCCTTGACGCGATCGATCGCGGCCTGAAAGCGCGGACGGCCCACATTGGGATCGTTGACGCCGCCGGTGGCGAGATTAAGCCGGATGCCGCGGATGCCGGCCTGGTTCATGGCGTCGAGATCGCCGTCCGGCGTCTTGTCGTCGATCACGGCGACGCCGCGTGCGGTCGCGCCGCGCGCCTTCATGCCGAACAGCGTTGCCGAATTATCCGGGCCGTAGACGCTCGGCGTGACGATCACCACGCGCTCGACGTGCAGCGCCTTGTGCAGGGCCGACATCTCTTCGGGCGACGCCAATTCGGGGGTGTAGACGCGCCCCGCGAAGAACGGGAATTTCGCGGGGTCGCCGTGGATGTGGGTGTGGCAGTCGCAGGCGCCCGCGGGAATATCGAAATTCACCGGCGTCGAGGGCTGCGCTGCGGTTGCAAAAACGGTTCGGTTGGGCATGGTTGCTATTCCGGCTGCGATGGAGGCAAGCAAGATACCGCGTCGCGTCAGCATGGTCGTCTCCCTGTTGCGTTTTCCGCGCTTCTAAATTTGCGCTTGGGTGCAAAATAGCAGGTTAGCCCGTCAACGCACGCGCCGCGCGTATCAAGGCGGCATTATTTTCAACTTCGGCTCCGGATGGCCGCCGGGCAGTCAGTCCGACGGCCGCTCCTGTTCCTCAAGCGCCCCGCGAACTTCCGCGACCAGTTCGGGCAATGGCCGCGATCCATCGAGACGCAGAACCGGGCAGGGCAATGCGGCAAGCCATGCCTGATGCCTTGTCAGACTACGGCCTTCGCGATCGCCGGCATCGTAATGTGACGCCCATTCGATGAACTCTTCGGTCTCCTGGTGTCGCCAGCCATCAGGAGCCACCGCGTCGGCGCCGAAATGCGTGGCTTCACGGGCGCGCAGGCGCTGCAGGCGAACCGCCCACGGGGTCATGACGAAGACCACCAGATCGAAGGCAGGAATGATCGCGTCGCCCCAACTCTCAAGCGACCCGCTCAGCACCCAGTCGGCGCGCGGCAGAAATACCTCGCGCATCAGCCGGAGCCGATCGGCAATTTCGCGCTTGTCTTGATAGGGCGGCGTTGTCGGCTGCCAGAAATAATCGTCGGTGTCGTGATGCGGGATGGCCAGGGCATCGGCCAAGGCGCGGCCGAGGCTTGTGACCCCAGCGCCAGACGCTCCCATAATGTGAATGCGGCGGCTTTTCATGACGCTGGTTGAAGTTCATTGCCCCGACGGCGTGCGCAGGCCGTGCCAGGCGTCGCGCACCTGATGGTAATGCACCTCCGGCAGATAATCCGGCGTGTTGAGCGCCAGCGTCTTGACGTCGAGTTTGCCGATCGCGCTGAGCAAGGTGTAGGACGCGATCACCCGATCGCGTTGGGCGCCGATCAGCCGTGCCTTCGCCGAAATCAGATCCTGCTGCGAATTCAGCACGTCGACCGTGGTGCGCTGGCCGCCCGCCGCCTCCTTCTGCACACCCTGCAGCGCGACACCGGCGGCGCGCACTTCGGATTCGGAAGCCGTCACCGCGATCTTGGCGCCTTCATTGGCGACCCACGCGCCGGTGGCCGCGGTGCGCGCCTGGTTGCGAGCCTGATCGAGCACCAGCCGGCTTTGCGCGGCCAGTTCCTTGGTCTGCCGGGTCTGCGACGCCGCAGTGCCGCCATCGTAGATCGGCGCCGTCATCTGGCCGAGGATCGAGGCCTGATCGGTTCGGAAGGTGGTGAGGCTCGGATCGGCGTCGCTGCTGTGGCTGGCATTGCCTTGCACGGTAATGGTGGGCAGCAGGCTGCTTTCGGCAACACGGATGGTGGTCGAGGCGATATCGACGTCGAAGCTGGCGGCGATCACGGCGGGATGGCCCTTGAAGGCGAGGTCGATGGCTTCCTCGCGGCTGTGCGGCAGATAGCGGTCCACGGCTTCGGCGGGTCGCAATTGCGCCGGCGGATTGCCGATCACCTGGGTGTAGGTCGCCTGGCTGATGGCGAGATTGACCTCGGCGGCGTTCAGATCCGCAAGACCACGGCTGAGCCGCGCTTCGGCCTGCGCGGTGTCGGTTGGCGTCACGTCGCCGGCATTGAGGCGCTTCTGGGTGATGCCGAGGGTTTCCCTCAAGAAGGCGACATTGGAGCGTTGCGCTTCGACCAGCGACTGATTGGCCAGCACGTTGGTGTAGGCGGTGACGGCATCGAGCAGCACGCCCTGACCGACGTTGCGCAAGGCTTCGCGGCCGGACTGCACCTGCAGTTCCGCCACACGCACGCTGTTGGCGGTCTTGAAGCCGTTGAACAGCGTTTGCGTCACCGTCACCCCGATGGTCCAGGGTTTTAAGGTCGCGGATTGGAACGTATTGTCGGGCAGCAGGTTGCGCACCGCCTGCAGTCCGGCGCTGAGACTGGCGATGATCTGGGGCCGGTAACCCGCCAGCGCCTGCGGTACGTTCTCGTCGGTGGCGCGTTGCCGCGCCCGCTCGGCATTGAGCTGCGGATTCGACTGATAGGCCTTGGCGAGCGCCTCGGGGAGGGCCTCGGCCCGAGCCGCTGTAGCGGCAAAACTGAACGCCGCGGTTGCTACGAATCCGACGCAAGTCACTACGCCAAGGCAAATGCCCAATCGGAGCACGCGCCTTGCCACGTGGCCAGCTTTAGCGGCACGCCCAACCATGTGATCCCGCAGCAATTCCGCCGTTCGCACCCGCCGATGACTTCGACAGATTTACCTGTTTAGAGGGCGCCGCCGCCACAGGCAAACCATGGAGCGCGGAAACCCACTGAATTCAGTCCTTCCCTGTTGCCTGTTCGTCACAGACGAATACCGGTCCCGAATACGCTATAGCTGCGTGCCGCCGCGCCCGATTCCCGGGGGCGGCTGTGCCGAAAAGCGCCTGGGCTTGTACTTGATGCCGAAACTGTTTTCTGACCCCGAGGCGATTGCGGAACATATCATCCGGGATGTCGGCACCAATCTGGTGGTCGGCTTGCCCCTCGGGCTCGGCAAGGCCAACCACATCGTCAACGCGCTCTACGCGCGCGCCGCCGCCGACCGCACGATCAGCCTGACCTTCTTTTCGGCGCTGACGCTGGAAAAGCCAAAACCGTCGAACCTGGTCGAGCAGCGCTTTATCGCGCCGGTGATCGAGCGGCTGTTCGGCTCCTATCCCGATCTCGCCTATGCTGGCCCGCTGCATGCGGGTGCGCTGCCACCTAACATAAAGGTGATCGAATTTTTCTTTCTGGCGGGAAGATGGCTGCACGTGCCGTTCGCGCAGCAGCATTATATCTGCGCGAATTATACCCATGCTGCGTCCTATCTGCTGGCGCGCGGGCTCAACGTGGTCACGCAACTGGTGGCGAAGCGGGTCGTCGACGGCGTCGCGCGCTACAGCCTGAGCTGCAACACCGACACCACGCTGGATATCTTGCGCGCCCGCGCGCAAGGCGCGGCGTCGTTCAAACTGATAGGTCAGGTCAATTCCGAACTGCCGTTCATGCCGGGAGCGGGCGACCTGCCGGCGGATGAATTCAGCGCGGTGCTCGATAGTCCCGAAACCGATTTTCCGCTGTTCGCGCCGCCGTCCGAACCGATCACCGACACCAAATACGCCATCGGTCTTCACACCGCGGGCCTCGTGCGCGACGGTGGCACGCTGCAGATCGGCATCGGACAAGTCGGCGACGCGCTGGCGCAGGGGCTGATCGTGCGCCACCGCGACAATACGCGGTTTCACGAGATATTGAAGCGGCTCGCGCCTGGAACGGAACAACTCTCGGCGCTTGAAACCGGGTCGTTCGAAAAGGGTCTCTATGGCGTCAGTGAAATGCTGTTCGAGGCATTTCTCGGTTTGATCGACGCCGGTATCCTCAAGCGCGAAGTCGACGGCGTGTTGCTGCACGGCGCGTTCTTTCTCGGACCGAAATCGTTCTATCGCGCGCTGCGCGAAATGGCGCCGGAGCAACTCGCACGTATCCAGATGATGCCGGTGTCGTTCACCAACGAACTCTATGGCGAGGAGGACGCCAAGCGTCGCGCCCGCGTCGACGCCCGTTTTGTCAACAACGCGATGATGGCGACGTTGATGGGGGCGGTGATTTCCGACGGCCTTGAAAACGGACAGGTCGTAAGCGGCGTCGGCGGCCAGTATAATTTCGTGGCGCAAGCGTTCGCGCTGCAGGGCGCGCGCTCAATTCTCACGGTTGAAGCGAGCCGGCAGGCCGGCGCCAAAGCGCAATCGAACATCCGCTGGAGCTATGGCCACGAGACCATTCCGCGGCATCTGCGCGATGTCATTGTCACCGAATACGGCGTCGCCGATATCAGGGGAAAATCCGACGCCGATGTGATCGCAGCGATGCTTGGGGTCGCAGATTCCCGCTTTCAGGCCGAGCTCGCGCGGCAGGCCAAGGACGCCGGCAAGCTGCCGAAGGATTTTGAAATTCCACCCGCGCATCGCGAGAATTTTCCGGAGCGGATTGCGGCTGCATTGAAGCCTGCGCGTGAGGCAGGCTTGCTGCCACAGTTTCCGTTCGGCAGCGATTTTACCGACACCGAGCAGCGGCTGATTCCGGCCTTGCAATTCCTGCAGGACGCGCAACGTGCGCCGCAGCGCCTGCTGGGGGTGTTGTGGCAAGGTTTGACGGGCACTCCGAATGCTTCCGACCAGGAATGCCTGGCGCGGCTCGGGCTCGATGCGCCCAAGACATTGTCCGAACGCGCCTACCGCGCGCTGGTGAGTGCTGCGCTGGTGAGGAGCAGGGCGGTAACGATTTAACCGCGAACAACAGCGTCATCCTGAGGAGCCGCGAAGCGGCGTCTCGAAGGATGGGCCGCGCATGCCGGCGGTCGTCCTTCGAGGCTCGCCGAAGACGGCGAGCACCTCCAGCGGTAACGGCGAAGCCGTTACGCAGGGATGACGCCCCTACCTGTTTCTGTTCACCGGCTTGCGTTTCTCAATGAACGCCGCCATGCCTTCAGAGCGATCCTCCAGCGCGAAGGTTGCGTGAAACAGGTCGCGTTCGACGTTGAGGCCTTCCGACAGCGGTGTCTCGAATGCGCGGTTGATCGCGCTCTTGGCCATCTCGGCCGCGGGACGTGACATCGAGGCGATTTTTTCCGCGGCCGCCAGCGCTTCGTCCATCAATTTGTCCGCAGGCACGACCCGGCTGATCAGGCCCGAGCGCTCGGCTTCTGTGGCATCCATCATTCGCCCGGTGAGACACAGGTCCATCGCCGACCGCGCGCGTCAGCCGCTGGGTGCCGCCGATGCCGGGGATGGTGCCGAGCGTGATCTCCGGCTGGCCGAACTTCGCGGTGTCGGCGGCGATGATGATGTCGCACATCATCGCCAGCTCGCAGCCGCCGCCGAGCGCATAGCCGCTGACGGCGGCGATGGTCGGCTTGCGGCAGTTGGCGACGCGGTCGGCCCCAATCGTAATGAAATCGCTCGCGAACATGTCGATGAAGGTTTTGGGCTGCATTTCCTTGATGTCGGCGCCCGCAGCAAATGCCTTCTCGCCGCCAGCGAGCAGGATGCATCCGATTCCGTCGTCGGCTTCGAGGTCATCGACTGCCGCGGCGATTTCTCTGAATACGCCGAACGACAGCGCATTGAGCATCTTCGGGCGATTGAGCGTGATGACGCCGACCGCGCCTTTGCTTTCGACAATGATGTGTTCGAACGTGCTCATGGTCCACCCCGCGGCTGATTTAGCGGGCAATGTGCCCGCTGGCGGGATGAGCTTCAAGTGGGGTGAATAGGCAGCAGGTGAGCGCGGTCGCGCTCACCTCTGGGTGGACCCGACTAAGTTCGCTTGGGGCTCACGCCATAAACATGCGTACGGCCGAGGCCAGCGTCAGAACTCCGCCGCAGGCCATGAAGATCTTCCCGATCAGGGAGGTCCGGTCGACGCTGGAACTGTCGTCGCTGCTGGCCGCCACGGCTTCGTCAGGCGCATCGGCCGAGGCCGTCGCCTGGGCCGGCGCGTCGGCGGCTGTCATTGCCGGGGCCGCCGCGGATGCACCGCCTGCAGGCAGCGTGCGATCGACATCGTTGAGCTGATCGGGGGGGATAACCTGGACCTCAGCGGCCGGCTGCCCTTCAACCGGTTTTTCAGGCGCGGCCTGCAGCATATCGTTGGCCCGCGCGGACATGGCCTTGGCGCTGCCGGCAAGCGTGTCGTTGCTGTCCGGCGTATCGGCGGCTGCCAGTTGCGCATTGGCGTTGGCCACCGACGGGGGGATCGCGGTTGAAGAAGTATCGACATCGGCCACAACATCGGTTGCGTCGGCTTTCCTGGCCGCGGATTTCAGCGCCACCTCGCCTGATTTATGATGCGCGTATCTTTTGGAGTGGTGCGAGCCGTGCCTGACGTATTTGTGGCGCGCAACAGGTTCCGCGGCAGCGCTATCCGATTCCGAACTCGCCGCTTGCGAATCCGCGGCCGCTTTGTCGTTCGTACCTGCCGCCACTGGCGATGGCCCTGCGAAACACACAAACAGCCCTGTCGCCAGTATCAATACCGAGCGCCCGCTGGCTTTGATGGTCATTTGACACTCTCCCATTTGCCAGCCCCCAAAAATGCGAATGAGACCCCGCGGCATGTCGGCAGCGCGGCAAAAAAAGGGAATCTTCGGGCGAGTGCGGGCGAAAACAGGGCGAGAATGTTGCGGTAATCTTTTTGAAATCAAGCGGCGGGTGCCAGCGGGACCGATCGATGTTATGAGCCTGTGGTGTCCTCCCGGAGAAATGGATCACGACTTCGTGATTAAAGGCGATTAAAGACCTCCGGACGTAACAAATCGAAAGATCGACCGAATTGCAGTGTGGGAGCGCGCGTGCGCGAACGTGACGAAGAATGGACCGACCTGATGCGGTCGGCCATTTCAGGGGACAGTGCGGCGTATCATCGTCTGCTCAAGGCCGTCACGCCGGTGCTGCGGGCCGCGGCGCGCCGCGGTCTGGCGCGGGCAGGGCAGCCTGTCGATCAATCCGAGGACATCGTGCAGGACATTTTGTTGGCGGTGCATCTGAAGCGGCATACCTGGGACGCCAACGCGCCGTTCGCGCCATGGCTCTTTGCGATCGCCCGCAACAAACTGATTGATGCGTTGCGCCGCCGCGGCCGGCGGGTTTTCGTCAACATCGACG
>WNFL01021085.1_pt1 | contig 11884 bp, 10 predicted proteins | sample 5400361 | NCBI WGS metagenome assembly WNFL01 (sample SAMN13153351, study PRJNA577476) | soil metagenome | isolation source: 40 cm soil on Douglas fir-dominated hillslope | place: USA:California | collected 2013-09-17
TCAGCGCAACGTGGACGCGGCGCGCACATCCAACTATCATTGCCTCAAGGCTCTCAAGGCTAAGGTTCCAGGTCTAGGTCCATGGATGAGGCTGCCAAACTCGCGCCATTCCCGCTGGTCGGCGACGCTGACCCCGTTCCCCCCAGCCTGTTCGCTTCCTATCCCGAACAAGCCAACACGCTTTCGCTGCTCTACGAAGTCAGCCGCGAAATAACCTCGATCCTCGACCGCGAAGAGCTGCTGCGGCGCATCGCGCAGCGCGTCAAGAAGCTTGTCAACTATCACGTTTTCAGCGTCATGTTATGGAATGAAAAAACCCAACATCTCGAGAGCGCCTTCGTCATGCGCTATGGCGATTCCATCCCGCCGCGCACACGCATTCCGCTACATCAAGGACTCACCGGTGCCGCCGCCGGCGAACGCCGCTCCGTGCGCGTCTCCGACACTCTCTTAGATCCTCGCTTTCTTGCCTGCAAAATCGATACCGGCGTAGCTGCTCGCTCGGAACTCGTCGTTCCGCTGCTCATGCAGGATCGTCTAATCGGCGTTCTGGACTTGGAAAGCGCGGAAACCCATGCGTTCACGGCGGAGCACGAACGCATGCTCGGAACGCTCGCCTCTTATATAGCGATCGCCCTCGAAAACGCCCGCCTCTACGAAGAAGCCCGGAAGAGCGAGCGGCGACTCCACGACGAGTTGGCTACCGCGCGCGAAATTCAGCGCCAACTGCTTCCCAGCGGCGCTCGCGAAATTCCCGGCCTCGATCTGGCTTTCTACGATTTTCTTCCCTACGGCAAGGGCCGCCTTGCCGTCGCGCTCGGCGACGTCTCCGGCAAGGGCACCGCGGCTGCGCTGTTTGGCTCTCTCGCCATCGGCACCATGCGCGAACACATCGTCGAGCATCCCTGCCCGCCGCCGGAAATGCTTGCATTGCTGAATCGGCGCCTGCACGGCGCGCGCCTCGACGCGCGTTTTATCGCCATGGCCTTCGCGGTCTACGACGCAGGCGAACGCCGCCTCACCCTCGCAAACGCTGGAGCGCCCTACCCGGTATTGGTGCGTGACGGCGAAGTGCAGCAAATTCGCGTCGCGGGCGTGCCTCTCGGCCTTTTCCCGGACACCGAATACGACGAAGTCACCGTCGATCTTCGCTCGGGCGATGTCGTATTGTTCGCCTCGGACGGCATCCTCGAATCAGAAAACACCGAGCGGCAGGAATTCGGTTTGGCGCGCCTAAGAGCGGTTCTCGAGAACGTCTCTCCGCAACAACCTGCCAGCGAAATCTGCGACCTCGTGCTGGACGCCACCGAGGCCTATACCGGTGGTTTCGCCCCAGCGGACGATCGTACCCTGTTAGTTCTTCGCTTAACCGATCACAACTCGAGTGATTTCTCAAAACTCCCCATCATCTACTGAGGACGATAAACGAATTTAGGAATTATTGCGCGGCCGAGGAGCTGGCACTAACTTGCAGGGTGAAGGATTTTTTCAGCAGCGGCACCCAGAGTTTGCACACTCTGAGGGTCGTGCCACCGGGCTGTGCTACTTACCGCTGGAGAGCAGGTTCAGTTCTGTACGGGCCTGGGCCTGGGCGGCGAAATAATTTTGTTCGCGCAAGCGGCGGTAGATGCGGCCGGCGACTAGCGCCGCGGTGGGGCCAATGACTTGGCGAGAACTGCCGCGGAGGAGCACGGCGAGCGCGATTTTCGGATGCGCTTCGTCCGCGTAAGTGACGAACCAGCCGACGCGGGAAGTGGGATCGTTGCAGGTTCCCGTTTTGCCGAGCGGCATTTCGTCCCCGTCGCGATCGAAGCTGCGTTTGCCGGTGCCGTAGAGAACTGCGGCGAGCATGCCTTCGCGAATTTCAGGCAGAACAGTGGCGATATTCAAATCGCGCTTCACGCGCGGCGTAAAATTCTGAATCTCATCCGCAGTGCGCGGGTATTGCAGATAGTAGAGCGTGCCGCCGTTGGCAAACGCAGCGGCGAGCGAAACCAGTTGCAGCGGCGTGATCTGAATGCCTTCGCCGAAGCTGGACATGCGCGCGATGCCGCCGTGCGCGGGCGGCTGCATCGGGAAGGAACCGGGATGCTCTTCCGGCAGGTTGTAGCCGGCGAGTTCGCCTAGGCCGAGGAGGCGGGCATAGCGCGAAACGGTGTCAAAGCCCATGCGGCGGCCAAGCTCTTCAAAGAAGACGTTGTTGGAGTGGGCCATGGCTTCGGTCAAGTTCATGTACTTGCGGCGGCCGACCTTGAGCATGGTGTCGCGGGTGATGACGTTTTCTTCAAGCGCGGCAAGCGCAACGGTGGGCTTGATAGTGGAGCACGGAATGTAGCCGTCGCCGAAAGCGATTTTCTGATTGACGATGGTGAGGATGCGGCCGGTATTGGGGTCGACGGCTACGACAGCGCCATTGTAGCGGCCGAGGCCATCAACAGCGGCGGCACGAACGATGGGATCGTCGAATGTTCCGATGTCCGCGAGCGAGGAGTTGGCGAAGGTCGGGACGCCGCGAAAACGAGAGACGCGGTGCAGCGAAGCTCGGCGCCCGGCGGGCGCGGCCGGCATCGGCACGGCTACCGTTACAGCAAGGACTGCGGCTAGGAAAACACGTCCCAGTTGCTTCACTGTTTGCTCCGGATCTTTATGGCCCGACTCGAATTCGCTTTGTGAAGGGCTGTTTGTATCCCAGGCTGCTCACCGGGTCAACCTTCATTTCCGTGAATGGTTCCCGCTCAACAACGGCGGCTGCGAGAACCGGTCGAACTGCCCAACTTCGTTGCGCGGCGGCTCCAAAAGAAGCGCCGCATCATTTGACGCTACGTAGCTGCTAAAGGTTTTGCTGCACCGCACCTGAGAGAAACACCTGCACTCAGGATGAGACAGATTCTAGGGGTTTTAGGTGGCGGGGGCAATAGGCGATGTGGCCCAGTACGCAGCTATGTGCTTTATTTTGAACGGCCTGACCAGGTGGGCAAGGTTGGGACAGGGTGAAGCAGGCGGACCTGTCCTCGGGAGGGCCCGGCAGAGCGCAAGAGGAAAGCCAACGGAAAAGGGACCGGACAATGCGACTATTTCTGTCGACAAATAGAATCGGTAAGCAGTAGTTTACCGTTCGTGCAGACTTGCGGCTGAAGCAGTGCGTTGACTAAAGGAGAGACATGTTGAGAAGAGAAAAATCGATCAAGACCGCGCTGTTCACTTTCGTGTTGCTGTTGGCTGGTGTGGCGGTGGCACAAACACCGGGACAGGTTCCGCAGGGCGCGAACATTCCGAGGAATATGAAGCCGTACTTTTTGTGCTTGCTGGAAAAGGGTGAAAAGTGGACACCAGTCCAGTTTGCGGACCCAGCGATGCAGGAGCACCTGGCATATATTCGCGAAGAGGTCGAGGCGGGGAAGTACGTGGTGGTGGGACCGGTGCTCGATCAAGGCCGGATTGGCGGGATGGCGATCATCAATGCGTCGTCAATGGAAGAGGCGCAGAAGATTGTAAACAGGGACAAGATGGTGCAAAGCGGACGATATACGGCGGAGATTCATCCGGTCATGCTCGCGGACTTGTCGGCGCTGCGTACTGAGTATCCAGCCAAAGAAGGAAAGTAAGAAGAAAGATTTAACACCCCGACCGGGTCGGGGCAGGCAGGGGGCACGGAGTTCGGAGCACAGAGGGTACAGAGGACACAGAGGAGGAATAGTTCCGCGCTCTTTGTTTCCAAAATAAAAAAGCCCTCGGCTCCGAGGATCTGCCGGAGCCGAGGGTTCACCGCGGGAAGCTCAGAGAATTTGGAGCCGGAGTTCCGAGTTAAAAACGAATGTAGGGTCCAAGGGCGATGCGCAGATTGTTATGCGTGCCGTGGTTAAAGTAGACTTCGTCGCCGATATCCAGACGCACGCCCACCGGACCGAAATGACCTTCCAGACCGCCGCCAGGGTACAGGACGCCGTTGACATTGTTACGACGGAGATTGTCCACGCTGCTGAAAAAAGTTCCGATGGTGGCCGGAGCGTTGTTGATTCGAAAATCGATGAACCCACCCTTGAGAGTCACAAACGGGTGAACGTGGTAGTGTTCGCCCAGGTTCACTTTTGGACCAAACTCTCCGTGCAATACGCGCATGCCGGAGCGGCGAACTGTCAATGTGGTATTGTCCCTCTCGGTGAAGGCCTGATCAAAGTCGTAACTCATTTCACCTTCCAGCTTGAGACTGCGGAAGGCCACGACACCCACCCGGGCGCCGAGACCGCCAAAGTTCGTGTCCGTTTGCCCCAAGCGGAAATAGTCGGCAAAGACGCCGACCTGTATGTGTTCCGTCTCTTGAGCTGATGCGAGAGGCACAAGCCAGCCCGCTAGAATAAATAGAAAAACTAAACGCTTCATGGTCCCCGTTCTCCTTGGAAGATTAGATTTTACGATTCAAGCGGAGGGCTGGCCCCGGGACTGAGATGGTCTGTCGTCGAAAGTTGGATGCCCGACGGGAAGGGGCGAGTTGCGAAAAAGTTAGTGAATTGAGGGAGGCTGCAGAGCGAGAGTTCGCGCGGTACATGGAACAGAGGCGCGTCCATACAGGGTTTCCTGTACGGAATGTGTGAAATATCCAATAAAAATGCGCTTTTTTTGCGAGCGCGCGGTTGTCCAGCGGAGGATATATGGATAATATGGGCGCTCAGGGTTGTCCCATCCAATTCATGTCGATCAGAACCATGGAGCAGCGGTCGAAATATTCAACGATGCGTAAGAATCGAAACGGCAACGCTGCGGCAAACGTGACGCGGCTGGAAAAAGCGCTTACGGGGATCGCGGGCTTTGATGAAGTGACGAATGGAGGCGTGCCGAAAGGCCGGCCGACCATCGTGTGCGGAGGTCCGGGCTGCGGCAAAACAATGTTCGGGTTGGAGTTTTTAGTGCGCGGGGCAACGCAGTACAACGAGCCCGGCGTGTTGATGACCTTCGAAGAAACCTCCGAGGAAATGACGAAGAACGTGGCGTCGCTGGGATTTGATTTAAAGGGATTGGCGGCGCGAAAGAAGGTGGTGCTCGAGTATGTGCGCATCGAGCCTGCGGAGATACAGGAGACGGGCGAATATGATTTGGAGGGATTGTTCATCCGTCTGGAGCACGCGGTGGACACGATCGGTGCAAAGCGCGTGGTGCTGGACACGATCGAAGCGATCTTCTCCGGATTCTCAAATACGGGGATGCTGCGCGCGGAGATTCGCAGGTTATTTCGGTGGCTGAAAGACCGCGGCTTGACCACAGTGGTGACGGCGGAGAAGGGCGACGGAACGCTGACGCGGTATGGATTGGAAGAATATGTATCGGATTGCGTGATTTTTCTGGACCACCGGACAACTGACCAGATTTCAACCCGGCGATTACGCGTGGTGAAGTACCGCGGGGCCTCGCACGTTGCTGACGAGGTTCCATTCCTAATCGATGAGCGCGGTTTTTCGGTGCTGCCCAGCTCGTCGATGAAATTGAATCATGCAGTTACGAACGAACGGGTTTCTTCCGGCGTGAAAGACCTGGACGACATGCTGCAGGGAAAGGGATTTTACCGCGGAGCCTCGGTCCTGGTTTCCGGCACGGCCGGAGCCGGCAAGAGCAGCCTTGCCGCGTCTTTTGCGGAACGGACATGCCGGGACGGGAAGCGATGCTTGTACGTAGCGTTTGAAGAGTCTGCAGCGCAGGCCATGAGGAACATGCGGTCGATCGGTATCGACCTGGAGAAACAGGTGAGGAAGGGGCTGCTGCGATTGGAGGCGTGGAGACCGACCCAGAGCGGGTTGGAGATGCACCTGTTGCAGATTCACAAGTTGGTGGAGCAGCACAAGCCTGCCGCGGTGGTGATCGACCCGATCACAAATTTGATGATGAACAGCACGGTCGAACTGCACGCGATGCTGATGCGGCTAATCGACTTCTTGAAGGCGCGGCAGATCACCGGGTTTTTCACGGCGCTGACGCAGGGCCGGTACAAGGATGTGGAGCAGTCGGATGTTGCCATCTCGTCACTGATCGACACGTGGATTTTCCTGCGGGATGTGGAGCTGAATGGCGAGAGGAACCGGTGCATTTATGTGCTTAAGTCGCGTGGAATGGCGCATTCGAACCAAGTGCGGGAATTTGTGATGTCGAAGGACGGGATACGGCTGTTGCCGGTGTACGTGGGGAGTGGAACCCTGCTGACGGGTTCGGCGAGGTTGTCGCAGGAGGCGCGAGAGAGGGCGGAGAGCATGCTCCAACAACAAACTAAGGAAGAGCAGCGACGCGTCCTGGAAGGCAAGCGGAAGGCATTGGACGTGCAGATTGCGGCGATGCGATCGGAGTTTGCGCAGGAAGAGGCGCGTGTGGCGCTGGTGTCGGAGCAGGGGCAGCAGAGGGAGCGCGAGTTGTCGCGAGACATGGTGGAGATGGTGAGTCTTCGAGCGGGCGCGCAGCAAGGAAGGTCGGCGGGTGCAAACGGAAGAATGGGGGAGGAGCATGAGAGCTAGGGCGAGCGCAGCGTCGAAAAAGGCGAATAGGAATGGACATGGGCGACTTGTGGAGCTGCGGTTATACGTAGCGGGGCAGACGCCCAAGTCGCTGGCGGCATTGGCGAACCTAAAGAAGATTTGCGCGGAGCATCTGGAAGGGCAGTACGAGCTGCACGTGATCGATCTGGTGAAGACGCCGCAACTGGCGCAGAACGACCAGATCCTGGCAATTCCAACGCTGGTGCGAAAACTGCCGGAGCCAATACGCAAAATCATCGGTGATTTGTCGGACCGGAATAGGGTGCTGGTTGGACTGAACCTGCGGGAGGCAGAAGCAAAGTGAACTCAAACGGAGACAAAGCGGGAAGCAATGGCGACAAAGTCGTGAAGCAGAAATATCTTTTGCGGTTGTTTGTGACCGGCCAGACACCCAGGTCTGTGAAGTCGATAGAAAATCTGAGGCGCCTTTGTGAAAGATACCTGAAGGGCCGGTACGAGCTGGAAGTGGTCGATATCTATCAGCAGCCGGCTCTGGCTTCGGAGAATCAAATCATCGCGGCGCCGACGCTGATCAAGAGGCTGCCATTGCCGTTGCGCCGGCTGGTCGGAGATTTTTCAAATCAAGAGAGAGTGGTGTTGGGGCTGGATTTGAAGGTCGCTTAGGGGTGGGAGCGTGAAGAAGCAAAAAAAAGAGACCAGGCAGCCGAATTTGGTGGAAGACCTGAAGGCCCGGGTGGCGGAACTCGAAGAGACGTTGCGTGCGATCCACATGGGAGAGGTGGACGCGGTGTTGGTGTCCAGCAGCCATGGGGACCAGGTGTTTACGCTGCAGGGAGCCGAGCATCCGTACCGGCTGCTGGTGGAGACGATCGAAGAGGGCGCGGCGACGCTCTCCGATGACGGCACGGTGCTGTATTCGAACAAGAGCTTCGCGGCTTTTTTCGGAGTGCCGCTGGAGAAATTCATCGGAACGCCGCTGTACAATTTCGTGTCCGGGAACGACGCCGAATTTTTGAAGACGCTGATTCTGGGCGCCAAGCTGGCCAGCACGCGCGGCGAGATCCGGCTGCTGAGGAGAAGTGGGAAGCCGCGAACGATTCGCTTAACGCTGAGCCCGAACCGCGAACTGGGGCTCGAAGCCATCTGCGCAGTAGCGACGGAGCTCACCGAGATCGTCGACGCCAACGAAGCTTTGCGCGTAACAGAGACATCGCTGCGCCAATTGTCCGCGCGGCTCTTGCAACTGCAGGACGAAGAGCGCCGGCGAATCGCGCGGGATTTGCACGATGTTACCGGCCAGAAGGTCGCGGTGCTTTCGATGTCGTTGGACCGCCTGGCCAGGCTAACGGAGCAGAGCAAGCCGGAAACTCAGGAATCGATCAAGGAAAGCCGGGACACTGTGGGTCAGATTGGCGAGGAAATCCGGACGCTGTCCTACATCTTGCACCCGCCGCTGCTGGATGAGTGCGGGCTGGCGTCGGCAGTGCACTGGTACGCGGAGGGTTTTCAGAAACGAAGCGGCATTAAGCTGGAAGTGGCTATCGACGCCGACGTTCCACGCCTCTCCATCGACGCGGAGACAACGCTGTTTCGCGTTGTGCAGGAAAGCCTGACCAACGTGCACCGGTATTCGGGGAGTTCGGCGGCCAAGATCAAGATCTCGCAAGATTCCGGGGAAGTGCAGCTAGAGATTATCGATTATGGGCATGGCATTAAAACGGGAGCGGCGCGGGCAAAGTTGGATGGGCCGGCTCCGTTGGGTGTGGGCATTCCCGGAATGCGCGAGCGCCTGCACCAACTGGGCGGAAGCTTGAGCGTTGATTTTGGAACCAATGGGACGCGAGTGGCAGCAACACTGCCGATCAAGAAAGCGGGAGAAGAGTTTGAAGATGGTGAAAGCCGATCATCCTTGAGTTTCGCGCTTCGTTCCGCGCAAGACGCCCGGCAACGCATTTTGATTGCGGACGACCACGAGTTGATGCGGCGGGGGCTGAGGGGATTGATAGAAAGCCACGACGAGTGGGCAGTGTGCGGGGAGGCCGTAGAAGGCAGAGAAGTCGTGCGCAAAAGCGCGGAGTTGGAGCCGGATTTGGTGATCATGGACGTGAACCTGCCGGGGCTCAGCGGGATTGAGGCGGCGATGCAGATCCGGCAAGAACGGGAAGCGGCCAAGATTCTGTTCTTTACGGTGCACGATTCTGACGAAGTGATTCGCGAGATTATCGACGCGGGGGCGCATGGATACGTGGCGAAATCGCGAGCCAGTCAGGATCTGGTCGAAGCGGTGAGGAAGGTCCTGAGCGGGAAGACGTTTTTCCCTGGTGCGGTGGCGGCCGCGGCCGGACGGAGATAGCGGAGCAGCTTCCCTGGGCGAAGCAACCTATCGCGCGTCTTAAGCCCCTCGAGCGCGCTCCTGTTTTCCAATCACAACTTCAGCGGGCGAGGCTTCGTTGGATTCGACGCGGTCGGGTGTGTCGATGCGGATGTCCGTAAGGTCGGATAGCAAGTTGGCAGCCCAGCGGTAGACATTGTGTTCGCGAACGGAAGTGCTCATGTGTTGCATGCGCGTGGTTTGCTCGTCGGCGGGCATATTCAGAGCGCGATGGATGGAGCCGGCTAGTTGCTGGACATCGTAAGGATTGACGAGCAGCGCGTCCGTGAGCTCGAGGGCCGCACCCGCGAAGGTGCTAAGGATCAGGACGCCGCTATTATCCTCGCGAGAAGCGACAAACTCCTTGGCGACGAGATTCATTCCGTCGTGCAGGGAAGTGACCAGACACAGCGAAGCGGCGCGATAGAAACGGGCGATTTCCTGGTGCGAATGATGGCGTTTGAGAAAGACGATGGGCTTCCAGCGACCGGCCTGGAAGCGCGCGTTGATGCGCTCCGCTTCGGCGGACACTTCGTCGAGCAAAGTCTGATAGCGGCCGATATTGGTGCGGCTCGGCGCGCCTATCTGGATAAAGGTGAAGCGGCGCTGGTACGACGGGTAAAGCTCGAAGAAGAGTTCAATGCCGCGGAAGCGTTCAAGAATACCCTTGGTGTAGTCGATGCGATCGACGCCAACGCCGAGGAACGTGCCGCTAATGCCGAGCTCGTTGCATAGCGCGGCGCTTTCTTCGGTCATCGTGCGCGTGGGCTGCGCGGAATTGGCGTTTTCCTGAAGCGCCACGCTGATGGGATAAGGCCGCACGCGGGTGACGTGTCCTTGGCGGTTCACCGAGAAGCGATCCCATTCGGTGAGCGCCTCCACGGCGCGATCAACCGTCGAGAGAAAATTATTGCAATGAGACTGGATGTGAAATCCCACGAGGTCGGCGCCGAGCAGCCCGTCGATCAGTTCACGCTGCCAGGGGCAAATGCCGAAGACCTCGGGATTGGGCCAGGGAATGTGCCAGAAGATGGCTACGCGGGCGTCCGGGCGCGCCTCCTTGATCATGCGGGGAAGCAAAGCGAAATGATAATCCTGCACCAGGACAATGGGTGACTCCGTGGATTCCATCTCCTCGATAGCCGCATCGGCGAAGCGGCGATTGACTTCCTGATAAGCGATCCAATCCTCGGGACGGAAGACCGGGCGAGTGTGCGCGATGTGGCAGAGCGGCCAAATACCTTCGTTGGCGAAGCCTTCGTAGTAGCCCTTCTCTTCTTCTGCGCTAAGCCAGACACGACGGAGCGTGTAACTCGGATGGTCGGGCGGAACGCGAAGATGATCCTTGGCGTCGACCGTTTCGCGGTCGGCGCTGCCGGAGCCGTGGGCGATCCAGGTGCCCTCGGTGGCGAGGAGCACGGGTTCGAGAGCGGTAACCAGGCCACTAGCGGGAACGATAACCTGAATATTTCCATTGTTGCCGTTGCTGTGGACATGCATATACGGCTCGCGATTGGCGATTACAAAGAGCGGCTTGTTTTGCAATTTGTTGCTCAAGCTGACGCGCAGGCGTTCGGCCGTCCATAACGAAGCGTTGGTGTTGCGGAGGCGCGCTTCTTCCTCGGCGGTGGCGCGAGCGGCGCTGAGGTCGCGCGCGAGATGCGTGACCTCATGATGGAGCTGATCGAAAAGTTCGCCCTCCGGAAGCGAAGGAGCCGCGTGCGATTGCCCGGTGCGCAGGGTGCGCAGCCATTTGGCTGTACGTGTAAGCGGGCCGGTCAGCGCCCAGCGAACGAGAATCAGCGCGAGAATGGTGATGAGGAGCGTTTGCACCAGAGCGTTGACGACGGAATCGCGCAACGTGTGATCAACCTGACGGTCGATGTACGTGGTGTCATGCACCAACGCCAGCGTGCCAACCAGTTGGCCATTGCGGTGAAGAGGCAGGGCATAGACATGGATTGGCGTGTCGTTGACGCGCTGGAACTCGGCGTAGCCGACGTTGCGCTCGGCAGCATAGGCGGCAGCGGCAGGCCGGAGTTGGAAGAGAGAAGCAAGGCCGGAGGTTACGGCAAGGGCCACGCCATTGGCATTGTAAACGGCAACGCCTTTCAGGTGTTCGCGCTGGCCGAAACGATCCACCAGGCGTTGCAGACTCTTGTCCGGCAAAGGCCGGTCAAACTGTGGCTCGACGCTTTCCTGCAGGCTTTCCCCGAGAATCTCCGCCCGGCGAGAAAGATCGTTGCGCAAGATGCGCCGCTCCGTGCGGGCCTGGTAGGCCGCGAATAGCAGGGACACAACAACGACGCTGACAATAAGAGGCGAGACGAGTTTGAGGGTCGTGCGCATGAACGCTTCCCCTTGGGCAAGAGCGAAGACTTCGTTTCGGATTCGTGAGGGCGATACGAATCCGTGCGGCGAAAAACAGCGCGCCCGTTTATCGCGATGAGTTCGACGGCTGCACGACTACGTGAGTAGCGATGTTGTTCCCGTCGTCGGTTCGATAGTCGACGGTGGCCAGGGAGTCAACTTCCAGATGTCCCTCGACTTTGGTCGTGTCGTCGATCAGGAACTGAAGGGTGACCAGGTCCTGGCTCTTTTTCACGTCCACCGAAAAGGAAGCGTCTCCGATGGCTGAGATTTTGCCGGAAACGGAGCCGCGCTCGGTGGCTTCCTTGAACAGGCGGCTATGCGGCTGGGAGGCTAGCGCGTCGGACGAAATCGCGACACTTAAGCATGCCACAAATACGGTAAGAATGAACAGCGTAACCAGAGTCAGGATAGCGCGGAAGCGCATTTTTATTTCCTCCAGATCACTTCCGGCTGGTGCAAGGTAGATGGCACGATCAGTTCCAAAGTTGCTGGGCTACCGTCTTTCTGTAAGCGAAACCAAATGAGACATATATGGAGCCCAAAAGATTGTCGCCGACGTACTAGGACCATGAAAATTTTGCGTCTGACTAGCGCTGTGCGACAAGAAAGAGGCGGCGGAACGGGAAAAGCGTCTGGCCATTGGGCTGAGCGGGGTAAGCGGCAG
>WNFL01230180.1_pt1 | contig 11884 bp, 10 predicted proteins | sample 5400361 | NCBI WGS metagenome assembly WNFL01 (sample SAMN13153351, study PRJNA577476) | soil metagenome | isolation source: 40 cm soil on Douglas fir-dominated hillslope | place: USA:California | collected 2013-09-17
TTGTCGGACAGGTTTGGAATAATAATCGATGAATGAAAGAATATTTAATTGTAATAATACTCCACGATGATGAAAGTCTTCAGCTTTCTCAAGCGTCATGAATTGATAGCGCTCAGGATGGGCCAACACGGGTTTATATCCTTGCATGGTAATTTTAAATATAAAATCTTTTAGTTGATAAGGCTCTGTCACATAGTTCAATTCGAAGAGCAAGTAATTATCTCCAAAGGTAAGTAAGGGACTGCTTTCATTAACCTCGTTGATTAGCCAGGTATCAAAATAATATTCTGCAGCAGCTTCGATAGTGACATCGATTTTGTTTTCCAATACACATTGATTTAATTCATTAAGTTTCTCCTTAATGATGAGGGCATCATTACGGTAGGTATCACTCATGATGTGCGGAGTTGTTATGAGTTTTCGGTAACCCACTTCACGCATTTTCCGGATCACCATCAAGGCTTCATCAAAATCATTTACACCATCATCAATGCCCGGAAGCAAATGCGAGTGGATGTCGGTAAAGAGTTGACTGCTCTGCTTTTCTTTATGCTTAGAGAAAAAAGTAAACACTTATCTTTTGAAAAAATTCCGCCAACTTCGCTCATTTTCTGACCTTGGGACAGCGTTAAAAACAACAGCAACATTGGATAATTTATTCACCGTGATAATCCGCCTGATATTCCTCAAAAATTCCTTTTTTGAATAACCTGCCCTTACCAAACAAATAGATACATCTGACTTTTTCATAGCCATGATGCCATCAGTAACTAAACCTACAGGCGGAGTGTCCATGATAATAAAATCATACTCTTGTTGCATTTCGCTAATCAAATTAGAAAACTCTCCATTGACTAATAATTCGGATGGATTGGGTGGTTGTGGTCCTGATGGAAAGAAATCGAGATTTTCAATTGTGGTTTTTTGAATGCATTCTCGCCAAATGTTCTTTCTAATAAGTACGGTGCTTAGCCCAATAGTCGATGGTCCGATGTTTCCGAATATTGTCTTTTTTATTTTACGCATATCCAAATCAACCAGGGCCACTTTTTTATTAGACATGGCAAGTACCGCACCAAGATTAGCGGCCAGAAAAGATTTTCCTTCCCCGGAGATTGATGATGAAATTGCGATTACTTTTTTGTTACCACCCGAAGTAAAGAAATCCAAATTCGTGCGGAGCGATCGGATGGCTTCGCTGGCCATTGATCGGGGATTACTTTGAACAAGCACAGCACCACCATTTGTCGAATGACTAGTGGCGGGGATGATACCAAGCACGGGTATATCAAGGTATATCAAGGGCTTGCTCTATTTCTCTCAGGCTGGTAACCTTATTGTCGAGGACGTAAGCGAACCCGATGAAGAAAAAACTGAAGGTGATCCCTGCGGCAAGACCAATGCTAAGGATCACAATTTTTCGGGGCGAGATTGGCAAATTCGGCATGGTAGCCGAAGAAAGGATTTTAAAATCAGGTGTGCTGCCCGCTTGCGCAATTTCAAATTGAGCCTTGGACTGCATCATGGACAGATAAAATTCTGTGAACAGATTATAAAACCTTAGGTTTTTTGAAAACTTGGTGTTTTTATCGGGCATGGAAAGAAATTCCTTTTCTAGCTTTTGTTTCTGCGATACGATTTCGCTTAGGGACCTCATCCAGTCTTCTTTGAGGCCGTTCAGTTGACTAAATATCTGATCTTTCAAGGTGGTGACCTCTTTTTCTTTTTGCTTGAAAGCCATCGTGTTTTCATTGTAAGCGAGCGAAAGTTTGTCACGCTCTTGCATCAAACCATATAAAACCTCGAGCCGATTGTTGAGGTAGGCAGGCAAAAATGAATACTGGTATAAATTGGGTGAACGTTTTCCAGCCACGAGGCTCTCCATCACGCCATTGATCTCGATGAGTTTTTTGCTTAAGGAATAACGTTGCGAATCGTAACGGTTAATTTGAAAAATGGTGCGTTTGATATCCTGTGCAGCATCACTGCTTTTGTTTTCAAGGGTGAACTTCTCAAAATAATTTTCGAATCCCTCCATTTGTTTTTCCAACTGCGTCAGTTCCCCGTTTAGCCAATCAATTTTTTGCTTGTTAGCCAAGTTCTTCTGATCATTGCTGTATAAGATATATAGCGAATCAATCTTATTGACGATGTCATGGGCTTTCAAGGCATTGTTGTCTTTAAACGATATTCGAATCGTGTTCGCGTTGAAATTGAGGGGTTCGACTGTACATTGCTTAGAAAGATAAGTGGTCAATTTTTCCCGGCTGTTGACAACAAAATAATAATCGTTAGGATCGTTTATGCTAAGCTTACCGGAATTGAGGACAATGAATTCAGAACCATTTATTTTTATAGGTTCTCCATACTTCCCCACGAAGTTATCACCCCCTGTCCCTACTTTCAATTTGAACGAGACCTCCGAAACTGGAGAGAGGTAGATGGGAATATTTTCGATTTGTTTGCTTTGGGAAAGAAGCCTCACTTCAAAGGGCGATATCCCGTACAGCTCATTGAAAAGAACGTTCCCTTCACTGAAGTAACTAACCTGCAACTTAAGAGAATCAATAATTTTGCTAAAAAAAACCCGGGACTTAATCTGCTCGATTTCACCAGAAATGATATCCCTGTCAGGATCTTGCAAAGCGTTTTTAATTCCGAGTTCGGTGGCGTCTCTTTTTATGTCAAGTTTTAATTCTGATTCAGATTCATAGATATCTTTAGTCCATCTCGTGATCAGGTAAGCGCCTGCGTTGCAAATAAAAAAAATAGATAGTACCCACACCAAATTATTTCTGAATACGGTGCGTAGCTTCTCCAAGTCGATAGCATCCTGATTGGTATCGATAATAAATTTTGTATCGATTGAGCTTTTCAAAAAAAATTATTTTGTTTTTGTGACGGAATAAATCAATACCACAATGGTTGTAACCTGTAAGAGTAAAGACACAATAACGTAATTATCCTTCAAGCCTTCGGTAAAAGGTCTGCGAATGGGTTCAACATAAATAATGTCACCCGCTTCCACCAACATGTTTCCTTCCACATAACCTTTGATGGTGCTGAAATCAATCAGGTAAACATGATCACCGCGAATGAGTTTGATAACATTAGCCTTCGCATCATTATTCAGACCCTTGGCCATAGCAAGTACCTCAGCCACTCTTATGTTTTGATTCGTCAATGGAAGTACCAGTCCGCCCGGAGCGCCTAAAACAACGACACGTTTGTTGGTGTAAGAAAAAAGTACAAAGGAATCTTTAAAAAATTTGGAATACTCTTTCTGCACAATTTCCTCTGCTTGTCTTAACGTTAACGCTTCGAGTTTCATTTCACCAACCAGTGGCAATTTGACTATCCCGTTGATATCAACTAAGTATTGAATGGGTTCTGCTGCCTGCTGATCTTTGTTGCTACCGCTCTTCCCCGTCAAATCGGGATTGGGGTCTATAAGCCGTTCACCGTTGTTTGAAAAAATTTGGAGCGTTAAATAATCGTTCTTTTGAATGACATAATTTCTTTCAACAGCACTAGCCTCTTTCTTAAACGATTCAGGTTGATAACCTTCGATAGGTTTGAACATGATATTCTGTTTGTAAGAAGCACAGGAGAATAGCAATAGCCCTGTGAAAAAAAATAAAACTAGATTCCGCACAAGTCTGGGTTTATCGATGTCCGTGAAATTACAATTTTTCGCCAACATACACAGAGGGCAGTCTCATGGTGTAAATTTAATATCCCCTCTTATTGAGCCGTGGAAGTGCTTCGAATAGCTCTGAGGTATTTTTGGATAACAACAGACTCATTAAATTCCAGTTCAACTTTTTTTCTGCCATTGAGGCCCATGATTCTTAAAGTTTCTTCGCCAAAATTGAACATGACTTTCATTTTGTGAGCGAGGTCCATTGAATCCTTTAATTTACATAGCAGTCCGTTGTGTCCATCTGTCACCACTTGGTGGCAGCCCGGTACATCGGTAGTGATGATAGGCTTTGCAATACTGGCTGCTTCTAATAATGTACGAGGTGTACCTTCGCGGTAAGATGGGAGCACAATGCAATCAGCTTGTTGAATGAAAGGTCGCACATCTTTGGCAGTTCCAAGGTATTCAATCGTGCCTGAGGTAATCCATTCATCAATAACTTTCAATTTAATCCCACGCTTGTGTTTCGGATCTTTCGCACCCAATATTTGAAACTTGGCATTCATTCCAGTTGCCTTTAATTGGCGAACAGCTTCAATAAATTCAAGCACACCTTTGTCCGTGATCAACCTGGATACAAGGAGGAACGTGAAGGTCTCATTTCGTTTAAAACCTGATGGAACAAACCGGGTTAGGTCAATCCCTGAACCAGGAATAAGATCAGTCGCTGACGAAGCGATTAATTTTTTATTGACAAATAGAGCGCGGTCATCGGGGTTTTGAAAAAAGACCTTTTTAGGAAACTTGAATGCAAGGCGGTATAAGGCAATGGCAATTGAAGAAACCAAGTTTTTCTTTAAAAAGATAGTACCAAGTCCGCACACGTTGTTGATGGATGGTATTCGCAAAATAGCAGCGGCTAACGTACCATAAACATTAGGCTTGATAGTATAATGCAAAACCACATCTGGCTTTACTTTTCGATAGGCAGACAATAATTCAAAAATGAGTAAAAAGTCCTTGACGGGGTTGGCTCCACGGCTGTCCATTTTCAGATCATGATGAACACAGCCTGCCTCCGTCAAATAACGAGTATAATCATCGTGTGGTGCAATGGTATGAACTTCGTGCCCATCGGCTATTAAAGCCTTAACGAAGTTCATCCTGAAATTGTAGATATTCCAGGAAGTGTTTAAAACGATCGCTATTCTCATTCTTTTAGCCAACTAAATCGACTTTTGACAAAAGTCGACAGGTTTAAGTTTTGACAGAAATGGTCGTTTATCAACCCATTTCAATTACTACATCCTGCAAAGTTAGAAAAAAGTAACCTTTGACCTAAAGTAACTTTGAGATAAAGTATGTTTGTAGATTAATCAAATGGAAAAACCAAAAAACCTTGCTGTATTGGTGGCTGTTAGCGCCCCCAAAAGTCGCCCTGAAGAGATTGAAGAACATTTGAATGAAATGGCCTTCTTGGCTGAGACAATTGGTATTATTGCGGTAGAGCGATTTACACAAAAACTGACTAATCCTGACGTGCGAACATTTGTTGGGAAGGGAAAACTTGAGGAGATAAATAACTTTGTTTCAGCACATCATGTGAGTCATGTTTTATTCGATGATGATTTAAGTCCATCGCAACTACGTAATTTAGAAAGGGAATTGAATAAGGCAGGAGAAGAACCGACCGTGCGTATTTACGATCGTTCACTGTTGATTTTGGATATTTTTTTAATGCGTGCTCAAACAGCGCAGGCTCGCACACAAGTAGAGCTTGCTATGAACCAATATTTGCTGCCTCGACTCACGCGAATGTGGACGCATTTGGAACGGCAACGTGGCGGTACAGGCACGCGGGGAGGGGCTGGTGAAAAGGAAATTGAAACCGACCGCAGAGTGGTGCGAAGTCAGATTACCAAACTAAAAGAAGAGCTGGAGAAAATCGATAAGCAACGTCAAACTCAGCGGAAGTCACGCAGTGGAATTGTGCGTGTGGCCTTGGTGGGTTATACCAACGTAGGGAAGAGTACGCTCATGAATTTGCTTTCAAAGGCCGATGTCAAGGCGGAGAATAAATTGTTTGCAACCGTAGATTCCACCGTTAGAAAAGTAGTAATCGGAGATATTCCCTTTCTGCTTTCAGACACGGTTGGGTTTATTCGAAAGCTTCCGCACCATTTAATTGAATCTTTTAAATCAACACTCGATGAAGTGCGTGAAGCTGATTTATTACTTCATGTCGTTGACAGCGCTCATCCCTTTCACGACAACCAAATTGAAGTGGTCAAAAAGACACTTGTGGAAATTGGCGCAGGAAATATTCCTGCCGTTCTGGTTTTAAATAAAATCGACAAACTCCAAAATGAAGATGGCCCTGTTGACTTAGAGGCTTTGCAAGGATACTATCGGCAGCAAGGGTTTGAGCAAGTAGTTTTTGTTTCGGCTACAAAAAAGGAAAACATCCAATCGCTGCGCCAAATGATTTTTGACGAAGTGAAGAAAAAGCATTTGGCAATTTATCCGAATTATGTGAGCTCAGGGATAGGATAGATTCGAAATAAAAATACCACAAACGTAAAGTCCGTGGTATTTCAAATGACGAATGAACTGCTATTTTTTATTTTTCTCTTTTTGCATTTAGAGGGAAAGTACCGAACTGACCTACACTCATATTGCCATTGAGTTCATCTTCTTTGATCGTTCCTTTGATGGTGAATGTATTGGTATTACCACCAAAAGAAACTTCGTACACAATGGTAATTTCATTACCGATTACACTGATTGATGAAAGTGCGGTCTCGCGATTATTGCGGTTGCTGATAATCTTACCAGAATATTTATCACCAACTTTGTCGATCACCAATTTTCCCCCTCCACCTTGTGGAGACTCCACGGTGTAATTCCAAGTGCCAGCTGCATTTATTGCCTTGGTCGGATCGACTGCAGCCATTTTTAAATTGGGTTGGTTGACCGTTGCCTGCATTCCTCCATTTCGTTGGCCGCCTCCTTGTTGCTGTCCACCCATTTGTTGTCCGCCAGCATCTTGTTGGTCGCCACCATTATCCTTCAGGTCGTCATTGTTAACCGACTTTTTACTTTTCTTAGGTTGGTTTACTGTGAGCTTACCAATGCGGTACCCGAATGTTACTTTGAAATTGAAATTATAGAATTTGTTATAGCCTTGTTGGTTTAAAACAGGAGATGAAGAATAAGAATTAACCGTCATGCTTGGAGTCAAAAAATTTTCTGCACCCAATCCGATAGTTCCTCTCTTTTCATTGAACTCTTTTTGAAGGCTTAAACTGTAAATACGAAATGCTCCCTGATTACCTTGTAAGGTTACTTGCCGGCCGCGGTAGAATCCAAAAAATTGTAATCCCCAGCCCTTACTTAAATTGTAATTACCAAACATGCGAACATTGTACACCCAGCCGGAATTGCTGGTCTTTAACGGATCGTTATCTCCCGTTCCCGGGTTTTTTAACACCGCGTAGTACGTGTCGCTTCCGCCACTAAGCGAGAATTTGTTAGACAAAGAAACGTTAGCAAATAGACTTGCGCCATACGCATTTTGTACGCCAATATTTTGATAGGTGGTAAGCACAACCCCACCGGGCTCAGTGCTTCTTACTTGTTGAATTGAATTATCCGTGTTACGAATGAAGGTTGAAAAACTCAGTGAAGAGCTTTTAACATTAATGCTGTATCCTAATTCATAATTGTTGGTGTATTCGGGACTCAACGATGGATTGCCGGTGGAAATATTTGTAGCATTCGATACATTCCTGTTTGGATTAAGGTTTTGAATTGATGGTCTTTGAATTCGTCTGTTAAAAGAAAGTTTAACCATGTTGCCATTGTCGAGGCGTTTGGATAGATTAACACTCGGAACCAACACACCATAGTCCGGAATTGAAATTGTTCCCGTTTGATTGCTGGCTGCAATAGTGGTGTACTCATACCGCATTCCTGCTTTCAAAGAATATTTGCTAGCAGTACTCATCGTGTAGGACAGGTAACCTGATGTAATATTTTGAGTGTAATCCAATGAGTTTGATGTGTAAAGAGAACCGGTGTAAGGCGAGTAATTGCCATCGGATCCCGCTTGGAAATAATTGTAGTTGCTGGTTGCCTTGCGCATAATCTCTTTGGCGCCCATTTCAAGTAATTGCATATCCGTAATGGGAGTTTGAAAATCCGCTTGAACTGTCGCTTCAGAATTTATAGTGGGGTTCACATTTTTAATGTAGGAAATGGTGTCGCGTTCCTGATATTGTGTCGTTCTTGTTACAAAACTATTATTGCCATTGTTCTGGCTATACAGGGTAAGCAAATTGAATTCACGGTTGGGTTTTGCAAAAAGATGAGTGTAGTTGAGGCTTCCATCCACTGAATGAGACAAGTTGAGTTGATCAATGTATTTGATTGATTGGCCATTTGGATTTTCAAGGTTATTATAAAATGATTGAGTAGTCAGAGCATCCTGAAAATTATGACCATCGCGAATGCCAAACCGAACAGATCCCGTAAGCGAATTATTTTTATCCAAATCATAATCCATACCCAACGTATAGTTTCCAAATAAATTTTGGTTGCGTGTAGAGGCAGACTGTATGTTTCTGGTTGTGTCGATCTTTGTTGTTATAGGATCAGTGTAGTAAGTGTGTTGATCATTGTAAAAGTTACCAGGTGTGTTGTATTGGGCACGGCCAAAGCCACCCAGTGAAATACCAAGTTTGCCTTTTCTGTAGCCGCCATTTAGCCCAAGATTTGAGCCTCGAAAACCAGCACTGCTGTTGATGTTTAAGGTCAAGCCATCGAGTGTGTTCTTCTTGGTGATGATATTGATGATACCGGCTGAACCTTCTGCATCATACTTAGCGGAAGGAGAAGTGATTACTTCCACCGTTTTAATTTGATCTGCTGGAATTTGTTTGAGCGCATCAGCAACGCTGCTGGCCGTGATGGTGGATGGCTTGTTGTTAATAAGTACTTTAATGTTTTGACTGCCTCTCAACGAAACGTTGCCATCCATATCCACCGTTAACAAGGGAACTCGCCTAAGTACATCGGTGGCATCACCTCCTTTTGCGGTCGCATCATATTCAGCGTTATAAACAGTACGGTCAACTTTTTCTTCAATCAATGGTCTTTGGCCCACAACCTCAACCGCTTTTAATACTTTAACAGACGGGCTAAGTTTTATATTCCCCAGGTTTATTTCATTTTTCTTGTCTGTCAATTGGACTTTAATATTCTTGGTTGCGTAACCGATAAAAGAAACTGCCACGATATAATTTCCTGCCGGAATTTTAGAAAGTGTAAATTTCCCCTTGTCATCACATACTTCTCCGTTAATTGGTTTTTGAGTAGCAGGGTTCAGTAAAGCAACCGTAGCAAATTCGACACCTTGATTGTTTGTCGAATCCTGAACGATGCCTGTGATTTTTCCACTGGACACCTCAAGCGCAGGTGGTTGTGCGAGTAAGCTCAGCGAGATCAAAGAGAGAAAGAGGAGAAGGACACAAGATTTCATTTTTAATAATTTTAATGGTGGCTTTGGCCAATGAACATTATAGCGCAAAAATCGCTGAATAGTTTCCCCGAAATTCTTATTTTAGATGCTCTCCCATATTTGTTCGACAGCTCCGCCAATTAGTCGGCAGTTCGGTGCTATCTATGAGATACTTCGAACCATCTAAAAAGTTGCCTCAATGGCATAAAATGTTGCAGAAATCCATTTGACATTTACAGGAACGGTTACCTTAGCCCTTCTTTGTACGTAATTGATTGTCATGGTAACTTTCTTTCAGCGCAACCGGATTTTTTTATTGCACCTTTCCTTCTGGTGCTTTTACTGCTCGTTCTACATGTACGCCTATAGTTCACGCCCTGGCCGGGAGATAAACATGCCGCGCCTTTTAACTTTCTCAGCGCTGCAATTGTCGTTCGCCATGTTGGTGGCCTACCTCAATAATTTTATTCTTCTTCCCCGGTTTTTAAGGCATCAGAAAATTTGGAAGTACTTTTTAGAATTCGTGATTCCGTTTATTGTTCTAATCCTATTGCGAGTTCATCTTCAACGCTACCTGGTGGATGAATACACTCATCATGAGCGCTATTTTTATTCCACTTTTTACATTGTGCAATTATCTTTCGATACGATACTGATTACCATTTTCGTTGGCATGTTGCGCTTTGCGGTGGGTTGGTTTGAATTGGAATCAACACGCAAACAGTTGGAGAACGATAAGCTGGCAAACGAATTGAAATTCTTAAAAGCACAAATCAATCCGCACTTTCTCTTCAACACACTCAATAATCTTTACTATTTGGCATACAGTCATTCAGCCAATACGACTGAAGTCATCGCCAAACTTTCGCAGATGATGCGCTACATGATTTATGATTCGAATTACCCGAAAGTTCCCTTGAGCAAAGAGATTGAGTACATGCAAAACTATATCAGCCTTGAACGCTTGCGATTGAACAACGAAGTGCCAATCGATTTTAGAATTGAAGGAAGCACCGAAAATATTTTGGTGACGCCATTGATTTTTATTACTTTTCTTGAGAACGCATTTAAACACGGGGTGAGTGCCAACACCTCGGGTTCGTGGGTAAAAATTCACTTTCAGGTAAAAGGCAATGAAATTGTTTATACAGTGGAAAATACGAAGTTGAAAAATACGTCACCTGAAAAAGAGAAATCAGGTTTTGGTTTGCAGAATTTGCAACGCAGACTGGAATTGATTTATCCGGACATGTATCAATTGAAAACCAACGATTTGCCTGACCGTTACTTTGTGCAACTCAACTTATTGTTGTGAGTACTTCATGCATTATTGTAGATGATGAGCCATTGGCGCGGAGCCTGCTGAAAGATTACGTTTCGAAAGTTCCTTCTTTACGATTAATAGAGGTTTGCTCAAGCCCAGTTGTGGCCATGGATGTACTTCAAAAACAATCCGTGGATTTATTTTTTTTAGATATTCAAATGCCTGAAATCACCGGGCTTTCTCTTTTAAAAATAATGAAGAAGAAACCGCTGGTAGTGTTGACAACCGCTTATTCTGAATATGCGTTGGAAAGCTATGAACTGGATGTGGTTGATTATTTATTAAAGCCAATTACCTTCGATCGTTTCTTACAGGCTATTGACAAAGTAAACTCACGAATCAATTCCTTATCAACGCAGCCCGAAAAAATTGTTCCTAATCCTTCTCAACCATTCATCTTTATAAAGGATGGAACAAAATTGGTGAAGGTGAGATGGGAGGATATTCTGTACATTGAAGGGCTCAAAGATTATGTGACTATTCACACCAAACAACAAAAAGTAGTGAGTTTGCAGCGACTAAAATTAATGGAAGAACAATTACCTGCCGATCAATTTATTCGCATCCACAACTCTTTCATCGTTGCATTGAGTGCGATTGACACGATCCATAAAAATGAAGTGCACATTGGACTGGCAACACTACCAATTAGTGATTCTTATAAAAAGTCATTTCGGGATTTTATCGAGCGGAATCATCTCCAATAAATTTTGGATTATTTCCGCTCTGTGGCGAGTACCACTTTCATTTTGTTCTTAACCCCAATTTTCAGCACATCAACTAAATCCTGAATCTCCAGGTCGCGCGGAATGTAGAGCACAACCGTTGGTTCCTCCAATCCTCTGGTGGCTTTGATCAGTTCTTGTTCTAATTGTCCGGTTTTGACTGGCTTGTTGTTAATGAAATAATCTTTTGTTTTGGTGACTGTCAGAATGATTGTCTTTTTGTTCAGTGATTGGGTCTCGCTCGCTTTAGGCACTAATACTTTAATGATGTTTGGATTTGCTACCGTTGAAATGATCAGGAAGAACAACAAGAGAAAAAACATGATGTCGTTCATGGAGGAAGTGGCTACTTCGGCAGCGAAGTGATGTCTGCGGATAATCTTCATTTAGCTGGCACTTGAAGTGAGCGTAAAAAATCAAAAACGTCTTTTTGAATTTGCAATGTGAAGCGGCCGATGCGCAACAGTATCAAGTGGTACCCGATGTACGCCATAATGCCAACTGCCAGGCCCGTTCCGCTCGTGATCATCTTTTCATAAAGTCCACCTGAAATTGTTCCGATACTGATATTGTCAGTAAGCGAGATCTGGTAGAATATATGTATGATCCCCAAAATGGTTCCGATAAAGCCAAGCATGGGTGCAATCCCCGCGATGATACCAAGATAGCCGGTG
>WNFL01106412.1_pt1 | contig 11883 bp, 11 predicted proteins | sample 5400361 | NCBI WGS metagenome assembly WNFL01 (sample SAMN13153351, study PRJNA577476) | soil metagenome | isolation source: 40 cm soil on Douglas fir-dominated hillslope | place: USA:California | collected 2013-09-17
GTCTTCCGCGCGCTCAAAAGCGATGGGATGGCGATCGAGGAGAGCCAAATCGTCGACGCCGAACGGATGTTCAATCTTGCCGCGATGGGTCTTGCCGCCGCCATCCGCACCATCCAATTGGTTGATGCGCGCGACGGCAGCCCAAGGCCGGCCACAGACCTGCTCGACGAAGAGTTCAGCGCGGCGCTCAAAGCGATTTCCAGGGACCTCGAAGGAAATACCCTGCGGCAGAAAAATCCCCACCCTCCGGAGTCGCTCGCCTTCGTTGCTTGGGTTGCTGCGCGCCTGGGCGGCTGGAATTGCTACTACAAACCGCCAGGCCCGAAGACCATGCGAAACGGATGGAACCAGCTCGCGCCTATGCTCCACGGTTATCTCCTCGCCACCCAGGGAGAAAATCCGTGAATCCCGTAGCCACGAGGGGGAGGTGGGATTGAGGATTGATCGTGCTGTGCTTCGCGGGGAGGTGGGAGTGAGGTGAGCGTGTCAGCAATCGATAGATAACGGTCAGCGCGCATTGCCACTCTCTCAGACCTTCATCTCCTGGGTGGCCCGCCCCCGGGTCCGCGCTTGCGCCCGGCCCGAGGGTAAACTCAGCGGGCCATGACAACCAAATAGGTTTTAAAAGCGCGCGCATCTTACGCATCTACAGCAGGCCGGTGGAGTCGCGGAGGGCGGGGAGGATATCGCCGAGGACGGATTGGGGCCAGGGGACGGAGAGGCCGCGGTCGAAGAGGGCGTAGCAGAAGATCGCCATGGCAACGCCGAAGATGGCGGCTCGCGCCGGCGGCTCGCGGAAACCTATGCCCATGTAGACGAAGACGAAGACCCCGATCGCCGGCACGAAGCCGATCAGCGAAGCGAGCGCCACGAGGCCGCCGAGCCAGAGGAAGAATTCCGCGGCGCGCTGCAGCATGATTTTGACGGGCAGCTCCGGTCCCATCGGCATGGGCAGAGCGTGGCCGCCCGGAGCGGGAGCGATTGAAGGCGCCGGCGATGAGCGCCGCCCAGCACGCGGTGCGCGGCACGATCTGTTCCTCGATCGGCCAGCTTGCCGACGTGATCAAGGCTGCCGTTGCGACGGCCATTCCGAAAAGCGTGAACAATGCGCCGGGTCCGATGCGAATATGCGCGCGATCGAGATGCTTGAATTCGTGCCACAGCGTTTTCGCGGTCTGGCTGAGCGGGCGATAGAGCACCCAGGCGATGATCAGCGCGATGCCGATCACGACGGGGCGCAGCATCCAGCTCGTGCCGTAGATTTGCTGCGAGAGAAAGAGGTAGCGCTCGAAGATCGGTCCGATGACGAAGCCCACGACCATCGGCGGGCGCGGCCAGCCGAGCTTCTTCATGATCCAGCCGACGATCCCGAAGCCCAGGAGAAAGTAGAGATCGCCCCAGCTTCGCGTCACCTGGTAGGTGGCGACGAATACGATGGGCATCACCATCGGCAGCAGGATCTCGTGGCGCATCTCGGCGAATTTCGCGAGCTGGCGCGCGCCCAAGAGACAAATCGCGGCGCCCAGAATATGAGCGAGCGTCAAGCTCCAGATGATCGAGTAAGTAATGTCGAGATTCTTGGTCAGCATGTCCGGGCCCGGCGTCAGCCCGTGCAGCAGGAAGGCGCCCAGGAGCAGCGTCATCGAGGCGCCGGCCGGCACGCCGAAGGCGATCGTCGGCACCAGATGGCCGCCTTCCTTGGCGTTGTTCGATGATTCCGGCGCGATCACGCCGCGCACGTCGCCATGGCCGAAACTTTCCGGATTCTTCTCGGTGCGCACGGCGTAGCCGTACACGATCCAGTCGATCACCGCGGAGCCGACGCCGGGCACCATGCCGAGAAACGTGCCGAGCGCGCTGGAGCGGATCACCAGCCACCAATTCTTGCCGACGTCGCGCACGCCCTGCCACTGATTGGCGAGATTGACGTTGGCGACCGTCTCGGTCGCGATGCGCCGGCGATTGATCGCGAGATCGGCGAGCTCGGGCAGCGCAAACAGCCCCAGCGTGACGGGGACGAGCGGGATGCCGTCGAAGAGATAAAGCCAATCGAAGGTCCAGCGCAGCGTTCCCGTCTGGGTGCCCGAGCCGATCATGGAGATCATCAGGCCGAGTCCGGCGGCGGTCAGTCCCTTCAGCGGCGCGCGGCCCGAAAGCGTCGCCACCATGGAGAGGCCGAAGATGCTGAAGCCGAGCAGCTCGGGCGAGCCGATGGCGAGCATGATCGGCTGCAGAATCGGAATCATCAGCGCGAGCATGAGCGCGCCGAAGAGACCGCCGAACGCCGCCGCGACGAAGCCGGCGCCGAAGGCGCGTCCGGCTTCGCCCTTTTCGGCCATGCGGTGGCCGTCGATCACGGTCGCCGCGGCGCCGACGGTGCCGGGCACGCCGAACAGCACGGCGGGAATGAGATCGGAAATCGTCGTCACCGATGCGACGCCGAGCAGCAACGCGAACGACGACGGCGCATCGAGATTGTAGGTGAACGGGATCAGCACGGCCAACGCGACGACGCCGCCTAAACCCGGCATGCAGCCGATCGCCAGACCGATCAGCACGCCGAGGACGAGAATGGCAATGCGCGGCCACTGCAGCAGCAACTGCAGCGCATGGAGCGCCATCGCCAATTGGTCTGGCATCGGAAACTTGAGCCTCCCCTTAGGCTTCTCGCCTTACGATCCCCCCACCCGCCCTGCTTCGCTGCTACGCAGCTACGCAGGGCGACCTCCCCACGAGGGGGAGGTGAAATGAGGCCATACGATCCCCCCCACCAGATCCGCCTTCGCGCTACGCGCTTCGGCGGATCGACCTCCCCACGAGGGCGAGGTGGGGCAAGCGATTAGATCGTACCGCTATTCGACATCATAAGCGCTGCCGGCAATTGTCGTCTTGCCACTCTATCGTGATGCGCGCGCCCTTCTTATACGCCGGGGGCGTTTTCCACTTGGTCGAGCCAGTTGAAGCCCATCGCTTTGACGATGCGGTTCGAGATGACGATCAGGCGCGCTTCGACTTTGCCGGGGTTGAAGTGCTGATGGATCGAGAAGGGCGGGATGTAGATGAAGTCGCCGCGCGTCCATTCGAACTTTTTCGGCTCGGTTTCCCAATCCCACTGATAGGCGTCGACGCAATCGAACTTCAAATCCCAATGCAGATCGTGGCCCGATCCTTCGGCGACGAAGATCACCTCTTCCCACATGTGGCGGTGCTTGCCGGTGCTGCCGCCGGGCGCGAGAAACTGCATATAGGCGTCGACGCAGGATTCGCGCGTGCCCATCTTCTCGTGCACGAGATGCTTGATGAGACCGTCGGGCGATTGCTCGAAGGGCTGATCTTCGGCGCCGATCACGTTGACGGCATGCTCATAGGCGGCGCGGAATTCGGCGGAATTCTTGATGTCGTCGACGCGGAAGCTGCAGGTCTTGGTTCCCGCATGCGCGACGTCGCGTTCTTCTACTGCTTTCATCGTTCTTCTCCGGTACGTGCGTTTTGATGTTTGTTGAATTCCGGATGAGTCAAATCTCGATTCCCTCTAGAGATCCGTGGGGGGCGTCCAATCCTCGTGGCCTTTCGGCAGCGTGGTCGGAGGGTAGGAAATCATCTTCTGATAAAGCAGGTGCATGAACAGGAACAGCGGCTTCGCCTTGAAGACGAGCAGGATCGCTTCGTTGTCGGGATCGTCGTTGAAGTGCTGATGCACGCAGCCGTTCTCGACGAACATCACGTCGCCGGCTTTCCACTCGATGCGCCGCCCGTCATGGATGTCGTGGCCGCGGCCCTTGATGATGTAGAAGCAGGCCGAATTCAGATGCCCATGCTTCTGGCTGTAGGCGCCCGGCGCGTAGGCCTCGATATGGGACTCGATCGACTGCGTGATCTTGGCCGCGGCGCCCGGCGCGATGACATGCTTGCCGTAGAGATTGGGACCGCCCTTCCAGGGGATGTCCTTCGACGAGATGACGCGAGGCTGGTCTAAGAGCTCCTTGGTCAGATGGCTGTAGGTGCCCTCGAGCGCGCGGACGAAGGTGCGCTTCTTCTGCCAGCGCTCCCAGACCACGGGCTGATCCTGGTTGTGCTTGGGGTCGGCGAGGTAGTGCTCGCCCTTCGGTTCGGGTTTTGCGGTTGTTCCGCTCATTTAAGTTCTTCCTTTGAGGATGGCTGTGTTTTCAAGCTCGCATCGGGTCTTCGGGGGGTCAAGGAGCGGCCCCCCTCCGCTCGCTTCGCGAGCACCTCCCCCGCAAGGGGGGAGGACCGTACCAAAAAAGGGAAATATGTTGATTTTTGAACAGAGTCCGGGTTGAATGGCGGCTGGCTTAAGCTCGGTCGGGACCCGGATGACACTCGGCACTACGCAGAAATATGCATTCTCGTCAGACCCTTACGTGGTCGGCAAGGGACAGAGACCGGCGCCGGCGCAGATTCCGGCCGAGGAAAGCCTGACCGAGGTGATCTCGAACGCGGGCGTCAACGAGGAATACAAGCATCTGATCATCACGGCCTCGGCGAAAGCGCTCGCGGTCAAGCCGGGGCAGTTCTTCAACATCCTTTGTCCGTCGCCCGATGACGGCGAGCTTTGGCTGCGCCGGCCGCAGAGCATCTACCGCATCGACAGGAGGAAGAAGCGGCTCGAGTTTCTCTACAAATGCGTCGGCCGCGGCACGCGCGGCATGGCGACGTTCGTGCCGGGCCAGAAGTGCAACATCGTCGGACCGCTCGGCATCGGTTTCTCGCTCAAGCCGGAGTGGAAGAACATCGTGGTTCTCGGCCGCGGCGTCGGCCTCGCCACGCTGGGACCGGTTTCACAATTGGCGGCCGACAACGGCGTCGGCGTCACCGCGATCTTATCCGCGCGCACGCCGCAGCTCATCATGGCCGACGATCTCTTCGGCGAAGTGGGCGAGGTCATTCGCGTGCTCGATAGCGACGGCACAAGTGCGGTGGAAAACGTCGAGGCGATTCTGCTGCGCCTCATCGCGGCGAAGAAGGCGGATGCGTTCTACACCTGCGGTTCGAATCGGCTGATGCAGCTGATGAAAACGCTCGGGCGGAAATATGGAATCCCGGGCGAGGTGGCGATGGAGCAGATCATGGCTTGCGGGCTCGGGCCCTGCTACGTCTGCGTCCGCACCTTCGAAATCGACGGCCACAAGGAGCTGCGCCGGGTCTGCATCGAGGGTCCGGTGTTCGACATGCAGGAGTGCGTGGGATGGTAGACCTCTCGGTCAAGATCGGCAGCGTCACGCTCAAGAATCCGATCATGCCGGCCTCGGGTGCGTTCTCGACCGACATCGCGCAGGTGGTCGACATCAACCGGCTGGGCGCGCTGGTGGCGAAGACCGTGTCACGCGAATATCGCATCGGCAATCCGCCGCCGCGGGTCGCCGAGCTCGAATGCGGCATGATCAATTCGATCGGCCTGCCCACCAAGGGCATCGGCTATTTCCTCGACCATCAAGTGCCCGATTATGCGCGCTTCACGCCGCCGCTGGTGGCTTCGATCACCGCGGTGACGGCGGACGATTTCGAGGCGATGACGCGCGAAGTCTCGGCCCATCCCGACGTCGACGTGATCGAGGTGAATATCTCGTGTCCGACGCGCAATCCGAACGGCGGCAATTTCGCCATGCACGAGGATCACACCCACAACGTGACCAAGCGCATCCGCTCGGCGACGAAGAAGCCGGTATGGGTAAAACTGTCCCCCAATGCCGGCGACGTCACGGCGATCGCGCTGGCCGCCGAATCCGCGGGCGCCGACGCGCTGGTGGTTTCGAACACGATCCTGGGCTTGAAGATCAACATCGACACCTTCCGCCCCGCCATCGGCAACAAGTTCGGCGGCATCTCGGGGCCCGGCGTCAAGCCGATCATCATGCGCATGGTGCATCAGGTCTCGCAGCGCGTGAAGATTCCGGTGATCGGCTGCGGCGGCATCTGCAAGGTCGAAGACGTGGTCGAATACATGCCGGCGGGCGCTTCCGCGGTGATGCTGGGCTACATCATCTTCCGCAATCCGTCCGCGCTGGTCGGCATCATCGACGAGCTCGAGCAATGGTGCGAGAAGCGCGGCTTTAAGCGCGTCGCCGATTTGACCGGCGCCATGGTCAACGATCCGATCGCGGAAACCTTCGCCGCGGCGTCGGCGCCGATCGGGCAGGGGCACAAGACCTTCGTGCCGAGCGCCGCGGAGTAATCCCGAATGGCCGGCGAGCGCATCACGATAAAAAAGCCGGACGACTGGCATCTGCATGTGCGCGACGGCGCGATGCTCAAAGCCTCGCTGCCGTTCACGGCCAAAAATTTCGGCCGCGCGATCCTGATGCCCAATCTCTTGCCGCCGGTGGCGACGGTGAAGGATGCGATCGCCTATCGCGAGCGGGTGATGGCAGCCTTGCCGCAAGGCTCCAATTTCAAGCCGCTGATGACGTGCTATCTGACCGACAACACCGATGCCAACGACGTCGAAGCGGGCTTTCGCGACGGCGTCTTCACGGCGGTGAAGATGTATCCGGCGAACGCGACCACGAACTCCGCTTACGGCGTGACCGATTTCAAGAAAATCCGCGGCGTGCTGGCGCGCATGGAAAAAATCGGCATGAATTTCCTGATCCATGGCGAGGAGGCCGATCCCGAGATCGACGTCTTCGACCGTGAAGCGGTCTTCATCGAGCGCCGCTTGAAGCCGATGACCAAGGATTTCCCCGGTCTTTACATCGTGCTGGAGCATTTGTCGTCGAAGGAGGGCGTCGAATTCGTGCGCGCGGCGGCGCCGCAGGTCGGCGGCACGATCACGCCCTATCATCTGATGCTGACGCGCACCGATTGGCTCGGCTATGGGCTCAAGCCCTATATGTACTGCATGCCGGTGATCAAGCGGCGCGAGGACCGCGACGCGCTGCGCAAGGCGGCGACCTCGGGCGCGTCGTGCTATTTCCTCGGCACGGATTCGGCACCTCATCCGGTGGCGCGAAAGTTGAACGTGGTCGGCGCGGCGGGCCTGTTCAATTCGCCCGTCGCGATCGAATCCTATGCCCAAGTGTTCGCCGAAGAAAATGCGCTGGACAGACTCGAGGCTTTTGCCTCATTGAACGGCCCTAAGCATTACCGCCTGCCCGCGAACACCGAGACCATCACGCTCGAACGCAGTGTCTGGACCGCGCCCGAAGAGATCAGGATCGACGGCCCGGAAGAGCGCGCGCTGGTGCATCGCGGCGGCGAAACCATGCAATGGAAGGTCGTCCACTAAGCGGCGGATAAAAACATGACGGCAAGCTTTGCGGACAAGAAGACCATCGCGGAATCGACCGCGAAGATGCTGCTCGAAGTCGAAGCGGTGCGCTTCTACGCGGACAAGCCGTTCATTTTCACCTCGGGTCTCGCGAGCCCGGTCTACACCGATTGCCGGCGGTTGATTTCCTTTCCGCACGTCCGCGACACGCTGATGGATTTCGGCGTCTCCACGCTGGCGCGCGACGTGGGCTTCGAAGCCTTCGATGCGGTGGCGGGCGGCGAGACGGCGGGCATCGCCTTTGCCGCGTGGATGGCCGACCGGCTGCATCTGCCGATGCAATATGTGCGCAAGGCGCCGAAAGGCTTCGGCCGCAACGCCCAGATCGAAGGCGAGGTCAAGGACGGCCAGCGCGTGCTGCTCGTCGAGGACATGACGACCGACGGCGGCAGCAAGGTCAATTTCGTCAACGCGCTGCGCAAGGCCGGGGTCAAATGCGACCACACCTTCGTGGTCTTCTATTACGACATCTTTCCCGAGGGGTTGAAGCTCTTGAGCGATATGGGCGTGGCCCATCACGCGCTCGCCACCTGGTGGGACGTGCTTGCAGTCGCCAAGAAGAGCGAACGCTTCGAGACCGCGAAGCTTGTCGAGATCGAGGCCTTCATGCGCGATCCGCGCGGCTGGTCCAAAGCGCACGGCGGAACCGCGGGAGCCGGCGGCTAGATGAAGGATTGGGATGTCATTGTCGTCGGTGGGGGGAATGCGGCGTTTTGCGCAGCGCTGGCCGCGCGCGAGAACGGTGCCTCGGTGCTGATGCTGGAGGCGGCACCCGAAGAGGAATCCGGCGGGAACAGCCGCTTCACCGCGGGCGCGATGCGCGTCGTCTACAACGGCGTCGACGACATCAAGGCGCTGGTGTCCGATCTTTCGCAGGCCGAGATCGACACGACAGATTTCGGCACCTACACGCAGGATCAGTTTTTCGACGACATGGCGCGGGTGACGCAATTCCGCACCGATCCGAATCTGTGCGAATTACTGGTCACGCAAAGCTTCGATGCGCTGAGTTGGATGCGCCAAAAGGGCATCCGCTTCGTGCCGATCTACGGACGCCAGGCCTTCAAAATCGAGGGCCGGTTCAAATTCTGGGGCGGATTGACGGTGGAGACTGTCGGCGGCGGCGAAGGCCTCGTCGCCATGATGAAGGAGTCGGGCAAGAAGCACGGCATCGAGATCCGCTACAACACGCGCGCCACCGATCTCCTCTATGACGGCGCCACCGTGTCCGGGGTGCGTTATCGCAGCGGGACGGAAACCGGTGTCATCAATGCGCGCGCGGTGGTGCTGGCCTGCGGCGGTTTCGAAGCCAACACCGAATGGCGCACGCGCTATCTCGGCCCGGGCTGGGATCTGGCCAAGGTGCGCGGCTCGCGCTTCAACACCGGTGAAGGCTTGCGCATGGCGCTTGCCATCGGCGCCAGCCCTTACGGCAATTGGTCGGGCTGCCACGCGGTGCAGTGGGAAATGAATGCACCCGAGTTCGGCGATCTCGCCGTCGGCGATCAGTTCCAGAAGCATTCCTACCCGTTTGCGATTTTGGTGAATGCTCTCGGCAAGCGCTTTGTCGACGAGGGCGCCGATTTCCGCAATTACACCTACGCGAAATATGGCCGCGTGGTGCTGGAGCAGCCCGGGCAATTTGCCTGGCAGATCTGGGACCAGAAGACCAAGCATCTGCAGCGCGACGAATATCACATCAAGCAATGCACCAAGGTGACGGCGAACACGATTCCAGAGCTGGCGAAAAAGCTCGACGGCGTCAACGCGGATCAGTTCGTCAAGACCATCGCGGAATACAATGCCGCCGTGCGCAGCGACATCGCCTTCAATCCCAACATCAAGGACGGCCGCCGCACCGAAGGCTTGAGCGTTCCGAAATCGAATTGGGCGAACACCATCGACAAGCCGCCCTTCGAAGGCTACGCGGTGACCTGCGGAGTGACGTTCACCTTCGGCGGCTTGCGCATCAACAATGATTGCGAAGTGCTGAACCTGGATTATCAGCCGATCGCGGGACTGTATGCCGCGGGCGAGCTTGTCGGCGGCATTTTCTATTTCAATTATCCCGGCGGAACCGGACTGACCTCGGGCTCGGTGTTCGGCAAGATCGCCGGCGCATCCGCCGCGCGCGCCGCGAGATCGTAGATGGTCGCGCGCGCCTTCCCGTCCGGCGCGCCGGCTTCGGCCGCCGCTTAGGAGCAGAGATGGAAATCAACAACAGCTTCGAAGTGCCGCTGCCGCCCGCCGAAGCGTGGAAAGTGCTGATGGATATCGAGCGCATCGCGCCCTGCATGCCGGGCGCGGAGCTCACGGGCGTCCTCGACAAAGAGACCTATAACGGCAAGGTTTCCGTCAAGCTCGGTCCCGTCGCGCTCTCTTTCGCCGGACAGGTGAAATTCACCGAGATCGACGAGGCGGCCCGCAAGGCGCGCGTGAAAGCGCAGGGCAAGGATTCGAAGGGCCGCGGCGGCGCCAATGCGACGGTCGATTTTCATCTGGTGCCGACGCAAACCGGCACGCAAGTCGTGGTGAAAACGGATCTCACGCTTTCGGGCGCGGTGGCGCAGTACGGCCGCGCGTCGGGGCTCATTCACGACGTGGCCTCGCAATTGATCGGGCAGTTTGCGACGTGCCTGAAGACAAAGATCGTCGCGGGAGGTGCTGCGACGAATCAAGCGGCTGCGGCAAGCGCCACGGCGGCGAAGCCGATCTCCGGTTTTTCGCTGATGTTCAGAGCGTTGTGGAGCGCGCTTAAGCGGCTCTTCGGGTCGAGACGTTAAGAATGGTGGTTCACCCCCCTTCCGGCGCTTCGCGCCACCTTCCCCCACAAGGCAGGGCTATCGCATATGGGATTTCGAATACTTGGGCGCAGCTGGCCGAGAAATTTTCGAATCGGAACCGGCTTCGAACGGCAATTTTCGAATCCGGCTCGTCGGCAGCCGTGCCGAGCCGGACGATCCCATACTTGCGACCAAAGTGTTTGGATTGAAGTTCAACAATCCGATCGGTCTCGCCGCCGGTTTCGACAAGGATGCGCGCGTCGTCGATGCGATGCTGTCCTTGGGTTTCGGTTTTGTCGAAGCGGGCACGGTCACGCCGCAAGCGCAGAGGGGCAATCCGAAGCCGCGTCTTTTTCGTCTTGATGAAGACCATGCCGTGATCAATCGGCTCGGCTTCAACAGCGGCGGCCAGCATCGCCGGCATGCGCAGGGAATCGTCGGCGCCAATGTCGGCAAGAATCGCGACACCATGGACGGCGCCGCCGATTATGTCGTTTGCATCGACCAGCTCGCGGGGCTTTCCGATTATCTGGTTGTGAATCTGTCCTCGCCGAACACGCCGGGACTGCGCGGTTTGCAGGCGAGGGCGCCGATCGAGGATTTGCTCCGCCGCGTGCTGTTGGCGCGCAATCGCGCCGCGCCCGATAAAAAGAAACTGCCGCCGCTGCTCGCCAAGGTCGGCCCGGACCTCTCCAACGAGCAATTGCGCGATATCGCCGAAGTGGCGCTCGGCGTCGGGATCGACGGACTGATTGTCGGCAACACGACGGTCGAGCGGCCGTCCTCGTTGAAAAGCCCGCAGAAGAACGAGACCGGCGGCCTTTCCGGCGCGCCGCTGATGGCGGCCTCGACCGCCTGCTTGGCCGAGCTGTATCGCTTGACGCGCGGAAAACTGCCCTTGATCGGTTGCGGCGGCGTGGCCAGCGGAGCCGACGCCTATGCGAAGATCAGGGCCGGCGCCTCGCTGGTGCAGGTCTATTCGGCGTTTGTCTTTCAAGGGCCGGGCCTTGCAATCCGCATCAAGCGCGAACTCGCGCAGGCGTTGCGTGCCGACGGCTTCAACCGTGTCTCTGATGCGGTTGGCCGTGCCGGCTGCTAGATTGCGCCATCGATGGAGGCGGAGTTGGGTAAGCAGGATTTGAGAAGCTGGATTGCGAAGATGGAGGCGGCCGGAGAAGTCCAGCACGTCACCGGCGCCGATCGCGAAGACGAGATCGGCGGCATCGTCGATTTCTATCAGCGCAAGACCGGCAACAAGGCGGTGCTCTTCGACGAGGTGCCGGGCTATCCGCGCGGCCATCGCGTCGTCGCCAACATCCTGACCTCGATCAAGCGCATTCATTTGACGCTGGGCAATCCCGGCGATTCGAGCGCGCTCGAGCTCGTGCATTATTGGCGCCGCTATATGAAGGAAGCGAAAACGTTCCCGCCCAAGACCGTCAACACCGGCGCGGTGCTGGAAAATGTCGACGAGGGGAAGTCCATCAACCTGTTCAAGATTCCGGTGCCGAAATGGCATGAATTGGACGGCGGCTATTACATCGGCACCGGCTGCATGGTGGTGATGAAGGATCCCGATTCCGGCTGGATCAATTACGGCGCCTATCGCGTGCAGGCGCACGAGAACAATGTCGCCTCGATCATGTGCTCGAAGGGCAAGCACGGCGATCTCATCATGCGCAAATATCACGAGCGCGGTCAGCCTTGTCCCATCGCCGTCGTCTGCGGCATGCATCCGACGCTCTTCATGATCGCGGGGCTGGAGATTCCCTACGGCAAGAACGAATACGATGCCGCCGGCGGCTTGCTCGG
>WNFL01149579.1_pt3 | contig 11883 bp, 12 predicted proteins | sample 5400361 | NCBI WGS metagenome assembly WNFL01 (sample SAMN13153351, study PRJNA577476) | soil metagenome | isolation source: 40 cm soil on Douglas fir-dominated hillslope | place: USA:California | collected 2013-09-17
ACCATTGAAGAATCGAATCTGATCGAGCTTGTAAGTTTGCCCGCCGGGAACGGTCAGGTTATGCGAGAAAGAGAGTTCTTTATCACCATTCTCCAGATGCGGAATCAACTCGGCGACCTGGCCATGAAATTCAATCGGTTTCGAGTTATTCTCAATGACCAGCTCAAGCCGCGAGGTGTGGCCCCAGCGAGTCAGCCAATGCAACAAATCGAAATCGGATAACAGCATCTCCAGGCTGCCGTTCCTTGCCGGATGCGTTTCCGCCAGCCACTCGATGAATTCCCAATCAGCAGGCGGAAAAAGTTCCTGTTCGTGCGCGGCGCGCGTGGTCAGTTCGATCATTTCCCCGGCGCTTTTGACTTTCTCGCCGGCGCGAGGGCGGCTCAAATGAAAACGAACGGCCAAACGATGACGCGCTGGATTTTGCGGATCCGGTTGCGGATGGCAAAGCACCCGCAACGAAGCGCGCGGCGCGTCGAAGTGCGTGGGCTTAGGCGGAAATAGCCATTGTTCGAGATGCTTGACGATTTCCTGCTCCTGGGCAGCCTTCTCAACCTGCGCAAAACGATCGAGATTCGCATAGGGTGAGAGCTCGGTGGGCATCGAACGTTTCGCGCGAAGAAAAAGAAACGCGAGCTCGTCCATCCGGGCTTTGCCTTGCGAGGCCAACAAGCGCGGCCACCAATCGTTGCTGGGAAAATCCTTTCGCGAGAGGGAAAGTTTTTCGAAATAATCCTCGAGCAAGAGCCAGGCGCGTTGAGAGTCAGCGCAAATGGCAAAGGTCCGGAGCAATTCCTCTCGTTCGGCTACCGCCGCTTTCGAATCGGATAATTCTCGGCGTAAATCGGCCAGCGCTCCATATGTTTTGGAGAGCACGGTATGATGCGCATCGTATTTAGACGCCTGGGCAGAGCGCAAGCCGCCCCCGCTTTTTAACAAAACTTTCGCCATCTTCTGAGCTTCTGATTAGTCCCCCCGATTACAGGGGTTTTATATCTCCTCACAGAACTGCCTTTCTGGTCAATGAGAAACGTAATCTTTTTTGAGTGATCCGAGGAGAAATTCTACTGACCGGGTCTTGCCGATCAGGCGATCATTCGGCTGACCTCAATCCTATACCTCTCCCTCGGGAGAGGGAATCGGTTCGGAGGAACTTCCAACACCGAGTCGCCTTTCCAGCTCGGCAACACGTCGAATTAACTCTGGAAGTTGATGCAGAGCAATGATTTGGCGCTTGGTTTTTCGATCCGGTTGCGCCGGGTAGCCGAACCATTTTTCCCCTTCGGGTATATTATGCATGACGCCGCTTTGAGCAGCTACGCTGGCTCGATCGCCAATTTTTAGGTGGCCTGCCAAGCCGACCTGTCCGCCCAAAACGACGTAGTTTCCGAGTTTCGTGCTTCCGGCGATGCCAGCTTGAGAGACGACCAGGCAATGTTCTCCCAGTGAAACGTTATGGGCGATCTGGACCAGGTTATCTATTTTTGTCCCTCGTCCGATAATGGTCGGACCCAACGCACCACGATCAATCGTAACATTCGCGCCAATCTCAACGTCGTCGCGAATAATCACATGGCCGATTTGAGTTACCTTTCTATGTGCGCCAGAATCAAAGACATAGCCAAAGCCATCGGCACCGATCACTGAGCCGGCATGGATACGCACGCGGTTTCCGATTTCGGTCCCTGCATAGAGCACTACATTTGGGAAAAGGTGGACATTCTCGCCGAGCTTGCAATTGGCTCCGACGTAATTACCCCCGCGCAAAACCGATCGCGGGCCAATGGTTGCGCCATCGCTCACAACACAGAACGGTCCCACATAAGCGCTGGGATCCACTTCGGCAGATTCAGCAACAACCGCTGTAGAATGGATGGTTGGCGGAAAAACAGGCTCGGGAAAGAAGATCGCCACGGCTTTGGCAAAAGCAATTCGGGCGTTTGGAACCCGAATCAACGTCTTGGATTTCGACGTAAACGCTCCATCCACAAGGATCGCCGAAGCTGCGCTTTCTTCGGCCCGCTCAAAATAGGTCTCATTTTCTGCAAAAGTGAGATCCCCAACCTCTGCCCGATCGGCCGGAGCGAAGCCGCGTAAAACCAACGAAGGGTCGCCGATAACGTTACCGCTCACTATTTTGGCGATTTCAGCAACAGTATAGGGCATAAATCAGTTCAAGAGCCTGGCAAGGCTGATTTGAGGAAGAACAGCCATCGTGCCGCAAGTCAGCCGTTGACTTGGCAAATATGGCTCACTATAAAGGCCGGGGCACCTAATTCAACCCCAACTTTTCAATATGGCCAAGACATTACGCGTAGGGATGATCGGTTATGGATTCATGGGTAAGGCGCACTCGAATGCCTGGCGGCAAGTCCCGCATTTCTTTCCACTAAAAGCCAGATTGGAAATGCACACCATATGTGGCCGCGATCGGGCGCGCGTCGAAACGGCTCGCGGACAGCTCGGTTGGCAATATGCCGCGACAGACTGGGAAGAAGTTGTCGAATCCCCTTTGATCGACATTGTTGATATTTGCACATCAAACGTTTCCCACGCGGAAATCGCATTGGCCGCTGCGCGAGCCGGCAAACATATTCTTTGCGAAAAACCTCTGGCGCTGAATGTCGTCGATGCCGAAAAAATGGTGGCAGCAGTCCGCAAATCCCGGGTGCGCAACATGGTGGTGTTCAATTATCGCCGCGTGCCAGCCATTGCTTTTGCCAGACAAATAATCGAGTCGGGACAACTCGGTGAGATTCGGCATTTCCGCGGTACTTACCTCCAGGATTGGATTTCCGATCCAAAGTTCCCGATGAACTGGCGGTTGCGCAAAGAAACCGCCGGGTCAGGATCACATGGCGATCTCAATGCGCATTTGATCGATACCGCCCGATTCCTCGTTGGCGATATCACCGAGACAGTTGGCTTGCAGGAAACTTTTATTAAAGAACGGCCGAAAGAGGCGCAGGCAATTGGACTCGAAGCCGCCGCTGGGAAAGGTGTCGAGAAGGTCACGGTTGATGATGCCACAGCGTTTCTCGCGAAGTTCACTGGGAAAGGTGTCGCCGAAGGGGCCTACGGTACTTTCGAAGCCACCCGCCTTGCCCCCGGCCACAAGAACTACAATCGCTGGGAGATTAACGGCACCGAGGGCAGCATCGGCTTTTGTTTCGAGCGAATGAATGAGCTCGAATATTGCGATCGCCGTGATCCTGCTGATAAGCCGGGCTTCAAAACCATCCTCTGCACCAACTCGGTGCATCCTTACTTCGGTGCGTGGTGGCCACCTGGCCATGTTATCGGTTACGAGCACACGTTCATTCACACCGTGTTTGATTTTGTCAATGCGGTGGCGACCGACAGTGAGGTGCATCCCGACTTCCTCGATGGCGCTCGTTGCGCGGCTGTTCTTGAATCGGTGGTGGCTTCCAAAAAAGCCAAGGGCTGGGTCAAGGTCCAGAACGTCCGTTGAGGCCGGAAAGCGTTTTGGGCTTTCCAACCACGCCGCAGTTTCCTAAAACTCTGGCGCTTTTGTTATCCCCTCGCGATCGGCGAGACGGATTGGCCAACCAATTTAAAACACACCAACTATGAAGACCATCAAAGCAGGAATTATCGGAACGGGATTTATTGGACCGGCGCACGTCGAGGCAGCCCGGCGGCTTGGATTCGTGGAAATGATTGGCCTTTGCGAGAACGGCAATGAGCTCGCGAAGTCCAAGGCGGATAAGCTGAACATTCCGCGGGCGTATGGCAGCGTAAAAGAATTCCTCGCCGACAAGGACATTCAGGTCGTTCATAACTGCACGCCAAACCATCTGCATTTTGACATCAGCAAACAGATCATTGCCGCGGGCAAGCACGTGATTTCGGAAAAACCACTGGCGATGACGACCGACGAGTCGAAGGAATTGGTAAAGCTCGCGAAAAGCGCCGGCATTATCAACGCGATCGATTTCAACTATCGCTATTATCCATTGGTGCAGGAAGCCAAAGCGATGGTCGAAAGCGGCAAGCTCGGCGATATTTTTCACGCGAACGGTTCTTACACACAGGATTGGCTGTACCTGCAAACCGATTGGAATTGGCGCCTGGTACCTGAGTTCAGCGGCAAATCCCGGGCCGTGGCCGATGTCGGCTCACATTGGTGCGATTGTATTCAATTTATCTCGGGCCAAAAAATCACCAAAGTCTATGGCGACCTGCGCACTATTCACAAAACGCGCATGAAGCCGAAGAAGGAAGTCGAAACTTATTCCGGGAAGATGCTTCAGCCGTCAGACTATGAGCCGGTGGCGATTAACACCGAAGATTATGCCAACGTGCTGTTCGAGTTGGAGAACGGGTCCAGCGGTAGTTTCACCGTCTCGCAATGCTTCGCCGGCCGCAAGAACCGCCTTTACTACGAATTGTCAGGCTCGAAGTGCTCGGTTGTTTGGGACCAGGAACGGCCGAACGAAATGTGGATCGGTTATCGGGAAAAACCGAATGCGTTGCTGATGAAAGATCCGTCGCTGCTCAGCGAACGAGCGCGCGCTTATGCGCATTACCCCGGGGGCCATCCCGAAGCATATCCCGACGGCCTGAAAAATTTCCTGCTCCGCGTTTATTCCTATGTAGCCGGTGCGAGTAAAGAAATCGATTTCAGCACCTTCGAGGACGGGCACAATGAGCTGGCGATTTGCGACGCCATCCTCGCCAGCGCATCGTCCAAAAAGTGGGAGAATGTGAAGTATTGAGTCACTGGACGACACTTCGGCCTGAGAAATCGCCATAGCAGCCGAGGTGACGAGGTTCTGATCCTAAGAGTTCCCGAATTGTGAGACCTGGCGATTCTCGTCGTCCGACAAACAATCGCGAGCTCCTTTTCCGAAGCCCCAGCGTATCCAAGCCATCCTGAATTGATGGTTTCACACAGAAGGCTCTCAACGACTTCTTCGTAAGACCATAATTCCCGATTATATTCCGTAAGGAACTTATTCCATTCTGATTCGTTCATACGAGATTGATCGCTGAAACACGATACACGCCGCGCAGGTAAAAGTCCGAGTGTGGCGCGACCGCCGATTAATTTCATCTGCCGGGAAGCCCCAACAATCCTATGTTTTGCGACCTCGGCTTGGAAGTATAGGCCGGATTGGAGGAGATCCGGATAAACCCAAGCCAGGTGAACGCATGGGTTGACGGTTCAAATACGCCATTGCGAGCCTTAGCGTTTTCTGCTGGTGCGGTACGAAACGGCATCCTCTTTCACATGAAAGCCTATCTCGGGCCCCGAAGGCTCCGGCGGAGGCGGAGGCGGATCGAGAATCTTCATGACGCGTTGAAGGACTTCTACAATCGCCGATTCATGCACGTCGAGGCGTGATTTCAAATCGGCCTCCAACTCGGCAAACTTAAGGGCCAACTCGCGAGTGTCAGTAAGGACAGAACGCATTCGCACGAAGGCTCGCACAACGAAGACGCTCATTCGCGCCGCCCGGTCGCTGTTCAGAACATTGGCGGCCATGATGGCGCCATGCTCGGTAAAGGCGTAAGGTGGAAATCGTGTATCGCGATGTCTTTGGGAACCGGTCACAGTTTGTGACCGGTTCAAGGCCTTGATTTCCTCTGGGGTCAGCCGGAAAACGAAATCCAACGGAAATCGGCGGGCATTTCGCTTCACGGCTTGATTCAGAGCCTTGGTTGGCACGCCGTAGATTCGCGCTAGATCGACATCAAGGATGACTCTGTGCCCCCGCAACTCCAGGATCACCGAAGCAATATCGGCGCTGATCAAAGCAACTTTCTGTCTTTTGTACCTGCTCATAGCGGCATCGGTTGGCCGATGGAATAGTTTAGTGGGAGTTCTTCAAAAACTCAGTGAGTTCGGCCTTGTCATGGCGATCATCGCCCGGGCCAATGAAGTCGGGAAAATAACTCAAACTCGCGAGGTGAATCAAGCGCCTACTGCCTGGCGGTTGAGATGAGATCGCTGATGTCCGAAGCTTGCGGCAACCTGACTTCTGACAACCGTCCGCCTGTGAAAACAAACCGTATCTATGGCCACCTCGTTGCAGCCGACGGGCCGACGGGCGACTGATCCGCCAAAAAAATTGACTTCACGCGTGAAACCTTCACGATATGCGCAACGTCTATCTGGTCGCCGCAAACGGCGGAATGACCAATGACAGGAGGCGATATGCCCAATTGGATCCCATTGGATATTCAAAAAACGACAGGAACAAAGCGGTTTCCAACTGCGTCTAATCCTCGGTAACGGGCGAATTCATGGCTTGGTTTGTCAGAGACAAAGAAAAAGACCGGTTTTATTTGCTGCCGGGAATGGGTGGGCGCGCGCTGAGGCGCAAGCGCAAGATCATTCTCCAGTGGTCGATCGCCGCCGGGCTATTGGTTTCAGCCCTACTGGCCAGTGCACTTTATCTGATGAGCAAGCGGTAATCGCCGGTTCGTGTTTTCAAGCCGATTTCGACTCATTCCGAAACCCAAAGGCTGGTTTTCCGCATTCGGACCGCATCGATTAGTCCCTGATCGGTAAGCTTCAATTCTGGAATCGGCGATAAACTCAGGAATGAGAGGGTCATGAATGGCGCATCGAGATCCGATCCCATATGCCTGGCGGCCTGGTTCAGGCCGTCGATGCCGTTGATGACTTCCGGTAATGGCAATTCTGAAACCAGTCCGGCAATCGGCAACGCTAATTCCGCTTTAATGCGGCCATTTACCACGGCCACCTGGCCGCCTTTCATCCGTTGCAGAGCAGTTACAGCGCAGTGAATGTCAGCGTCCGACACGCCTACGACGACAACGTTGTGCGCATCGTGTGCAACGGTGGATCCCAATGCGCCCTCTCGCAGCTTGAACCCGCGAACGAAACCGACTCCAACATTTCCCGTCGCCTGATGCCGCTCAATCACCACCATTTTTAGAATGTCCCGATCGACATCAGAAACGACATGGCCATTGCGCTTTCGCGGCTCGACGATCAATTCCCGAGTCACGATCTGATTGGGAACGACTTCGATTACCCGGATACTTCCTGATCCATTAGCGTGGACGGTGAAATCCCGCTCTGGTTCGAACCGAAGATTCATCGTGCTGCGCGGCGGCGGCGAGGCCGGCGGGTGCGGGGCCAAATATTTGCCATCCTCGGCCACTAAAATCCCCTTCTTGTAGGTTTGCCGCACGGTGAAGTTCTTGAGGTCATCGAATACGACCAGATCCGCCCAAAAGCGTGGAGCGATGGCGCCAAAATTCCGCAGCCGATAGTGGCGAGCTGTGTTAATAGTCGCAATTTGAAGCGCCGACATCGGATCCATGCCGGAGGCAATGGCTTTACGAACGCAATGATCGATGTGGCCTTCGGAAACCAAATCTCCGGCGAGTTTATCATCGGTCGCAAAGGAACAGTTCCTGACGTTGTGCGCGCTGACGAGGGGCGCGAGCGTTTCGAGATTTCGTTCGGTGCTGCCTTCGCGCAGGAGGATATGCATTCCAAGCCGCAGTTTTTCGCGGGCTTCATCCAATTCAGTCGATTCGTGGTCCGATCGGACGCCCGCTAGGACATAGGCGTTCAGATTCCTCCCGCGAAGGCCGGGGGCATGGCCATCGATGTTTTTGCCGCGCCCGGCGCTGATTTTGGCCAACTCGCTCTCTTCTCCAAGATAAACGCCGGGATAATTCATTAGCTCGGCGACGCCGGCAATGCGTTCATCGCCGATCATCAGCCGAATATCATCGGCAGTGAGGCGCGCGCCCGCCGTTTCGAAGGGTGTCGCCGGCACACAGGAAGGAAGCATGATGAAGAAATCGACTGGCAAATTTTTGCTGGATTCCAACACGTATCGCAGGCCGTCAAGGCCGAGCACGTTGGCGTATTCGTGAGGGTCGATAACTGCCGCGGAAGTTCCATGCGGCACCACGGCTCGGGCGAATTCGCGCATGGTCAACATCGAGCTCTCGACGTGGAAATGCCCATCGATCAAGCCAGGCGCCAGGTACGCACCATCCAGATCGATGACGCGGACGGCCTCGTAATCTCCCATGCCGACGATGCGGCCGTCATGTACCGCGACGTTGGTGCGATAAATCTCGCCACTCAACACGTTTACGAGATTGGCGTTTTTGAACAGCAATTCGGCCGGCTGTTCCCCTCGGGCGATGGCGAGTTTTTCGACAAGATTGCGCATACGCTAATGCGTGAGTTTACTCTGAAAATCGCTTTTGGACGAATTAAAACGCCAAGTCAGAGAAGAGGCTCGAGTCAATTTTTAGCTACAATCGTGATTGGCCTTTGGCTAGTCGGCATTCGATGAAAATGAGTTGATGAAGCCCGCAAACTATGCTGTATTAGCTGGCATTACTGGAGCCATGAGTCTTGAGACACAAACGTTTACTGGATTAGATCGGCCGGCCGGGGAATTCCCGGGCACGGTCTGGCTCGAGGTCACCGATCATAAACAGGTCATCCAAAATTATTGGTCGGCGCTGCGCGCCTATTTGATGTGCCTGTTATCGCGGTTTCCGGACCAGCGCAATGAAGCAGACGATTTACTGCAGGAATTCATTCTGAAAAAAATTCTTCAGCCAGGTTGGCTGGAAAATGCCAATCCGACGAAAGGCCGATTCCGTGATTTTCTGAAGAGCGCGTTGCGCAATTTCGTGATTGGCGAGATGCGCAGCCGCGCCGCCGAGAAACGGGGTGGCAATCAACACGCGGTGCCGTTGGAGGAGATGGAACTCGAGCCGGCTGGACTCGAACCTTCCGCCGATTCGTTCGACATGGCCTGGCTGAGAATGCTGTTGAAGAGCGCGCTTGATCGAATGGAGCGAAGTTGCGCGGTTTCAGAGACTACCCATATTTGGAATATTTTCCAATGCCGCATCATCCGACCGATGTTGGAGGGCACCGAACCCCTGCCCTATGATTCGCTGGTCGAGCAGTTTGGCCTCAAATCTCCGGCGCAAGCGACCAATGCGCTGGCGACCGGCAAGCGAATGTTTGCCCGGCACCTGCGGGATGTTATCGCGGAATATGAACAAGGCGATTTGGCGGTGCGCGCGGAAATCGATTCGTTAAGACAGTTTTTGGAGAGACTTTTGCCGGTCGCAAACAAGACGAGTTCCAATCCTCAAATTCATGAGCGCCTCGGAATCTGATCAAACTATATTCATCAGCCGCCCCGAAGGGCTTAAGCGTATGCTGTCGCTGGAGGAAGCGGCAGCGGATATTTGGAACCCCGAGGAGATGGGGGCCATGTGGTTGCATCAGTTGGGCGCCGAAGTTCAAACTGACCTGGCCGGGGTGGAAGGCGCGGCGGCCACGAAAGGCAAGATGCAGGAATTCGCCGGAAAGAGCTTTAGACAGCTTTTGCAGCATGAACACCCGCCGATTGAGCTTTTGCGGCTGACCAAGGAGTTTGCCAAACAAACCCTGCGGGATGGCGAGGAAAAACATCTTAAACAGCTCGCCAGCGCGCTTTACTATGCCACCTATGCGGCAGGTTTGGTTCGTTGCGGCACCCGAATTGGTTCAACAAAAAACCCGGATCTCGAATCCGGGTTTCAATGGGCGATCGAGTTGCCCTGGCTGGACGAAGGAACCAGGGCTTTGCTCCGGGAAGGTTTGAACTGGCTCGAAGGGAATTCCAGGGAAAAACAAGGTTCGCCGTCACCCTGACCTGCTCCCCCAGCCTTTCGCTGACTTCGGCGCGGCAAGCCAGGAGAGGGAACAATCTCAATTAGTCGCGGACGACTGCCACGCAACGGGGATTCACAAAATTGTCTTTGCCGCGGGCCATTAAGAACTGTTCGCCAGTTGATGGGTTCACTCGCACGATCCCGCCGTCAAACAGGTCAACGCTGTTCGGATTGATCGTGTAAGGGTCGGCGATGATGAGGTCCCCACTTTTTTCGATACTGATGCCGACCGGGCCGACCAGGTAGTTGCCCTCGGCGACGACAGTTTGGAGTCCGGATAGCGCATTGATGTGAACAACGCGGCCGACGCCAAAATTCCCATCGGCAGTCGCGACATCCGTCACAAAAACATCGTTCCCATGAACCGCGATGCCTTGCGGGCATTTCAGGAAACCGCCAGAGGTAAGCAGGGTTTGCTGGCCGGTGCGAGAATTGATTCGGACGACAGAACCCATGATGTCGGCAACAAAAATATTCCCATTGTCGGCTACGGCAACCGCAATCGGCACCCGCAGAAAACCACCGGTGGCAGCAACGCTTTGGCTGCCGGATTGCGGATCGACACGAACGATTTGCTGGCCATTTGCGACTAACACTGTGCCAGCGCGTTCGGCTGCGATCCCAAACGGAACGCTGAGAATGCCACCGGATGCGACGGTTTGTTGAATGCCTGTCACTGGATCCACGGCGATGATGGCCATGCAACCGGTATCGCTCACGAGGTATTGGCCATTATTGCCGAGACAAATACCAAATGGTTGATCGAGCTTTTGACCTGATGCGAACAAAATTGGACTTTTCCCAGTGCTGTCGGCCGTAAATAATGCCGCTTGAGAATCGGTGAAAACGATCTCGAGACGCGCCTGGCGCTGAACCGTACCGGCGCAATAGGCGAGCGAGCCGCTGCCGAGCAGCAACGCCGTTACGAATGAACAAAAGCTCGAAGACAGGTTCTTAAAAGTCCGACTCGGTTTTGCGTCTTGCTTCATATACTTATTCATACGCACCAGGATTCAGGTTCTTGCGCAATTTCTTAAAATATTTGCAATTAGCTGGAAATCAGCGAATTACATTTCACATCCAAAGGCTCACCAGCAGGATAACCAAGGTCGCGGCACTCAAAATTCCCCAGACAAAGTCTTCAGCATGGGCAGTATCCCGCATCGATCGCATCATCCCGGTGAGAGATTGAGCTTTCGGGCGGGCAGTGCTCGAAGGTGCCTGCGCGCCCAAACGAGGAGCAGTGAGCACTTTGATTGGATTAACGGGTTGTTCGATTTGGTTCATATTGTTCCTATTCCAGTTTTGCATTTGTGTTTGTCTGTCGTTACCAATGATCCTTACGCAAAAGCGGGGGCGATCTTGCGCTGGGACAGGAAGATTTTTTTGGGCCCGGCCGGACGAAGATTGCGAGAAAGGTACGACAAGTCCGACAGGGTCAGACAAACCTCGGCCAAGTCTGCGACAAAGATTACGACAAGGTCTATTAAAGCGGTTTGATTTCGATACTCCGAAATGCCACAGGATCGTTGTGCCCGGCGAAGCCAAAATGGCCGCTTGTCTGATCTTTTCCGGGATGGGCATGAACAGCCATAAAATCGGTTACCTTGGCCAGATCGCAGTCCAATATCACGGTTCCGTTCAGTTCAACGCGAATGGTGGATCCCTTCACCGTCACCTCTTCAAAGTTCCATGTGCCGATTGTGCGCTGATAGCCGCGAGCGGCCGCGACCATGCCATACGCGGAACCATGAGCCTGGCGTGGATCAATCGTTTCGCCCTTCGCTTTTTCGTAGTTGTCATCGAGGACCTGAATTTCGCACATGCCCTCATAAGCGGTATCGCCGTGCCCCGGATATCGAATAGCAAGGCCGTTGTTGCCCCCCGGCGGCAGTTTGATTTCCATCCGTGCCATAAAATCGCCAAATTCCGCCACCGTATATATCGTTCCACCCTTGCCGGGCTTGCATTGAACGGCGCCGTCGATGATGTCGTATTCGTTCGTCGGACCCGCCCAGCCTTTGAAATCTTTACCGTCGAAGACAGGCTTGAAGCTCTTATTTGAGTGACTCTCGAGAATTTTGTTGGCTTCATCGCCGGCTATTTCACGAATAAAGATGTGCCGCCAGCGGATTTCGCCGCCGTGAGTCTGCAATTCGATGGGTCCGCGAGCCGGAATCGGCA
>WNFL01149690.1_pt1 | contig 11882 bp, 12 predicted proteins | sample 5400361 | NCBI WGS metagenome assembly WNFL01 (sample SAMN13153351, study PRJNA577476) | soil metagenome | isolation source: 40 cm soil on Douglas fir-dominated hillslope | place: USA:California | collected 2013-09-17
CGCGTTTTCGTTTTTCGGCCCAGAGGAGCTTGTCGTGATTCCGCCGCTTCTTCCGACCTATAACCGGGCGGACATCGCGTTTGACCGTGGCGAAGGGCCATATCTGTTCGACGAGAAGGGCGAGCGCTATCTCGACTTCGGGTCAGGCATCGCGGTGTCGGCACTCGGTCATGCGCACCCGCATCTGGTGGCGGCCTTGCGCGAACAGGCTGGTAAGCTCTGGCACACCTCAAATCTTTATCGCGTGCCGGGGCAGGAGAAGCTGGCGAAGAGGTTGATCGAGGCCAGTTTCGCGGACACTGTGTTCTTCGCCAATTCGGGCGCCGAGGCGGTCGAGTGTGCCATCAAGATGGCGCGGCGGTTTCATTACGCATCGGGGGCGCCGGAGCGCTACCGCCTTGTCACCTTCGAGGGAGCCTTTCACGGCCGCACGCTTGCCACGATCGCGGCAGGCGGCAGCACCAAATATCTCGAAGGCTTTGGGCCGAAGGTGGAAGGATTCGATTCCGTACCGTTTGGGGACTTCGATGCCGTGGTGAGGGCGACCGGACCTGAGACGGCCGGAATCCTGGTTGAACCCATTCAGGGCGAGGTCGGGGTGCGCGTGCCGCCGGCCGGGTTCCTCAAGCGCCTGCGCGACTTCTGCGATGCGCGCGGGCTGCTCCTGGTGTTCGACGAGGTTCAGACCGGCATGGGCCGCACGGGCAGGCTGTTCGCTTACGAAGAGTTGGGCCTGGTGCCAGACATCATGGCGGTCGGCAAAGGTATAGGCGGCGGTTTTCCGCTGGGCGCGTGCCTTGCCGCCGAGCGCGCGGCGAAAGGCATGACCGTCGGCTCGCATGGCTCGACCTATGGTGGCAACCCGCTTGCGATGGCAACGGGCAACGCGGTCCTGGATCTCGTGCTCGAGCCGGGATTTCTCGATCGCGTGCGCATGATCTCGGGTTCCATGCAGCAGCATCTTGGGATGCTCGCCGCCGAACATAAGAATGTCATCGCCGAGGTGCGGGGGCGTGGATTGCTGCTCGGACTGAGGCTTCATGTCCCAGCAGCGGCATTCATTGCGCGCTTGCGCGAGAGCCGTTTGCTTGGCGTAGGCTCGACGGAAAACGTGGTGCGCCTGTTGCCGCCGCTCAACATCGAAGAGCGCCACGTGAAGGAAGCGATGGCCGCGCTCGCCACGGTATGCGCGGGATTCGAGACCGAGAGGAAGGCGGTATGAGCGCCCCTCGCGTCGTAAGACAGCGCAAACCCGCGGCAACGGGTCCACGGCATTTCCTGGATCTTGCCGACTTCGATTCCGCGACTCTTAAAGGTGTCATTGCTGCGGCGCGCCGGCGCAAGGATGCCCGCTTGGGCCTGCCGCGCGGCGCGCAAGACGCAGACGCGCCGCTTGAGGGCCGCATGCTGGCCCTGATCTTTGAACGCCCCTCGACGCGGACACGCATTTCCTTCGATGTCGGGATGCAGGAGCTCGGCGGCCGCACGATTATGCTCACCGGCGCGGAGATGCAGCTCGGCCGCGGCGAAACCATCGCCGATACGGCGCGGGTTTTGTCGCGCTATGTCGATGCCATCATGATCCGCACGCTCGCGCACGACACGCTAAACGAGCTTGCCGAATATGCCGGGGTTTCGGTTATCAACGGGCTCACCAAGCTGTCGCATCCCTGTCAGGTTATGGCGGATGTGATGACGTTCGAGGAAAAGAAGGGATCGATTCGCGGCCGCACGATCGCTTGGACGGGTGATTGCAACAATGTTTGCGCCTCCTGGATCCACGCCGCGGCTCGCTTTGAATTCGCCTTGCGCGTAGCGACGCCAGACGAGCTCGCGCCACGGCCCGCCCTTCGCAAATGGGCGCAGAGCTCAGGCGCGAAGATCATTTTCACAGACAATCCGGAACAGGCCGTGACCGGCGCGGATTGCGTCGTCACGGACACTTGGGTCTCCATGGGCGACAAGGAAGGGACAAAGCGGCACAATCTGCTCAAGCCTTTCCAAGTCAATAAAGCGTTGATGATGCATGCCAAGTCCGACGCGATCTTCATGCATTGTCTGCCGGCCCATCGCGGCGAGGAGGTGACGGACGAGGTCATCGACGGACCGCAATCGGTGGTCTTCGACGAGGCGGAAAACCGCCTGCATGTGCAGAAGGCAATTCTCCTTTGGTGCCTGGGGTGATCTGGCTTCCGCGTCGCCCCTTGCAGCGCGGGAGCGTTGCTCCCAGATAGGTCCATGGACCAATCCCAATATCGGCCGGCCCCGTCCGCGGATTTCGTGCTTCCATTCGATCTTCCGAATATCGGAATGCGTGGACGGTTTTTGCGCCTCGACGCGGTGTCGACGCGCGCGCTCGCGGTCCATCCGTTGCCGGAAGGAGTGCAACGCATTCTTGCCGAGGCGCTGGGTTTGTCTGCGCTTCTGGGGTCTGCTCTGAAATTCGAGGGGCGCTTGAGCGTGCAAACAAAGGGAGACGGACCGCTCAACCTGCTGGTGACGGATTACTTCGCGGGCGGCGGTCTACGCGGCTATGCGCGCGTGGACGAGCGGCAGTTCGCCGAGGCGGGCAAGCCCGGCGATTTCGGTGCGCTGGTGGGTGAGGGCGCACTCGCGATCACGATCGAGCCAAAGCAGGGGGCGCAGTCCTACCAGGGCTTGGTGCCGCTCTCCCGGGACGGGCTTGCAGCGTCCGCGGAGATTTATTTCGCCCAGAGCGAGCAGATCCCAACCATGCTGCGGCTTGCCGCGGGACCGATCTACCGTTCGGGCGCGGGGCACGGGTGGCGCGCTGGCGCACTGATGGTGCAGGCGGTGCCTGGAGCGAAGTCAGACGATGCAACGTCTTCCGACGATTGGCACCGAGTCGCGCTCTTTATGGAGACTCTGGAAGACATCGAGTTGCTCGATACCGAGCTAGCCGCCGAGACGGTCCTGTGGCGGCTGTTCCACGAAGATGAAGTGCGCGTGCATCCGAGCCAGAATTTGCATTTCGAATGCAGTTGCGATGCCGAGCGGGTGCGCACTGTCCTAAGGTCGTATTCTGCGTCGGAACTAAAAGATTTGCCCGATCCCGACGGAGTGATCCGGACGCGCTGTGAATTCTGCGGCACCGTCTACGAGTTTCCGCTTCAAACTCTCGGCGGGTAATTTACTCGGTGGCTTTTCGTGCGACGCGTCGAAGGAATGCGGCGCATGCGTCCAGTTGATCCAGCGCCACGAACTCGTCAGCCTTATGGGCCTGGGCGATGGAGCCCGGGCCGCAGATCACGGCAGGAATTCCGGCCCCCTGAAAGAGGCCGGCTTCTGTGCCGTAGGAGACGGCGTGAACGTCATTGCTGCCGGATAGAGCGCAAGCGAGCCGTACCGCGGCCGAATCCACATCGCGCGCCAGACCGGGATAGGCGGCTTTGACGCGGGTTTCGAATTGCGCTTCAGGCGCGCCGGTGCGATAGCGCGGCAGTATCGCGGATTCGGCCTGCCTCGTCGCGCGCGCGACGATCGCAGCCGCGTCCCGGTCGGGAAGTGCGCGATATTCCCACATCACCCTTGCGTCTCGGGCTAGCACGTTCACCGCGGTACCCCCCGATACCATGTTCGCCTGGATGGTGGTGTAGGGCGGTTCGAAGTATTCATCCCTGTCCGTCATCAATTCGCTTCCCAGCACCGCTAGGGACGCGATGAACTCACCCGCCATCATGACCGCGTTGGCGCCGCGCGACGGCGCGCTCGAATGGCCTTCGCGGCCGCGGACGATGGTTTCAATCACGGCACCTGCCTTATGCGCGCCGACGATTCGCATTTCGGTCGGTTCCCCGATAATTGCCAGCGCGGGCCGGATCTGTGCGGCTGTGAGGTCTTCCAGCAATCGCCGCACGCCTACGCACCCCACTTCTTCGTCGAAGGAAAAGGCGAAATGGAGCGGTCGCTTGAAATCGAGCGCCGCGAATTCCGGCAGCAGCGCCAACGCGACGCCGATGAATCCCTTCATATCGGCGGCGCCGCGGCCATAGATATGGCTGTCGCGAAGTTGCGCGGCGAAAGGATTGCTAGACCAATCCTGGCCGTCGACCGGAACGACATCGGTATGCCCGGAGAGCACGTAGCCGCCGTCTTCCTGCGGCCCCAAGGTTGCGAACAAATTGGCCTTCATGTTGGCGGCGTCATAGGTGAGCCGCGTCTTTGCGCCCGCTTGTTCAAGCGTGGCTTGGGCGAAGGCAATCAAGTCGAGATTGGAATTGCGGCTCACGGTGTCGAAGGCGATCAGCCTTTGCACCATATCAAACAGGGGCGTCGCCGGCGGCATGGGAGTGACGCTAACCGACGATGCTTTCCGGATTGCGGATCATCGCGAGGAATTCGCGCCGCGTCCGAGAATCTTCACGGAACGCACCAAGCATGGTGGAGGTCACCATGGTTACGCCCGGCTTGTGGACGCCACGCGTCGTCATACATTGATGTGCGGCTTCGATCACCACGGCAACACCCTTCGGTTCCAAAACTTGTTGGATGCAATTGGCGATCTGAGCGTTCATCTTCTCCTGAACCTGCAGGCGGCGCGCATAGGCGTCCACCACCCGGGCAAGCTTGGAAATGCCAACAATTTTTCTGGCGGGGAGATAACCGACATGGGCACGGCCGATGATTGGCGCCAGATGATGCTCACAATGGGACTCAAACCGGATATCACGCAACATGACCATCTCATCGTAGCCCTCCACTTCCTCGAAGGTGCGTTGGAGGAAAATGACGGGATCATCGGCATAGCCGGAGAACCAATCCTCGTAAGCTCGCGCCACCCGCGCCGGTGTATCGCGCAAGCCTTCACGGTTCGGATCGTCCCCTGCCCAACGCAGCAGCGTTCGTACAGCCGATTCTGCTTGCTCGCGGGTTGGCCTTGGCTCGTCTGGCGCGGGAGCGTCGATCACGGAAAGAGGGCGGGTATCCATACACAGGCTCTCCAATAGCTGGTGTGAGTATTCTAGTAGAAATGGTGACGGAAGCCAGAATTGGGAATAGCCCGACCTTTGGAGCAAGAACGGTGCCGCCCATATGGGGGAAATTGAGCCAAGACCTAGGGTGTTTAGGGCTTCATCAGGATAGGCGACAATGTATGGGAAGTTCCCGCGACCAGGAGTGAAGCGCGCGGAGCGTGGGCGTTTTCTTAGCCTGGTGTTCCGCCATAGAACGCATGAGCCGATCGAGCATTTCCACCGCCGCCGTGACATTGGCACCCTTGTTGAGCATCACGCATTCGGCACGGCCGGCCATGGCCGCGTCCGTCATCTCGCCGCGCGAAGGCAGCCCTTTGGTGACCAGTCCTTCGAGCACTTGGGTCGCCCAGATAGCGGGAATATGTGCCGCCTCGCATAGCCACAGGATTTCCTCCTGCATTTCCGCGAGCCGCGTGAAACCGATTTCTACGGCGAGGTCACCGCGGGCGATCATGATCGCCAATGGCTGTCGCCCCGCGGCCTGAATGATAATCTGCGGCAGGTTATGGACAGATCGCGGGGTCTCGATTTTCGCTACCAAGGCAAGCTTGCGCCAATCCGACCTTCTGGCGGCGAGTTCGCGCTGCAGCTGGGCGACGTCATCAGCCGATTCGACGAACGAATAACCAACCAAGTCGGCGTGCCGGACGACAAAATCGAGATCGATAAGATCTTGAGCCGTGAGAGGATTGAGCTTGAGCGTCACCCCCGGGAAATTAAGGCCTTTCTGCGGTCTCAGCTTCACACCCTTGAGCCGCCCTTTTTCAATGCGGGCGACGAGGCCCTGGCGTGCCGGGCGGATAATGCGGCCGCTTAACTTGCCGTCGTCGATCGATACGCGATCTCCAATCGCCACTTCATCGAGGATTTCCCTGGGTTCGCAGCGCGCTTGAAAGGCGATCCCTCCATCATCGGGGAGGTCCGGGCAGAGCAGGATTTCGTCTCCGATTCGCAGGCGGTTGTCCGCCGGCGTCACGACTTCCGCGATGCGAACTTTCGGGCCGGCAATGTCCATGAGAATGGCAATTTTCCGGCCCATTTCGCGCTCCGCGTGCCGGAGGTTTTCAACCATGAGGCTCCATGCATCGCGATTGTCATGCGCGCAGTTGATCCGCACGGCGTCGGCACCGTTTTGAGCAAGTCGCAGGATGAACTCGGGGTCGTTCGCCGCCTGCATGTCGAGCGTCACAAGGATGCGGCCGCGTCCCGCGTCCTGGGGGCCGAAAAGAACTTCGCTATTGCGAGAGAGTATGCGTTCTCCGCGAAAGAATTCTTCGGGAAGTGGCGCCCGGATTCCCTTTGGTATCGGTCTCCTGGCCAGGGAGCGCAGCGCGATTGTGACAGCGTCGAGCGTTCCCAGAACCCGGCCCTCCGCCCGTCCCAATGACGAGAGTCCCAGCACCATGAGCCGCCGCTGCAGGGAGCGCAAATCCTCGCGGCGAAGATCGAGATAATGCGCGAAATTCCGTGCGCTTGGGCGGAACTCGCGACGTTCGATGCAAGAGCGCCAGGCCAGGTAAGCCCTTGAGCCGTCTTTTGCCACCCGGTTCCGTAGCGCCGTCAGCTCGGCGAGAAGCTCATCGGGATCAATGCGTGCTTTAGAACCGCAGTTCGGGGATCGCGTTTGGCGTTGTCGGGCGATGGGCAAAGCAGCATGGCTAGCGGTCGGCACAAATTGCTCCCTGCGAGCGCATTGCATCTTTCGCGGTAACGAGAGGCGCGCTTCAACGGTTCCACCTGGGCGAGGATTTCGACGACAGGCAACAGGTCCGTTAGTGCATCCTCTTGGCTTCATAAGGGCTTTCGAGGGCGAACATCGGAATTCCGACCTCGAAGCTTTCGCCGCTGGATGAGCGCATATGATAAGTTCCGATCATGAATCCGGACGCCGTCTCCAATGGCGTGCCGCTGGTGTATTCATAAGCGCGGCCGGGCGGGATTACCGGCTGCTCGCCGATCACGCCGTCCCCGCGCACCTCGCGAACACGGCCGCGCGCATCGGTGATCCGCCAATAACGCGAGAGCAACTGGACCGGGAGTTCACTCTTATTCTCGATCGTCACGTGGTACGACCACAGGAAACGACTCTCCTCCGGCTCGGATTGGTCCTCGAGGAAATTGGGCTCCACCGCAATGCGGATGTTGCGCGTGACCTCTTCGTAAAGGTGTTTGGTCAAGCGCGCGGCTCTACTGTGATGTCGGTTTTCACGGAATTGGCGATGAAGCAGCCTTCGTGGGCCTGATGATGCAGGCTGTCCAAATCGGATTGCGAAACGACCACGCCCTGCGACCATCGTACTTGCGGACGCAAGACGACGCGCGTCACCGCCAACCGGCCCTTTTCATTCTTCTCCAGATAACCGACGGCTTCATCGATGTAGGAATCGAGGGAGAAACGCTTCTTTGCCGCTATCGCGAGGAAGGTCAGCATATGGCAAGAAGAAAGCGACGCCACGAAGGCTTCTTCGGGATTGACCATTGTTGCATCGCCGCGAAAATCGGGTGCGGCCGAGGCAGGCACGGTAGCGCCATGGAAGCGCCATTCATGGGCACGATTGTAACTGTCATAAGTGAACGTTTCACTGGTACGCCGCCAAAGGGTGGTCGCGTGATGTTCCATGACGAGCCTCTCAAATCTTTGCCAATGCCTGGGCGAGGTCCTCGCATATGTCGGCGGTATCTTCGAGTCCCACCGAGATGCGCAGCATGCCATCGGTGACGCCGGCCGCAAGGCGGGCTTCGGGTGTAAGACGTTGATGGGTGGTGGTCGCTGGATGCGTCAGCAGGCTCTTTGCGTCTCCGAGATTGTTGGACAGATCGACGAGCTTCAGTGCTTTGGCGACTTTGAATGCCTCTTTTTTGCCGCCGGTGACTTCGAACGTCACGATGCCGCCACCAGCCGACATCTGTTTCTTGGCCAGCGCCGCCTGCGGATGATTGGCAGCCGCGTTTTGCGGGTCCTCGCGAAAAGGATAAAGCACGCGCCGCACGTTTTTCTGTTCACTCAGAAATTGGGCGATCTGGTTCGCATTGCGGCAATGTTGGCGCATGCGCAAGTCCAGAGTCTCGAGGCTCTTGAGATGCACCCAGGCGTTGAACGGGCTCATGCACGGACCCGTGTTGCGCAGGAAGAGCTGAAGGTGATCCTTGAGAAAGTCCTCCTTGCACAGAATGATACCGCCCATGGCGCGGCCCTGGCCGTCGATATATTTGGTCGAAGAATGCACCACGATATCGGCGCCGAAATCCATCGGGCGCTGTAGCACCGGCGAGGCAAAGGCGTTATCCACCACCACACGCGCACCGGCTGCATGCGCGATATCGGCCACCCCTTTGATATCGACGATTTCCAAGGTCGGATTCGACGGTGTCTCGAAAAAGGCGATTTTGGTTTCAGGCCGCATCGCTGCGCGCCAGGCGGCGAGGTCGGTGCCATCGACGATCGTGTTGGATACACCAAACCGCACGAGCACATCCTCGATCACATAACGAATGGCGCCAAAGAGGGCCCGAGCGGCGACCACGTGATCACCCGCCTTGAGACAGCAGAAGAGCGTCGAGCTTACCGCAGCCATCCCGGACGCGGTCGCGCGGCCGACTGGAGCGCCCTCGAGAAGGGCCATCCGCTCCTCGAATATCGAGATGGTGGGATTGGCATAGCGCGTGTAGGTATAACCAGGTGCGCCTTTGAAACGCTCCTCGGCTTCCTCCGGCCCCTCATAGGCATAGCCCGAGGTCAGATACAGCGCCTCGCTGGTTTCCTGGAAGGGGCTACGCCTTTGCCCCCCACGGACCGCCAGGGTCTGTCTGCGCCAATTCGTCCAGTCCTTGTTCGTCGCCATATCAATTCCCGAGCGCGTGAATCAAAGCGATACGGGCACCCCGCCCACCCGTCAAGCACGACGACCGGCTGAGGGAACCTCCCTAAAGCTATGCCGTTTTTAGGGGACGCCACTGGAGAAATAAGGACAACGCAATGGATAAGGAACGCGTTAAGGGAATGGCTCAGCGGGGCAAGGGCGCCGTGAAGGAAGGCGTCGGCAAAACCTTTGGCGATGAGAAGCTGAAAGCTGAAGGCAAGATGGACAAGATGGAAGGCAAGGTGCGCAATACCGTCGGCGGTATGAAGGATGCGATGCGCGACGCGGGCAAGCATCACTGACAGCGCTTTGGAATGAGGGCGTGTGAGGGAAGGTCCGGCGCGTGTTGGCCGGACCTTTCTCTTCTCGCGGACGGCGCGATTGCTCTCTGACGGTCCCGTCGAAAAAGCGGCGGTTGATCGAGCGAATCTTTGACGTTCCCTTGTCAGACTCGGCGTCGCTTCCTACTCTTGCGAAGCGCTCACGAGGTTGCAAAGTGCAACTGCTTCTCTTGCGTCACGCGAAATCGGATTGGTCTGGCAAGGCCGACGATCATGCGCGGCCTCTTTCCGCTCGCGGGAAGAGAACAGCGCCGCGCATGGGCGCATGGATGCATGCGAAAGGCTATGACCCTGAACTGGTGCTTTGCTCCACGGCAGAGCGCGCCAAGGAGACACTGGAACTTGTGCTTCCCGCCTTAACCGGGCAACCGCAAATCCGCTATCACCGCTCCCTCTACCTGGCGGAATGGCCGGAGCTTTTGGCGGAGATTCGTGCCGTATCCAGCCAAGCGTCACCGCTTATGGTCGTGGGACACAATCCAGGTCTAGAGCAATTGGCGATAGCTCTCGCTTTACAGGCGCAGAGCGCGGCTGAACGGAGCCGTTTGCAGAAACTGGCGCAGAAGTTTCCCACGGCCGCCCTCGCCGTGCTCGATTTCGAGATTGCGGATTGGAGCGGCCTGAAACCCGGCTTGGGACGACTGATCGACTTTGTCCGCCCCAAAGATATCAACGGAGACAATGGCGGCGATGACGAGTGAGTCCGGTGATGGACGGGGGCGCACGGCACTCATTACCGGCGCTTCTGCCGGCATCGGTGCCGCATTGGCGCGAGTTTTCGCGTCGCATCGTTTCAATGTGGTGTTAACCGGCCGGCGCGTCGATCGGCTTTTGGCGCTGGCCGAAGAGTTGCGCATGTCGCATGGGATCGAGGCGCGTGCGATGCCGGCGGATCTCGCGCGCGTCGAGAGCTGTGCCGAGCTGGTTGGGACTCTCGACGGCGAGGGTATTCGTGTCGATGCGCTTGTAAACAATGCGGGCTATGGCGTCCCCGGTTTTTACCGGGATACGGCTTGGGAGACGCAGCGCGATTTCATCCAGGTCGTGGTCACGGCGCCCTGCGAGCTCGCCCACCGCCTCCTTCCGGGCATGACCCGCCGGGGATATGGCCGGATTCTGAATGTCGCGTCCGTGGCGGGATTCATGCCGGGGTCGGCAAGCCATACCCTCTATGGTGGCGCCAAATCGATGCTGATCAAATTTTCGCAATCGCTCCACAGCGAACAGAAGGGCAGCGGCGTCTTTGTTAGCGCGCTTTGTCCCGGTTTCACGCAATCGGAATTTCACGATGTGAACGGCACGCGGGCGGAGATGCGCCGTTTGCCGAGGTTTATGTGGCTTTCCGCCGAACGCGTGGCCAAGGAAGGTTACCGGGCGGTGATGAAAAACCAGCCCATCTGCATTCCTGGTGCGCAGTATCGGCTGATCAGCACCTTCGCACGGCTATTACCCGTGAAGGCGGCACATCGCCTTGGCGAGGCCCGTTCGCGCGTGCTGGCGAAGGAAAAATCAACCTAGAAACGCCGCAGCGGGCGGAATCAGTTACTGCGGCTGGCCTCGGCGAGCGCAAGCTTGGTCCAGCCAAAGGCGATTTCCGGCACCGGCACGCCCATCATGGATGTGGTTCGCTCGGCGATCAGTTTGCCGCCCATCGCCTCGTAAAAAAAGCGTGCCGGATTTCCCGCATGCGCCCAGATGACGCAACGTGCGTGGCCGCGTTCGGCGAGAGCAGCGAAGGCGCCAGCCAGAAGGGCGCGCCCGACCCCCCGCCCGGTCATCATGGGATCCACATAAAGGGTATAAATCTCGGCGTCGTAACCGAGCCCGGAATCGCGCGCGCGACCCATGCTCGCCATCCCAAGGGCCTTCCCCTTGTCGTCTTCGGCGATATAGACCGCCTCGCGTGCGGCGATGGCGATCGCATTTCGCCAGCGAGCGCTTTGTCCCTCGACGGTCATGCTGGAGAGAAGGCGTGCGGGCAGCACCAGAGGGTAGGTATCGCGCCAGGACTCGACATAGATCCGTGCCACGGCTTCGGCATCCGTCGGCCGCGCTTTCCGGATCGTCAGGTTCACGCCCATGATTCGAGCTTGACCGTATGCGAACGCCGGTTCAAGAAAAATCCGCTTCCTGTCTTGAGCGGAACGGCGCTCGTATCTGCGCGTTATTGACGCAAGTTTGTTTCCCAAAGTGATTTTGCGTGAGTCGGAAAGAAATCCACATCTGTGGGCCGCGCTACCTGCCAGCGCCTGAATGGCCGATCTATTTCCAAGTGGTTTCTCGCGGTACACTGCACCGGGAATCAGCGGCCGAGAATCTGCCGGAAGGGCAATGGAGCCGCTGCTTGCGGGGCTACCGTAGATCGACGGCCCTGACGAACGGCCGTCCCTTCCGGCGCTGTTGGCAGCTGCGACACCCGACAAGAGATTCGGTTAAGCATGTGTTCATGCGCAATTGGGATCATAGACGCGGTTTTGATGCCCCAGGCGTCAGCCCGCCACGTATTCGACATTTTGTTGGAATGTCCTCGTGGGGACCCGACCGGAAGGAGCGGGAGCGATGAGTAACCTCGACGTATTCGATTTGTTCAACCGCGACTATTCGCGTGAACAGCTGGAGACCATGAGCCTGCGCGATTGGCTTCTTGCCGCGCGCGACGACAAGTTGCTCTACGCCTCGCCGGCGGA
>WNFL01451339.1_pt2 | contig 11882 bp, 9 predicted proteins | sample 5400361 | NCBI WGS metagenome assembly WNFL01 (sample SAMN13153351, study PRJNA577476) | soil metagenome | isolation source: 40 cm soil on Douglas fir-dominated hillslope | place: USA:California | collected 2013-09-17
ACGGGCCGCGCCATGGGCTTCGCAGCGATCACGTTCTCTTCAGCGCTTCGGCTAGTTCACCGGCAGGCCGAGGGCCTGAAGGTACTTCACCTGGTATGTCCGGAAGTTCAGGTCGTACTCGATCGGCGCGACCTTCACGGTCATCTTGTTGTCGGTCAAGTACTTCGATGGACCGGTGCCGGTGCCCGGCCGCGGGTCCCCACGGAAGCGAAGCGTATCGCGAAGGGCGATCGCGTCCGGGTTGCTCTCGTACCAGTAGAGGAACAGCTTCGCGGCGTTCTGATGCTTGGCCTTCGGCGGAACGGTCCACCCGTTGATAGCGATGATCGAGTAGACCTCGTCGAGCGGTGCGAACGCCCACGGCTTTCCCTTGTTCTCGTTCAACGAACCGAGGAACGCACCGATCACGAGGTCCGTCTCACCAGCGAACATGAGCGCGGTCGTCGCGCTCTCGCCGCTGCGCGCTTTCACGTTCTGCGCCTTCAGCTTCGTGAGGTAGTCGATGACCTTCGCCTCGCCCCAGAACGATGTCGCGTTCACGAACGGCCGGAGGCGGTCATCGATCGAGATACGGCCCTTCCACTTCGGATCGAGCAGGTCGTCCCACTTCTTCGGGATGTCCGCGCCCTTCACCTTGTCGGGGTTGTACGAGACGCCCGATACGAGGAACTCGTCCTGGTGCATGCCCTCGTAGATGTTCTCTTTCTTGACCCCCGCCGCGGTGAGAACTTCGGTCATGTCGGCGATGAGGCCCTCGGTCTTGAAGATGTTGAAGTCGAGCGTGGGCTTGAACAGGTCGATGCTCAGCTGGTTCGCCTTGTTCTCGGCGATGAGTCGCTGGGTCGCGTCGCTGAGCTGCAGGTAGTCGATCTTCACGCCGGGATACGCCTTGGCGAAGGCGTCACTGAACTGGCCCACGATCTTTTCGTCCGTCTGCGCGTACCAGACGAAGCTGCCCTCTTTCTTCGCCTCCTCGTACAGCTTCGCGACGAAGGCCTTCGTCGGATCCTGCGAGGCAGCCGTGGTGGCGGCCACCGTTGGAGATGCCGCCGGAGTCGTTCCTCCGCAGGCCGCGGCGACGAACAGGGGAACGACCAAGAGACGCGCGATGGCTCGACGTTGCATTCCATTCCTCCCAGCGCTCGGCGCCATCCCACGCGACCGAACGAGAGCGACTCTACGCCGGGCGCTTCAGCCGTCAAGCCGGGTTTGTACACCGGCGTACACCAGCGCGGACCAAGCGAGGTATCGTCGCCGTGACTCGCGCCCAGCTTCTCGGTGGAGGAAGGTCGGATGGTCAAGTCGCGCTGGACACCACACGCTGACGTTCTCGACCGAGCGTCGTGGCGCTGCATCGGGCCGTATCGGGCCGGCCGGGTCGTCGCGGTGGCTGGTCATCCGACGGAGCGGAACGTCTTCTACTTCGGCTCGACCGGCGGCGGGGTGTGGCGTACGGATGACGCCGGCGTCTACTGGAACAACGTCAGCGACCCCTTCTTCAAGCGAGCCTCCGTCGGCGCCATCGCCATCGCGGCGGCGGCACCGAACGTGATCTACGCCGGCATGGGCGAAGCCTGCATCAGGGGTAACGTCTCGCACGGCGACGGCGTCTATCGCTCGGACGACGGCGGTGAGACCTGGCGGCACCTCGGCCTCGCCGCAACGCGCCACATCGCGAAGATCCGCGTCGACCCCTTCGACCCAGACGTCCTGTACGTCGCCGCGCTCGGGCACGCCCACGGGCCGAATGCCGAGCGCGGCATCTACCGGTCGCGCGACGGGGGCCGGACGTGGACGCGCGTCCTCTATCGAAATCCGAAGAGCGGAGCCGCCGACCTGTCCATCGATCCGAACGACAGGCGGACCGTCTACGCCACCCTCTGGGAAGCCGTCCGCCGACCGTGGGAGATCGTGAGCGGTGGGAACGGAAGCGGCATCTTCCGCTCCCGCGACGGGGGCGATTCCTGGACTGAGATCACACGCGCCGCCGGCCTCCCAGCGGGTGTCTTTGGGAAGGTGGGCATCTCAGCGTCACCGAAGAGCGGTCGCGTCTACGCGATCGTCGAGGCGAAAGACGGCGGCGTCTTCCGTTCCGAGGATGGTGGCGACACGTGGGAGCGCGGGTCAACCGCGTCGGCGCTGCGCGAACGCGCCTGGTATTACGAGCATGTTCACGCGCATCCGAGCGATCCGGATCTGGTGTGGGTGCTCAACAAATCGGTCTGGATCTCGCGGGACGCAGGCACAACGTTCGAAGCGCTCTCGATGCCGCACAAAGACCATCACGACGTGTGGATCGATCCTCGCGATCCCGACCGGATCCTCGAGGGTAATGACGCCGGAGCGATCGTGAGCCTGAACGGCGGCCGGAGCTGGTCGAACATGTTCAACCAGCCCACCGCCGAGATCTACCACGTCGCCGTCGACGACGCGTTCCCCTACCGCGTCTATGGCGCGCAGCAGGACAACACGACGATCTCGCTTCCGAGCCGAACGACGACGGGCGCGATCACGATGGCGAATGCGTTCGAGGTGGGCGGCGGCGAGTCCGGCTACATCTCGGTGAAGCCGAACGACCCCGATGTCGTCTATGCGACGAACCATCTCGGGACGGTCACGCGAATGGACCGTCGCTCCGGCCAGACGCAGAACGTCGCCGTGTGGCCGGTCTCCAGCCGCGGCGCGGCGGCAAACAGCCTCCGGTACCGCTTCAACTGGACGACCCCTGTTCTTGTCTCGCGTCACGCGCCCCACGCGGTCTATGTCGGCGCCAATCGCCTCTTTCGGTCGCTCGATGAGGGGCGCAGCTGGAAGGCGATCAGCCCGGACCTCACGCGAGACGACAAGTCGAAGCAGGGCGACTCGGGTGGACCGATCACCGTGGACAACGGCGGGGTGGACCACTACTGCACGATCTCGGTCATTGCGGAGTCGGCGCGCTCGCGCGACACGCTGTGGGTCGGCTCCGACGACGGACTCGTTCACGTGCTGCGCAGCGGCGGAAAGCGTTGGACGAACGTCACGCCGCGCGCGATGAAACCGTTCGCCTTCGTGACCTCGATCGAGCCGTCGCGGCACGACGATGCGACCGCGTACGTCACGCTCACCCGCTACAAGTTGGATGATTTCGCGCCCTACATCTTCCGCACCACCGACGAGGGACGCACATGGAAAGCGATCACGAACGACATCCCGAAGGATGAGTTCGTGCGCGTCGTACGCGAGGATCCCGAGAACCCGCGCCTGTTGTTCGCGGGGACAGAGGCGGGGGCATACGTCTCGTTCGACGCCGGGGGGAACTGGCACCGCCTGGGCGGCGCGCTCCCGCACGTGCCTGTGCACGACATCGTGATCGCCGGCTCGGACCTCGTCGCGGCCACGCACGGACGCTCGTTCTGGATCCTCGATGACCTCTCGGTCCTGCGCCAGATCGCGGCCGCGAAGCTCACGAGCGCCCATGTCTTCGCGCCACGGCCGGCGTATCGCATCCGCGTGGAAGCGGACACCGCGCATCTCCATCGCCGCGGGCACGACTCCGGCGACAAACGGCAGCGCCGTTTCGCGCAGGAGGGCGCGCTCATCGTCGCGTACGAGGGTCAGCGCCCGATCGACGCGGGCACGAATGCGCCCGATGGGGCGACAGTCTGGTTTTGGCTGCCGAAAGTGCCCAAAAGCGCACGACTGTCGATCCTCGATGCGCGCGGAAGCGTCGTCCGCACCCTCGAGCCGCACCTTCGCGCCGGTCTGAACAAGAGCACCTGGGACATGCGTTACCGGCCGGCCGTCGCGGTCGCGGGGGCGTTCGACGTGGCGCTGGTCGGGCCGCGTGCTGTCCCAGGCACGTACCGGGTCCGCCTCGAAGCTGACGGCGAAAAGAAGGAACAGGACCTCGTCATCGAAAGGGACCCTCGGGCCAGCGCCACCGATCGCGACCTCGGCGAGCAGTTCAAGCTCCACCTGCGGATCCGCGACAAGCTCTCCGAGGTCAATGAGGCGATCAACGACATCCGCGTCGCGCGCGAGGCCGGCCGGATCCCGGCGCGCCTCACCACGCTCGAAGGCAAGCTCATGCAGCTGAAGGCAAAGAGCCACGGCGAGATGGCGAGCTACCCGCCGATGATCAACCAGCAGCTGAGCAACCTAGCGGTCATCGTCGATGCCGCCGAGGCCGCGCCGAGCGAGTCGATGCGCGAGGCCTTCGCGTTCCTAGCGGAGCGCGCCGACAAGCTCGTCGCTGAGGTGCGGAAGCTGCTGCCGCGGAAATCCCCGCGAACGCGTCGCCCTCGCGCGGGCAGCGGTGGTCAGCACCGCGACGCGGCCCGCGCCGCGGCATTCCTGTGAGCCCGCGATCAGATCTTCGGTAACCAGACCGATCGTCTCGCTTCGTACGCCGTGATCTCGTCCGCGTGCGCGAGCGTGACGGCAATGTCGTCGAGGCCCTCGAGCAGCCGCGTGCGCGCGTAGTCATCGAGCGCGAAGCTCGCGCGAACCCCCGGGGCTTCGACCGTGCGCCGTTCGACATCGACGGTGACCTCGGCCTGCGGATCGCTTTCGGCGAGCCGCAGCAGCGTGGCGACCGTGTCCGCATCGAGCTCGACCGGTACGAGCCCGCTCTTGAGGCAGTTCGCGCGGAAGATGTCCGCCAGGCGCGGCGCGATCACGGCGCGGAAGCCGACTTCCTCGAGCGCCCAGACCGCGTGCTCGCGCGATGAGCCGCTTCCGAAGTTCGCGCCGGCGACGAGGATCGTGGCGCCCGCATAGCGCGGGTCGTTCATCACGAACGCGGGGTCACGCCGCCAGGCTTCGAACAGCCCGGCACCGTAGCCCGTGCGCTCGACGCGCTTCAGCCAGTGCGCCGGGATGATCTGGTCGGTGTCGACGTCCGCGCGGTCCAGCGGCATCGCGCGGCCGCTCACGCGACGAACGGCCCTCACGACAGATCCTCTGGGAGAGCAAAGTGTCCAGCGATGGCCGTCGCCGCGGCGACTGCCGGCGACACGAGGTGGGTGCGTCCACCAGGACCCTGCCGGCCCTCGAAGTTCCGGTTCGACGTCGACGCGCAGCGCTCGCCGGGTCCGAGGATGTCCGGGTTCATCCCCAGGCACATCGAGCAGCCCGCGTCGCGCCACTCGAAGCCCGCATCGCGGAACACACGGTCGAGCCCTTCACGCTCCGCCTGCGCCTTCACCACCATCGAACCCGGCACCACGAGTGCGCGAACGCCGGAGCGCACTCTGCGGCCGCGAACGACGTCGCTCGCGACACGAAGGTCCTCGATGCGCGCGTTGGTGCACGAGCCGAGGAAGACGGCATCCACGGTGATGTCGCGCATCGCCGTCCCCGGAGTCAGGTCCATGTACCGAAGCGCCCGCCCGGCAGCCTCGCGCTGCGCGGGGTCGAGCGCATCGGGATCCGGAACGTGGCCATCGATCGTGACGGTCTGCGAGGGATTCGTTCCCCACGAGACGTACGGGCGAAGCTCCGACGCGTCGATGCGCACCTCGCGGTCGAAAGGCGCGCCGTCATCGGTTGGAAGTGCGCGCCAGTCGTCGAGCGCGCGCTCCCACTGGGCGCCTTTCGGCGCGTGCTGGCGCTTCTCGACGTAGGCGTACGTCGTCTCGTCCGGCGCGATCATCCCGGCGCGAGCGCCCGCTTCGATCGACATGTTGCAGACGGTCATGCGGCCTTCCATCGAGAGGGCGCGGATCGCGGAGCCGCGGTACTCGATGACCGTGCCAACGCCGCCGCTCACGCCGATGCGCGCGATGATCCCGAGGATCACGTCCTTCGCCCACACCCCGGGTGGCAGCGCGCCCTCCACCGTCACCGCCATCGTGCCGGGTCGCCTGGCCCACAGCGTCTGCGTCGCGAGGACGTGCTCCACCTCGCTCGTCCCGATACCGAAGGCGATCGCGCCGAACGCGCCGTGGGTGGACGTATGGCTATCGCCACACACGATCGTCATGCCTGGCTCCGTGAGTCCGAGCTGTGGCGAGATGACGTGGACGATCCCCTGCTCCGGCGCGCCCATCGGAAAGAGACGGATCCCGAACTCGCGCGCGTTGCGCGCCAGCGCGTCCATCTGCTTCACCGAGATGTCGTCCGCGCGCGTCGCGACCGTCGTCGGCACGTTGTGGTCCATCGTCGAGAGCGTCAGCTCGGGGCGCCGCACGCCCCGATGCGCGAGACGGAGTCCTTCGAACGCTTGTGCGGATGTCACTTCATGCACGAGATGGAGGTCGACGTACAGGAGATCCGGCTCGCCCGCGGCACGCCGCACGACGTGGCGGTCCCATACCTTCTCAGCGAGCGTGCGCGTCATGGGTTGGACCATAGGCTATGCACGATGCGGGTCGTTTCCCTCGTCCCGGCCGCCACGGAGATCGCCTGCGCGCTCGGCGCGAGGGTCGATCTCGTCGGAGTGACGCACGACTGCGACTTTCCGCTCGAAGTCCAATCCCGGCCGGCGCGACTTCGCGAGAGATCGACACGCTCGTGCGCGAGGCCGCGTCTCGCGGCGACAGCACGTTCCATCTCGACGCTGGTGCGCTCCGCAAAGCAGCGCCGGACGTGATCCTCGGACAGACGCTCTGCGCTGTGTGCGCGGTGACGCTCGATCAGGTGCCGCGTGAGCTGCCGATCGAGCCGCGCATCGTCCCTATCGAGGCGAGCTCGCTCGAAGGGATGTACGACGACATCGCTCGTATCGCCGAGGTGCTCGGTCGCGCAGAGCAGGCAGACCGACTCATCGTCTCGTTGCGCGCACGCGTCGAGGCCGTAGGTAAGGCCGTTGCGGGCCGCGAGCGCCCGCGCGTCGCCTGCATCGAATGGGTCGATCCGCCGTTTAACGGTGGCCACTGGGTCCCGGAGCAGGTGCATCTCGCGGGTGGGACGGACGTACTCGGTGAGCCGGGCACGCGGTCCCGCGAGTTCGATTGGAACGAACTCCGCGAGGCGCGACCAGACTTCTTCGTCATCGTGATGCCCTGCGGCTGGGATGCACGGCGCGCCGCGAAAGAGGCACACCTGGTCCCGGACGTTGGTGCGCACGTCGTGGCGGTCGATGGCAACGCCTATTTCAGTCGTCCCGGGCCTCGCTTGATCGACGGGGTGGAGCTGCTTGCGTCGCTGCTGCACCCTGACGTCGCACATTCGCCGCCGAACGCCACCGCGATCCGCGTGCATTCCTAGCTGGCCGGGGAGGTGTCGAGAAGCTCCTCGGCTGGAAAACCCTTGCCGCGGATCAAGGCGAGGACCGAATCGGCGTGCGCACGATCGCGCGTGTCCACGATGACATCGAGTCCGACGCGGCCAATACCCGCATATGGTCCGACACGATGGATACCCACATGCAGGATGTTGATGCGCTCCGCGGTGAGGATCCCGGTGAGCTCGTGCAGCATCCCCGGCCGGTCGTCGAGCCATGTGCGGAACGCCAAGTACCGGCCCGCCGACGCGAGACCCTGCTGCAGCGCTTTGCCGAGGAGGTTGGGGTCGATGTTCCCTCCGCTCACGACGATGCCGACCTTTTGCCCACCGACGTGGCCGTTCGCCTCGAGTACCGCGGCGATGCCCGCCGCGCCCGCCCCCTCGGCGAGCATCTTCGTCCGCTCGAGGAGCACGACGATCGCGCGGGCGATCGCCTGATCGCTCACGGTGATCACGTCGTCGACGTACTTCCGAACGATCGCGAGCGTCCGCTCCGCAGGTCGGCGCACCGCAATGCCGTCGGCGATGGTCGCCGCGGCGCTCTCGGTGACGCGCCCGGCGCGGAACGACTCCGCGAATGCCGACGCGCTTTCGGATTGCACGCCGATGATGCGCAGCCGTGGGTTTCGCTCCGACGCCGCGAGCGCGATCCCCGCGATGAGCCCGCCACCACCGACCGGCACGACGAGCGTGTCGAGCTCGTCGGCGTCCTCGAGCATCTCGAGGGCAACGGTTCCCTGACCGGCGATCACGTCGTCGTTGTCGAACGCATGCACGTAGGTCCGGCCGCGCTCGCGCGCGATCTCGAGGGCAACAGCGTGCGCCTCGTCGTAGCCGCCGTCGGCGAGGACCGTCTCGGCACCGCTGCGCTGGATCGCCGTGAGCTTCGCGAGCGGGACGCCCTGCGGCAGGACGACCGTCGCGGGAGCGCCAACGAGCTGCGCGGCGAACGCGACACCCTGGCCGTGATTCCCCGCGGACGCGGTCACGACACCGGCCGCGCGCTTCGCGGCATCGAGGCGGGTGAGCGCGTTCAGCGCGCCGCGGATCTTGAACGCACCGGTGCGTTGCAGGTTCTCGAGCTTGAGATAGACCTCGCGGCCCGCGAGCTGCGAGAGCGCCGGTGATCGCTCAGTCGGCGTGCGGCGGACGTGCGGCGCGATGCGCGCGGCGGCCTCGACGACCGCGGCACGGGTGAGCGCCGGCTTCTCCACGACGGTCATGATGCGACCCGGTCAAAGGCGCGCCGCAGCCGCCGCACTCCCTCGTCGATCCGATCGAGCGTCGGCCCGCTGATCGAGAAGCGCAGCGCCTCCGAGTGGTCGCGCGCGATCGCGAAGGCATGACCCGGGACGAACGCGACACCTTCTTCGAGCGCGATCGTCAACAGCGTGCGCGAGCTGACGCCGCTGGGGAGTCGGACCCAGAAGTAGAAGCCGCCGTCGGGATCGTTCCAGCGCACGCCGGTCCCCGCGAATTCGCGCTCGAGGGCGACGCGCCCGCGCTCGAGCTTCGCGCGATACATCTCGCGCAGCTTCGCGACGTGCGCGGGAGCCCCACCGCGGCGCTCGAACTCGAGGACGATGCGCTGCCCGAGCGTGCCGGTCGATGAGTCCATCGTCTGCTTTGCCGCGGCCATCCGACCGATCGCTTCGCGGTCCGCGATGACCCACCCGACGCGCAGGCCAGGCAGGAACGTCTTGGAAAAGCTGCCGATCGAAACGACCTCGGCGGCCGAGTCGCGCGCGGCGAGCGGCGCGATGTCCTTGCCGCGGTACCGGAGCAGACCGTACGGATCGTCCTCGATCACGACCGCGCCGTATGTCGCCGCGAGCGCGAGCAGCGCGTCGCGGCGGCGGTTCGACATCGTCTCGCCGGTCGGGTTCTGGAAGTTCGGGACGATGAAGAACATCCGCGGCGCGAGACCGTCGCGGCGCAGGAGGCGCGCGGCCTCGGCGACATCCAGCCCCTCGTCATCGACAGGCACCTCGACGACGCGGGCGCCGTGATTGCGGAACGCCGACAGCGCGTTCGCGAATGCCGGCGACTCCGCCACGACGACGTCGCCGGGCCGGAGATACACGCGGCACGCGAGATCGATCGCCTGGAGTGCTCCGGCGCTGATGAGGACCTCTTCGGGATCCGCGGCGATGCCACGCGCGCTGGCGTCGGCGGCGACGGCGGCGCGGAGCTCGGGCTCGCCCTCGGTCATCGTGTAGCCGAGGGCGCTCGCGCCTTCGCGGCGGATCACGGTGGCTGCGAGATCGTCCGCGCCGACGAGGTCGAGGGCCTCCCGAGCCGGCGAGCCCACCGCGAATGAGACGGTGTCACGCGTTTGCCGCGCGACGATGCCGATCGTCTCGTCGATGAACGAGCCGAAGACCTCGTTCAGACGGTCCCGGTCGCCGGTCGCCAGCTGTGTCGCCATCTCACTCCCTCTATTTCCGTACAACAGAAAGGCCTCCCGTTCTGGGAGGCCGTTTGCGGTGCCTGGGTGGTGCGCTTGCTTGGTCCGGCTCAGCCTCCCGAACGCGAAATGGGCCCCGGGATCGGGGCCGGAAGGATGATCGGGAGAAGCGGGAACGCCATCGGAAACGACGCTAGGGACCGGGGCCGATCGGCGTCAACGCCCGCTCGCCAAGTTGGTCAGGCTGCACAAGTGAACCGGGATACACTTAGAAGGCTCCGCAAGGCGGAGCGCCGCTGGCGGACAAGGGCCCGGAACGTAGTAGGTCGCGTGCAGGTCATCCTCACGTAGAGACTCGCCCCGATCCTCGAAGCGCAGAGGCAAAACGAGAGGAGACCTGAGTGTCTTTCGCAGACAAGACCCTGACCTGTCGCGACTGTGGCCAAGAGTTCATCTGGACCGCCGGAGAGCAAGAGTTCTACGCGAGCCGTGGCCTTCAGAACCCGCCGAGCCGTTGCCCCGCTGACCGCGCGGCACGCCGCGCCGGTGGCGGTGGTGGTGGCGGCGGTGGTGGTGGATACGGCGGCGGCGCCCGCGAGATGTTCACCGCGACCTGCAGCAACTGTGGCAAGGAAGCCCGCGTGCCGTTCCAGCCGCGTGGCGACAAGCCCGTCTACTGCAGCGACTGCTTCGAGCAGCGACGTCCGTCGCAGTCTCGTAGCCGTTACTAATTAGTGCCGAAGCAAAAAGGACCGAAGCGCGACAAGGCCGAGAAGAATCGGATCGCCGCGCTCAAAGCACAGAAAGCACGTAAGGGTGGGGCCGGCGGAGATCGCCGGCCTCCCCGTTGAAGTCATCCACCGCTAGCGTCACGGTCAAACTCCACGGTGGACCTTTCAACGGGCAGTCGGCTGTCGCCTACGGCGCGATCGTCGGCAAGCTCATCGAGGTGAATCACAAGTCGTACCGCATCACGAAGATCGAGCCCGTGCCAGGTTGGCGCGAGCTCGTGGCTCAGGCGGACTTCGAAGACAAACCGAAGGTGGCTGTTGCCGTGAAACCGGCGGTCACGCCGAGGTAGCCGACCCGCGGACCGGAACACACGAAGTCGCGAGCGCCCCCGTCGCCAAGACGGGGGCGCTTTCATTACCGGCGCAGATTTGACGGTACGGTTGCTCGGTGACGGTGCCCACGATCCTCGTCACGGGTCCGGTCGGCATCGGGAAGACCACGATGATCGACAGGATGAGTCGACTACTGCGCGAGGCGAATGTCCCACACGCGACGGTCGACTTCGACCAGCTCACCGCCGCTTTCCCTCGTTCGCCTTCAGACGACATGTGGGGCACGCAGCTCGGACTCGCGAATCTCGCTTCGATGTGGCGGAACTATCGCGCTGCTGGCGCCGACCGTTTGCTGATCGCGCGCGTCCTCGAAGCGAGATCCGAGCTGGATGGTTATCGGACGGCGGTACCCGGCGCAGACATCACGGTGGTCCGACTGCGCGCGCCCCTCAAGGCTTTGAACGCGCGGCTGCGGGCACGCGGTGGCTCCGAAGAGAGCCTCAAATGGCACCTCGATCGCGTCGTCGAGCTCGCACCGCAGATGGATGAGTCGTGCGTGGAGGATGTCCTCGTCGAGACGGAAGAACGTGATCCCACCGAGCTTGCGCGCGAGATCCTGGTCAAGCTGGGCTGGTTGACCGGGCGCTAGTCGGCTGTAACCGCTCCACTACTCGCGGATGAGACCAGCTTGGCGTACTTGGCCATCGCACCAGTCTTGTAGCGTGGCGGCGGCGCTTTCGTGGCAGCGAGCCTGCGGCGCAGCTCGTCGGCCGGGATGTCGAGATCGAGCCGGCGCTTCGCAGGATCGATGAGGATCGTATCGCCGTCGTGGATCGCCGCGATCGGGCCGCCGACGGCTGCTTCCGGTGCGATGTGTCCGACGACGTGGCCGTGGGTCGCGCCGGAGAAGCGCCCGTCGGTGATGAGCGCGACCTTCTCGTTGAGGCCGGCGCCGACGATCGCGCCGGTGACGCCGAGCATCTCGCGCATGCCGGGCCCGCCCTTGGGACCCTCGTAGCGGATCACGACGCAATCGCCTTCCTTGACCTTCCCGCCGACGACGGCCGCGAACGCGTCCTCTTCGCGGTCGAACACGCGCGCGGTGAACCTGCGTGCTTCCATCAGATGACCGGCGACCTTCATCACTCCGCCGTCGGGCGCGAGCGAACCCTTGAGGATCACCATGCCGCCGCTCGCCGCGA
>WNFL01149801.1_pt3 | contig 11881 bp, 7 predicted proteins | sample 5400361 | NCBI WGS metagenome assembly WNFL01 (sample SAMN13153351, study PRJNA577476) | soil metagenome | isolation source: 40 cm soil on Douglas fir-dominated hillslope | place: USA:California | collected 2013-09-17
CCGCCGCGCGGAGCGCGCGGACGGCGCCGGCGACGTCCCCGCGTCCGAAGACCGCCGCGCCGGCGACGAGGTGGCACGCCCCCGCCTCCACGAGCGCACCCGCATTCTCCGACGACACGCCGCCGTCCACGGCGATCTCGACGTCCGCGCCGAGACGGGCGATCTGCTGCGAGAGGCGGGCGACGCGGTCGAGCGAGCCGCGGAGGAACGCCTGTCCTCCCCAGCCGGGGTTCACGGTCATCACGAGGACGAAGTCGACGACGCGGAGAGCCTCGTCGAGGAGCGCGAGCGAAGTGGCCGGGTTGATCGCGAGTCCGGGCAGGGCGCCCTTCTCGCGCACATGGGACGCGAAGCGGTCGAGGTGCGGCTCGGCCTCGACGTGCACCGCGACGCGCGCGGCGCCGGCGTCGAGGTACTGGTCGAGCGTCCGCATCGGCTCCTCGATCATCAGATGGACGTCGAACGGGACGCGCGTCTCCGTCCGGAGCGCCTTCAGGACGACCGGACCGACTGTCAGGTTCGGCACGAAGCGGCCGTCCATCACGTCGAAGTGGATGAAGTCGGCGCCCGCTCGCTCGCAATCGCGTACGGCGTCCGCGAGACGCCCGAAGTCGGCGGAGAGGATCGATGGGGCGATGCGCGGCGCGCCCCTCACGACGCGGGCGCCTCAGGCGGGGAAGCGATGACGAAGGAGAGCGTGTCGCGGAGCGTCACCGGATTCCCGGCGACCGGGAACTGCCGGAGGATCGTGCCCGCGGCAGCCCCTTCGTAGACCTGGCTCTTCACGCCGCCGAGCCGGAAGCCGCGCGCCACGAAAGCGAGGCGCACCTTCTCGAAGTCGCGGCCGATCAAGTCGGGCATCACCCACGCGGTCTCGGGCGCGCCGCGATTCACGAGGACGTCGACGGCGGCGTCCGGAGAGGCGGTGGTGCCGGGCGACACCCCCTGGGCGACGATGCCGGGCGCGACGGCGAGGCGCATCGCCGCCACAGTGCCTTCCTTCAGGCCGGCCTTCGAGAGCGCGAGCGCCGCGGTGCGCGGCGACATGCCGGCGAGCTCGGGGACGCGGATCGTCCTCGGACCGAGGGACAGGAAGACCCGGATCGTCTGCCCCGCCTTCACCTCCGTCTCCGGAACCGGGCTCTGCGCCCGGACGTGGTGCGCAGGGACCCTGTCGTCGAAGCTCTCGCGCGTGGCGTCGACGGCGACGTGGAGACCGTGCTCGGCCGCCAGCGCCGTCGATTCCTCGACCGAGAGGTTCGTCAGATCGGGGACCTTGAGGGACTTGCCGAGGACGAACCGGGAGAACGAGATCCAGGTCGACGTGACGAGCACGCCGGCGAGAATGATGGCGTAGATCACGCGGCCGAAGACTCCTCCCACGGCACGACTCTAGCAGGTCGAAGTCCGCGCCTTGACTCCTGAAGACCGGAGAAAGGAGACTCGAGGGATGGCGCCAGAAGCGGTGAGCGCGGCCCGCGACGAGGGCGCCCCGGCGCTCGCCTTGCCGCTCGCGAGGGCGGACCTCCACCTCCACACGAACGCCTCCATCTTCAAGTACTTCAAGGCCGCGAACTCCCGCGATTCCTACAGCGACCCGGACGAGGTCTACCGCCTCGCGAAGGCGCGCGGCATGGACTTCGTCACGTTCACCGACCACGACACCGTGGACGGGTGCCTCAGGTTCCAGGAGCGCCATCCAGGCCTGACCGACTTCTTCGTGTCCGCCGAGATCGAGACGTTCTTTCCGAAGACGGGCCACCGGATCCATGTCAACGTCTTCGACCTGACGCTCGCCCAGCACCGCGTCATCGACAGGAAACGCCGGGACATCTTCGGGCTGGTCGACTACCTGCGCGCCGAGCGACTCCTCTACTCGGCGAACCACCTCTTCCAGTCGTACCGGATGCGGCAGGCGCCCGAGACGTTCTTCGAGACGATGCTGACGCTCTTCGACGTCTTCGAGGTGAAGAATGGCTCGATGGCGTACCAGCACAACGCGATGGTCGAGGACCTGCTCTCGACGGCGAAGAAGAAAAAGGGCTCGCTCGCCCTCATCGGGGGCTCCGACGCCCATACCTACCCGCCGATCGCGTCCGTCTTCACGATGGCGCCGGGGAAAACGTGGAAGGACTTCCTCGTCTCCATCCGCGAGGGCCGCTGTCTCTCGTGGGGCACCGAGATGGGCTTCACGAATGTGCTCGGCGACGTCTACAAGCTCCTCGGGAAGTACTACCGCTCGGTGACCGACTTCAAGAACCCCGACTTCTCGACGGGCGCCAAGGCGCGCCACTTCGTCCTCGCGGCCGCGGCGCTCCCGATCAACGTGGCGGGCGTGCCCGCCGCGATCCTCTCGCTCAACTACGCAAAGCAGATCGCGCTCTCTCGCGGTTTTCATCGCCGGTTCACGCGGAAGGGGATCGCCGGAGAGAAGAAATAGCGCCGGCGAGAACCTAGACTTCAGCGCTTGGCGGACGAAGGAACGGGGCGGGTCGAACGGTGGGCTGCGCCCCTCGCGGCGGTCGGCGGGGCCGTGGCTCTCTATCTCCCCGCGGGCGTGCTCTCCGGACTTCGCGACCTCTACGGAAGCGATTTCCTCCAGATACACCAGTACCGGATGGAGTTCGTCCACGAGGCGTGGGCGCACGGGTTTCGCGGCGTCCCGGGCTGGTACTCGCGCGAGGCGCTCGGGATGCCGTTCCTCGCCGACATCCAGAGCTTCCCGTTCCTGCCGACTCGGCTGCTCCTCCTCCTCTTTCCGCCGCACGCGGCCTACGGGCCGGGCGTCCTCATTGCCGCCGCGCTCTCGGCGCTCTTCGCGCACCTCTTCGCCCGCGCGCTCGGGCTGAGGCCGCTGGCGGCCGCCGCGGCGGGCTTCACGTTCGCGGGCTCCGGCTTCTTCGCCTCCCGCGTGATGGCGGGGCACCTGCCGCTCCTCGAGGCGTATCCGGCGCTGCCGCTCCTCCTCTGGCTCGCGGAGCGGTTCGTCTCGGCCGCGCGTCCGGGAGGCCGGGCGCTCCTCTCGCTCGCGCTCGCCGCGTTCTGCGTCGCGCTCGCCGGGCATCCGCAGCTTCCCTTCTATTCGCTCGTCCTCTGCGCCGCTTATCTCGTCTTCCGTCTCCCGCGAGGCCGCGTCGCCTGGCCGCTCGCCGCGCTCGCGCTCGGGGTCGCGGCATCACTGTTCGTCTGGACGCCGACGCTCCGGCTGATCCAGCGGAGCACTCGCATCCTCTCCCTCGAGCGGCCCGACAATGACGTGGCGTTTCCGATCGCGCGGCTGCCGGCGCTCCTCGCGCCCTGGCGCGACGGCTGGCCGGCGGCCGTGGTGCGCTCGCCCGAGGTGCCGTTCCACGGCTACCGCTCGGACGCGGTCTTCTGGGAGACGACGAGCTACACCGGCTGGGCGTCGTGGCTCGCGGCGGCGGCGCTCCTGGCAGCCGCGGCTCGCCAGAGGCGTTGGACGCGGCCGGCCGTATTCCTCGCGCTCGCGTCGGTCGCCTGCGCGGGGCTCTCGCTCGACGCGGTCCAGCGCCTCCTCGACGCGCTCCCAGGCACGATCTTCCGCAGCCCCGCGCGCCTCTGGTACGTGCCGGTCCTCGGGCTCGCGCTCGCGTTCGGCGCGGCGGTCGAAGCCCTCCTCTCGCGCGGACGGTGGAGACCGATCGCGTTCGCTCTCGTCGTCCTCCACGCCGTGGATCTCTACTCTCACTCCAGCCCGTTCGTCCGCTCCACGCTCGGCGAGCGCGAGCGGCGTCCTCGAATCGAGGAGGTCCTCGCGCGCGGCACCGGCACGTTCCGCGTCGCCCTCGACTACAACCTCCCGATCGCCCCGACCCGGCGATACGACGACGTCGGCTTCTTCACGTCGCTCCAGCCTGCCGCCACGTACCGCGCGCTCCTGGCGCTCGCGCGCGCGCCGGACCGGCTCAACATCCAGTACTTCTCCGGAGCGTGGCAGCTCGACGCGGCGGCGCTCAGGAGCTGCGGAGTCCGGTACGTCGGCTCCCTCGCCGAGCGCACGGACCTCGTGCGTCTCCTGACGGAGGACGGCGTGAACCTCTACGAGGTGCCCGAGCCCGTCCCGCGCGCCCTCTTCTTCCCCGACGCCGACATCCGCTTCTGGAACGAGCCGGAGATGCCGCGGCTGCTGCGGAGTCCCCAGGTCGACCGCGTCCTGCTCCTCCCTCTGGAGGAAGCCGACGGGCGCGAGGCGGCGCGGGAACCCGGCTCCGGGCCGCGCCCCGCGCGCTTCGCACGCCCGTCGCCGGATGCGATGGAGGTCGCCGTCGAGGCCGATCGCGCCGGCTGGGTGCGCATCCTCGAGTCGCACGACCCGGGCTGGAGCGCGACGCTCGACGGCGTCCCCGCGCGCATCGTCCGCTCCGAGGGCTTCCTGATGGCGGTGCGCGTCGCCGCCGGCTCGCACGTCGTCCGCTTCACCTACGCGACGCCCGGCGCGCGGACCGGCGCGCTCCTCTCCCTCGCGGCGCTCGGCGCGCTCGTTCTCCTGATGAGGGCCAAGAGGGTCGGCGCATACTCCTGACCCCGGCCCAAGAGAGGAGGACCCATGCTCACCTCCCGAGCGCCATCCTCGTGGTCCCTCCCTTCCACCCTTCTCGCGCTGCTCTTGTCCGCTCTCCCCGCGCGCGGCGCCGAGAACGTGCGCGTGACGGCCGGGACGATCGACGACGACCGCCGGACCTCCGCGAAATTCGGCGGCGGTCTCGAGCTCGAGCTGAAGCTGACGGGCGACGGCCTCGAAGGAGCGCGGGCCGCGCGCGTCGTCGTGAAGAAGGCGGTCGACGAGAGCGGCCGCGACCTCCTGCCGGAGAAGGCGCGCGAGCCGGAGTTCTCGAAGGTCGGCGATCACGGCTCCGGGATGAAGATCAGCCTGAAGAACCCCGCGCGTGGCGCCTCCGCCATCGCGGAGATCGCGGGCGAGGTGCAGCTCTTCGCGCCCGGCCGCGACCCGGCGGCCACCGTCGTGATCGACAAGCTCTCGTCCCGCATCGACAAGCCGCTCTCCTCGACGGCGCTCAAGACCGCGAAGATCGACGCTCGGGTCGTCTCGCCGAAGGCGTACCGCGAGAAGTCGAAGAGCTCGCAGGCCGAGTTCGAGAAGGAGATGGCGAAGCACAAGGACGAGGTGCAGAAGGAGACGGGCGACGAGAAGCAGGCCGAGGCGATGATGGCGCTCGCGAAGGGCCTGATGTCGATGATGGGCGAGGTGGGCGAGAACGACCTCGTCCTCTCGATCAACGACCCGGAGAAACGGATCTTCGACATCGAGGTCGCGAATCGCGAAGGCAAGACGATCGAGAGCAACGGCTCGATGTCCTCCGGCGACGTCCGCATCCTCAACTTCAAGGAGAAGCTTCCGGCCGACGCGAAGCTGCGGATCTTCCTGAAGACGGGCAAGTCCGTCGCTTCCACGCCGTTCTCTCTGAAAGACGTCCCGCTCCCGTGAACAGGAGGAGGCTCGACGTGAAGAGACTCGCTCTCGCGCTTCTGGTCGTCGCGAACGGCGCCTGGGCCGCGAAGACGCCGTCCCTGAAGGTCACGGCCGGCGACGTCTCCGACCGCCGCCGGAACGACGGCTTCTTCGCGCGCCTCGAGATCGAGCTGAACCTCGCGGGCGAGGGGCTCGACGGCGTGAAGGGAGCCCGCGCGCTCACCACGAAGGCCGTCGACGACACGGGCCGCGACCTGATATCGGCCGAAGAGAAGGAGCCCGACTTCGAGTCTCCGGGCGGATCGGGCCCGCCGCGCCTGAAGGTGAAGCTGAAGAACCCGGCCCGGCGCGCGACGGCCGTGAAGGAGATCGCCGGCCGCGCCGAGCTCTTCATGCCGGCGAAGGATTCCAACGCGACGGCCCGCGCCGACCGCTTCCTGTCGCAGGTCGACAAGCCGATCTCCGCCCCGGCGCTGAAGGCCGCGAAGGTGGACGTCATGGTCGTCTCCCGCAAGACATACGACGACGAGAAGAAGAAGGGCGAGGAGCGCCGGAAGAAGGAGTCGGAGGCGGCCGGCGCCGCCGGCAAGATGGCCGAGGCGTTCGCGGGCCTCTTCTCCGGCATGTTCGGCGAGATCGGCGAGAACGACCTCCTCGTCAAGATCGACGACCCGGGGAAGAAGGTGTTCGGAATCGAGGTCGTCGACGCGGCCGGGAAGGAGATCGAGGGCCGCGGCCGCATGAAGGTGGGCGGGTTCTGGATTCTGAACTACGGGGAAAAGCTGCCCGCCGACGCGAGCCTCAGGATCTACCTGCTCACACCGAAGGCGCTCGTGACCGTGCCGTTCACATTGACGAACGTGGCGCTGCCGTGACCGAGCTCCGATTCATTCTTGTACTCTCGCTCGAGCGATCCCATCCCAGCCATCGAGCAGCGACAACGCCCGCTCGTAGGTCCAGGCTCGCGACTGTCCTGTCTTCACAGCCACCCGCAACCAATCAGCTCCCTCGGCAAGATCTCCATCTCCTATGGATTTCATGCCTATGAGGCAAGCCGCATCGCACCGGTGAGGAAGATCGCCGGCAAGGTCGAAAAGCCGTTCTCGCGGTTCGGCACCGAGAAGGTAGAGTCCGTAAAGAGAATTCTCGGGCTTCGTCTTCGCGAGACGAAAGTTTGCCAACAGCTCAGCGCGACGTGACGCGTGGGTGTCGTTGGACAGCGCGGCGGCCTCCGCTCGATAGAGCCAGTTCGAGTCACTATCCGGTAGAAGCCACAGGATCTCGAACTCACGCTCCGTGAACGCCGCTTCCGCGATCCAGCTCGCGCTCTTGCTGGGCAGCACGGTCTCACGAAGCCATCTGTTCGCTCCTTCGAGCCCCAAGGCGCCTCGTCGATACTTGTACGCCCGCAGGTAACCGTCCATCGTCTCGTTCTTCGACTTGCAAACCTCGTCGATCAGCGCTATGGCGATGTCGTAATGGCCAGTGTTTGCGAACGGCTCCGCGAAGTCGAACAGGAACCAAGGATTCACACCCGCGCCGATGAGGGGCCGAAACGCCTTGACCACCTCGATGACAGGCTCGCGCTCGAAGACCTCAAAGAAACGCTTGGCGACCGGATCGCGCCATTCGTTCGGACCGACCGGGTAACGCGAGTCGACCAGTCGCTCGGGCGCGGCAGAGTACTCACGCTGTCGCCAAAGGATCTGCGCAAGGTCAGCGCTTGACCATGTTCCCGGATAGCGCTCGACGTGCGAACGCGCCATGGTCAGCGCATCTTGATGCCGTCCGAGGCCCTCCAGCGCTTCCGCTCCGGCCCAGAACGCATCGGCCTTTCCTGTTGGAATCCACGGCTCGATCGCAGCGAAAGCGTCCGCAAATCTTCTCTCGAGAAAGAGTACATGCGCGAGACGGGATGCATACAGAGTACGTCGGAGCGCAGTCTCTTGACGATGAGTGAGGAGCCACTTACGGAGAACGCGCTCCGCGTCTTCGAGCCATCCGTCCTCCCAGAGAAGCCTGATGGCTCCCATGAAAGTATCGGCTTCGGTGGTCGGAGCCGCAAGAACGTCGAGCAGCCTGGAGCGCACGTCGCTCTTCGAGAGCAGGCGCGCCTCGCGAAGATGGGTGATCGCCTGGAGGCGGGTCTCTCCCGACGCGTGCCGATCATTCGCGAGCGCAAAGAGGCTCTTCGAGTCCCCTCGAATGTTCGCAAGCCATGGGGCAAGTTCCTGACCGCGAGCTGCTCCCAGCGCGTATGCGTCGTAATACGCGTCTCCCGCAATCGGATGGTGCAGAGCTCCACGACAGATATGGGCGAAGAGGTTTGCATTCGCGAGCCGGCTATCGAGCGCTTGAGCGAGCGCCGCCGCCGTTCGAACCAACTGTGGATCTGTTGCGTAGAGAACCCCCGTGAGCTGAGAGCCGGTGCGACGCGCGATCGCCTGCCCGAGGGAGATATGTCCTAGATCATTGACCAGAACGGTCGCTCCCTGCTTGCCCTCACTGACCGCCGTCACGTGATCGAACCAATCCCTGAATTCCAGGCCGGGTCCCGGATCCGCTTCAGCCAGGTTCTCCGCGAAGAACTTTCGCGCCGCGACAGGAGACCCCAGGGAGTCGAGATAGAAGCAGCCGAGCAGACAAAGGCCCGAGTAGAATTCCGCTCGCCGCGAGTTCTCATCGAGAGCGGCGTCGAAGAAGGGCCCGCGAAGGACCGGGAGGGCTCGAATTCCACGCTCGAATGTCCTGAGAACATCACGCCCGAGTTCAGGTTTCGGCGCACCGATCTCGTGGAGTGCTGTCCGAATCAACCGGATGCTCGGATCGACCTGCCCCCCGAGGGCCATGCGGCTGCGCTGCAGGAGTACCTTCAATGTCGGCGGACGAGGATTCCCCAGATTCATCTCGGGTTCGATCCAGCTATCCAGCTCGATCGGCTGCTTGCGAGCCAGCCGAAGCGCGAAGAGATATCGTGTAAAGGCAGACGCTGAGGGGACGCGAGCGGCCCGTCCAAGGGCTTCATCGTCCTCGCTCAGGAAAAGCCGAACGGGATGGACCTGCGGCAGCCGGAGCCCGATCGCGCGCGCTTCGTTGGCATACCCGAGTTCAGCTGCAACGATGGCTTCAAGCTCGGGACGCCTTTCCGTCGTCGCCCATTCGAGTAATGCCAGGACGCCGAGCGCTTTGCCTCCGAGGCGGTCGCCGATCTCGAGTGCATCGTTGGTCTCGAGGAGCAGCGTAGTCGCGGCGGTCGCGCCAAGGTCAAGGATCTGTCTTCGATCCCCGCCGCGCCCCCACTCGTCATCGAGCTCGCGCAGCGCTTGCTTCGGGCCCTCGTTGAAGGGATCGATCGCAAGCGCTCTCAGCCGACGCTCAAAGCTCTGCGACAGCCGTCGACCGCCGAGCTTCAGTCCACGGGACGCGGCAAGCGACCTAAGCTCCTTCAGCGCCTCTTCGAATCGTGGGATGCCGCTGAGTGTGAGCTTTCTATCGAGTCCTACGTCGATGGTCCAACGGCGCTCTTCGCAATCGAGCTTCGCGACGACGCCTGACCGTTCACCGCCGAATTTCGAGATTTCCTCGGCGGCGAATATGAATCGCCGATCGGGTTTCAGAAGCGCTTCGTTCCGGATGGCGCTTCGCGCGTCACGCAGCGGCAAGGTGGCGACGCCCGGATCGACTGGCGTCGCCGGCCGACGCAGTTTTCGAGCGATGCCTGCCGGTTTGGACGAGCTCGGGTGTCTCGAACATCTTGCACTCGCGAGCAGACCGAAGAGAGTGCCCAACAAGAGGAGCAGGCGGAGGCGAAAGACACGCTCACGGACCGGGTCCTGCAGTGACGAATTGCGTAGTCGCCGTAGCGGATGATACCGGCTCAAATGTTCTTGATGACGTCGAAGTAGAGCACCGTCACCATCACGAGGACCAGGAAGACGAAGCCCGCCTGAAGCAGCCGCTCTTTGACCTTCAGCGAGAAATCGCGGCGAGCGAGCGACTCGAGAAGCGTCACGAAAATCTGGCCGCCGTCGAGGAGCGGGATCGGGAGCAGGTTCAGGATCCCGAGCTGGAGCGAGAGCATCCCCATCAGCCCCAGCAACGCGGCCGGGCCGGTGCGCGCGGCCTCCCCCGAGAACTTCGCGATGTCGATCGGGCCGGAGAGCTGGCGCATCGAGCCGCGTCCGCGGAAGAGGCGACCCACGGTCTGGAACGTAGTGCGCGTCTGGCGGACATTCTCGTGATACGAGGCGACGAACGCGCTGCCGAGCGGCAGGCGGCGATGGACCATCTCGTAGAGCGGCCGGAAGCCGACCTTCCACCCGTCGTCCTTCACCGGCGTGACCGAGAAATCGAGCCGCTTGCCGTTCCTCTCCACGGTGATCGGTATCGGCTGAGCAGCGTCCGGCGGGAACGCGGCGGCGGCCTCGCGTATGCGGCGGACGACGTCGTAGTAGCCGTCGACCGGATGGCCCGACACGGACACGATCCGGTCGCGCACCTTCAGCCCGGCCTTGTACGCCGGGTATCCCGGCACGAGGCTGCCGATCACCGCCGGGAGGTACGCGTTCAGGCCGGTGTAGCCGATGTCGTACTTCGCCTGCTCCTTCGTGAGCGGCTCGGGCGTGACGTGGAGCGTGACCGGCTGCCCCTGCCGCAGCACCTCCACCTCGACGTCCTGCCGGGAGGCGAGGCCGAGGACCTCCTCCACCTCGCGCCACGTGCTCACGGGCCGCCCCGCGAGCTTCACGATCCGGTCGTCCACCTGTATGCCCGCCCGCTCGGCGGGGCTCGGGACGTCGACGTGCTTCACGACGGGGGACTCGTCCTGGTACTTCGGGACCTCGATGCCGAGCGAGAGCGCGACCGCGGTGAGGACGAGCGCCAGGATCAGGTTGACGCCGGGCCCCGCGAAGAGGATCGCGAGCCGCTTGCCGCGCGAGCCGGCCACGGGCTCGGGCGCGTGCGTGCCGGTCACGACGTCGCTCTCGTCGGGCCCGAGGCCCACGACTTTCACGTAGCCGCCCAGCGGGATCAGGGAGACGCGGTAGTCCGTGCCGTTCTTCTTCACGCCGAAGAGACGCTTGCCGAAGCCGAGCGAGAAGACCTCGACCGGGAAGCCGAACAGCTTCGCGAGGAGGAAGTGCCCGCCCTCGTGGAAGACGATCAGGAACGAGAGGACGAAGATGAGCGCGAGGATGTTGGTCGGGATGTTCATGTTTCCTTGTCCGGGATGTTCTCAGGCGGGGACGGCGCGCCGTCCCGCGGGGAGGATCGCACGCGCCTCGCGGCGAGCCCACGCGTCCGCTTCGAGCGCCGCCGCCACCGAGGGAACCTCGTGGACTTCGTGCTTGGCGAGGACGCGCGCCACGGTCTCCACTATGGCACCGTAGGAGATGTCGTTTTGCAAGAAGGCAGCCACCGCCTCCTCGTTCGCCGCGTTCAGGACCGCGGGCGCCGAGCCCCCCGCCTCGAGCGCGGCGTACGCGAGCGGGACCGCCGGGTAGCGCGCAGGCTCGAGCGGGAAGAACTCGAGGCGCGAGAGCGCGGCGAGGTCGAGGCGCGGGAGCGGCGTCGCGACGCGCTCGGGGTACGTGAGCGCGTAGAGGATCGGGAAGCGCATGTCGTTCGGGGAGAGCTGCGCGAGGATCGAGCCGTCCCGGTACTCGACGAGCGAGTGGACGACCGACTGCGGGTGGATCAGGACCTCGATGCGCGCCGGAGGCACGTCGAAGAGCCAGCGCGCCTCGATCACCTCGAGCCCCTTGTTCATCATCGTGGCCGAGTCGATCGTGATCTTCGGCCCCATCTTCCACGTCGGGTGCCTCAGCGCGTCCTCGAGCGTGATCTGGCGGAACGTCTCGAGGGAACGCGTGCGGAACGGGCCGCCCGACGCGGTGAGGACGAGGCGCTCCACCTCGAAGCGCTCGCCGCACCGGAGCGCCTGGTGGAGGGCGCAGTGCTCGGAGTCGACCGGCAGCACCGCGGCTCCCGACGCCTTCGCCGCGGCCATCAGCGCCTCGCCGGCGACGACGAGAGTCTCCTTGTTCGCGAGCGCGAGCGTCTTGCCGAGCCTCACCGCCTCGTACGCGGACTGGAGACCCGCAGAGCCGACGACGCCGCCGAGGACGACGTCGGCCTCCGGCAGCGTCGCGACGTCGATCAGGCCGCGGTCTCCCCAGCCGACCCTCACGCCCGGGAACTCGCGGCGCACGCGGTCCGCGTCCTCCTTCTCCTTCACCGAGACGACGAGCGGCCGGTGGCGCGCGATCGCCGGCAGGAGGACGTCGAGGTTCCCGCCCGCCGACATCGAGACGATGCGGAAGCGCTCCGGGAAGAGCTCCACGACCGAGCGGGCAGAGGCGCCGATGGAGCCGGTCGCCCCGAGGAGCGCGATCCCCTTCGGATGCTCGCTCATCGGGGCATCACGCG
>WNFL01336381.1_pt1 | contig 11881 bp, 17 predicted proteins | sample 5400361 | NCBI WGS metagenome assembly WNFL01 (sample SAMN13153351, study PRJNA577476) | soil metagenome | isolation source: 40 cm soil on Douglas fir-dominated hillslope | place: USA:California | collected 2013-09-17
GGATTACAAAACAAAAGGCAGTTCCAGTTCCAGTTCGAATTCCGGGAGACGCGGGCATGTAATATAATACCATATAAGTAAATTATATGGCATTAGAGCAAATAATGTGAAGAGTACCTTAGGCCTTGGTGTGGCCTTGGGGCCTTGGGTTGCCTTGATTGGGTTGCCGTCGTCGTTGCGTTTTGTTGCGTTGCGTTGCGTTTTGTTGCGTTGCGCTGCGTTGTTGCGTGGGCGTCGCGTTGCATAGCATCCAGAGCATGCCCACAGCCATTCATCCAATCCACCGCATCCGCTTCTTCTGGTGTGTCCGGGATCACCGCTTGCCGCTCACCAATCAAAACCCGGGTGCCTGCCCACGTCCACAATTCTCTCTTGCTCTCCCCCCCGTCGTTCCCTAGACCCTTCTCATCCTCATTAAAAGGTCAGTCGACGCCATGATTCCCTGACGCACACATTTCCTCATATCCTGATATCCTGCACCTGCACTCTAGCTGGGCTGCGCGCCGGCTCTTGTCAATCCTTCGAAGCCCAGGTTCTTCGTTTTCGACTCTACCCACCAGGAGGCCTTCAACTTCGTCCACGCCCCTTTTTTTTACACATACACACAACTTATAGTCAACAATGCGCTTCGCCACGTTCGCCCTTGCTTTTACCGCCCCCTTCTTCGTTACCGCCGCCCCTCTCAAGATCAGGACTGTTGCGGCCACTGACGCGCTGGTCCTGAGTGCGTATGAGTGTTGCCAGAGGGTCATCTGGTTGCTAATCGCCCTTTTGTTTTGGCATAGAATTCGCCGAAGTCTTAGAGCGACTGGAAAGTGAATTCTACACGCAGGCCCTCGCCAAGTTCGTCGCACAGGACTTCGTAGCCGCTGGTATTGCCGTTCCAGACATTGCGGTCCAGAACTTCCAGGCTATCCTGGCCCATGAGACTGCTCACACCCAGTTGTATGTCCCCTTCCGTTTCACCGCCACTGCATTAATTAATTGATAATTCGCACCTACAGCTTAGATGCAGCCCTCGCGGCAGTTGGGGAAGAGCCAGTTCCAGGTTGCAGCTTCAACTTTGACAGCGTCCTCACAGATGTCAAAACCATGGCGTCGGTTGCCCGAGTCGTCGAGGCAGTGGGTGTCGGTGCCTATTTGGGGGGCTCCGTTCTCATTGAGGACCCAAATATCCTCGTCGCAGCCGCCTCCATCCTCACTATTGAGGCCAGGCACCAATCGTTCCTCAACATCCTCAACGGTGCCAACGCCATCCCACAAGCCTTTGACATTGCCCTCAAGCCTGAACAAGTCCTTGCCCTCGCTGGTGGCTTCATTCAACCTGGTGGTTGTGACCTCGGCATCACACCAAATGCCGCCCTTGCGATCACTAACACTGGCGTCATCGCTCCTGGCACCACATTGACATTCCAGTCGTCCGCATTAGGAACCCCTGGAGACAAGCCACTCTCTTGCCAGATGCTCACGGGTGGCAACGCGACCGCCTTGTCTTTCCCGATCGAGGAATGCATTGTCCCCAGCGGCATCAATGGACCAGTCGCCATCTTCATTACAAACGACACTCAGCCTTTGCTCGCCGACGTCGTCGTCCAGGACAGCAAAATAATCGTCGCTGGCCCTACTATCGCCTTTATTGACGCACAACCCGACGCTCTCGGCTCTCTCGTCCGGCAAGGTGCCAACCCCGTGCAGATCACCGATCAGATCACCCCATCCCAGGCCAATGACGTTTTGTCCTCGGCCACTGGTGCCATCCTCACTGAGACGAGCGCTGCCGCCACAGATTCAGCCGCCACGGATTCAGCCGCCACAGATTTACCAGCCGCCACAGATTCAGCCGCCACAGATTTACCAGCCGCCACAGAATCATTAGCTGCCGATGAATCAGCTGCGACACCCTCTGATACCGGATCCTCCGACGCCACCCCCGCTGAGGCCAACTCTGCACCGACAAGTGCGGCGGAGGGCCCTATCAAGGTCATTGGTTACTCGACTATGTGCGTTTGCTGTCTTTCGTCCGAAGCACTGGGCTCGTTTACTAACCTTGACTTTAGTCCTGCATAAACGGTCCATTGCCATTGGTTGGATTGGTGATTAGAGAGCCACGGTCTCGGTCGTGTTAGACGAATGGACTTGAACAGCTGCAATCCCCCCGTTTCGCGCCATGCGCGGTTATTTTAGTTTTGTGTGTTATGGCCTGGTGGAAGCCCCCTTTTACCCTTTTACCCTTCAGTACTTTCCCTCCATCGGAACTTTTTTCTTTTCTTCCAATTAATGAAGATGGGAGTGAACGTGTACATAAAACTGACTATTGTACGTCGGTGCCTCGCATCTGCCGCTCTCACAGCCAGCCTACGTCTCACCGCGGCCGTTCTCGTTTTGCATCACCAAGGAGACCGAGGAGAAACTCTGATCGTTTATTCATTCATATATTTATCTATTTATATAATTATAAATAGCCGAGCGCCAAAGGTGTAGAATGGGACACTATTGTTAGCATGCTACTCAAAACCATCCCACTCTTAAGTCATCAGTCTTTGGCGGACATATCGCGCTGCTTTTCCTGTAAATATACTAAAGCCCCTGAAGTCTTTTACTCCAGCTCTCCTCGTTGGGCTTCCAGGCGATGGAGGGGATTGACTTTGTCAACCTAACGGTCACCCTTGCGGCCCTGTACTCTTCCTGGCAATTCGATGAGTACGCGAAAGCGCGCAAGGCGAGCTGTAGCGGCCCGTAGCACGTTGCACATCTTGACAAGGGCCATTAGAACTTTTGGAGATGTAGACGTATTCCAAATCATTTCAGAACTTCACGTTGCCCGGTTTGCTCTTTGCCGATGATCTGCGATTTTGGATGGAGGAACGGGAACCTGAACCGCTGGTGCCCGTCCAATGTGGTTATAACAACCCTGGGTAACTCACGCGGTTTACACGGTCTATTCTCAGAAGTTAAAGAGTTGTCTCCATTGCTCGCTCCTTGCTCATCCTCACGAGATGGCCTCGGTATCGGCGCGCAGCCTGTACGAACTCGTACGAACCCTCCGTACATACGAGCATAGCGTTCTCCTCAAGAAACCGAATATTTTTTATCATCTCCTCGAGAGATGGAAGCACCACTTCGGGATCATCAGAGTCAGAGTCGATCTCCTCAATGTCCGCATCTCCAGCTTCAAATGCATGGGGGCTCTCCTCAGTCTCTTCCTCCTCTTCTGGATCCAAAAACTCGTCGAGTGTGTCTGGTGCGGAGTGGGCTGATTCGTCGACATTGCAGCTATCCTCAGACTGAAGTCTGGCCGGAAGTCCCTTCATACGGGGTTTGACAGCCTCAACATTTACAGACCCTCCTTCGCCGTGTTTGCGGATCTCCTTGCACCCATACCTATTCAAATGTGAGTCGCAATTCAGCCAGTTCAAAGTTCACTCACGCATGGCAGAACGATTGAACCCACCCGACTCCAGGGAGCCTTTCGTCTTCTGGGACATTCAATTCCTCCTCGAACACTGCCCGCTTTGCAATGAGCATCTTGTTACTGACGACCTCTCGCTTTTGCTCCATCTGCCGGACCCACAACCACAATGCGCGATCCACATCTGGTCGTGTAACGATGCGTGGTCGTTTGCTTGACAATGCATTTGGGTTTGAGTCCACACGCGCTTCCATCTCCGAGCGGTGCCGTAGTTTGCGCGACAGCGTGGGCTGGGTGAACAATAGCGCACCCTCGGGCCTTGTGGCAAAGTATTTTACAACCGCCCCCTGGTTGACTGGTTGAGGGAGAGTGTCCACATAAGCATACACCGTCATCCAATCGGAGAGAGTGAGGTTTTCTCGCTTCCTCTTCTCAATGGGTCTTGCGGAACTCTTTGGAGTCTCCTTCAATGGACCCGATAAACGCTTCCGACCTTGTTTAGAGCCTTGAACGGGCTGTTTCTGGCGTTTTCGCTTCCATTCTTCCCGCGGCATGGCAATGGCGGAGGACAAACTGCCCAGTTTGGGCTCAAGACGATTCAGATGCCAAAAAATTATAGGGCCTCATTCCCATGCGATTTATAGGCAAATCTTGCTCATCTCGGCCGCTCGGTGAGTGCGGCTTTTCCTTATTTCGTTATTTCGTGACCCCATACCGCTATGCGGTATACGATATGCCAAAAAAGGTCGATTTAAATGGAAACCAATCCAAAAGCTATGCATAGACTTATACATTATATAATTTTCAACACTATAGTAGTCGTCTGTCTCCGCGTGTGGACTCCAAAGGGCTCCCATGGAACAAGTGATCCTCTATAAAGAATAAAACAAACAGGCATAAACAGAACATAAAAACTCGATCACTGATGAGCTTAGATTATGATCGCTCGTACATTTGGTATAAAATGGCCAGAAAGACGGCTAATAGGGAGAATATAACCAAGAATAAAAAGTTCCCTGCACGAATACCATCAGAGAATCAAAATCCGGATGAGCCGTGTGTGGAAGGTGGTCACTTACAAGATTCATTGAACTTTTCAGGAACTGTGACAATTTCGACCGAGCTGTCCGCACTTGCAGAGACGAGCATGGTCCCTGTAGGATTGAAGCGCAAGGTCGTGGCGGGGAACTCATGAGCCTTCAGAATGCTCAGCAAGGGCTAAGATACAAGGTCAGCACTACAAATTAGCCAGTCATAGTGAGTGGTGCTTACGACAAACGTCTGAGAGTCTAAGATACCGATGGAACAATCTGAGAGAGCATATGCCAAATATTTCCCATGTGGGCTGTGAATGCCGACAGTTTACTCAGCGCTGGGTAACGGTGAGTAAGAGATGGGCATACCTGATATCCATACATGTAATATTCGCATCTGCAATCTTCTTGGACTTGGTGATTTCCCAGTTCTTGGCGTCCCATCGGACCACATAGGCTCCCCGTTTTCCACGCGTGCCGCGAGGCGACGAAGCATTCATGACCGCATATAGTTGGGCCCAGTCATTAGGGTGATATCTGAAAGGATATGTGAGATTCAGTATAGTGAACTGCGAGACGTGATAAGAGCTGTACCTTGCCGCTCGGAAGGAAGCGTTGGATCCCTGAGCTAGGTTGGGTAGTTTGGGCTTCCCCAATATCTTGATGAGTTCCAATGCCGGTAATTTATCAGCGGCGACTTTTGCTTTGCCCTTAGTGGACTTGGAGTGATTCAGTCGTCCGGGAGCTCCATTAGAGGCCGAAGACAGAGCAGGGATCATATAGACGGCGAGCTGAGTGGAAGAAACCGCGACAAGCTGGTGGGGAAGTCAGCAGACAGTTGACACAGTGCAGGCAAGACTGACGGTGGTGGCGCTGAAGGTCGCATCGAAGAGCTCTCCATCTAATTTTACTGATTTGGATACTGGGGAGAGTGACGGGAAGTCCAGAAGATGAACCTGTAGAGAATGATGAACGATGAACGCCGACGATTCCGGCCTTCACTGACTTCGTTGTCAGTGGAACCAATGGCCACCATCGATAGCGAAGAAGACACAGCAGATACTTTCTACTCAAAGGGCGTGAGTGCTTGGAGATTCGCTTACGAGTATTCTTCACTCACTTGATAATCGTCCACACTTGTTGAGCGGCTGATTTGCTGGGCACCTTCCAGCTTAAATCTAAGGAGGATAGGTAAATACGCTAAGTTATGAAAGCTGATGGGTGAAGACTTCCTTGTCATCTTTCATGGTCAAGACTCTACAGTGAGCATTTGTACCCTTCTCGATCTTCTCCGGAGTCTCGTTTACACCACAAACGATAGAGTGGTACTGTGAGGGGCAGTATGGTGCCATGGAAATGCGTGAAGTTAGGATACGGGGCCACGGCCAATGGATCGAAACACGCACATTGTCACCATAGGCCATGCTCATTGGGGCATCTGCTCCAGCTTCAAACTCGTATTCTGTAACTAGATCCAGCTTCTTTGAGTCCACGCCGAACAGTCTCTGTAAAACCCAACGGAAAGGTGGTCAGCTTCAGCCCACTGCGCGCTCAACTCTTGGGGATTCTCGAGAATACTCTGAGTCCACGCGAGAGCATGATGGGATAGACAGGGCTCCCGTAGCTCGCCGCCTTCGCTGCCACCTACCAGCTTGTTCTTGACTCCAGTTTTTGAGGCTCCACCACCGCCGCCGAGGACGAGCCTGTCTTCGCTTATCCATGCTGAGCAGTAGACGGGGAATGCAGGAAGCTGGTGCGTCGTGTGTTTCGTCCTCATAGTTTGCAGTTCAAACTATGGAGAAGCCCAACCTGGTTTCTGTGTGTCCACCAGCCTTCCAACAATGAGGGTATTACAAAAACACAACTCGTTCAGAGCTAAGGTATATAGATACAACACTCCTCCAATATTCAAAGAGAGCATGAAGCACCATACGCCGTCCTCATCTTCCGCATTGATGGCCTCTCCTTTGGGGCCCACACTCCAAATACCCACTGGCAGACACTTGCGAGGACATTGCTGGTCACAGCAGCCAGTCTCTTTGCTATACAGACGGGTAGAACCGCGGGTGGGAGTAGGAGATAGCCGAAGAGCTGCTCGGGTTGGTAGAAATCTTCTTGCGACGTAATGCGATACAAGGTCTATCCACACGAATACACGTTGCCTTTCCAATGGAAAAAATAGAGTGAAAGAAACACCCACCACCGAGGGATCCCAAGGGGCACCGTACGATTGCAGTTTAAGCTTTGTGACCAGGGTTGCAGGCTTGGGTTTGAAGATCGAGAACCATAAATGAAAAGTCTGGGTGATGTCGAGGTAGAGGGTTTCGTTCTGCGCATCCGCGACTACCATGGCAGATCGGTGAGAAATGAGTTCATTGCCTACAAGGAGATATACAGTTAAATACGTACGTACCGACCGAGTTAACTTTGATTGTCAGGTACGGGGAGATGATGCGGTACCATTGGAATACGCCTAAGATCTCCTCTCTCGAGTTTGGGTATGACGGCACGCAGCAAAGGGGGTGGTTGAATGATGCATAGTCCATGAAGTACCTAAGGCTACCGTGTGAGTCCTCCATATTTTGCGGTATTGCAGTAATCAAACCAACTTTTCCACAGCAGCCTTTTGCTCATCCGGTGTACCCGCGACACACAGTTGTTCAACAACGCCTGCGATCTCTTCGACTGGGTTCTCCATCTATGAGGCGTCCACCAAGAGTAAGAAAGGAGGAGAGGGACTTCCGAGGTCAAGATAATGTGATATCATAATGACGCAAATCAGGGGCAAGTGTATCTCGGGGGGGACCGTAAATTCGATCTCTTACCCCTACCATGTCTTCAGGAAACATGTCTCCGACGTCCACCGCATTTGGCGAGCCCGTTCGCAAGGCGCGCTTCTCGCTCCTCCATCCAGTGAATCTCCTCGTCTGGGTCTTGCAGATGCTCTACAACCTGGCCCAAATGGTCATAATTGCCCTCTTCAAGACCGTGAGTTACTACTGACATTTACTCAAGAACCTACCTCTGACGCACCAATAGAAACCACCCAGATCCCCCAATGAGCCCGCGCATCCGTACGGGCGCATCGCCGTCATCGGGGCAGGCCTTACGGGTGTCAGTTCAGCTGCTCACTGTATTTCACATGGCTTCGACGTTGTCATCTATGACAAAAGCGACACCGTTGGTGGAATTTGGGCTCGTGTAAATAAGACGAGTGGACTTCAGCTCAACAGTCTACTCTATCGCTTCCACCCCGGTGTGAAATGGTCAAAGACCTTCCCACATCGTGACGAAATTCTAGGCGGTTGGTTCGGGTTTCCTTCTGGGTCGTTGGGCTGAAAATGTTGCACAGAAATCGGACGTATCTGGAGGGAGTACCAGTTGGAACCTCGGACTAAATTGAATGTGAGCATGTTGCCAAGGCCATGGGATTATGTTAATGCTTGTTCAGACCGAAGTGAAGAGGGTCCGCCGCGCGGGGTCATCAACTGACCCCAACGAGGGTGGCCATGCTAGGTGGATCATCAATGATGGAGAGGATGGGGAGTTTGATGCCGTGATTGTGACAATTGGCACTTGCGGCCCTCCTCATCGATTGCACATGGACGGTACAGAAAAGTTCAAGGGCAAGGTGTGGCCGTAACATGATTCGAATACACTGTTACTTATATTGTGCTCAAAGGTTTATCACTCCAGCGAATTGGAGGACGCCGACCTCGAGGACAAAGAGGTTGTAGTTATTGGTAGTGGCGCAAGTGGTGTAGAGGCAGCTGAACTGGCCATGGACAAGAAAGCGAAGCGTACCACTGTCCTCGCGAGGTGCGAATCTATGATGCTCTCATCCATTGCTGTATGACGTGAACACTAGGGATGATAAATGGATCATTCCTCGCAATATTCTCTTCGACACAGCGATCTCGGCCCAGCCATTCGGACGCCAGATGCCTCTCAGCTGGGTCCCCGAAACTCTTCTCAAAGTCTTCCATTATCAAGGTGCGAAGGATCTCGTTCCTTCTCACACTAGCCTTTTCGAGGGTACTCCAGTGAGTTTTCTTGGGTGTTCTACGTGACACTAAGACTAATTCAATTGCTGCAGATTGTTAATGATGAATTCCTTCGACATGTTCGCGAGAAACGCGTCTCCTACGTTCACGGAGACACTCTTGATATTCAAAAGGATGGAGTGCGAGTCAACGTGCGTCAACATGACAGCAAGCCGAACGATCCAGGAGAAGAGAAAATCTTTAGGGCCGACGTCGTCATTTTTGCCACGGGGTATAAGAAGCCGAGTATCGATTTCCTTCCAAAAGACTTATTCCCGGAGGGTTACGGCGTATGTATATCTCTTTTGCGTTCGGCTGGCCGCTCATGACACCGAATTATAGCGGCCGAATTTGTACCTGCAGAATTTCTCAACGGAGGACTGGTCCATCTTAATGACTAATTCGGCATACCTGAACGCTATCGGTACGCCTCTAGATACTTACTGTCTTCAAAAGTGCTTATTTTTATGACAGGAACTGTGTTTGTACCCTCATCTCCACAAGTGGAATTCTAGACTGATCCTGTTTATCCTATGGGCGATCTTCAGCGGTCACTTGTAAGTCTAGTGTCCTATCCTACACTTTCCTGTGTTGATATACATCCTATAGCCACATCGGCATCTGTAAGCTCCTTCAACCTCGACAAGAGCGTCACCTAACTGCACTGTTCTCTACAGATACACGCATTCTGCTCGTCTTCCTTCTCGACAAAAAAGCGCGTCCTCCACCGAAGGACATGAAGCTTTGGGTCGATGCGGTAAGGTGGCTGAAGCAGAATGCAAAGGGCGGAGCCCTTGGGTTCTTCACTTACATGGAACTGAGTGCGCGTGATCCTCGTACAACTACGATAACTGGCTAATTTTGTCTCCATCGCAGTGATGTGGTTGCTTTTGTTCCATATGTGGCGCTTCGCGAGACTCAAGTGGTGAGCGGGGCAAACGTTTCTTTGTAATTACCTTATTTTCTTTATCCAGGATCCTGTTCATAATGAACGGATGGGGCTCACAGTGGACGGAAGTGAAGGAAGAAAGTTGAATGAGGTTTGGTACTCGTATGGACACTGATTGATTCTGTACAGTCGAATATTTCCACCCTGGGATTACCAAGCTTCACCGTTGTTAATTTGCCCAAAACAAATAACAGTATATTCGGGAAAAAGTAGGCAAAACGTGCGCGAGATCAGCGGGACACTGTGCACAGGTCTGAGGTACAACGTGTGCGCTGTGACTCGGCCCGAACTCTTGGTAATTGTCAAGCTTCCATCTCCGTATCGTTGACTTCTAGTACCGTGTCAATGACTAGTTATAGGATCTGCTACTATACCTTATACTGATGTTATGCGCATATCACTCATCCTCGGTAGTGGCTCCTTTTAGGTACTACTTCTTAATAGACTCTGGAACCGCATTGGCTCTTTTTAGTGCTCTTCCTTATCCTCGCTCAAGGCGGCTCATTGCGTGCGAATGGCGTTATAAGGAGTCGCTTATGAGTATATGTGTTCGTGACGACGGTCTATCTTCGAAGCGAGGGTCCACTCCCCAATCACCGGTTACACATGTCTCCGACGAGTATTGCAAATTTCCTAGCCGATTTTATATGTGGCTCGCTTATCGTTTACTATACAAGTAATCTCATCGTAGAATGTAATAGAGAAGAGGCTTTGATTTTCGTCAATTGTTTCTTGTTTATTGCCACTCGAAGACACAATTCCATTGGGGGTCAAAAATCTTTGTGTTTTTTTGCACAACAGACTGAAGGCATGACCACCATTCATTATGAAACTCCTAACTGAAAAACACATGTAGCGAGAACGTCGGCGAAACTCCAAACTCCGAACCGAGAAGTTGTAAGGCGTTTCCCAGTCCGTGAGTAATCAATTGACCTTTGACTCCTTTGATTTTGGCTTTTTATCAGGACGTTTTTTAGCCTATTGAACTACACACACTTCGCAGGGTTAACCAGTCAAAGGCTCATCAATGCCCAATGGACAGACCAGACTGCCTCTCCTCTTGTATTCATCTCGAGAAGCAATTTGTAATTTTATCCTTTTATTTCGCGTAGGGATAACACCTATTGCGCGCACAGAAGTTTTGATTATTATCTGTGGCCTACGTGCTGCATATTCTCCAATACATCAGCCATGAAATGATAAGTTTGGTGGTTGCTATGCTTTACATTCGGTCTCTCGTTCGTGATTTGCCTCTGGCCAGCCCGACGTCTTTATCCCCCCAAAAGAGAGAAAGTAATCATCATCACTGGTATGCATGGAAAACACGGGCACGATTGTACATGGCCTGTGCCAGTACTAAGCTTGGGCGACAATGTGAACCTGGAGGGGCTGGTGGTCCACAAGGGACGTTTGGTTTCCCTGATACGATACAAGACAATTTGCGCTGGGCTCGTTAGTTGCAGATGTTTGAGGCGCTAAGTCAACCATCGCTGCACGAAAGTTGTTTGAAAGGTGCCGGGTAAACAGCCTCTCCGGCTCCTCCTGACAAGCAAGCCGCGAACCCCGACCATGGCATTCATGAATACGTCGAAACTACCACCATCGAGGAAGAAGTTGAGATGAGGCATTCCGCAAAGATATTCTTGCTTCTGGTGGTTTCAAACCGTCCCAAGTACTGGACTGTCTCGAATTCCACAACATTCGAACCGAGTAGGTGGTGTTTGTGCGAGGGTTGGGTGGGTACAGTGAACTCCAAACTGAGTGGATATGGATCAGGCCCAGCCTCAAAACAGGCACGCCGTTCGTGTGTCATAACCGTTCTGTCGATGGCCCGTCTGTCAGAGAAGTCCGCTTTGAACGCAGATGCAGCCATGTTTATCAATTGACGGAGGTAAGCCGCTGCTGCCAACAACGGGAGTGTAGTATTTGAGCACCGGACTTCGGGCACGAATACCCGCAAGCCGGTCACCTTTGACCTGAAGCATCAAAGAGCAGTGTGCCGAGGTTCCGGGATGCCGAGATTTCGATGCATGGGTGCTATTCTTATCAAGATCGAAGGGGATGGGTTTAGTCATATTTAGCTTACAGATCTATCATATTAGCCGAAGAAACTGAGCGATTTATCCGGAGATCCAACTCATGCTTGCCCAAAAAAACAACAACAATAAATGGCGCATGGTTCGTCGTTCTCTTGCAGTTGATCTCGATATTAGGAGGATACTCGCAATACATATTTGATGGCCAGACCCACGAGCTTGTTGTAGTCAGCATACGTTCGGCCCGGACACGCGAAAGTCCGGAGTGCTGCCCCGGAGCTTGGGAGTGACGGAGAGTGCCGGCCAATTCGATTAGCCTCCAAGACACCTTGGCGTGGTCGAAACTCGCATCTCGCATGCTACTGGGGTGAAGAGTGACAGGCCCGCGCATGAGTATGGGAGTAGGTAAA
>WNFL01297083.1_pt1 | contig 11879 bp, 13 predicted proteins | sample 5400361 | NCBI WGS metagenome assembly WNFL01 (sample SAMN13153351, study PRJNA577476) | soil metagenome | isolation source: 40 cm soil on Douglas fir-dominated hillslope | place: USA:California | collected 2013-09-17
AACCGGGGGCGGGCCGCCGGGGCCCGGCGCGGCGCCCAAGCCCCTCCCGCGCCTCGGGTTGCCCGCTCCGCCCCGCCCCGGCGCGCCCGCCCCGCCCCGACGCGCCCGAATCCTCTCGACCGCGGTGACATCAAAGTGATATCGTCGCAATATCCAACCGGAGGGGAGGGCACAATGTTCCGCGAGAGCAAGGCCGGCGCGCTGCCGGGGGCGTTCATGGTGCTGGTGCTGGGGGCGGGGGTCGTCGCCCTGCTGATGTGGGTGATCGACGCGGCGCGGACCGGCAACGGCTGGGCGCTGCTGGGCGCGGTGCTGCTGCTGGTGCTCGACCTGGTCGCCTTCGTCGGGTTCGCGATCGTGAACCCGAACGAGGGCCAGGCCGTGCTGCTGCTCGGCAACTACGCGGGCACGCTGCGCGAGCCGGGGTTCTGCGTATCGCTGCGGGTGCGCAACTTCGAGAGCGCCCGGCTCAAGGTCAACGATCACGACGGCAACCCGATCGAGATCGCCGCGATCATCGTCTGGAAGGTGGTGGACACCGCCGAGGCCCTGTTCCACGTCGACAACTACGAGAACTTCCTCAAGGTCTAGACCGAGGCGGCGGTGCGCAACCTCGCGACCTCCTACCCCTACGACGCGCACGTCGAGGGCCAGGCCTCGCTGCGCGGCAACATCGTCGAGGTCGCGGGCCGGCTGCGCACCGAGGTCCACGAGCGCCTGGCGCAGGCCGGGCTCGAGGTCATCGAGGCCCGCATCAGCCACCTCGCCTACGCCCCCGAGATCGCGAGCGCCATGCTGCAGCGCCAGCAGGCCAGCGCGATCGTGGCGGCGCGCTCGACCATCGTCGCGGGCGCGGTGGGCATGGTCGAGATGGCGCTCGCCGAGCTGTCGCGCAAGCACCTGGTCGAGCTGGACGACGAGCGGCGCGCGGCGATGGTGAGCAACCTGCTGGTGGTGCTGTGCAGCGACCGGCACACCCAGCCCGTGGTCAACACCGGCACGCTCTACTCGTAGGCGGGTGCCGTGGCGGAGCGACGTCCGTTCCTGCTCCGGCTCGAGCCCGGCACGCTCGAGGCCCTGCAGCGCTGGGCGGCAGAGGAGCTGCGCAGTCTCAACGGCCAGATCGAGTTCGTGCTGCGCCGCGCGCTGGCCGAGGCGGGCCGCGCGCCGCGCGCCGGGCCGGGCGCGGCCCCCGGCGCGCGCGGGGCGCGCACGCCGGGGCGCGCGAGGCGGCGGTTGGAGCGGTGATATCATCGCGCGCGGGGCCGGACTGGCCGGCCCGGCGCCGCACCCGCGCCGCCCCCTCTCCCGCCTGGAGCCTCCGCCCGTGAAGCTCGCCTTCGCCCTGCTCCTGCTGCTGCCGTGCGCGGCCTTCGCCAAGAACCGCCCCATCCCCCACCGCGGCGCCGCGCCCCCGCTCGCGATCGTCGAGCGCTCCGGCGAGCTGCTGGGGGCGCCGAGCCACGCCCTGGCCGAGGGGCGCGGCGACAGCCTCCACACCGCGCGCGCGCTCGACGCCGCCTGGGATCGCGCGGGTCTGATCGGCGACGTCATGAGCCCGTGGCAGGCCGGCACCGAGCTGGCGCGGCTCAACGCCGTGGCCGCCGAGGAGCGCTTCGTGTGCTCGGCCGATCTCGACGCCGCGATCGACTCGGCCCTGCACGCGGCGGAGGAGACCGGCGGCGCATACGATCCCACCATCGAGCCCCTCGCCCGCGTCTGGGACGTGTACGGCGCGGGCCGGGTGCCGGCCGCGGACGAGATCGCGGCGGCGCGCTCGCGGGTCGGCTGGCGCGCGCTGGCGCGCGACCGCGCGAGCCGCATCGCGCGCGGCTTCGCGCTCGACCGCGCGCTCGCAACGCTGCGCGAGGCCGGGATCGCGCGCGCCCTGATCGACTGCGGCGGCGAGGTCCTGGCGTTCTCGAACCGCGAGCCCTGGAAGGTCACGGTCCCGGTCCCCGGCGACCCCGCGACCGCGGCGCTGCGCCTCGGGATCAGCAACGCGATGGTGTCGACCGCGGCGACGCTCGACCACGGCGCTGCGGACGACGGCACGCGCCCGGGCCGGATCATCGACCCGGGCTCGGGAAGACCGGTGCGCGGGACGGCCGCGGTGACCGTGGTGGCCCGGTCGGCCACCCGCGCCGAGGCGGTGGCGCGCGCGCTGCTCGTGATGGGGCGCGAACGCGCGGCGGGCTTCGCCGCCACCCACGCCGGGACCGGCGTGCTGTGGCTCGAGCCCTCGGCCTCGGGGCTTCAGGCCTGGGCCTGGAACCTGCCGTCGCTCGAGGTCGCGCCCGGGGTCGACATCGTCTGGATGACGCCGCGCTGATGGGGTGAAGCGAACCGGGGCTCCCTCGCATCGGAAGGGGGCCACGTGCTTCGCCCCGACCGGGCCCCGCCGAGGAGGTACCTGTCATGACGCTTCGCCCCGCGCTCACCCTGCTGGTCCTGCTGAGCACCCTCTCGGCCGCGGCGACGCTCGAGGGTTGTTCGAAGAACAAGGGCACCAATCCCACCCCGACCCCCGAGAGCTTCAACTCGGGCGATCTGGCCATGGGAACGCCCTTCACCCACACCTTCAGCAAGGCCGGCACCTACCCCTACCGCTGCCTCCATCACAGCACCAGCCTGACCTCGGGCATGGTGGGCACGGTGATCGTGGACGACCTGTCGTCGACCATGGGCGCAAGCGTGGGCGTCAACAGCAACTTCTACAGCCCGGCGAGCGTCACGATCAAGACCGGCACCACCGTGACCTGGAACCTGGTGGCCGGCACCCACACGGTGACGCGCCCCTAGCCCCGGCGGACGGGCGCGGTGTGGCGGCCGCTGTGGCCGCCGCGCCACGCCGGCGCGCCCGCGGGCGCCGGCCCGGCGCCCCAACCCTCTGAAAATCGAGCCTTACGGGCCCCTCGGGGCCGTGGCACGCCCCGTGCTTTTTTCCTCCCCCAGGACATCAAACCGCCGTCCCACGCGACGGCAGGAGGACGCCATGAGGCTCGATGCTCGACTCAACCGCGGAACGCTGATCGTGCTCGCCGCCGCGACGCTGGCCGCGAGCTTCGCCACCCCGGCGGCGGCCGACCGCGGCCGGCGCTGGAAGGGCGTGTTCGGCGGCGGGGATTGTGGCCCGCGCGTCCAGCGCGTCGTGGTCGCCGGACCGCGTTTCGCCTACGTCTCGCGCAGCTCGTGTGGCACGCCCGGGCTCGCCAGCTTCATCGGCGGGCTGGTGATCGGCAGCGCGATCGCCCACGCGGCCCCCCCCGCGCCGGTCTACTGCGCGCCGGCGCCGGTCTACTGCGCGCCCGCGCCGATCCCGGCCGACTACTACTTCGACCCCTACTGCCACCGGAGCTTCGCGTCGCTCGATGACTACGGGGATCACCTCGATCGCTGCGACCACCCGTCGTGGGTCGAGGTCCGTGACGGTCGGAGTGGGCGCCGCATCGGCGAGTGCTACTGGCAGGACGGCCGCTGGCACGAGCGCAGCAACCGGGACGATGACGACGATCAGGGCGGGGACTGGAACCACTGACGACGGTGGGAGCGTGCAGGTCCTGACCGACACGGTTGGAGACGGGGAGCCTCCAGGGCCGTGTGGCGGATCTGCCGGTACGACGGGCGGCACCGCAGGGTGTCGCCCGTTCGTGTGTCCGCGGCGCGCGAGGTGAAGCGCCGCTCCGGCCCCTAGGCGGCGAGCAGCTGCTCCGCGCCCTGGTAGTCCTCGGGCTCCAGCACCCGGACCGCGGTCTCCTCGGGCGGCATCGGGTCCCAGGTCACGACCTCGCTCTCCGGCAGCACGCTGCCGTCCGGGTTCACGAGAACGCGGCAGTGGGGCCGGCGCAGGTCCTTGGGGTTGGGGCTCACGCTCAGCACCACGTGATTCGACTCGGTGAGCAGCACGGTGCCGGCCGGATACAGGCCCACGGTCTTGACCAGCGCCCACAGCGACATCGGGTCGAACTGGATGCGCGAGGGTCCGAGCATGTACTGGAGCCCCTCGAACGCGCTGCGCGGGCGCTTGTGGTAGGTGCGGTGCGCGGTGATGGCGTCGAAGCAATCGGCCACCGAGACGATGCGCGACATGGTGGACTGGCCCCAGTCGGCCTCGACCTGGGGGTAGCCGGTGCGGTCGAAGTTCATGTGGTGCTCGAGGCACACCCGCATCGAGTCCAGAATCAGCGACGAGAACCCCGGCATGTGGGTCATCATCTTGAGCCCCTCGATGGGATGGCGCCGCATCAGGTCCCATTCCTCGGGCGAGAGCGCCGCGGGCTTCTGGAGCACGGCGGCGGGCACCGACAGCTTGCCGACGTCGTGGAGCAGCCCGGCGACGCCGAGGTCGGCCAGCGACTGGCGCGACAGCCCGAGCATCTGCCCCATGCTGACCGAGAGCACGCTGACGTTGACGCAGTGGGCGTAGGTGTACTCGTCGTGGCCCTTGACCGCGGTGAGGCCGACGATCGAGAACTCGTTCTTCATGATGTTGTCCACCACCGGCTGGACCAGGCGCTTGGCCTGGCGCAGGTCGGGGCGCCCGGTCTGGACCGCGCGCAGCACGATCTTCTTGGTGCCGATGACCGCGCGCCAGAACACCTTGCGGGCACGGCCGCGCTCGGTGAGGACCTCCTGCTGCTGGGTCTCCTCGGTGAGCTCGTCGATCTCGACGTCCTGGGGCAACAGGGTCGAGATGTGGACCACGCTGGCCTCCATGAGCGCGTCGGGCAGGCGCTCGGCGACCATCGGGTCCTCGGCCCCCACGAACAGCTGGATGAAGCGCTCGACCTCGGCCGCGTTGACGCCCTGCTGGATGCGCACGCCGCCCACCTGGCGGCGCTCGAACTCGGCCATCAGGGAGTGATAGACGGTGAGCAGCGAGGCGTGGGCCCGGATGCGCACGTTGTTGAAGTAGAAGTAGCCCGATGCGGTGCAGAGCGCGATCTCGGTCTCCTCCTCGAGCGCGCGCATCATGAGCTGGATGAACTCCTGGAGCTGGCGCTGGACCGCCTGGTTCGAGACGCTGTAGAGGCGCGCGGCGCGCAGCAGCCCGTAGAAGCGGGTCAGAAACGGCGGTCCGACCTCGTGGATGAATGCGTTGTCGGCGTCGTGGCCGCTCGCGGGCCGGGTCGGCTCAGTCATCGGACTCCTCCGTGGCCGGCTTGGCCTCGGGCGGGGGCGCATCGTCGCCGGGGTGGACCCCCGCCAGCGCGTCCTCGCACGCCTTGCGCACCGCGCCACGCTTCGACTGGGCGCCGCGCTCGAGGATCTCCTTGGCCGCCGGCGAGCCGAGGCGCGCGACGCAGCGCGCGATCGCCAGGCGATGGGTCTCCTGGGGGCGCGTGAACCAGTTGCCCTTGATCAGCTCGGCCTCGAGCTCGGGCAGGATTTCGTCGCTGCCGGTCGCCGACAGCGCCGAGTAGATCGCGCGCTTCTCCTCGATCGGGCGCTGCTCGAACTTGGGATCCTGCAGGTAGCCGAGCAGCAGGCGCGCGGTCGCGGAGTCGCGCCGGCTCGAGAGCTGGTGGAGGATCAGGGTGAACAGCCGGCTCGACGCGCCGTCCAGCATCTTGATGAGCAGCGGCCGCGACACCTTGAGGTCGAGCTGCCCGAGCGCCGCGACCACCTCGTGCCGCACCTTGTCCTCGGGGTGGCGCGCGGCGGTCTGGAGCAGGCCGACGATCTGCGGGCCGCCGATCCAGCCCAGGATGTGGATGATGTTGCGCACCACGTACCAGCGCGGATCGGAGAGCCAGGGCGCGAGCCGCTCGGGGTTGTCGCGGCACAGCTCGGTGACCGCCTCGGCGAGCAGGCGGCGGGTGCGACGCACCTTGCTCTCCCCCAGGACCAGGTTGAGCAGGTCCACCGCCGGCTCGCCCAGCTGGCGCGCGAACTCGATGAATTCCTTGACGCCGTGGGAGTCCTGCTGGTCGAGCATCTCGACCGCGGCGGCGATCGAGATCGGCTGCATCAGCTCCTGGGCGAAGGTCTCGGCCTGCCACTCGTGGCTCTCGCAGCGGTTGAGCAGCGCCTGGATCTGCGCGGCGTGGCGCCATGCGCCGTCGCTCACCGACTGGCGCAGCGCGCGCGGCATGAAGCGGGCGAGCTCGTCGCGGTCCGAGGCGGTCGCCTTGGTGGCCAGGCACGCGTTCGCGATCGCGATCGCGATCTCGACCAGCGAGCGGGCGTGCTCGGCGTCGTGCTCGGAGCAGAAGCGCTGGGTCTGGCCGCTCATCAGGGACTCGAGCTCGGCGAACGCCGCCTCGACCTCGATCGTGAGGTCTCCGGTGCTCCAGTCGTCGGAGCGCGTGGTCTGCCCGCCGTCGGTCGCGGTCACGGCGCCGCCGCTGCTTCCGCCCTCGTCGCCGGCCTGACCCTCGCCGGCCTGGCCCCCGCCGCCGCCGTTCTGCGGCCACGGCACCGGCGAGGCCACCTCGGCCCCGACGTTGACGCCCAGGTCGCCCTCGGCCGGCACGTACTCCATCTCGACATGGCTCAGCTGCGCTTCCCACAGCAGCGTGACCAGGTCGTCGTCGCCGACGTTCTGCCCGGTGACCTTGAGCAGCGCGTCCGCCACGGCGTCGGTCTCGCGGCGCTCGGCTCCGGGATGGAACGTGATGGCGTGAATGCCGTCGCGGTAGAAGGGCAGCGCGAGGTTGTCGTCGCGCGACTTGGCCGGATACATCGACGTTTCCTCGTACAGCACGTCGTCCGAGGTGATCCTGAACGTGACCGCGCCGTGCCCGTCGGTGAGGTGGTTGAGCGAGGCGCACAGCTCGTCGCGGAAGCGCGCGACGGTCGGATTCCCGCCGTCGTAGAGACGGCAGGTCTTGAGGGTGCGCGACAGCAGGTTGATCCAGGCAGTGGCCGCCTTGATCGCCGCCTGCTCCTCCGCGGTGTACTCGCGGACGGGCGCGTCCTCTCCCTGGCGTGCGCTGGTCTTGGTCATGATCTCCCGGTCCCTGGGCCCCATGCGGGGCGCATGTCCCATCCAGTATCGGCGCGGCCGGCGGGCTGCTTGAGCGGTCAAACGCCTTGGGACCCGGCACGTTGGCTCGATTCTCCGCCTCCCCGGCGCAGCCCTCCGGCCGCCCGGGTGCGGGGGCGGGCCGCGGGCGGCCGGATGCGGCGCAATCCCCGCTCCCGCCACGCCGTATCCCGGCACGCGCCCGGGAGCCGGATTGCTGCGGCGGTCGGCGGCCGTTTGACCCGGGCTTCCGCCCCGCCCGAGAATGCCGCGCTCGCCTCGCCGTCCCTCGCGCCAGGAGGATCCGCCCCATGTCCCGCCGTTCGCTGCAATTCGCCTTCGTGCTTGCCCTTGCGTGGCTGGCGCGCTCCGCCTCCCCCGCCGCGGCGCTCGAGGAGTGCCGCCTCATGCGGCAACCCGACGTCGAGGGCGGCACCATCGTGTTCGTCTACGCCGGCGACCTGTGGACGGTACCGAGCAGCGGCGGCACCGCGACGCGCCTCACCGCCCACGAGGGGCTCGAGCGTTTCCCCAAGCTCTCGCCCGACGGCCGCACCGTGGCCTTCACCGCCGAGTACGACGGCAACTTCGACGCCTACCGGGTGCCGGTCGAGGGCGGGGAGCCCACCCGGCTCACCTGGCATCCGGACGTGGACCAGGTCGCCGACTGGACCCCCGACGGCCGGTCGATCCTCATCCGGTCGCGGCGCGCCTCGCCGATCCAGCGCTACGACCGGTTCTTCGTGGTCCCGGCCGAGGGCGGCTTCGAGCGCATGCTGCCGCTGCCGACCGGCGGGTACGCCTCGTATTCGCCCGACGGCAGCCGGCTCGCGTTCGTCTCGCCCAGCTACGACAACCGCACCTGGAAGCGCTACCGCGGCGGCAACGCGCCGGAGATCTGGATCTACGACTTCAAGGCCAACCGCTCCGAGAAGATCACCGACTGGGAGGGCGCGGACGAGTGGCCGATGTGGATCGGGCACACGATCTACTACTGCTCCGACCAGGGCGGGCGGCGCGCCAACCTGTGGGCCTACGACGTGGATTCGAAGGCGCGGCGCCAGGTCACCCACTTCGAGGACTACGACGTCAAGTGGCCGAGCGCCGGCAAGAACAGCATCGTGTTCGAGAACGGCGGCTACCTCTACGTCATGAACCTGCCCGACGAGCAGCCGGCCCGGATCAAGGTGCTGGTTCCGGACGACAAGCCGGCGGCGCGCGCCGAGTTCCGCAACGTCGCGAAGTGGACCAACGGCTGGGCGCTCTCGCCCTCGGCGAAGCGCGCGGTGCTCGAGGCCCGCGGCGACCTGTTCACCGTGCCGGCCGAGAAGGGTGACGTGCGCAACCTGACCCACACCCCGGGAGCGCGCGAGCGCGATCCGGCGTGGTCGCCCGACGGGCGCTGGATCGCGTACCTGTCGGACGCGAGCGGCGAGTACGAGCTGTGGGTCATCCCCGGCGACGGTGCCGGCGCCGCGCGCCAGGTCACCCACGGCGGCTCGACCTTCCGCTTCCCGCCCCAGTGGTCGCCCGACTCGAAGAAGCTGGCGTTCTCGGACAAGACCCGCACACTGTGGATCTGCGACGTCGCGACCGGCAAGCTCACCAAGGTGGACAAGAACGACTACGCCGAGATCACCCAGTTCGCCTGGTCCGGCGACTCGCACTGGCTCGCGTGGTCGGCCACCGGCGCCAACAACTTCAACCGCATCCAGCTGGCCTCGACCGCGACCGGCAAGACGGTCGAGCTGTCGGACGGCATGACCGACGACGTGTGGCCGGCCTTCGACCCCGCGGGCCGCTGGCTCTACTTCATCTCGCGCCGCGCGGTGGACATCCCCGCGTTCACGTTCGAGTACGCGTTCCCCTACGCGCGCACCGACAAGATCTACGCCGTGAGCCTGCGCGACACGACCAAGTCGCCCGCCGCCCCGGAGAGCGACGAGGAGACCGGCGAGGGCGCCAAGGACGCGGGCGACAAGGGGGACAAGGCCGGGAAGGGTGACAAGAAGGAGGCCGCCGCCAAGGAAACGGGCCTCGCGATCGACCTCGCCGGCCTGCGCGACCGGATCGCCGAGCTGCCGATCCCGGCCGGCCGCTATGCCGGGCTCCAGGCGTTCAAGGACAAGCTGCTCTACGTGGCGCTCGACGAGCCCGATCCCGACTCGGACGGCGGCGGCGGTGGCGCGATCCACGTCTTCGGGCTCGAGAAGCGCGACGACAAGACCGTCATCGAGGGCGTGGACGGGCACTTCGCGGCCTCCAAGGACGGCGGCAAGGTCCTCTACAAGGCCGGCGACGCCTTCGGCATCGTCGATGCCGCCGAGGGCAAGAAGTCGGGCGACGGCAAGCTCGACGCCTCGAAGCTCATGACCACCGTCGATCCGCGCCAGGAATGGATGCAGATGTTCAACGAGGCGTGGCGGCTGGAGCGCGACTTCTACTACGACCCGGCGATGGGCGGGCTCGACTGGAACGCGATCGGCGAGCACTACCGCCAGCTGGTGCCCTACGTCGCCCATCGCAGCGATCTCAACTACATCCTGGGCGAGCTGATCGGCGAGCTGTCGACCTCGCACACCTATGTGAGCGGCGGCGACACGCCGGAGGTGCCGCACGTGGACATCGGGCTGCTGGGCGCCGACTACGAGCTCGACGCCGCCAGCGGCCGCTACCGCTTCGGCGCCCTGTACCGCGAGCGCGACTGGAGCGGCAAGGACGCGGCGCCGCTCGGCGTGCCGGGCGTCAACGTGCGCCCCGGCGACTTCCTGCTCGCGGTGAACGATCGCCCGCTGAAGGCGCCCGAGAACCTCTACGCCGCCTTCGAGGGCACGACCGGCAAGCTCACGCGCATCACCGTGGGCGCGTCGGCCAACGACGCGCGGCCGCGCACCTACACCGTGAAGCCGGTGCGCACCGAGGCGCCGCTGCGCTACGCCGCCTGGGTGCGGGCCAACCGCGAGAAGGTGGCGCAGGCGACCGGCGGCCGCATCGCGTACATCCACGTGCCCAACACCGCGCTGGCCGGGATCACCGAGTTCACCAAGCAGTACTACCCGCAGGTGGACCGGCAGGGGATCATCGTGGACGAGCGCTTCAACGGCGGCGGCTTCATCCCCGACTTCTTCATCGACCGCCTGCGCCGCACCACGGTCGCCTACTGGTCCACCCGCGACGGCGAGGACTTCCGCACCCCGCCCACCGCGATCGACGGGCCCAAGTGCATCCTGATCAACCAGTACGCGGGCTCGGGTGGCGACGCGTTCCCGTACTACTTCCGGCTCGCCGGCCTCGGGCCGCTGATCGGCAAGCGCACCTGGGGCGGCCTGGTCGGCATCAGCCACAGCCTGCCGTTCGAGGACGGCGGCTCGGTCACCATGCCCGACTTCGGGATGTGGGACACCGGCGGCCACTGGACCATCGAGAACCACGGCGTCGATCCCGACATCGAGGTCGAAAATCCCCCGCACGAGCTGGTCGCAGGCCACGATCCGCAGCTCGAGCGCGCGATCCAGTACTGCCTCGAGCAGCTCAAGAGCAACCCGCCGCACAAGCCCGCGCGCCCGGCGTACAAGCGCCAGGTGCGGGCCGGCGAGTAGCGGCCGGCAGACACGCATGCGGGCCCGCGGCCTCGTCGCCGCGGGCCCGGGTCGTTTGCGCCGCGCTACTTCTGGAACAGATAGATCGCGAAGCCCAGCGTGTCGCGGCCCCACTTGAGGTAGGCCTCGCGCCAGGCGGTGATGCGGGTGCGGATGGCCGCCATGTCGAGGTCGCGCGGGTTCTCGAGGCACCAGGATTCGACCGCGCGGTTGTAGAGGCCCTCGTAGTGGTCGAAGTCGTCGTGATCGGCGACCACCGCGTAGAGGAAGGTGAGCTTCTCGGCCAGGCCGGCCTCGACGTTGCCGGCGTGGTCGGTATAGTCGGTGGCCTTGGCGCCCAGCGCCTTGAGGTAGTTCATGTCCGGCTTCTGGCGCCACACCCCCTCGCCCACCACGATGCGGCCACCGGGCTTGACCAGCGCGCGCAGGGCCTTGAGCGTGGGCGCGAGCCCGCCGTAGGCGTGGGTCGCGCCCACGCACAGCGCCGCGTCGAAGGTCTCGGTGGCGAGCTTGGTCTTGGTGACGTCGCTCTCGACCAGCTCGAGCTGCCCCGCCACGCCCTGATCGAAGGCCCGCGCCCGGGCCTCGGCGAGGAAGTGCGGGTTGGTGTCCACCCCCACGGCGCTGCAGCCGAAGCGCTCGATCAGGCGCACCAGCATCTCGGCCTTGCCGCAGCCCACGTCCACGACCCGGGCGCCGGCCGGCAGATCGAGCAGCCCGAACAGCCGGTCGATCTTCGCGAGGCTGATGGGGTTGAGGATGGCGTGGTCNNNNTGGTCTGATTCGGCGGTTGCTCGCCGCTCTTCGACGCCACTAGGCCTCCAGCATGTCGCGCAAACGGTCGAGCGTCGTCGCCCAGATGCCCTTCAGCTTCGCCGCCGCCTTCGCATCGGGGAGTTTCGAGTGTTGGACCGCGACCTGCGACCGCGCCATCAATCCTCCATCGTGCTGAGGTCGCCCACCGGCAGGCCCTGGTCCCAGGCCTTGAGCACGCGCCGCATGATCTTGCCGCTCCGGGTCTTGGGCAGCTTGTCGCGGAACTCGATCTCGCGCGGCGCGGCGTGGCCGGCGAGGTGCTTCTTGACGTGGGCCGCAATCTCGCGCTTCAGGTCCTCGCTGGCCTCGAAGCCGGCGCGCAGCGAGACGAACGCCTTGACGATCTGGCCGCGCAGCTCGTCGGGCTTGCCGATCACGCCCGCCTCGGCGACCGCGGGGTGCGAGACCAGCGCCGACTCGACCTCGAACGGGCCCACCCGCTCGCCTGCGGTGTTGATGACGTCGTCGGCACGGCCCTGGAACCAGAAGTAGCCGTC
>WNFL01025897.1_pt3 | contig 11878 bp, 11 predicted proteins | sample 5400361 | NCBI WGS metagenome assembly WNFL01 (sample SAMN13153351, study PRJNA577476) | soil metagenome | isolation source: 40 cm soil on Douglas fir-dominated hillslope | place: USA:California | collected 2013-09-17
GCAATCATGCCCTTGGTTATCGATGCTTCCGATTCGGTCAACGAGATTCCGCTTGGTTCTGCTCTTGGCACGTGTTTCCCCGCAGTGGTTGAACTTGAGGGGCATTACACGGCGATTCCAGTCCCTGCGCAAGCGGGTCTGCCATCGTTCCCCGCGAATCACGCCGCTTCGTTGCGACTCATGCTATGAGACGATAAACCGAAGCGGGGCGGGTCATGCCAGAGATAACGACGACGACTTGGTTCCCGGTGCTTACACTTCTAATCGGCTATGGGACCAAGGCGCTATCCGATTGGATACAGAATAAGCGCTCCGTTGTGAGGGAACGCGAAGCTCGCGAGGCAGCTAGACATGATCAGCGCGTCGCGCGACGTATCACGTTCCAGCGGGAAACTCTGTTAGAGCTTCAGGAAGTATCAATGCAATTGGCCCGGATGACAGGCAAGGCAAATCATATTGACGAAATGTACTACCGCGAACATGGCAGTTTGAAGAAAACTCTTCTGCCGGATGATTTGGACGAAGGTTATCGCGCGGCGCAAGCCCGAGTCTTAATGCTCGCGGTACGGGTCCGCGACAATGAAGTTCGAAGGTTAGCGGACCTACTGAAAGATTTGTCTGCAAGGAGCGTGTTCACGGCTATTCGCGATGATGCAGACCGCGATATGACAAGAATGGCTTCCGTCCATGACGAACTGCACAAGCGGATAGGCGTTTTGCTTCGCGAGATTGACAGTTCGGATGAATGACATTCCGCCCCAACCCGGTGTCGGCGTGGGTTTGCTAACGAAGCTCTGCAAACGTAGAAAAGTCACCAATGGCACAAAGATACTTGCTTGCGCAGATGTTTTTAGGAGCCAAAGCGCAAATCGAATTGACGCGCTCGGAGTACGATTCGGTAATTGAGGCCGTCGATAAGCTGTTGGAATGTGTAGACGCTGAAGAGAAGTTCGATTGTCTACTTGAAAACTACAGTGACTTAGAGAGATTCATGGTTGATCAGGCGTTCGAGTCCATGTTCTCACGCCATGAAGACCACGTGTCATTCCAAGTTCCGCGCAACACAACGGCGCGCAAATTGCTGAATTTTCTTTCGTCGGTGCGTCTTTATCAAGACACAGTAGAGCGGCACGCGAAGGCCATCACCAAGGATGAAGCGGCCGGAACCGCAATGCGCACAGCGATGAGTCGAGAGTTCGATTCGTCATTGAGTTACCGGGTTTTGGACGCACTGCGAAACCATGCACAGCATCAGAGCCTCCCGGTTCACGGCTTGTCTGTCGGGGGTACTTGGGTGAAAGACCGTACTTTACTAGAGCACGAATTCCAGCCGATGATCAACGTGGAAGAGCTTGCCAGGAATCCGGAGTTTAAGAAGAAAACATTGCACGAAATCATCAAGGGTCCCGAAACGCTGCTATTGAAACCCATGGTTCGCGACTATGTGGAATCGCTGTCAACGATCCACGAAAAGTTCCGTGCCCGAACGCAATCAAACGTGGACCAATCTCTAGATGCGATCACAGCGGCAAAGGCGCGGCTGTTCACGGAGTTTCCGGACACAAAGGACATCGGCTTGGCAGTATTCGAGGCAGACGAAGAAGGCTTAAAAGTGGGTGAGGAAACAAATCTCACGAAGGGGCTGGTTGACTACCTAGCCTTTTTCGAAAAAAGAATCGGCACCTTGTTAACTTTGCACGCCGTCGCGTCGGGTACTAATGCGCATCACAAGTGGACGGGCTTTGGCCGCGTCATCAGAAGTCGCCCCGCGCTGTCATTCGATCCATCAGATTCAACGCGCCGCCGTTGATTAGCTTGAAAAGAACTTGACTACTCAAAACAAGAATCAGCAAGCGCGCCGCCCATCCCCACACGCGATTCATCCACGCTGGCGATTTAATTTCAGCACGTGCGCTTTGCCAAACGCCAACCGTCGCGATGAATCCATAACTGTACAGAAGGACAATCGCGACGATGAAGCCTTGGGCAAAAAAGTGCATCCGGTTGGCAGCGACGGTGATCCCGGTCCCAACGATGAAGGCGAGAAAAATGCCGCCGACGTAAAAGCCCCAAAACGTCTTCGGCAAAGTGAATTCGCCGCGCCAGAGTCTCCCAATCACGGCCATTTAGTCCCCGTCTTCAATGCCATTTGAGGGTCATCAGACTCGCAACTGCGGCGACGATTGCCGCCGCCGCAGATATCGCCGCCGCGACCATACCCCAAAATGTGAAACGTGCTGTGCTTTGAGATTGTCGCAAGTCGATTTCGGCTTGGATTTCTTTGCGGCGCATATCGCCAACGGTGTAGCCGCGAATCTTGGCGTGAAGTTCTTTGAGGCTCATTTCACCATACGGCTTATCGATCATCGGCGTTCCGCTCTTTCCCCGCAGTGGTTGAACTTGACGGGTATTACACGGCGATTCCATCTCCCGGCGCAAGTGTGACGGACGCCAACAGGTACAAGGGCCGAAAAATATTTTTCCGCGCGGCGGCGGCCAAAACAAGCAAAAGCGATTCGAAATTATTTCGGCCGGGCTTAGGTATACGGTACAAGGTTTCAAAATATTTCATCGCTGCGAACACATCGCGCCTCTGAATTGCCCTCATTGATTCTGCGGCTGGGAAGGACCCGCGACCTTCAAAATAATTTTGGCGAGTAAGAATTGAAAATATTTCGGCGGGTTATCTCTTAGATTCAAAATATTTTTCGGCGCGTGGGCGCAGCAGATGCGAGCCATTTCACAGCCGAGTGTACCTACTGTACCGAAGTGAACCTGGGCTATTGGTACACCAAGGATATTGAATTCACTGCACTATTGCTCAGTGTACCAACTGTACCAACCATAAGAACTCGATCTTTCGCCTGTCGCTTACCTCGCCCATCGACCATTGCGCTCCCGAAACGTGCGAGGCGCCGGCCGTTTGACGTGCCGTCCGACTGCCGGGTCAGCTTTCCATCGGGATCATTGCCGATCGCTTCGATATTCACCGGGTGTAATCCCGGTTGCGCGACGGAACGCTCGCGTGAAGCTCGCCTGCGAGGAAAACCCCGATTTGAACGCTATTTGCGCAAGCGACAGCTTGCCGGCTGCTACGTCTGCCATAGCCTGCTCCAGGCGCAATCGGCTGACATAGCGGTTGGGCGAAATGCCCACGACGAGAGTGAACATTCGCGCAAAATGGAACGTACTGAGTCCCGAGACGCGGGCCAGTTCTGCAACAGTGATCTCGTCGACCAGATGCACTGAAATATAATCGAGAACACGACGCAGTCTGGCGTGGTCAAGGCGATGCGGGGTCGATTCGAAGGATTTGCAAGAGCCGCTGTCGCAGTATGTGCGAAGGAGATGAGCGGCGAGCATTAGTGACGCCGTCTCTACAAACATCCGCCCGGCCGCGCTCTCGTTCGTCATTTCCGAGACTATCGAATGCCCGACCTGATTGATAATCTCGTCCCGAACGCCAGCGAGATAGCGGATGGAGTGGCCCGGCATCCCCGGGAGATTAAAATCGTCGCTCAGTCGCCGAAATAGCAACGTTGGCAAGTAGAGGTGTAGCATTGCCGGAATTGGGGCGGTGAACGTAGCCTCGTTATCTCCCACGGCAATGGGAGTCAGTGAAATGCTTCCGGTCGTCGGCGTGTGCTCTTGGAGTTGACCGGCGCCGGCTCGGCTTATGAGACCGTTGTCGTTGCCGGCCACAGCCAGTATCACCTCCGTGTGTTGCGGAACGATGACTGGCGTTGAACTAACTCCGTGTGATCGCAACTCCGCAGCGATTGTAGACCACCCAAGGCCGGCGGACGATTTCAGAAGCGCCGACTCAGGATACTTCTTTGCTCCATGTGTCTGCAAATTCATTGTGACTTGCCTCACGGCTCCGAGGTTGTTTCGTCATTTGGCATGCGCGCCGACCTTGGAGAGACCTCCATTGTGCTCCTTCCGCCCGAGCTTCCGGACGAAGGTATAGAAGGCGGGCGTGAACATGAGGCCGAAGCAGGTCACGCCTATCATCCCGAACAATACGGCTGTTCCCAGCGATTGCCGCATCTCTGCACCGGCACCGGTTGCGACCGCAAGCGGGGCGACGCCCAGGATGAACGCCAGCGAGGTCATCAGGATCGGGCGGAGCCGCGTCCGTGCGGCATGCACCGCGGCTTCCCCGGCAGTGCCCCCCTCCTCTTCCTTCTGCCGCGCGAACTCGACGATCAGAATCGCGTTCTTGGCAGCGAGGCCAACAAGCACAACGAAGCCGATCTGCGCAAGGATATCGATCGGCATACCCCTCACGAGCAGCCCCGTGACGGAGGCGAGCAGGCACATTGGTACGATCAGGACAATAGCGAGCGGCAGTTTCCAGCTTTCATACTGCGCAACGAGAACGAGGAAAACAAACAGCGCGGCGGCGCCGAAGACGAGTAGCGTCGGCGTGCCGCGTTGCTGTTGTTGGAAGGCAAGATCGGTCCACTCGAAAGCAATGCCCTTCGGCAGAACCTCGTGCGCGAGTTCCTCCATGCGATGCAGAGCCGACCCGGTGGCGACGCCGGGCGCAGCGACCCCCTGCACCTCGGCGGCGGGAAACAGATTGTAGCGCGGTACGCGGTACGGGATCGTCCTGCTCTTGAGCTGCGCCACTGTCCCGATCGGCACCATTTCGCCCGAAGCGTTGCGGGCCTTGAGCCGGGCGATGTCTTGTGCGGTGCGCCTGAAATCCGCATCTGCCTGAACGCGGACCTGATAGGCGCGGCCAAGATAGTTGAAGTCGTTCACATATTGCCCGCCAAGATAGACTTGCAGCGCCGAGAACACGTCGGTCGGCGTCAGCCCCACTTTCTCTGCTTTCAGCCGGTCAATATCAGCATAGACCGACGGCGATCCGGTATTGAACAACGTGAACACGCCGGCAAAATTCGGATCCTTGTTGGCCGCGGCGACCAGCGCGCGCGCGGCGTTGAGCAGCGCGTCGGAGCCGAGGCCGGCACGGTCCTCGATCATCATCTTGAAACCGCCCGCGCTGCCGAGACCCTGTACCGGCGGCGGCGGAATCGTCAACACATAGGCGTCGTTGATGACCGACAGGCGCTTGCGCAGGTCGGCCAGCACAGTGTTTGCGGTCACGCCCGGAAGCTCGTGATTATAGAGCGAAGGCAAGCCGGGGAAGATCGTTGCCGCATTGGACGCAGCAGTGAAGGTCGTCGCATCAAGACCGGCGAAGGGCGAAACATGTTCGACGCCCTTCGTTCCCAGAATGATATCGATGCAGCGCCTGACCACAGTCTCCGTCCGGTCCAAGGTCGAACCGGGCGGAAGCTGCACGAGGTTGATCAGGTATCCCTGATCCTGCTCGGGGATGAAGCCAGTCGGCGCCTGCGAAAATTCGAGACTGGCAAGGCCAATGAGTCCGACATAGGCCACGAGCACGATGATGCCGCCGCGCACGAGCCGCCGCGTCAAGCCCCCATAGCCGAATGAGAGCCGCTCAAAGCCGCGATTGAAGCGATGAAACGCGGCCTGCAGCAGGCGTTGTGCCCGATTGGCGTGCGCGTCGTCGTCAACGTAATGCGGCTTGAAAAGTGCAGCGCAGAGAGCTGGACTGAGTGTCAGCGAAACGAAGCAGGAGATGATGGTCGAAGCGGAGATGGTTACCGCGAATTGACGGAAGAACAGCCCGGAAATGCCGGAGATAAAGGCCGACGGAACGAAGACGGCGCAAAGTGTCAGCGCAATCGAGATCAGCGCACCGCCGACTTCGTCCATCGTCCGATGCGCGGCCTCCACGGGCGACAAGCCGTCGCGCATGTTGCGCTCGACGTTTTCGACGACGACGATAGCGTCGTCGACGACGATGCCGACCGCGAGCACCAGGCCGAACAAGGACAAATTGTTGAGCGATATGCCTGATGCCGCCAGAATCGTAAAGGTCCCGACCAGCGAGACCGGGATCGCGATGACCGGGATGATGGTCGCGCGCCAGCTCTGCAGGAACAGGAACACCACGGCAACTACCAGCAGAATGGCCACGAAGATCGTGACAATGACCTCCTTGATCGATTTCGCAATAAAGACCGTCGGGTCGTAGATGATGGTCGACTCGACGCCGGGCGGAAAATCCTTTTTCAACTCATTCATCGCCGCCAGCACTTCACCATCGACGGCGAGCGAGTTGGCGCCCGGCTCGGCATAGATAAACAACGTCGTCGCGTTGCTGCGGTCCATGTAGGCTGTACTGCCGTAGTCGGCGGCGCCAACCTCCACCCGGCCGATGTCGCGAACGCGAGTCACGTGCCCACTTTTATCGGACTTGACGATGATGTCTGCAAACTGCTCGGGCGTGGCAAGGCGCCCGAGCGTTTCGACGTTGAGCTGATAGGCCTCGCGACTTGTGGTCGGCGGTTGGTTCAAGATGCCGGCCGAGACCTGCAGGTTTTGCGCGCGCAATGCCGCGAGCACTTCGCCCGCGCTGATATCGTAGACGGCTGCCTTGTCCGGGTCGAGCCAGATACGCATCCCATATTCGCGGCCACCCCAGAATTGCACGTCGCCAACACCCGGCAGGCGTGCCAGCACGTCCTTGATGTGGAGTGTCGCGTAGTTCGAGAGATAGAGCGTGTCGCGCGACTTGTCGGGCGAATAGAGGTGAATGGCGAGCAGGATGCTGGGGATCGCCTTGCGGACGTGCACGCCCAGGCGCTGCACGTCGTCAGGCAGCCGCGATAGTGCATCCTGCACCCGGTTTTGCGTCAGCATCTGCGCGACGTTCAGATCAGTGCCGATACGGAACGTCACCGTGATCGTCAGGTTACCGTCGCCTGTCGACTGGCTGTTCATATAAAGCATGTTCTCGACGCCGTTTATCTGCTGCTCGAGCGGCGTTGCGACCGTGCGAGCGACGGTCTCGGCCGATGCGCCGGGATAGGAAGCGGTGACTTGCACCGTCGGCGGGACGATTTCCGGATATTGGGCTACGGGCAAGATCGCGAAGGCGCCCAAGCCGAACGCCGTCACGAAGACGCTGAGCACGGCCGCGAAGCGAGGGCGATCGATGAAGAAATGTGCTAGCCGCATGTTGCTCTCCCGCTTTAACCCCGACCCGCGGCCGCGACGTAACGGATCGTGCCGTCCTGGGGGGCGACTTTCGCACCTGGCGAAGCCTGTGGAATGCCGTCGATGATGACCTGATCGCTTGGCGCAAGCCCGGAGCGGATCACGCGCAGGCCGCCCTCGAGATCGCCGATCTCGACCAGCTTGGGCACAACTGTCTTGTCTGCCCCAACGGTCATGACCAGGTGCTCCGTCTGGTCTGGAAGCACGGCCGCATCCGGCACCAGGAGCGCCTGCACCGGCGCGCCGACCACAAGCTGCACGCGAGCAAACTCGCCCGGCGTCAGGAGGCGGTCGGGATTGGGAACAGTGGCGCGAGCATGGATCGTGCCGCTGGAGCGGTTGAGCGCATTGTCCATGAAGTCGAGCGTGCCTTGGCGGAGGAATCGTGTCTCGTCGCCAAGCGCGATTTCTACCCTGTTGGCAGCGCTGCCTTTTGACCGCGCACGATCGCGGGAATAAGCTAAAAAGTCGGACTCGCTCATATCGAAATCCAGCCAGATCGGATCGAGCGAGACCATGGTGGCAAGCAAGGTCGTCGGCGTCGTTGCGGCACGGCTGCCGGCGATCAGATTGCCGACCGAGACGAGATGGCTGCCGATAAGCCCGGTGAAGAGCGCGGTGATACGGCAATGCTCGACATCGAACTCGGCGTCGCGGATCTGCGCCCTGGCATCATCGACGGCGGCCTGCGCGCTTCGATGCTCGGCCGTGCGCTGATCCACGGTCTGCTCCGTCCCGAACGACTTGCTCGCCAGGACCTGGGCACGATTGAGTTCGCGATCGGCAAGCGCAAGGCGCGCACTTGCGGTTTCCAATAGCGCATTTGCCTGTGCCAGCTTGATCTCGTAGGGGCGCGCATCGATGGTAAAGAGGAGATCACCTTTGTGGACGATGTCGCCGTCCCTGAAGTGGATTCCCGTCAGCGTACCGCCCACCTGGGCGCGAAGCTCGACCTGCTCGATCGCAGAAAATTGACCGAGGAAACCGAGCCGCGAATCAATCTCGCGTGCCAGCGGCCTGCTGACCACTACCTGCGGAATCGACGCAGGCGGCGGAGACGTCGCTGCGTCGTTTCTGGCATGCAAATGAGCCAGCGTTGCCGTCGCGAAGGACGCGACGGCAAGCGTCGCAATGGTGCCGGCAAATAGAGTGCGTTTGGCGACGTGTTTGCGGGTCATCGATCATTCCCTGCCATGCGCTGTTGGATCAGCCCTTGATGCGGTATGGGCGTTGCAGTCGGAAGCACGCCGCTTCGGAGAATTGTGCCGTGTGGTGCAGGGGATCAGCGAGAAGATGGTGATCCAGCATCTCAAGGAGATGGAAGCGGATGGCATCGTGACGCGATTTCAAGGAGGTCCCGCCAGGCGTAGAGTACGCGTTGACGTCATTCGGCGAGTCGCTTTTTGTCGCGCTGGCGTCGCTGTGCGAATGGGGCACGCTGCAATTGAAGACCACGTCGTCACGCAGCGCGGCGAGAAACACTTCACCCCACCCCTCGCGTCCGAGCGCGGCGAACAGGTCTGTCAGCAAAGCACGATTTCGTTCGGTGTTGATCATTTGCTTGCCGCCTTATTGATGATTGCGCCTAATCCCCGACGCAGCAACTCGAGCGGGGGCTCCGATCCATCGACTGGCAGCAGCGTGCGCTTTGCGATCATCCATCGCCGATTGCGGCGCTCGAGCTCCCACCGGTTCACTAAGACGCGATGGATCCGGTAGCCCTGCGAGGCCCCGTGATTAGGGAGCTCGCGCGAGCGCCCCTCATGATCGAGATGGATGATCATGAGGTAGGAGGTCACCACAGCGCGGTCGCCATCGAGATCGATCAGAGGCAAGCCGGCAAAATGAGCGAGCCCATCGCGAATGGCCTGCTCGTGTGCCGGTCTGAGAGTGAAAGCGGCAATATTTTCGACTCCAGTCGCGCCGTCGAGTGTAGGTCCTCGATCGAACACTCCATCCTCGAGATAAACCGAAGAGGTGTAGTCAGCGGAGCCCGTGTCGGCGCTGGGCGGATGGGACGCGATCAGCTCATAGATTGCCAGTTTGTCCTCGACGATCTTCAAGCGGGCTTCGAGCCCTGCCGCGTCTGAATCGGTCATCAAAAATCTCCGCGTCTTGCCGGAATGCACACTTTGTCTGCGGTCGCGATACGCCTGGCCTCGCCTTCCAGCGGAGCAGGTCTGGCGCCAGCCGGGTCCGAGGAGAATGCTCCATGACACCCGAATTCGACCTGAGAAGTTGTAGGTGCGCCGAAGCGGCCTGGATAATACCTTTGCGATTGACACTGATGCCGAAGAGGCATCACAAGGGGGGGCGCTATAACATGGGCAGCCAATGGAACTCAGAAGACTGCGCTACCTCGTCAAGGTGGTTGATGCTGGCGGATTTCGGCGCGCGTCGGAGATGCTCAATGTCGCGCAGCCGGCGCTGACGCGGCAGGTTCAGGCGCTCGAGGCTGAGTTCGGAGTGCCGCTGCTCTTTCGGTCCGCCGCCGGCGTCACGCCGACCCCGCAGGGAGAAATCGTCTTGCGCGAGGCGCGTGAGATACTCGCGCGGGCGGACGCGCTGCACGGTATGGTGTCCCTCGATCGCGCTCAGGCTGCGGGGGAGGTCCGATTGGGTTTGCCGCCGGCCTTGGCGGATCTAATTTTGGGCACCGTGGTCCAACGTGTGAGCGCGAAGCACCCGGACGTTCGTCTCGTCTGCCGTGAAGGAGCCGCTGGCCTTGTCGAGGAGGTCGAGAACGGATCGCTGGATCTCGCAGTCGTCAGTGTCACATCCACTCGCTCGAGCTATCGATGCCATCTGACACCGCTCGTGAAGGAACAGGATTACCTGGTATCGCGCAGGGACAGCGATCCGGGTGGATCGTCGATATCCATTGATGAAGTGCTCTTGATGCCCCTCGTCCTCACGCCCCTGCCGAATGCCCGAAGACAGTATCTCGATGAAGCTGAAAGTCGTTACCGAAGCTGCCTCCGCGTCGGCCCAGCTGAATCTCGTCTTGCGCGGGCTCGGTTCTGCCGTGTTGCCCTTCAGCGCTGCCCAGGTGATGTCGCGAGACCGAAGGGTGAAAATTGTCCCGATCAAGGGTCTGCAATCGCATAGAGTGATGTTGACGAGTGTTAAGGGCATGAACCCTGTTGGAGCGGATAAGGTCTCCCGAGAAATAAGGGGAGTCTTTTCGGCGAGGATTTGGGACAACCTCCTCTCGAAGCCGATCTGACATCGCGGCGGGCCAGCGCTCCGGCTTTCGCGAGCCAAGCTCAATCTGCCGCTCAGTCGCTATGGCACCTAAACTAGCCGAGTCTCGGCTCCCACCCGAGCAATTGTTTCACACGGCGTTGCTCAACTACCGTCTCAATCATTATTCGGCAGTTCGCCGGCGATTGACAGCGTCGATATTGCGTTCTCGATCAGTAACGAAGCTTGGACCGTGAGCACGTCAGAGCTATCACCGAGCAAGGCTCGCAGCTGATGCGGACCGAAGGTTGCTGCGATAAAGCGCCTGGCCGCCGCTTCTGCTTTTTGGGTCTGTTCCGTGGACTGCACAACGCCATCTAAGAGTATCTTTTTTACGCTCTGTACTCCTTTTTCCCATCCAATTTGATCAACCAGTTGAGCCAAATGCGGAAACTGCGGCGCTGTGGCTATGACCATCCTGACCATTGCCACCACCTCGGGCCGAACCGCTTCGGCAAGGATATCGTTGGCGACAAGACGAAGGCGAGCGAGGTGGGCAGGTCTTCTTCTTCCCGGAAAACATTGGCGAGCGTTGTGCGTTCGGCGCATCGCCGCACGACAGTTTCGAATAACGCCTCCTTGTTTGGATATCGCGCATAAAGACTTGCCTTCCCGGCGCCTGCGCGCGCAGCGATCTGATCGCAAGAGGTCGCCGCAAATCCCTGACTCATGAACAGGTCCGTCGCTGCATCAAGTATTCGCACGAAGCGATTATGCCTGGTCGTCCAGAATACCCTCTGATTTACCGGTCTCAGCCTGGGGTGGACTCTATGTGTTCTTCTTCAAAATGTTCGCTGCGCTCCAAAGGGAGCCTGGGTTGACGCGATCGGGATAGATTTCCAGCATCGCATCGTAGAGCTCGCGTGCGGTCGATGTTGCTGTATTCAGGCGGTTGAAGTCGTGAAGGTATTGCCGCGTCTCGGCAATGTTGCGGGGATCGTCGTCGTTTTCCGGCACCTTGTGCCCGGCGATCACGGCCTTCGGTTTCAGAGCCTCAAGCTTGTCGAGCGTGGAAATCCACTCAAGCCGGCTCTGCGCATCGGTCTCGCCAAGATAGGGATGGATGCCGTTGTAGACCGCATCCCCGGCGACGATCAGTCCGATCGACGGGACGTGCAAGCATGTTGAATGAGCCGTATCGGTCCGCCCGGCATTTACCGCGACAAGTTTGTGCCCTTCCAGCTCCAGCTCATTGTTTTCCAGCGGCTCGGCGACCAGCAGGCGGTCTGCAATCTCGCCAGGGAAAAGCCGACGCCAGAAGTTCTCGATCTTGTCGGGCGATATGTGCTCATGCATGGCCTTGACGATTTCGGGTGTCGCGACCGCCTTGGCGTGCGGGAAGCGCTCCAGGAGCGATGAAAGGCCGAAGAAATGGTCGCCGTGACCGTGGGTGATATAGATCGCAGTCAGATTCTTGCCGCTCTCGACGATCCAATCCAGCAGCGTCTGGGATTGCTCGATCGTGAGAAAAGTGTCCACGAGGACCGCGTCACGTTTGCCATAGATGAGCGTCACCGAATTCGCCACCCAC
>WNFL01149911.1_pt1 | contig 11877 bp, 12 predicted proteins | sample 5400361 | NCBI WGS metagenome assembly WNFL01 (sample SAMN13153351, study PRJNA577476) | soil metagenome | isolation source: 40 cm soil on Douglas fir-dominated hillslope | place: USA:California | collected 2013-09-17
GGCGGCCGGCTGATTGAAGACATCCAGCAGGAGATCATGAACGCCCGCGCCGGCAAGCCGGCCTGCATCTGGGTCAAGCTGAACAGCCTGGTCGATCCGGCCATGATCGACGGTCTGTATCGCGCCAGCCAGGCGGGTGTGAAGGTGGAATTGATCGTGCGTGGCATCTGCTGCCTGCGCCCCGGCGTAGCGGGCCTGTCGGACAATATCCGGGTCAAATCCATTGTCGGCCGCTTCCTGGAGCATGGCCGTATCATCTGTTTCGGCAACGGCCATGAACTGCCGCACAAGGACGCCAAGGTCTATATCTCCTCGGCCGACTGGATGCCGCGCAACCTCGACCGCCGCGTCGAAACCCTGGTTCCCATTGAAAACCCCACGGTCCATCAACAAGTCCTTGACCAGATCATGGTGGCGCAGCTGAAAGACCAGGCGCAAAGCTGGTATATGGAGGCGGACGGGCGCTATGTCCGTGATTCTCATTCCGAGGACGCCGATGCTTTCTCCGCGCACACGTATTTCATGACCAACCCGTCGCTTTCGGGCCGCGGCCGCGCGCTCAAGATGCAGAATCCGGCGAAGCGCCGGAGCTGAGATGCCATCCGTGGCCGATCTTCGCACCGACTGGCAGCCCAAGGGCCAGGCCGCAAGCGCGTCCAAGCGCGGGCCTGTCGCGATCGTCGATATCGGCTCCAACTCGGTGCGCCTGGTGGTCTATGAATCCCAGAGCCGGGTGGCCGCGACCTTGCAGAATGAAAAGTCCATCTGCGGCATCGGCCGTGACATGGTCAGCACCGGCCGGCTGCATGCCGAAGGCTGCACCGCCGCGCTGGAGGCCTTGTCGCGATTCCGCATGATCTCCGACGGGTTGAATGTGGAATTCCGCGACGCGGTGGCGACGGCGGCGGCGCGCGACGCCAGCAATGGCGCGGACTTTATCCGCCGGGCCGAGACCGCCTGGGGACGCCCGATCCGGATTCTGGCGGGTGAAGACGAAGCCCGCATCGCCGCCGAAGGCGTGGTGGCGGGCATTCCCGATGCCGACGGGCTGGCCGCCGATCTTGGCGGCGGCAGCCTGGACATGGTGTCGGTCAAGGAGGGCCAGACCGGCGCGGCCTTTACCTTGCCGTTCGGGCCGCTGCGGTTGATGGACCTGAGCAAGGGCGATCCCGACAAGGCGCGCGATATCGTGGACAAGGGGCTGAAAAATATCTCCGGCCTGTCGGCGCCTGCGCTGTACGCGGTCGGCGGCGTCTGGCGAAGCTTTGCCCGGGTCGACATGGAGGAGCAGAATTATCCCCTGCATGTGCTGCAGCACTACATCATCCCGCGCAGCCGGGCGCTGCGCCTGTGCCGGCTGCTGGCGGGATTGTCGAGGGACAGCGTGCGCAAGATCAAGGTCGTGTCCAAGCGCCGCGCGGAAAGTCTCCCCTATGGCGCCGTGGTGCTGGAGCGGCTGCTGGAAGCCGGCGGCATCAAGGATGTGGTGATCTCCGCCTATGGCCTGCGCGAAGGCCTTCTCTATGCCCGCCTGCCGGCGGAAGAACGCGCCAGGGATCCGCTGGTGGAATTCGCCCGCGCCGCCAATGCGCGCAACGCCCGCGTGCCGGCGCATGCGCAGGAGATGCTGGACTGGACCGCGCCGCTGTTCGAGAACGACAATGCCGAAATGATCCGGGTGCGGGCGGCATCCGCCTTTTTCTCCGACATCGCCTGGCGGCGTCATCCCGACGACCGCGCTGTGGGTGCTTTTGGGCAGGTGCTGACCGCGCCCTTTGCCGGGGCCAGTCACCGCGCCCGCGCGCTGATCGCGGCATCGGTGTTCCACCGCTATTCCGGCGATGAGGATTTTCCGCAGGCCATGGCGCTGGCCGGCCTGCTGGACAAGGACGACGAAAAGCGCGCGCTGGTGCTGGGCCTGGCCTGGCGCTTTGCCTTTTCGCTGTCGGCGAGCGCTGAGGGTGAACTGGCCAACTACCGGCTGCGCATGACGCCATCAAAGGTCATCCTGGACGTGCCTACCCGCCGCGACGCGATTGCGGGCGAGCCGGTGCAGAAGCGGCTGGGCGAACTGGCGGATGCCCTGGGCCGCAAGGGTGAGATCCTTGTCGGTTGATCGTGGAAAAACACCGCAAATAACCCCTTTTTTGTCCTATACTTGCGCCCTGACCCCCAAGGGGCTTTAAAGGGTCCAAGAACCGGGCCGCGGGCTGGCGGCGCGGTAAAGTCTTAGGGCTTTCAAGAGTTTAGGAGAATCGCATGGGTACTTTCAGCATCTGGCACATTCTGATCCTGGCGGCCATCGCGCTGGTGCTTTTCGGCGGCCGCGGCAAGGTCTCCGACCTGATGGGCGACTTCGGCAGGGGCATCAACAGCTTCAAGAAGGGCCTGACCGAAAAGGACGACCCCAAAGTGATCAACGCCGAGGATACCAACAAGGACAAGACCACGGTCTGATCCGCCGACTTTGTTTCATTACGCGATCCCGGGTATCGCGATCGCGCGGGGCGCGTTGCATGTTCGATCTCTTCAGTTGGAGCCATATTCTCATCATGCTCGTGGTCGCGCTGGTCGTGGTCGGGCCGAAGGATCTGCCGCGGCTGATGAACATGGCGGGCAAATGGGCCGGCAAGGCCCGCGCCATGGCGACGGAATTCCGCAAAAGCTTCGACGAGATGGCGCGCGAGAGCGAGCTGGCGGAACTGCGCAAGGAAATCGAGGATCTGAAGAAGAACAATCCGGTCAGCGACATCGCCGACAGCGTGACGGGACTGCAGGCCGAGATCGACAGTTCTGTGGAAGCCGTCAGCACATCGGCCGAGACTGCGCCGGTGAGCGGCAATATCGAGCCGCGCAGTGGTGAGTTTGAAGTCACCGACTCCGCGCCGCCAGCCGTGCCTTCCAGTTCCTCCTGACGCAGAAAATCGCGCCGGCGCCTAGGCGGCGGCGACTCTGCGGCCGATGCTGATGCGGCTTGCGGGGAAGTTCATCACAATCTTGGTGCCGCATCCCGGCGCGCTGCTGATCTCAAGATGGCCGTCATGCAGTTCCAGCATCGCCTTGGCCAGCGGCAGGCCCAGGCCGGTGCCGTTGTGGGTGGCAGTTATCTTGTTTTCGATCTGGCCGAAGGGGGTCAGCGCCTTGATGATTTCCTGGTCGGTCATGCCGATGCCGGAATCCAGGATGCTGACGGCATAGCCGCCATCCGCGCATGCGCCGCCGCTGACCTGTATGCTGCCGCCCGCGGGGGTGAACTTGATGGCATTGCCCACCAGGTTGATCATGAACTGGCGAACCATGCGTTCCACCGCCACCAGGCGCACGTCTTCCGGCGGCAACCGGCTTTCGATCCGGACGCCGAATTTCTCGCCCAATGAGTTGCAGATGGCGAGCGAGCCTTCCAGCGCCTGGTACAGCGGAAATTCCTCCGCATTCTCCACCGTCATCTTGCCGGCCTCGATCTTGGACAGGTCGAGAATGTCGTTGATGATGCCCAGCAGATAGCTTCCGCTGGCAAGAATGTCGCCGGCATAGGAGAGATAACGCGGGTTGTGCATCGGTCCCAGATGCTGCTCCTTCATCACTTCCGAGAAACCCATGATCGCGTTCAGCGGCGTGCGCAGTTCATGGCTCATATTGGCGAGAAAGGCGGACTTGGCGCGGTTGGCCTGTTCCGCCTGCTCGACCGAGATGGTCAGGCGGCGGGACATTTCGTCCATCTTGGCGCGGGATTGTTTGAGCTGGGCGATCACGTCGCGGGCATAGAAGATGATCGGCGCCGCGACGAGGGCAATTTCGAGAGAGAGGTTGAGGAGGGCGACGGGCTGGATGGGCAGGCCTTCGAGGGTGCGGACCCAGAAGTGCAGCACCACGACGGCGCATACCGTCATGGCGGTGAGGATGGCGGTCGAGCCGAAACGGCCGCAACGCGACATCCGGCCGTCCAGCGTGTCGAGCACGCCGCGGATACCAGACAAAATGGTCGTTGCTGACCGCCGGCTCACCCGGTCATCCCCCAATAATGCGCTGCAATGTTACGCATAACCGGGTTGCAGCGTGGTTTCGTACCTTCCTGGAATTGCAGCGTTGGAATTAGGGTTTTGTTAATCGGGCAGGGGCGGAAAGCGGGCTTTTGACCGGGAGGCGGGGGGCATGGCATGACCGCTGCCGCAGGAGATTCCCATGCATGACATCAAGGCTATTCGTGACGATCCCGGGACTTTTGTACGCGGGCTGGTACGCCGGGGTACGGTGGATGCGCAGGCTGTCGCGGACGGTTTGCTGAAAAAAGACAAGGATTTGCGCGACCTGCTGGTCCGGCTGCAGAACAGCCAGGCGCGGCGCAACGAGGCGTCGAAACTGATCGGCCAGGCCAAGGCCAGGAAGGACGAGGCCCAGGCTTCGGCGCTGATGGCCGAGGTGGCGGGGCTGAAAGAGACCATCCAGCAGGGCGAGGGCGAACAGCGCGGGCTTGAAAAGGAGCTGCATGATCTTTTGTCAGTCATTCCCAACATCCCGGCCGACGATGTGCCCGACGGCGCGGATGAAAGCGCCAATGTGCCGGTGGCTGGGCGGGCATTTGGCACGCCGCCGGGGATCAACAATCCCAGACAGCATTTCGAGATCGGCGAGGCGCTGGGCCAGATGGATTTCGAGCGCGCCGCCAAGGTTTCGGGCGCGCGGTTTGTCTATCTCAAGGCCGATCTGGCGAAGCTGGAACGGGCCTTGGGCGCGTTCATGTTGGATACGCATACGGAGAAATTTGGCTATACCGAAATGAGCCCGCCCGTGCTTGTGCGAGACGAAGCGATGTTTGGAACCGGTCAACTTCCAAAATTCAAAGATGATCTTTTTGCCACTGGAAAAGGTTATGAGGATTTTGACGCCGACCGTGCGGCCGCTGTTATAGAGGAGGCAGAGCGACTGATCGGAAAGGTCGAGCCACTCCGCAAAGAATCGAATCAAACTGCGGTTTTGGAACTCGCTGCGCTATTATCCGGCAAAGACACTTTCTGGCTCGTTCCAACAGCCGAAGTCCCATTGACGAACTATGTAGCCGACGAAATCCTCAGCGAAGCCGAACTGCCGTTGCGCTTCACCGCCTTCACGCCGTGCTTCCGCGCAGAGGCTGGATCTGCGGGCCGGGACACCCGCGGCATGATCCGCATGCACCAATTCTCCAAGGTGGAGCTGGTCTCGATCACCACGCCGGACCAGTCCGGCGCCGAACATGAGCGCATGACCGATGCGGCGCAGGAAATCCTCAAGAAACTCGACCTCGCCCACCGCGTCGTCACCCTGTGCAGCGGCGACATGGGCTTTGGCGCGCGCAAGACCTATGACATCGAGGTCTGGCTGCCAGGACAGAATGCCTATCGCGAGATTTCCTCCTGCTCCAACTGCGGCGAATTCCAGGCGCGGCGCATGAACACCCGTTTCCGCAATGCCGAAGGCAAGGTTGCGGGCCCGGTGCATACCTTGAACGGCTCGGGCCTGGCGGTGGGGCGCACCCTGGTCGCCATCCTGGAAAATTATCAACTGGGAGATGGCAGCGTCGCGATTCCGGACGCGCTGCAGCCTTACATGAGGGGCAAGAAAGTCATAAGCAAAGCCTGATGCACAAGAATTACAGAATCCTCGTCACCAATGACGACGGTATCCATTCCCCCGGCCTTGCCGTCGCCGAACAGATCGCCCGCAGCTTGAGCGACGATGTCTGGGTGGTGGCGCCGGAGAACGAACAGTCCGGCGCCTCCCATTCGCTTACGCTGACTTCGCCGCTCAGGCTGCGCCGGATCGAGGAGCGCCGCTTTGCCGTCAGCGGCACGCCCACCGACTGCGTGATGATGGCGTGCCTGCATATCCTGAAAGATCAGCCGCCGGACTTGATCCTGTCCGGCGTCAATTGGGGCTCCAACCTGGCCGATGACGTTACCTATTCCGGCACCATCGCGGGCGCGATGGAAGGCTGCGCCCTGGGCATTCCCTCCATCGCCCTGTCGCAATGCCATGATGAAGGCGACCGGCACGCGATCGACTGGTCGCCGGCGCAGGTGCATGGCGGCGAAACCGTCGCCGCGCTGGTAAGGGCGGGTTGGCCGGCGGGCACCTTGATCAATGTGAATTTCCCTGGCTGCCCGGCGGACCAGGTCAAAGGCACCCGGCTGGTGCCGCAGGGCAAGTATGACCTGCAATCCACCGAGATCGAGGAGCGGACCGATGCCCGCCAGCGCGCCTATTACTGGATCGGACTGCGCTGCCGCAAAGCCACGCCGCCGGCGGACAGCGATGTTGGCGCCGTCTATGACAATCATATCGCGGTGACGCCGCTGCATCTCAACCTCACGGAGCAGGCGGTGCTGGAGCAGATGCGCCAGGCCCTGAAAAAACAAGGGAACCGTTAACGCCTGTGACAAAGTTGGGGCATCGAGCCCGCTTTACATGCAAAAACGCCACTGCCGCTGTCGCAGTTCAGGCCTCACGGTTAAAACCTTCTAAACTTTTTACGGATCATGATCCGTTTCGATACAGACTCAGAGGGTCCTCCATGGGCAAGGTTCAGAAGATCGCGTTCGCCGCGATGGCGTTTCCCTTGCTCCTGGGCTGCATGCCCGACAGCCCGCGGACCGCACTGGACTGGGGTGTGAATGACACGCTCCACCGTCCCGCCGCGTCGCGCGAAGCCACCAAAACCTATCAGGACAAGAGCACTTACCAGGACAAGGACGTCCGTCCTGCGCCGCGGTCTACCGCCACGGTCAGCCGCAACACCTTGGCCCCTGTGACCGCCAGCAGCCAGCCGCTGCCCCCGGTTGGCGGCGCACCGGCCTTTGCCTGGCCGGTCAGCGGCCGGGTGATTTCCGATTTCGGCTCCACCGCCAATGGCGGCAAGAATGACGGCATCAATATCGCCACCACCATGGATGCGCCGATCCGTGCCAGCGCCTCGGGCACGGTCACCTATGCAGGTGATGCGTTGAAGAATTACGGCAACCTTGTGCTGGTGAAGCATTCCGGCGGCTATACCACCGCCTATGCCCATGCCGACCGGCTGCTGGTCGCGCGCGGTGCGTTCGTGACGCAAGGCCAGGTGATCGGCTATGCCGGCCAGACCGGCGATGTTTCCAGCCCGCAGCTGCATTTCGAGATTCGCTCGGCCACGACGCCGGTCAATCCGCGCTCGTATCTGTCGTCGAATACGGCGAGCAATTAGAGCCGCTTGTTATCAAGTCTATTCACAAACCCCCTCTCCCCTTGAGGGAGAGGACGCAAAATCTTGCACTTAGTGAAGCGCAGCGAAGCTAAGTGCTTAGATTTTGCTGGTGAGGGGTGAGTTCATGCGCCCAACTCACCCCTCACCTGAAAAATCAATGGGTTGAGCGTCGCTACCGCTCCGCTAACCCAATGATTTTTCTTCCTCTCCCTCAAGGGGAGAGGGAAAAGAGAGCAATTCAGTCCGGCCGCGATACGCTTTAATCCAGCTGCTGTCCCAGATCGCCCGCCAGGTCCTGGATGAATTGCCAGGCAACCCGGCCCGAACGCGCGCCCCGTCCCATGGCCCAGGCCAAAGCCCGTTTGCGCAAGTCTTCCGGCGCGACCTTGAGATGATGGAAAGCGGCATAGGCCTCGACCATGGCGAGATACTCCTCCTGGCCGCAGTGATGGAAACCCAGCCACAGGCCGAAACGGTCTGACAGCGAAACTTTCTCCTCCACCGCCTCGCCGGGATTGATGGCGGTGCCGCGCTCATTGTCCACCAGATCGCGCGGCATCAGGTGCCGCCGGTTCGAGGTGGCATAGAAGAGCGTGTTGGTGGGACGGCCTTCGATGCCGCCTTCCAGCGCGGCCTTCAGCGATTTGTAGCTGGTATCGTCCTTGTCGAAGCTGAGGTCATCGCAGAACAGCAGGATGCGGCGTTTGCTGGTGCGCAGGATGCGCAGCAAGGTCGGCAAGGTATCGATGTCCTCGCGGTGAATTTCGATCAGCACCAGCCGGTCCAGATTCTTGCGCGTGCGGTTGATCTCTTCATGCACCGCCTTGACCAGGCTTGACTTGCCCATCCCGCGCGCGCCCCACAGCAGCGCGTTGTTGGCGGGCAGTCCTTGCGCAAAGTGCGTGGTATTGGCCAGCAGGGTATCGCGCTGGTTCTCCACGCCCTTGAGCAAAGTGAGGTCCACATGCGCGACCTGCGCCACCGCCACCAGGCCGCCCTGGATGGGCTCCCAGACAAAAGCATCGCCGTCCGGCAACGCCGTCCCGATGGCGGGAGGCGCCAGCCGCTCCAGCGCTTCGGCGATCCGCAACTGCAGGGCGGCGTCGCCCAGACCACTCTGTTTGCCGCTGTCGGCCATGCTAACTCCTTGATTTACCACGGTTGCAAAGGAGGACTGGCCCGCTATAGTCCGCCCGCATTCGCACCGAAAGTCCCCGCAATATGAATATGAATGATCCGATGTTCCAGACGCTGACTCTCGCGCTGCCGATGATCGCGATCTTCTACTTTCTTCTCTGGCGGCCGCAAAGCCAACGCCAGAAGCAGCTGCGCCAGATGGTCGACAATCTGCGCCGCGGCGACACGGTGGTGACCTCCGGCGGCATCCTGGGCAAGGTGGTCAAGGCGTCGAGCGCCGAGGATACCGAAATCCTGGTCGAGATCGCCGACAATGTGCAGGTCAAGGTGCTGAAGGCGACCTTGTCGGATGTGCGCGCCAAAAGCGCCGACAAGGAATAATCCGTGCTGCAAGTCTCTCTCTGGTCGCGCCTTCTTACCCTGATCATCCTGCTGAGCGGCATCCTGATCGCGTTTCCCAATGCCTTGGCGCCGGACGTGCGCGCCAGGATGCCGAAATTCCTGCCCAGCAGCGCGGTCAATCTGGGTCTCGATCTGCAGGGCGGTTCCTATTTGCTGCTGGGCGTGGATTTCGACCAGGTGACGCGCGACCGCGCGGAAAGTCTGGTGGGCGATATCCGCGCCGCCTTCCGCAAGGTCCGCATTCCCCTCACCGACCTGAACACGCAGGGCGACACGGTGTCGGTCAAGGTTACCGATCCGTCGCGGCTGGAAGAGGCGCGCACGCTTTTGCAGGGCATCAATCCCGCCATGACCAGCTCGGTGCTGTCGGTGGGCGGCAAGGAATATGACATGACGGAAGGTGCGGGTGGCGTTTTCACCCTGCGCATGACCGACGCCTTCAAGAACCTGACGCGCCAGCAGGTGATGGACCAGTCGATCGAAGTGGTGCGCCGCCGCATCGACGAGTTGGGCACGCGCGAGCCCACCATCGAGCGTTCGGGCGAAGACCGTATCCTGGTGCAGGTGCCGGGCCTGCAGGATCCCACCCAGCTCAAGAACATTCTGGGCAAGACCGCCAAGATGACCTTCCAGCTGGTGGACGAGCAGGCCAATCCAAACGCCAGCGTGGCGCCGATCGGCGACGAAATCCTGCCGAAGATGAACGACCTCAACAAGAATCTGCCGGTGGAAAAAGTTGTGGTGCAGCGGCGCGTGATGGTGTCGGGCGACCGGCTTACCGACGCCAGCCAGGGCTTCGACCAGCAGACCGGTCAGCCGGTGGTGAATTTCCGCATGGACAGCGTGGGCGCGCGCCAGTTCGGCGATGTCACCAAGGAACATGTCGGTCACCGCTTTGCCATCGTGCTGGACAAGCAGGTGATCACCGATCCCGTGATCATCAACCCCATCCTGGGCGGTTCAGGCTTCATCACCGGCAGCTTCACCGCCAAGACCGCCAATGACATGGCGATCCTGCTGCGCGCGGGTGCGCTGCCCGCCCCCTTAAAGCCGCTGGAAGAACGCACCGTCGGCGCCGAACTGGGCGCGGATTCGATCAAGGCCGGCCGCTATTCGGCACTGGCGGGACTCGCCATGGTGGCGCTGTTCATGGTCCTGCGCTACGGCCTGTTCGGCGTGTTCGCGGACATCGCGCTGACCCTGAATGTGGTGTTGCTGCTGGCGGCGCTGACCGCCTTCGGCGCCACCCTGACCCTGCCGGGGATTGCCGGCATCGTGCTGACCATGGGCATGGCGGTGGACGCCAATGTGCTGATTTATGAGCGCATCCGCGAGGAACAGCGCAACGGCCGTACCATGCTGGCGGCGGTCGACACCGGATTCCGCCGCGCCATGGCGACCATCATTGACGCCAACATGACCCATCTGATCGCCTCGCTGATCCTGTTCCAGCTGGGCAGCGGCCCGATCCGGGGCTTCGCGGTGACCTTGGGCGTGGGCATCATCACCTCCTTCTTCACCGCGGTGATGGTGACGCGGCTGATCGTGATCACCTGGCTGAACACGGCCCGCCCCCGCACGCTGACGATCTGAACCCCAGGGGCGATCTGAACCCCAGGGCGATTTGAGCCCAGGGCGCGACAAACCGATATCCCTGGGATAATGTTCCCGCCTCGAATCTGAGGGGAGGGACTCATGGCTGCCTTTTTTGGAAATCTTCGCAATGTGGTGATTGCGGGCTTCGTGCTGGCGATCCTGCTGGTGGGGGTCTATTGCGCCACCCAGGGCTATGACGGTCTGGCCTTCGAACTGTTCGTGCTGCGTTTCGCCCATATCGTTTGCGGCGTGATGTGGATCGGCCTGCTGTGGTATTTCAATTTTGTGCAGATCCCCACCATGCCCAAGGTGCCGGACGAGTTGAAAAAGGGCGTCAGCGGTTATATCGCGCCGGCGGCCTTGTTCTGGTTCCGCTGGGGCGCGATGGGCACGATCTTTTTCGGCATCGTGCTGGCGCTGCGCAACCACTATCTGCTGGAAGCCTATACGCTGGACTTCAGCGAGGGCGCGGCCGGCTGGCCGCTGGTGCCGAAATATCTCGCCATCGGCATCGGCATGTGGCTTGGCACCATCATGTGGTTCAATGTCTGGTTCGTGATCTGGCCCAACCAGCAAAAGGCGCTGAACATCGGCGGCAAATATTCCGACTTGCCGGCCCCCGACAAAGCCGCCGCCGGCAAGACCGCGATGATCTTCTCGCGCATCAACACGCTGTTGTCGGTGCCCATGCTGTTCAGCATGATCGCGGCGGGGCACTTATACTGATTTCTTCCAATATGGATTGAGGAACCGCCCGCGTAAGCGGGCGGTTTCATTTTATATGGACGCTGCCCTAGCCAATCGTCTCGCTGCCGCGGTGCGCGCCGCCGATCCCGATCGCTATTTCGCCACCCTGTTTGCGCCCGCGCCGCAGCGGCCCTTCCTGTTCGCGCTTTATGCCTTCAATGCCGAGGTGGGCCGGATCGCGGAGTCGGTGCGCGAGCCCATGCTGGGCGCGATCCGCCTGGAATGGTGGCGCGAGACCAGCGAAGCCGCGTCAAAGGGCAATGCCCGCAACCACGACGTGGCGCGAGGATTGGTGGCCCTGTTTGCGGAAAAAAATATCGCCCTGGCGGATCTGGAAGCGCTGATCGCCGCCCGCGCGTTCGATTCCTCCGCGGATCGCTTGGCCGATTTCGCCGCCCTGGAAAGTTATGTGGATTCCACCAGTGGCGCGGTGATGCGGCTGGCGGCGCGGATTTTGGACAGCAGGCTGCTGCCCGGCATTGCGCAGACATTGCACGAAGCCGGCCTGGCCTATGGGCTGACCGGCCTGCTGCGGGCGCTACCGTTCCACAATGGCCGGCACAAGCTTTATCTGCCGCTTGATCTTTTGTCGGCGCTGGATGTCACGCCGGAGGAATTCTTTCATCTGGAAAAGAATGACCCGCGCCTGACGGCCGTCATCCGCCAGGTGGGACTGAAGGCGCGCGATCATTTTCTGGCCACGCGGCGAGCGCCCAGACCCGGCGGGGCGCTGGCGGCGATACTGCCCGCCGCCCTTGTGCCGGTCTATTTGCGCAAACTTG
>WNFL01374577.1_pt1 | contig 11876 bp, 7 predicted proteins | sample 5400361 | NCBI WGS metagenome assembly WNFL01 (sample SAMN13153351, study PRJNA577476) | soil metagenome | isolation source: 40 cm soil on Douglas fir-dominated hillslope | place: USA:California | collected 2013-09-17
GCCACCGCGCGCATCATCGCCGCGCTGATGGAGAAGGAGCTGAAGCAGCCGATCAACGTCGTGAACCGCACCGGCGGCTCGGGCGTCGTCGGCCACCAGGCGATCGCTTCCTCGCCGGCGGACGGCTACACCATCGGCCTGATCACCGTCGAGATCGCGATGATGCACTGGCAGGGGCTCACGCCGCTCACCTACGCGGACTTCACCGCGATCGGGCTGGTGAACTCCGACCCGGCGGGCGTCAACGTGCGCGCCGACGCGCCGTACAAGAACGTCAAGGAGCTGCTCGCCGCGGTGAAGGCGAACCCCGGCAAGTTCAAGGCTTCGGGAACCGGGCAGGGCGGCATCTGGCATCTTGCGATCGCGGGGCTGCTGAAAGAGCAGGGGATCGATCCCGGCGCGCTGCCGTGGGTGCCCTCCAACGGCGCCGCGCCCGGCCTGCAGGATCTGGTCGCCGGTGGCGTCGAGGTCGCGCCCTGCTCGCTGCCGGAGGCGCGCTCGCTGATCGACGCCGGGAAGGTGAAGCCGCTCGCGATCATGGACGCCGACCCCTCCGCGCTGTATCCGAAAGTGCCGACGCTCAAGAAGGAGCTGGGCAGCAACTGGACGATGGCCGCGTGGCGCGTGATCGCCGCGCCGAAGGGCATGCCGGCCGACTTGCAGGCGCGCCTGGTCGCGATCCTGAAGAAGGTCCACGACTCCAAGGAATTCCGCGATTTCATGGCGCAGCGCGGCTACGGCGTGGTCTGGGCCGGGCCGCAGGACGCCGTGAAGTTCATGGCGAAATCGGACGCCGACCTGGGCGCCGTGATGAAATCCGTGGGCATCGCGAAGTAGTTTTTTGAAAATCAACGATGCCCTGACGGGCGCGGCGCTGCTCCTTCTCGGGCTCGCCGTGCTCTGGCAGATACAGGGCTACCCGGCGATGCCCGGGCAGAAGTACGGCGCGGCGCTTTTCCCGGGCCTCATCGCCGTCGGCCTCGCGGCCTGCGGCGTGCTGCTCGTGATCCGCGGCGCGAGATCGGGCGCCGCCTGGGTCGCGCTCGACGGCTGGATGGCGCGCCGGCGGCCGATGGCCGGATTCATCGGCGTGCTGCTCGGGCTCGCGCTCTATGTCGTGCTCGCCGACACGCTCGGGTTCCATATCACCGGCTTCATCCTCCTGCTCGGGTGGACCCTGGTGCTCGGCGCCCGGCCGGCGGTCGCGGTGCCGGTCGCGATCCTCGCGCCGATCCTGATCCATCTCGCCTTCTACAAGCTGCTGCGCATTCCCCTGCCGTGGGGCGTGCTGCAGAGCTTCGCGTTCTAGGCGCATGGCGAACGTCATCGCCGCGTTCGGGCTGGTGTTCGACCCGTACGTGCTCTGGGTCATCTTCGCTTCGGCGCTCTTTGGCCTCTTCGTCGGCGCCGTGCCCGGGCTGACGGCGACCATGGCGACCGCGCTTCTCGTGCCCGTGACGTTCTTCATGCCCCCGGTGCCCGCGATCGCCTCGATCGTCACCGCGACCGCCATGGCGATCTTCGCCGGCGATATTCCGAGTTGCTTCCTGCGCATGCCCGGCACGCCGGCGTCCGCCGCCTACACCGACGAGGCCTATGCGATGACGAAGAAGGGCCAGGGCGAGATCGCGCTCGGCGCCGGGCTCGTCTTCTCGGTCATCGGCGGCCTGTTCGGCACCGCCGTGCTGATCCTCGCCGCGCCGGCGCTCGCCGAGGTGGCGCTCAAGTTCAGCTCGTTCGAGTACTTCTGGCTGGTGCTGCTCGGCCTGTCCTGCGCGGTGTTCATCGCGGTAGGCGATGCGCTCAAGGGCATCGTCTCGCTGCTGCTGGGCCTGCTCGTCTCGGCGGTCGGGCTCGACAACCCGGCGGCGCATCCGCGCTTCACCTTCGGCAATGCCGAGCTGGCCGGCGGCCTTACGCTGATCCCGATCATGATCGGCATGTTCGCGGTCTCCGAGATCATGCGCTCGGCGAGCACCATCGACGAGCCCTGGGACATGGCGAAGGCCGAGGTCGGCAACGTGTTCAAGGGGATGGGGCGGCTGATCGTCAAGTATCCGCTGGCGATCGTGCGCGGAAGCGCGCTCGGCACCGCCATCGGCGCGCTGCCCGGCGCAGGCGCGGACATAGCCGCATGGATGTCCTATGCGATGTCGAAGAAGTTCTCCAGGGAGCCGGAGAAGTTCGGCACCGGGCACGTCGAGGGCATCGTCGAGTCGGGCGCCGCGAACAACAGCGCGCTCGCCGGCGCCTGGATCCCGGCGCTCGTCTTCGGTATCCCGGGCGATTCGATCACCGCCATCGTGATCGGCGTGCTCTATATCAAGGGGCTCAACCCCGGGCCGACCACCTTCATCGACAACGCGCCGAGCATCTACGCCATCTTCATCGTCTTCGTGCTCGCCAACCTGCTCATGCTGCCGCTCGGCGTGGCGGCCATCAAGTGCGCGAAGCAGATGCTGCGGGTGCCGCGCAACGTCCTCATGCCGGTGATCCTGCTCTTCTGCATCGTCGGCAGCTTCGCGATCAACAACTCGGCGTTCGGCGTGATCCTGATGCTCGTCTTCGGCGTGCTCGCGTGGCTGTTGGAGGAGAACGGCTTCCCGGTAGCGCCGGCGATCCTCGGCATGGTGCTGGGCGCGATGCTCGAGGAGAACTTCATCAGCTCCATGATCAAGGCGGACGGCAAGCTCGCGGGCTTCTTCGAGCGTCCAATCGCGCTCGGGCTCGCCGTCACGACCCTGATCGTCTTCGCCTGGCCGCTCGCCGGCTGGCTGCGGCGCGCCGCGGCGGCGCGGGCTGCTGACAAAGCCTGACAATCTCCGCCCGCTGCGCGGATTAGTTGGCATTGCGGCCGCCGCGCCGACAGTAATTTGCATATTCAGCACAGTGCTTTGCCACCCGGCTGTTTCCTTCGTGCGAGCCGCGGGATACCTTGGGTCACGTTATTTTTTCGCGCAAATCCAAGGAGAGATCGACATGTTCGCTGTGAAAAGAGTTCTCAAGGGCCTGGGCATCGTTCTTTTCCTCGGCTACGCGCAGATCGCCGGCGCCGACGAGCAGATCGTCCGGCTGTCGGAGAGCGTCGCAGCCATCGAGAAGATCGCGCTGCCGCCGCTGATCGCGTCGCAGGATTTCTGGTCCGCCAGCAAGGTTTATTTCCAGCTCGCCATCGCCCACGATCGCCTGAGCGAGACCGGCGCCGCCTGCGCCGCGCTGTCGCAATCCCTCGCGTACTATCGCGCGGCGCTGAAGAAAGACAACCTTTCGCTGACCTATTTCGGCGACATGGCGTCCGACGGCACCGACAATAGCGACAGCATGAAAGAAGTGCGCGCGAAGTTCGGCTGCGACGGCATCCAGTCCGCGTCGTTCTAAGCACTCAAAGACTCCGCCGAAAGCCCGGCCCCGCGGCCGGGCTTTTTGCTTTTCCCGGGCGCTATAATCGCGAGGAAATGGCAAGTGAAGGCGAAGCCGGTGAACGTGAAGCCGGTGAACACGAATCCCGCGGCCGTGATGTCCTTGAAGGCGGCAGGGATGTCCTCGGCGGCTTTCATCCGGCCGTAGCGGCCTGGTTCCGCTCGGCGTTCGCCGAGCCCACCGCGGCGCAGCTCGAGGCTTGGCCCGCGATCCGGGCCGGGCGGCATACGCTGGTCGCGGCGCCCACGGGCTCGGGCAAGACGCTGGCGGCGTTCCTCGCGGCGATCGATGACCTGGTGCGCGAAGGGGTAAAGGGACCGCTCGCCGACGAGACCTATGTCGTCTACGTGTCGCCGCTGAAGGCGCTTGCCAACGACATCGAGCGCAACCTGCAGGCGCCGCTGGCGGGAATCCGCGCGCAGCTCGAGGCCCTGGGCCATCCCGACGTGGAGATCCGCACGCTGGTGCGCACCGGCGACACGCCGCAGGCCGATCGCGCCCGCATGCGAAAGCGCGCGCCGCACATCGTCGTCACTACGCCGGAATCGCTCTACATCCTGCTCACCAGCGCTTCGGGAAGGAAGATGCTCGCCGGCACGCGCAGCGTGATCGTCGACGAGATCCACGCCGTAGCGCCGAACAAGCGCGGCGCCCACCTCGTGCTCTCGCTCGAGCGGCTCGCGGCGCTAGCGGGGCCGCGCCTGGTCCGGATCGGGCTCTCGGCGACGCAGAAGCCGATCGAGGACATCGCGCGCTTCCTGACCGGCGGCGACGACGAATGCGCGATCGTCGACACCGGGCACGTCAGGAAGCGCGACCTCGCCATCGAGCTGCCGGGCGCGCCGCTCGAAGCGGTGATGTCGGGCGAGGTGTGGACCCAGGTCTACGACCGCCTGGCCGAGCTCGTCAACGAGCATCGCACCACGCTGGTCTTCGTGAACACGCGGCGCCTCGCGGAGCGCGCCGCCCGGCACCTGACCGAGCGCCTGGGCGAAGGCAACGTCACGGCGCACCACGGCAGCATGTCGCGCGAGCATCGCCTCGACGCCGAGCAGCGCCTTAAGCGGGGCGAGCTGAAGGCGCTGGTGGCGACGGCGTCCCTCGAGCTGGGCATCGACATCGGCGACGTGGATCTCGTCTGCCAGATCGGCTCGACGCGCAGCATCGCCGCGTTCCTGCAGCGCGTCGGCCGCTCCGGCCATGCCGTCGGTGGGATGCCGAAGGGCCGCATCTTTCCTCTCTCGCGCGACGAGCTCGTCGAATGCGCGGCGCTGCTCGACGCGGTGCGCCGCGAGGAGCTCGACCGCATCGCGATCCCCGAAAATCCCCTCGACGTGCTGGCGCAGCAGATCGTCGCCGAGGTGTCCGCCCAGGAATGGGAAGAAGAGGCGCTGCTCGGCCTTTTCAAGAGAGCTTTCCCGTTCAGAAACCTGAAGAAAGCGCAGTACGTCGAGGTGCTGCAGATGCTCGCGGCGGGCTTCGACACGCGCCGCGGCCGCAGGAGCGCGCACCTGCACCGCGATGCGGTGAACGGCGTGCTGCGCGGACGGCGCGGCGCCGGCATCACCGCGATGACCTCCGGCGGCACCATCCCCGACACCGCCGACTACTCGGTCGTACTGGAACCGCAATCGCACCCGATCGGCACCGTGAACGAGGACTTCGCCGTGGAGAGCCTGGCCGGCGACGTCTTCCAGCTCGGCAACGCCTCGTACCGGATTCTTCGCGTCGAGCGCGGCATCGTGCGCGTCGAAGACGCCAAAGGTTCTCCGCCCGGCATTCCTTTCTGGCTGGGCGAGGCACCAGGCCGCTCCACCGAGCTTTCACAATCGCTATCGCGCTTGCACGCAAGTATTTCCAGTGAGCTTGAAAGCGCCGGGAGGGAACCGTCCGTCAGGAAATTGATTGAGGACATCAAACTGTCTGAACCGGCGGCAACGCAGATCGTCGACTACCTGATGTCGGCCAAGGGCGCGCTCGGCGCGCTGCCGACGCTCGATCGGGTGATCTTCGAGCGCTTCTTCGACGAGTCGGGCGGCCAGCAGCTCGTGATCCACGCGCCCTTCGGCAGCCGCATCAACCGCGCCTGGGGCCTCGCGCTGCGCAAGCGCATGTGCCGCAAGTTCAACTTCGAGCTGCAGGCGGCGGCCACCGAGAACTCGATCGTCCTCTCGCTTTCAACGAGCCATAGCTTTCCGCTCGAAGATATAGCGCGCTATCTGCACTCGAAGACGGTGCGGCCGCTGCTCGTGCAGGCGTTGCTCGACGCGCCGATGTTCGCGACGCGCTGGCGCTGGGACGCCACGGTGGCGCTCGCGCTGCCGCGCTTTCGCGGCGGCCGCAAGCTCGCGCCGCAGCTGCAGCGGATGGAGGCGGAAGACCTGCTCGCCTCGGTGTTCCCCGACCAGGTGGCCTGCGGCGAGAACATCGTCGGCGACCGCGAGGTGCCGGACCATCCGCTGGTGAACCAGACCATCGAGGACTGCCTGCACGAGGCCATGGATGTGGACGGCCTGGAAAACGTCCTTCGGAAAATGGAAAACGGCGAGATCGAGATCACCGCGCGCGACCTGACCGAGCCGTCGCCGCTCGCGCTCGAGATCCTCGGCGCGCGGCCCTATGCGTATCTCGACGACGCGCCGCTCGAGGAGCGCCGCACGCAGGCCGTCATGGCGCGGCGCTGGCTCGATCCGGAGACGGCGGCAGACCTCGGCAAGCTCGACGCCGACGCGATCCGCCGCGCCATCGAGGAGCTCCGGCCCGAGCCGCGCAGCGCCGACGAGCTGCACGACGCGCTGATGAGCTTCGGTTTCCTCAGTGAGGACGAGATTTCCTCGTTCGCGCCGCATCTGGAAATTCTTCAGCAGGAAAAGAGAGCCACACGAATCCACGGCGTCATCTGCGCGGCCGAGCGGTTGCCCGAATTTCAGTCGATTTTCCCCGGCTCCCTGCCGGTCCCGCCCATCGAGGCTCCAGCCGAGCTGAAGACGAAGGCGTGGACCAGGGAGGAGGCGCTACTCGAAGTGCTCCGTGATCGACTGCAAGGGAGCGGGCCGGTCACCGCTGGGGCGCTGCGCTTGCCCTTGGGGCTGGTTGTTTCGGAAGTAGAACAAGTCCTTGTAGCCCTGGAGGCCGAGGGCTCGGCGATGCGAGGTCGGTTCACGCCGGGCGCGACCGAGGAGGAATGGTGCGAGCGCCGGGTGCTCGCGCGTATTCACCGCTACACCGTCAACCGGCTGCGCAAGGAAATCGAGCCGGTCGAGCTGCGCGACTTCACGCGCTTTCTTTTTCACTGGCAGCGCGTCGCGCACGACGCGCGCGTCGAAGGGCCCGACGCGGTGGCGGGCGTGGTCTCGCAGCTCGAGGGCTTCGAGGCGCCCGCGGCGGCGTGGGAGACCGAGATCCTGCCGGCGCGGGTCAACGAGTACGACCCGGCCTGGCTCGATGAGCTGAGCCTTGCCGGCCGCGTCGCCTGGTCGCGCCTCGTGCCGCCGAAATCCGCCGGGGAGCGCACGCCGAGCCCGGTGCGCACCACGCCGATCGTGCTCACCGCGCGCCGCAATCTCCCGTTCTGGACCGGACTTTCTTCGGGGCAGGATGAAATCGTCCTTTCGTCGAAGGCGGCCCAGATCAAGGAGCAGCTTTCGCAGCATGGCGCGTCCTTCTTCGAGGAGATCGTCGACAGCAGCGGACTCCTGCGGGTGCAGGCGGAGGAGGCGCTGGGCGAGCTGGTGGCCCAGGGACTGGTCACCGCCGACAGCTTCGCCGGCCTGCGCGCGCTCCTCGTTCCCTCCGACCGCCGCCGCACGCCGCATCACGGCAGGAAGCGGAGAGGTTCATTGTTCGGGCTGGAGGATGCCGGCCGCTGGTCGCTGGTGCGGCGCAAAGCCGGTGCGGACAAGAATCCTGTCGAGGATTCCCAATCCATCGAGCACGCGGCTCGAACTCTATTGCGCAGATACGGCGTGGTGTTCTGGCGCCTCACGGCACGAGAAGCCGACTGGCTTCCGCCCTGGCGCGACCTGCTGCGCTGCTATCGCCGCCTCGAAGCTCGCGGCGAGATCCGCGGCGGCCGCTTCATCGCCGGCGTCTCCGGCGAACAGTTTGCCGCCCCGGAAGCGATCGGCCTGCTGCGCGACGCCCGCCGTGCCGAGCGCAACGGCGCGCTGGTCAGCGTAAGCGGCGCCGATCCCCTGAATCTCGTCGGTATCCTCACTCCCGGCCCGCGCCTCCCGGCGCTCACCGGCAACCGGCTTCTCTATCGCGACGGCATCCCGATCGCGCTGCTCGTGGGTGGCGAGGTCCGCTTCCTCGAGAGCATCGCCCCCGAGGCCGAATGGACCTTGCGCGACGCACTCCTGCGTCGCCAGATTCCGTCTACGCTGGCACTGCTCGGGTAGCTTTTAAACCAGTATTTTTTTCACCCGATCAGGGGTGAAAGGAAGGTCCCGCAAGCGCTTGCCGGTCGCATTGGCGATCGCGTTGCCGATCGCTGCGGCCGTCGGGCCCTGAGAGCCTTCGCCGACGCCGAGGAAGGGTTGGCCGGGCTGGTTCAGGATCACTACGTCGACCTGCGGCACTTCCTCGAAGCGCAGGATGTCGTACTCCGACCAGTTGGTGGTCTTGACGCGGGTGCGGTCGAAGCTCACGGCTTCCTTGAGCGTCCAGCTCGTGGACTGGATGAGCCCGCCCTCGATCTGGTTCGCGACGCCGTCGGGGTTCACGACCTGGCCGACGTCGACCGCGGAGACGGCGCGGAGCACGCGCACCTGACCGGTCTTGCGGTCGATCGCGACCTCGGCTGCCACTGCGACATAGCAGGCAAGATTCTTGTATCTCGCATAGGCGAAGCCCCAGCCGCTCTTGCCGTCGCCGCGCGAGCCCGGCTTCCAACTGGCGCGCTGCGCGGCGGTCTCGATCACGGCGCGCGCGCGCGGATCCTTCTGGTGGCGCAGGCGGAACTCCACCGGGTCGACGCCCGCGGCGGCGGCCATCTCGTCCATGAAGGACTCTGCGGCGAACACGTTGGCGTAGGCGCCGAGGGTGCGCAGCGCGGAGGTGCGGATCGGCGTGTCGCGGATGAAATGCTTCACTACCTTGACGTTGGGGATGTCGTACCCCGGGATCGAGTTGCGGTCCGAGCCGCCGGCGGGAAGCGGCACGTCGTTCACCGGCTCGAAGCCGACCGGCTTCTCCAGGAAGCGCGCGGCGAGCGTATGCGCGCCCTTCGACTGGCCCGGGCGCCGGCTGTGAGGGTGGCTCCAGAGCTCGTGCGACCAGCTCGCGAGGTTGCCCTGCGCGTCGAGCGCGCCGCCGAGCTTCATCACCATGGCGGAGCCGTAGGGCTCCCACATGAACTCGTCGTCGCGCATCCACTGCAGCTTGACCGGACGGCCGGCGGTCGCGCGCGCGAGCAGGGCGGCGTCGAGCGCGACGTCGTCGGCGCCGTTGTGACCGTAGCAGCCCGAGCCTTCGGCGTGGGTGCAGCGGATCGCCGAGGGCTCGATGCCGAACACCTGGGCGAGGTCGCCGCGCAGCGGATAGACGCCCTGGCTATGCGTCCATACGTGGAGCTTGCGGCCCGCCGCGTCTTCTTCCCATTGCGCGACCGCGCAGGACGGGCCGATCGAGCCGTGGGCCTGGAAAGGGCGCGTATATCGCGCCTGAAGGGTCTTCGCCGCTGCGAGGGTGGCGTCCGAGGTCTTGTCGTGCATCGTCTGCCCGGGCGTGCCGAGGCCGACCATGTAGTCGTAGAGTAGAGCGCCGGTCGGCGGCAGCGACGCCGTTTCGTTCCACTTCGCGCTTTTCTTCAGCGCCTCGCGCGCTTTGATCGCCTGCTCCTCGCGCTCCGCGGCCACGGCGAGAAAACTTCCGTCCTGCACCACCGCCACCACGCCCGGCATGCGGCGCACCGCGGCGGTATCGACCGACTTGAGCGTGGCGTCGGGGGAGGGCGGCCGCACCACGCGGCCGAACACCATCCCCGGCAGGCGCACGTCCTGCACGTAGGCCGCGCCGCCGGTGAATTTCTTCGGGATGTCGCGTCGCGGAATGCTCTTGCCGATCCACTTGTGCTCGCTCGGCGACTTCGGCTTCGCCTGCGCGGTCGCCTCTTTCCTGAAATCCGCCTCGCCCGCGAGGTCCCAATAGGAAATTTTCTTATCGGAAGAATCAAACACCGTGCCGTCGTCAACCTTCAAATCGGACACCGGAACGCCAAGCTTCGCCGCCGCGGCCGAGAGCAGGATCTCGCGCGCTTCCGCGCAGGCGAAGCGCACCGCGGTGCCGCTGTCCTGCATCGACTGGCTGCCGGCGGTCTGGCCTTCGTTCGGCGTCAGCGCCGTGTCGCCCTGCACGAGGCTGATGCGCTTGAGGTCGACGTCGAGCTCGTCGGCGGCGATCTGCGTGAGCGCGGTGCCGATTCCCTGGCCGAGCTCGATCTTGCCGCTGAAGATCGTCACCGAGCCGTCCGGCCCGATGCGCAGCCACGAGTCGAGCATGCGGTTGTTGTTGAGGCTGCCGGGCAGCCGTGGCGCGGCCGTCGTCTGTGAAAACAAATCGCTTGGAGAAAGAGAAAAAGCGATCACCAGCCCGCTGCCGGTCTTGAGAAATTCCCTGCGGGAGAGGCTCATGACTGCATCTCCTTCGCGGCGCGCTGCACGGCGCGCACGATGCGGTTGTGCGAGGCGCAGCGGCACAGGTGCCCGTTCAGCGCCTGGCGGATCTCGTCATTGGTCGGGCGCGGATTGCGCTCGAGCAGCGCCTTGGCCGACATCAGCATGCCGTTGCCGCAGTAGCCGCACTGGCAGGCCTGCTCCTCGATGAAGGCCTTCTGCAGGGGATGGAGGTTGTCGACGGTGCCGACGCCCTCGATCGTGGTGATGTCGCCCTTGATCTCCGAAATCTTCCTGACGCAGGAGCGCGTCGGCCTCCCCCCGACCAGCACGGTGCAGGCGCCGCACTGCGCGAGCCCGCAGCCGAACTTCGGCCCATTGAGCCCGACATCGTTCCTGAGCACATAAAGCAACGGGGTATCGGCCTCGGCGGACACGTTGTGGTCGACGCCGTTGACCTTCAGGGTGAAAGCAGCCATGGGACTCCTCCTCTTTGGAAATCATCATAGCCTCCTTGCCCCGCTTGCCAGCATTCGTGATACTGTATAAAAACACAGTTACCCAAAGCGATCCCAAAGTTACCCCAAATGGCGACCCTGGAAGCTCTCCTGCAGCAGCATCCGATCTGGCGCGGCCCGGCGCTCGCGTCGATTTCCCCAACGGTTTCCACGGGTTATATCGACCTCGACCGGGAATTGCCGGGGAGCGGCTGGCCGACGGGGGCGCTGACCGAGGTCCTCGGTCTCCAAGAGGGAATCGGCGAGCTGCAGCTCGTGCTGCCGGCGCTGGCGAGACTTACTACCGCGGGCAAGCGCATCGTCTGGCTGGCGCCGCCGCATCTGCCGTACGCGCCTGCCCTGGCCGCCGCGGGGGTCGATCTCACCCACCTCGCCGTGGTGCGCGCACCCGGCCGGCGTGACGCGCTCTGGGCGGCGGAGCAGGTGCTGCGCGCCGGTCCCTGCCATGGCCTCATCGGATGGTTCCGCCATGCCCGCTACGAGGAGCTGCGCCGGCTCGCCGTCGCGGCCGAAGCGAGCCGCGCCTTCGTCGTGCTGTTCCGTCCGCGCGAAGCCGCGCACGAGCCATCGCCCGCCTGTCTGCGCATCGCTCTTCAATCGGAAGAAGACGAATTGAAAGTACATGTCGTGAAACGCCGCGGCGTGCCGGCCGCGGCGCCCATTCCCCTGCCGGTGAAAAGGCCCGTCCATGCTCTGGGTCGCCCTGCATTTCCACGTTCCCCCCTCCGAGACCCTCGAGCCCCTCGCGGCATGGCTTTGCCGGTTCACGCCTAGGGTCTCCCTCGAGCCGCCGCAGGCGCTGCTGGCCGAGCTGCAAGGCAGCCTGCGCTGTTTCGGCGGGCTCGGCGGCCTCCTGGGAAAGCTGCGCGCCGGCCTGGCGGAGCTCGGCCTCGAAGCCTCGCTCGCCGTGGCGGCAACGCCGCGCGCCGCTTTATGGCGTGCGCGTGGAAATGGAGAGGTTTTTGAAGAGCTACCCCTATCCGTCATGGGATTGGAGGGTGAGTTTTTTAAAAGCATTGGAATCTCCAGCATCGGTGAGCTCATTCGGCTACCCCGTGAAGGGTTGGCGAAGCGCTGCGGCGAGGCGCTGCTCGAAAAGCTGGACCAGGCCCTCGGTGCGCTGCCCGAGCCGCGCGCGTTCTTCGCGCCGCCGGCGCGCTTCGCCGCGACGCTGGAGCTGCCGGGCGAGGTCGCGCATGCCGAGGGGCTGCTGTTCGCTGCCAGGCGATTGCTGATCCAGCTCGAAGGCTTGCTTACCGCGCGCCAGGCCGGCGTGCGACGCTTCACGTTGACGCTGATTCATCCCAAAAGGAATTACAAAAAA
>WNFL01050635.1_pt1 | contig 11875 bp, 9 predicted proteins | sample 5400361 | NCBI WGS metagenome assembly WNFL01 (sample SAMN13153351, study PRJNA577476) | soil metagenome | isolation source: 40 cm soil on Douglas fir-dominated hillslope | place: USA:California | collected 2013-09-17
GGAAGACGACATTGCCATATTCTTGCTGGTTGGTTGGATCGGCCTAATTGCGTTCATTTGAAAGCGACTAATGCCGTATCCTCGGATCGATCGCTAGGTATGCCAGATCAACGAGAAAGTAGATGACCAAGGAGAATAACGCTGAGAAAATCACAAATCCCAGCACCGGATTAAAGTCTGAGTTGAGCACCCCTTGTACGGCGTACTGACCAGCTCCTCCCCAGCTAAACACGATCTCGACAAGGACAGCACCACCGATCAAAAAACCATACAAGACGCTAACGATGGTTATTATAGAGGGCAGCGCGTTTCGAAACGCATGCCGCATGATTAGCTGAGACGGAAGCCCACAGAGACGTTCGTACTGACTGAAGTCCGCCTGCAGCATCCGATCCATGGTCGACTGGGTCATCTTTAAGATCGGACCGGCGTTGATAAGACCGAGCGTGATCACAGGCAAGAGTAAATGCTGGACAGAAGAACCCAGGGCGTCCCAGTTGCCGGTTAATAAACTATCAATTGTATAGAGTCCCGTGATTGTATCCGGAGGAACGACCGAGATATCGATCCGCCCGATGGGCGAAGCCAGCCAATGAAGTACGCTGTAAAAGACGAAAACGAGGACCAGCGCCAACCAGAAATCCGGTAAAGCGCCCGCTACCAGCCCGTACATACCGCCGATCCTGCCAATGACCCCTCGTTTGCGCACCGCCGAAAAAACTCCTAAAGGTATTCCTATCAACAAAGCCAGAATCAGTCCGTAGGTGACTAATTCCAGTGTCGCCGGAAATCTGGTCCTGAGGTCACTAAGCACGGGCTGAGTTGTCTGCCATGAAGTGCCGAAGTCTCCGTGCGCTAGTTTCTGGAGGTAAATGAGGAATTGGACCGGTAGGGGCTGGTCGAGCCCGAGATCGGTCCGCAACTTCGCGATTGAATCTGTTGAGGCCATTGGTCCCAGCATTAGAGTTGCTGGATCACCGGGTACTGCTTTGATCAGGATAAATCCGACCAGCACAATGCCTACAATCTGCGGGACCAAAAAGAGCAACCGGGAACCGATGTATCTCAGAATTACCATCGTGGATTCCTTAAGCCTGAGTCGGAAGCGGTGGTTTTCCGCTGGCTAACGTTCGCCGCTTTCGCGGATCAGCCAAAAATTCAATGCTGGCTCCGATAAGGGCGAAGCCAAAAACCGTAATCGCGAGCGCAAGGCCGGGAAACACCGAAGGCCACCATTGACCAGTCATGACATTAGGGAATCCCATCGCGATCATGCTACCCCATTCCGGAGTGGGTGCGCGTACGCCCGCCCCGACAAAGCTCAGGCCAGCCGTCAAAAGAATCGACCAACCTATATTGACTGAAAGCTGTGCGAGCACGGGGGCGATGCTATTAGGTATGATGTGTCTTCCAATGATCACCCAATCGGGAACACCTAAAATGTAGGCCGCCTCCACATAACGCATGTCACGGATCCTCAGAACCTGGCTCCGCATGAGTCTCAAGTAGATAGGGATGTTCACGAAAGCGATTGCGAGGACGAGGCTATTGATGCTTTGGCCAAAGACCGCAACCAAGGCGATCGCAAAAACAAAGACTGGAAAGGCCTGCAAGACATCCGCCGCACGCATGATTGCGCTGCTTAAGAAACTTCTGATAGCAGTGGTTGCCTGAAAGTAACCGACCCATGCTCCGATTGAACTACCGACAATCGAAGAGACTAGTGTTCCGATTACTGCTATCGCCAAATCGATGCGAGGCGCGAAAATGACTCGACTGAAAACGTCCATACCCGTGGAATCGGTCCCAAGCAAGTGGGACACGGTCGGCGGCTGCAAATAGACGCTGGCGTCGGCATTCACGGGTGAGTAAGGCGCGATCAGGGGAGCAACAGCGGCTACGACTGCAACGGTCAGTACTATTACATAACCTGCTGCGTAGCCCGGATACACCCTCAAAAACTGAACGAAATAACGCAGCCCGTAACCGGTACGCTCGAGAATGAGCGACCATACAGCTGACGTCGGTTCCGCGTTAAACCGATTCTCCATCGGCAATGGCATTAGGAACGATAAAAATCCTGAAATCTAAGGTTGTTCGAAGTGTAGTAGGTGAAGCCTTTCAGATTCGAGCGACGAGCCAGGACGTAGCGCGGCCAGGCAATGAAAACCCAAGGAGCCTCACCCATCACGATCTGTTGCACCCTAGTGTAGGTCTCGTTGCGAACTGTCGGATCCAAGGTCTGGAGCCCCGATTTAATCAAATCGTCTACCTCCGCGTTCGTATAGTTACTATAGTCGACGTAGGATTTCGAATTAAAGTATAACTGCGTTGAGTACCCGGGATCTGGCACCCAGGGCGAATCTAGATAAAAGATCAATGGCTGCTGCCGTTTCGTCACGAAATCATAAAACGTCGCTGCAGGAACCTTGTTGAGAATTATTTCTACTCCGATTTTTCGTAGTGCGGTTTGAAAAAGGATTGCGATCGGTTCCTGCACCGGGTTTCCGGCGTCATAACTTAATGTGCTTTTAAAACCATCCTTGAATCCCGCTTCCGCCAACAGCGATTTGGCCTTGTCCAGATCCGTATCGTACGTCCAAAATTTATCGGTGAAATCAGGGTAGATATCAGGAATGCATCCCGTCTGCTTGTCTGCTAGGTCCTGGAAAACAGTCTTTAAAATTTCTTCCCGTGGCAGCGCATAGTTCATCGCCTGTCGGACTTTTAAGTTATCAAATGGCTTCATTTTTGCGTTCAGCTCCACCCAAATCGCGAAAGAAGCCTTCACTGCGTCGACCGAGACACCACTCACCTTTTTCAGAGTCGTGTATTCGAGAGGCTGCAAAAATTGCGCAATGTCCACGCTCCCACCTTGTAACAGCGAAAGTCGCGTGGCCGAGGTCGGCACCTCCTTGAAGATGACTGTGTCCATGTAGGGCTTGCCGCGATAGTAATCACTGCGGGCCTTGAACACTGCCTGCTGACCTCGAATTAACTGACTAACTACGTAGGGGCCAAATCCGGCGCTATTGTTCTCGAGGAATTTATGCGCCCAGGGATCATCTTTCGTGACGACCTGTTTGCATTTGACCGAGTCATAGACCGGATTGGAAAGATTTACCATCTGCTTCAGGAGTAACGGATTCGGTTTGGGTACGTGAAAAGACACAACGTATCGGCCTTCCACCTGAATCTGATCTTCCTGAGTGATGTTAAGTACCCCGGCCTGAAAAGGCCCGAGGCCAGTCAAGTGCAGCTTACGGTCCCAGGTCCACTTCACGTCATCGGCCGTTAGTTCGTTTCCCCAGTTGCTCTTGACCCCCTGACGCAGAAAGAATCGGGCAACGGTTCCATCTGAACTTATCTCCCATTTCTCCGCCAGTTTACCCTTTAGATTCAGATTATATGGCTTGTCTGAATGAACCGCGATGTCTTCGCGTAGCGCATCGGGTACCTGAGGATCCGGGATCTTCTCGTATTCGAGGAGATCATCGTACAGAGCTCCTACGGCATCAATTGTACCGAGACTGACGTCAAATTCGTGATCCAGGCTTTGTGGGGTAGCCGGTGCAGCAACTACCATTGTATGGTTCGGTTCGGCGGCAAACGTTTCTGATGTCCCGAATTTCGGGAGCAAACTGTAGGCGGCAGCGGCTGCTGCGCTTTTGATAATGGCGCGTCTGGTTAGACCGGCAGCGGTTTTATTGCTTCGCTCATTCATAGATTCCAGCTTAAAAGCCTGGACGATTCGATGGGGGGACTGGTCCGTCCATCGTGGTCTGACCAGATTGGATTGAATTTAGGAATGGTTCCAGTACTGTCAAGGTGTGATTGTCGAGGTTGATACGGTTACCTAAAGCAGCCGGATCCGGCTTGCACCCAATGTAGCGGAGCAAAAGCAGTTATTGTGCCGACGCCCCACCAAGACATGAAATCGAAAGACGACTTCCTCCAGTCCCTCCTAAATTTTACGCTCCAATCAAATGAAGAAACACCGGGCCCAATCCTCTGACCGAACCGCCGTTCTGCCTCCCTCCGATGGAGCCATTCGGGTATCCCACAAGATTGTTCGACAACTTCAGGACATTATCGCTCATGGAGAACTTAAAGCGGGTGCCTTGCTGCCTTCGGAACGGGAACTTGCGTCCAGGTTCTGGGTGAGCCGTAGTTCTGTACGGGAAGCGCTCTCTATCGTGGAAACTCTCGGTCTGGTCGCAATTGAGCCCGGTCGCCGAGCCCGCGTACTAGGCACTTCTACTGAACCGGATAAGCGTTTAACCCGCTGGCATTATGCCAGCAGATTCAATGAAAGTGATGTCTATGAACTTCGATTGGTTCTTGAATCCAGAGCAGCTCGCCTCGCGGCGGAGAAGATCACGCCGCAGACAATCGCCAATCTCACTGGCTGCCTTGCCTCCATGAAGGATAGTATGCGACAGGATGATCTACTCGCAGCTGCCAATGAGGACTTCAAGTTTCACGATATTATTGTAAACCTGAGTGGGAATCGTTTGTTCGCCGAAATTCATCATCTCAATCGAGAAGCGATCCTCGAATCGCAGAAATTACCGCTTTCCCGGCACAAACGACTCTGGGAACCCGTGCAGGAACATGAGAGAATTCTGCAGGCATTGGAACAGCGAGATCCCGATGGCGCTTCGTATTTAATGCAACTCCACATTATTAGAGCAGCAGATCGGGTCGGCATCACTCTGAAATCCTAAATAGACCCCTTCTCTCGTACCGTGGATCATCTCAATAACATTTCTCATTTTGCTGATATAGGAAATCCCAAACCCTGCTTGCCTGACCCTGTTGCATGGCGGAACTGATGGTTAAGGATTCGCTCGGGAGCCAGCCAATTAGTTAACTTCGCACGAGAACGCGGCCGGCATTTTTTTCGATGTTCTGTGGTTTGACTGACCAGGTCTTCTCGACACGAAGCCTTCGGTATAATGTATTCAAACGTCTCTTTTTAAACAGAGCGAACGTTTTCCTGCTGGGTATGATGATCAATTTGACCAGCACTCTCCCTGACTGCGGAGTGAACACAAACGAGGAGAACCGAAGTTCTCGGCGAGATAAGATCTGGACAGGCGTGGATCCGGGTCGGTTGCTTGGCCGATCGTTCTGACTCTCTTGGCACGATTCCCGCTCTTTGGTTAACTGTACACGGTACACAATATTGTTTTTGAGGTACTAGGCCTGTTCACACGTTCCAATCCGGAAAGTGTTGTCGTTGGCCGGTCCACCCTCCGGAACGTGGGCGACCCGATCCCGAAGGCAATTGGGAAATCCGTTAGGAATGGTTTTTGGGCTGCCACCACGCCGCTTCTCAGTACAAAAAGTAGGCCGTCGATGCTCGGTGAAGCAGGAGTTGGAAAGACCGCCATCGTCGAAGGGCTGGCTCAAGAAATCGCGGCTGGCAAGATGCCGGAATTGTTGCGCGATAAACGGGACGGGTCATCACGCTCGATCTCGCGCTGATGGTGTTTTTGCTTAGTTCGGTGCGAGAAATGTCATGAATCCCAAACTCACATTTGGCGATAATTGCGAGAATCTTGTCAATGCGAGCCTCCCCTGAGTCACTTGCTTCGAGTGCGCACCGAGCAACAAACCCGCAGTCATGAACGGCGAATACGACAGCATCAAACAGCTCTTCGTATTCTTCGTCGAAGGGGCAGTTTACGAAGACGCTATCCTCGTAACTAGGACCCTTTTTTCGATCCATTCAGACGCTACTTCGAAACTGGCTTTATAGCCGGGGCCTTTACCTTGCGCGAGGTTCTGGCGGTGCGACCGTTCTTGGCGATAGCGCGAGCCACAAGAGTGACCCTTTTGATCACTTTAGCGTTAGATAACGGCGAAGCTTTGACTGTGCGAACAGGAGCCGTCTCATGTGAACAGTAGAGCATCGCTGATGTTTGGTCTATGCGAAAAGCCGTCTTCCGAGAAATAGGCAGGCTCGGATCCCTACGTTCGGCACCATTCGAGACGAGACGATACCATAACACAGGGTGAATCTCTATTTACAGGTTGGTTGCACGCTTACTAATCCATTCTCGCACGGCCTCGACGACGATATCCTGGTGTAACCAAGGCGCGGTACGGTTGCGTTTCCTCTCAACCGCGACCCTGGAGCGGCTCAAGCCTTTCAATCGACGAAGCCAAGGAGCTCATCCATAAATGCGCTTTTACGGTCGGCATCAGCCCTCAAGCAGGGCAAGATCTCTGTGCCGAGCGGATTCCTTCGTCGACGGCAGCAATCAACTCGTCGGTCTCGGCGAATTCGTCGGCGGCCAGCCAGTCGCGAAGCTGCTGGCGCTCTTCCGGCGTCGTTTAGGCAACTCTTCCAGAATTTCCCTAATGCTCATGCGCTAGTCCCATAGTTTAATTTTTCGTCGGCGATTTTGTGACGGTTTTAACCGTTCCACCCAGCCGGTGGAAGATATTGCGGATCAAATGGGCAGTTAACATGCATTCGTGCATGCCGAACACTTTAGTTAGTCGCGAACGCCGCCAGTTCATGGAGAGGAAGGCCGCGTTAAACTCCGAATCAATATCCGAGCGAGCGGATATACTATCGATTGCGTTTGGATGATTCCTTCGGCTTACCCATGCCTGGAAGAACATCTTGTTCCACCACGCCCCAGCCGGGGTAGTCGAGTTTCTCGAGCTCCTTCATGAGCGACGGGAAGTCAAGCTCACCCTTGCCCAGCTCACGGAAACCACCCTGCCTCACGGCTTGAAAGTAGTCCCAGCCATTTTCGGCGACCTGCTTGCCCACCCCGGGGTGATAATCCTTGAAATGAAAGTGCCATACTCGCTTGCCGTATTTGCGCAGCCCCTCCATGGCGTCTCCGCCACCAAATCGATAGTGGCCGCAATCGAATACAAGACCGAGAATACTAGGGTCGGTCAACGCCATGAGCTTGGCAATCTCAGCCGGGGTCTCAACGTATCCCGCACAGTGATGATGGAAAGCAGTGCGAGGGCCGGCTTCTTTCTTGTCTCACCTCATTTTGAATGCAAAAAACCTGCGCGGATTCTGATGGTTGACGGTCCATGATTTTGCATCGTCGATCGCAAGGACGATCTCCAGAGCGGACACTTTGTCAGGGCCCGCTCCTGACCGTTGCGCTCAGTTCTCTCCTGTCCACATCGCACGCGTGCGGCTCGAGCACTTCACAAATGGACTCTCGCGCAGGCCGCAGACCCCGCTCGTGCCTCAAGTCTGTCACCGCGGAGCCGCCGGGAAAAGTCCGCGGCCTTCTGTGCGCATCCGCGATCGAGCCGCTGACATCTGACGCAGACTTAGCGCCGTGGTTTTGAAAATGTGGTAGATAGATACCAAGCAGTCCGAACCCCTCAACTTCACCTGTCAAGCCCGCCCAAGCAGAGGTATTTTATTTCCAAGAATTCCTCGATGCCATAGTGGGAACCTTCACGACCGAGCCCCGACTGTTTCACGCCGCCAAACGGCGCAACTTCGTTCGAGATCAAGCCCGTATTGATGCCTACCATGCCGCATTCAAGGCCCTCTGCCGCCCGCCAGATGCGACCGATATCGCGACTGTAAAAGTAGCTCGCGAGACCAAACTCTGTATCGTTGGCCATCTGTATTGCTTGCTCGTCGGTCTGGAAACGAAAAAGGGGCGCTACGGGACCGAACGTTTCTTCTCTAGCGACTTTCATTTTCGGAGTAACATCCGCTAAAACGGTTGGTTCGAAGAAGGTTTGCCCAAGAGAATGCCGTTTGCCGCCAAGAAGAACGCGGGCCCCTTGTGAGACGGCGTCTTGAATGTGTTCCTCCACTTTCTCCACCGCGGCCTGGTCGATTAAAGGACCTTGGAGTACTCCCGCCTCGAAACCGTTGCCCACTTTAAGTTTTTTTACCGCGGCGACCAGTTTCTGAGCAAAGGCATCATAAACGCCGGCTTGGACGTAAAGCCTGTTCGCGCAAACGCAGGTTTGACCGGCATTGCGGTATTTGGAAATAATCGCCCCTTCGACTGCAGCATCCAGATCGGCATCGTCGAAAACGACAAAAGGCGCATTGCCTCCGAGTTCCAGCGAAAGCTTTTTGATGGTGTCAGCGCTCTGCTTCATGAGCAAGCGACCCACCTCAGTCGACCCCGTAAAGGTGACTTTGCGCACGTCCGAGTTAGAGGTCATTTCACCACCAATCGCTTTCGAGCTGCCTGTTAATACATTAAATACCCCAGCGGGAATACCAGCGCGTTCCGCCAAGACCGCTAGTGCCAAGGCCGAAAACGGGGTAGCACTTGCTGGTTTTGCAACCATGGTACAACCCGAAGCCAACGCCGGTCCGGCTTTTCGCGTGATCATGGCGGCTGGAAAATTCCAAGGAGTCATTGCGGCACAGACCCCGATGGGTTGTTTAATGACAACCAGCCGGCGATCATTCCAGGGCGATGGAATGGTGTCTCCATAAACCCGCTTGGCCTCCTCCGCGAACCACTCAATAAAGGAAGCGGCATAGGCCACCTCGCCCTTTGCTTCGGTCACCGGCTTACCTTGTTCCGCCGTCATCAGCGCCCCCAGGTCCTCGACGTTCGCCATGATCAAATCATGCCACCGACGGAGAAGAATGCTTCGTTCCTTGGCAGGTTTGCGGCGCCAGTCAACAAAGGCGTCCTTCGCCGCCTCGATTGCACGCCGCGTTTCGTTCGCGCCCATCATGGGCACTGTTCCCAAAATCTCACCGGTTGCGGGATTGTTGACGTCTAACGTCGCACTGCTGTCAGCATCACACCAACGCCCACCAACGTAGGCTTGGCGGCGAAAAAGGTCCTGATCTTGCAACGAGAATGTTGTCATTTTATTAAGGGGGGTTTTTGGACATAACGGATTATTGATTTGTGTTTGTACCCGGTGATTCGGTCAGGCAGCTGACAAAATCCACTCGTGAGCCGGGTCGTTGTGAAAGTGCCAGACGCGTTTGGGACCTGCCATAACGTTGAAGTAATATGACTGGTAGCCGTGAGGGACGACGACCGGATGGTAGCCACGAGGGACGACGACGACATCGCGGTCTTCGACAGCCATCGACTGGTCAATGTCGCGCGAGTCGGTGTAGACGCGTTGAAAGACAAAGCCCTGCGATGGCTCGATGCGATGGTAGTAGGTTTCCTCGAGCAGACTCTCTGCCGGAATGTTGTCCACGTCGTGTTTGTGCGGGGGATAGCTTGATGAGTTTCCGCTCGGGGTCTTGACCTCGACGACAAGGAGGGACTCAGCGGGTTGATCCTGGGGCAGGATATCGCAGACGTAGCGTGTATTGGCGCCTTTTCCGCGAGCGCTGCGGCGCATGGCGGCGGGCTCGATGAGCCGGGCGGGAAGTTCACCCTTTGCGGGGGAACGAGCCACCGCGAGTTCAGCACCGGTCTTGGCGGTAACGGTGAGTTTTGTGCGCCGCGGCACATAGACTGCATAAGGGGCAGCGTCTTCAAAGACGCTCTCGCGCCCCCCGATCTCCTCCCACTCAAGGGCGCCGGTCTTAGCGGAAACCTTCCCGGTCAAAATGACCGCGCATAGCTCGTTGGCATCGTCAGAAAGAGTAAGCGAATCACCGGGGGCCAATTGGTGGGCGGAAAAACTGACATAACGCCAACCTGCCGACTGAGGAGTTACGGAGACGATTTCTTGGGAGTTCTTTTTGGGTTTAACGAGCAGATTCATGAAGTTCTCCTCATTTAGCGTTTCTGATTTTCCTTTCCGTGCAAGTAAACGGCGCGCGCTTGGCGGACAGATTCGCTGGGAGATTCCTCAGGGACTGCGACTTCCCACCACCAGCCGCCTTCCTTGGTGGTGCGGGTGTCATCGGTGTCGATGCAGATAAGGTAGGTGCGATTGGCTGCGCGAGCACGCTGCAGGGCAGCCTCCAACTCAGCGATATTGGCCACCTTCTCAGAAAGGGCGCCCAGGGAGGCCGCATTAGCGGCGAAATCGATATTGGGTGCGCCCTCGCCAAACTGCAGGCAATCCTCCAACATGTTGTTGAAGGGCTTCCCTCCACAACTCTGCTGAAGCCGGTTTATGCAACCGTAGCCGCGATTGTCGAGCAGCACGATCATGAGCTTCTTGTCGAGCATCACCGAAGTGGCGATCTCGTTGTTGAGCATGAGGTAGCTGCCGTCACCCACCATCACGATGATCTCGCGATCGGGTCGGGCCATCTTGACTCCCAACCCTCCTGCGATTTCATAGCCCATGCATGAATAGCCGTATTCCATGTGATAGCCACCGGGTATCGAAGAGCGCCAGAGCTTGTGCAATTCGGCCGGAAGTGTGCCAGCGGCGCATACGACGATGTCGTCCGTAGTAGACTTCGGACTCGAGCGCTGGATGGCTCCTATCACCTCGCCATCATAGGGCAATTCTCCCGCGTTCAGATCGCGGCGCTGAGTGATACGATCCACCGTCGAGCGCCACTCTGCGGCCTCGGCTTTGGCCCGTTCGCTCCAGGCGGACTCGGCCTGCCAGTGCGGCAGCGCTTTATTCAGAGCCTCCAAGCCGAGGCGTGCATCAGCCTGGAGTGGGATACCGCGCGCTTTGGTCGCGTCAAAGGGATTCACATTGAGAGAGACCAGCCGGGCCTTGGGGAATAGCGAATTTGATCCGGTAGTAAAGTCCTGCAGCCGGGTGCCCACGGCGAGGATCAAATCGGCCTCGCTGGCAAGCGCATTGGCCGCGGGAGAGCCAGTTACGCCCACCGAGCCAAGCTGAAGAGGATGGTCCCACGCCAGAGAGCTCTTACCCGCCTGCGTCTCGCAGATCGGAACGCCGTGGCGCTCGGCAAACCCGCGCAGCGCCTCGCAGGCACCTCCGTAAAGCACGCCTCCCCCGGCAATGATCACAGGACGCTTGGCCGCCATCACCGCACGCACCGCCCCGGCCAGATCCCCCTCGCTGGGAGCCGCCGCCCGAAACTCGACAACCGCGCTCTCAAAAAACTCAACAGGATAATCAAAGGCTGCAGCCTGCACGTCCTGGGGCAGGGCAAGAGTGGCCGGCCCGCACAGCACGGGATCAGTCAAGGTGAGCACAGCGCGCGGGAGCGATGTGATCAATTGGGAGGGTTGGAGGATCCGATCGAAATAGCGCGAAACCGGCCGGAAACAGTCGTTGGCCGAAATCTCGCCGTCACTGAAATCCTCGACTTGCTGAAGCACAGGATCAGGATCCCTGGAAACGAAGATGTCTCCGGGAAGGAAGAGAACAGGCAAACGATTGACATGAGCAAGTGCAGCGGCCGTAAGAAGGTTCGTCGCCCCGGGGCCTATGGAAGTCGTGCATGCCATCAACCGCCGGCGGAAGTGCGCCTTCGAGTACGCGATCGCTGCATGGGCCATGGCCTGTTCGTTGTGCGCCCGATACGTAGGCAACTGGTCGCGATACTGATACAGGGCCTCCCCGATGCCCGCGACGTTTCCGTGGCCGAAGATTGCGAAGACTCCGCCAAAAAGCGGCACGATTTCCTCGCCCTGCGGACCTTCAACCCGTGTGTGCAAACCAGAAAGGTAGCGCACAAGGGCCTGTGCAGTCGTCAGCCGCACGGTCCCGCGTTTGGCAATGCTTGGGTTCTCTGGAAGGGTTATCGTTTCATTCATTCTGGGTATACCTCAAGGATCGGGTTGGTTGCCTTGGCCGGCAATGTCGGTCTTGTTGTGCGCCTGCCATCAAAGTCTAATTTTTCCTAAGCTCGCACGTTTAGCGCTTGTTCGATTTAACGCATCACTGCTCTGTGCATCCCGGGCTGCTTTTGCGACATTGGCAGCTCCACCGATTGGCGAATCATTTTTCATCAAGTCTTTGAAGCTACACATTTGGGCCGGCAGCTTTTACTTCG
>WNFL01119761.1_pt1 | contig 11874 bp, 9 predicted proteins | sample 5400361 | NCBI WGS metagenome assembly WNFL01 (sample SAMN13153351, study PRJNA577476) | soil metagenome | isolation source: 40 cm soil on Douglas fir-dominated hillslope | place: USA:California | collected 2013-09-17
GAGCGGGCGAAGGCCCGCTGAACGGACGAAACCGATGACCTCCGCAGTTCCCCTCTCGATCGCGCCACGCGAGGACCAACTCTGGCCCACGCTGACGCCTCCTCAGATCGCACGCATCGTGAAATACGGCAGCCTTCGCTCGCTTCAGCCTGGCGACGTCGTCCTCGAGGCGGGCCAGCAGACGTTCCCGTGGTTCGTCGTCACAAGCGGTGAGCTCGTCGTCCTGCGCCCGTCGTGCGATGGTGAGCAAATCATCACGACGTATCGTCAAGGTTCTTTCAGCGGCGAGCTCAATATGCTCGCCGGGCGCCGGCCTCTCGCCACGATTCGCGCCACGATGCCGAGCGAAGTGATCGAGGTGCCGCGGGAATCGCTGCTCGCTCTCGTGCAGACCGATGCGGAGCTGAGCGCGATTGTCATGCGTGCGTTCATCCTCCGCCGCGCAATGCTTCTCGAACAGAATCTCGGCGATGCGCTCGTCCTCGGTTCTGTCTATTCGCCTCGCACGCTTCAAATTCGCGAGTTTCTGTCGCGCAACGCGCATCCGGCGACATTCATCGATCTCGATCGCGATGCGATGGCACAGGAGATCCTCGATCACTTCCATGTTTCAGCGGATCAGATTCCGTTGGTGATCTGCAGACGTGAAGTGGTGCTACCCGATACGACGAACGCCGAAATCGCCGACTGTCTCGGCTTCAATGACGCGATCGATATCGATGAGAGCCACGTACGTGATGTTGTGATCGTCGGTGCGGGACCAGCCGGACTTGGCGCCGCGGTGTACGCGGCGTCGGAAGGTCTCGATGTGCTGATGATCGAAGCGAACGCTCCCGGCGGTCAGGCCGGCTCCAGCATGCGCATCGAAAACTACCTCGGATTTCCGTCCGGCATCACCGGTCAGGAGCTCGCCACGCGCGCCTTCACGCAGGCGGAGAAATTCGGCGCGCAGGTGCTGATCGCCAAAGCCGCAGTGCGCCTTCGTTGCGACGAGCGACCATTCGCCGTCGAGATCGACAACGGCGCGCGGATCAATGCCAGAACGATCATCATCGCCACCGGGGCGGAATATCGCGGGCTGCCGATCGAGAATCTATCGAAGTTCAACGGCGCAGGGGTCTACTACTTCGCGACGCCAATGGAAGCACAGCTCTGCAAAGGGGAAACGGTGATGATCGTTGGCGCCGGGAACTCCGCCGGCCAGGCGGCCGTCTACCTCGCCGATCGGGCCAACCGCCTTGTCCGTCGCATCGAAGAGAATCCTGCGATCGAAGTGAGAACGCAGTGTCAGGTCGTTTCGGTCGAGGGTGACGATCACCTGGAGCGCGTGCATTGCCTCAATGGCGCGACAGGCATGGAGAGCGTTGAGTCCATTCGGCATCTGTTCGTGATGACGGGAGCCGTTCCGGCGACGAAGTGGCTGGAGGGCTGCCTCGCTCTCGATGACCGTGGCTTCATCAAGAGTGGTCCTGATCTCACGCCTGAGGATCTCGATGCCGCGAGCTGGCCTCTGACTCGCGCGCCGCATCTGCTTGAGACGAGCCGTCCCGGTGTCTTCGCGGTCGGCGACGTTCGCGGCGGCAACATCAAGCGAGTGGCGTCAGCGGTCGGCGAAGGGGCGATCGCCGTGGCGTTCGTGCATCAGGTTCTTCACGAATAGCGGCGCAACTGCTCGTAATTGCAAGCCCGTGGTGCATTCGTGAGCGCGTGTTTAGCTTGCGGCACGCGTTGCCTCCAGAACCTCTCTTGCGGCACGCTCGCCTGATTCGATGGCACCGTTGATCGAGCCGTGAAACTCCGGTGATGTTTCGGTGCCTGCCCAATGGACGAGCCCGACCGGTTTCTTGAGCAGCGGCCCGTAGTTCGTCCAGACGCCCGTCGGAAAGTGCGCGAAGATCCCGCCGCGGGACCAGACCTGATCGGCCCACTCGACCTCATGATAGCCGCGCAGATCGCCGGCAGCGCCGCCGAAGCGCTTCACCAGCGCATTGACGATCGTGCTCTTGCGCTCGCTCGCCGTCATCCGTCCGAACGCGCGCGCGTTGGGACCGAACACGAACGAGATCAGCAGGCCGGGCTTGTCTTTGGTCGTGCAGCCATCGAATGTCGCGCCGACGGGGTCAGTAACCGCAAAGGACTGGCCCGAGAGCTTGTCCTTTCGCCAGAACGCGTCGTCGTAGATCGTGACGATTTTGAGCACGGAGCCGCCTGGTCCGCGCTGCTGCAGTTGAACGCGATCCGCCGGCAGCGGCGGCTCGTACTCCACGTATCCGGCCAGCGCCGGCGGGATGGTCACGATGGCGCGCTTCGCCCGAACCGTGAGCGTGTTCGAGGTCACCGTGACGCCGGTTGCGTCCTGCGCAATTTTGCGCACAGGCTCGCCGAGGCGCACCGCGTTGCCGAGCTTCTTCTGCAGCGTGTTCGCGATGTTCTGCATGCCACCGACCACCCGATCCTGTTGATCGCCACCCTGCACGGACATCAGTTTGAGAAAGCCTTGATGCGAGTGGATGAGATAAAGCGCGTCGAGCAGTGACAGCTCCGCGGGATCGATGCAGAAGAGACCGGTCAGGATCGTGTTCAGCGCCATGCGTGCGAGCGCGAGCGAATCATCCTTCGTCTTCGATTCGATCCAGCCGGCGAACGTCTGCCGATCCCACTCGCGCGCGCGGCTCGCCTCCCAGGGTGCGTGCAACGGAACCTGTGTGGCCATCGACTCGAGCTCGGCGAGCAGCAATGCGCCCGCGGCCGCGGGAAACAGATCGTCGAGCGGAAACGACTCGGGCTTGCGCACGATCTGTCCGGTGTCGAGCACGAGCAGCGCATCGCCCGAGTGATACGTCGGATAGGTTCCGATCTTCAGCTCTTTCGCGAGGTTGTACGAGTACTGCTGACCCGGACCGAACCACGTGCCGCCGAAATCGAGCCACGCTCCGTCGGACCGGGTCTCCGTCCAAACGCGGCCTCCGACACGATCGGGCCGTGCCTCGAGCACGATCACCGATGCGGCTGGCTTGGCGTTGACGAGCCGCCACGCGGCAGTGAGTCCCGCAAATCCGGCTCCGACAACGACAAAATCCGCCCCCAGGATTTTGGCCATGAGCACCTCCTTCTCGAACCCGCGGATTCAGCCTACACCAGTTCTGGAAGGTGCGCGTCTCTCGGAAAACGGAGAGCCCTGCGATCTCCACCCGCCCGTGCAGATGGACAACCGGCGTCTAGCACTCTGGCAGGGCGCGGAGCGACTACGAAACACCAATCTCGCCCGCTTGCGGTACACTCCGGCGGTCTCCCAAAAAAGAAGCTCGCAATCTCGTCCCTCGGTCCGTCTCAAGAGACCGAGCGCGGGTTCTATGCGAGCAGAGTGTCATGCGAGCACCTTTATGGCCGAAGTGAAGGGCGCGCGCGTCGTCTGGACGCTCAAGCGGCGTGTGCTCCTCGCGGTGCCGCTCGCGGCCGCGGCCGCGTTGCTCGTGCTGTGGTCCCGGCCGGGTGCCGCGGCGAACGGCATGCGAGCTGTCGTCGCCGCCAGCGCGGCACTGGACTACCGCCCTTCGCTCGCGCGGCTCAGCGGCGATTTTCCCTATCGCGACGTAAAGCCGCGGCTGCGCGGCGGCAATGACGCTGGTTCCAGTTCAGCCTCGGCATCGCTCTGGTCTGTCATCAAGCGCTTGCGTCAAGACGGCGGTGAGCGCCACGCGCTCGGAGTGTCGTATCTCCTGGTTGGCCTGTCGAAGGACGCTGTGGCCACGCTCGAGCAGACGCTGCGGTCAGCTACGAAGCAGCGCGGCGAGCTCGCCGAGGCCATCCGTCGCTCGCACGACGCCGCGCTGCTCAACGATCTCGCCGCCACCTATCTGGCTCTCGACAATCCAGCATTGCAGCCGCTCGCGCTCGAGGCCGTGCAGCGGGCGTGGACAATCGAGCGGACGCCGGCCATCGCCTGGACGCGCGCTGTGGTCATCGAGTCGTATCACATCCGCGAGCGCTCCATTGCCGCGTGGCGTGACTATCTGGCGATCGAGCCGCGCTCGCAATGGAGCGACTTCGCGCATCAGCGGCTGAGCGATCTTCTGCAGCCGACCGACGCCGAGCTCTGGCCCGCCGCGCGCGAGCGCCTCATCGCCGCTGGCAACGATGATCCCGCGCTCCTCCGCGACGTGGACCGCTTCCGACAGGAGGTGCGCCTGTGGTGTGAGGACGAACTGCTCCCGAAGTGGGGCGATGCGGTTCTGCGCGATGATCCATCCGCCACGCCGCAATTGGCAAAGATCGAAGCGCTCGGCGGCGCGCTGGAAAAGGCGAGCGGCGAGCGCGAGGTAGCCGAGGCTGTCGAGGCGATCCGAAAGTCCGCAGGCGACCAGTTGCGGCAGCTCGCCAAGGGCCATGTAGCGTATGGCGCCAGCCTGCAGGCCGAGAAGCACTCGACCGTTCAGGAAGCCACTGACCAGATGGCTGCGGCGGTCGCCGCTCTGGACCCGCGAGTAACACCGTTTGCCTGGCGCGCCCGCATGGAGCACGCCGGCATGCTCTACTCGTCCAATCAATACCGGCAGGCACTCGCCGAGCTGCAGCAGCTCGGAAGGCTTCAGACGCTCCTTGGCGTCACATTCACGAACATCAGCTCCTACAACGAGGCCGCCGATCATTATGCGCGCGCTATCGAGGCGTATCGAAGCATCCGTGAGCGCGATTACCAAGCCGCGCTTCTCATACGGTTATCCCAGGCGTTCAACAGGATGGGCGGGGCGGCCAGCGCGCGCCTGCACCTCCAGCAGGGCTTGGAGATGCTCGAGCGAACCGGGGATTCGAACCAACGCCACTACGCAATGATCGTGGCCGCGTTCCAGGCGTTAGAAGCCGGCCAGCAGGCGCAGGCCGGCCTGTTTTTCGACGCGCTGGTGGAGATTGACGCCGCGGCGGGCGACCTGTCGCGGACCTGTACGTCGGCGATGTGGCGTAGCGCCTACCGATACCGCGTGGGACTGCCGGAGCCAGCGAGGACCGACCTTGCCGTTGCGGAGCGCGCCTGCCGATCCATCGCTGACCGCTCGGTGCGCGAGCGCCAGCTCGCGTACCTCGGGGTCGCCAAGGCCTTCGGTGCGGATAGCTCCGCTACCGAGCCGCTCACCGGTCTCGACGGAGCCATCCGCTATTTCGAAAGCAACGACAACCATATTTGGCTGAGCACCGCCTATTTCGCCCGCGCCCTCCGGCTGGCCAAGCGCGGCGAGGCCGCCGCGGCCGAGCGCGATTTTCAAGCCGCACTCCGCGAGACCGACGCCAACCGCGAGAAGATCGACGAGCGCCTGCTCCGCGTATCGTTCACCGCCACCGCCGATGAGATCACGGACGGCTATGTGGAGTTTCTTATCCAGCAGCGGCGCGAGCGCGACGCATTCGAAACGTCGGACCGCCGGCGTGTCCGCGAGCTGGTCGACTCGCCCACGGCCCGCTGGCGCGGGACCGGTCCGGCAGAATGGCTGCCGGAGGTCCAGGGTACCCTCCCAGCCCGCACTGCGTTGGTCGAATACCGCGTTCTACGCGACCGCGTCGTCGTCTGGGTAGTCACGCCGGACCGTTTCGAGACGCTCGCGTTGCCTTCTGATATGAGCAACGTCATCGCTGCCGTTGCCGATGTTCAGTCCAACGCCTCATTTCTCTACGACGCCCTCGTGCGGCCGCTCGAGCCGGCCCTGGGGGACGCGAAGGCGTTGGTCATCGTTCCGGACGACGAACTGGAGCACGTCGCTTTCAGTGCACTGCACGACGGCGTGCGGGGACGATCTCTGCTGGATGCATACGCCACGGCTATCACGCCGAGCGCCGCGCTCTTCGTGCGGAGCCACGCGCGCTGGCTGGAGCGGTCGACCAGGAACGAGCAGGTCGTGGTGGTAAAGGCCGCGACGGACGGCGCGGGGGTCGCCGCGCTTCCGGAGGCGGACGGAGAAGCGATGTCGATTGCCCGCCTCTACCGCGGCGCGCGGATCATCGACGGTTCGGCCACCTCGACAGCGTCGCTGTTGAGCGAGCTCAGGGACGGAACGATCCTCCAATTCGCCGGCCATACAGTAGTGGACGCCGATCGGTCATCGCACACGCTCCGGCTCGGAGAGTCGCCGCGGGCGAGGCTGGGGATGGCGGACATCGCAGGCGTAGCGATGCCGAAGATGCGTCTGGTGTACCTCTCCGCCTGCGAGACCGACAGCGGTCCGGTTCTCAAGTCGGAGGGGAGCATTACCCTCGCCCGCTCGTTCTTCGCCGCCGGAGTTCCTGTCGTTGTCGGCACGCTGTGGTTGATCGAGGACAGCGCGGCACGCCGCGCCGCGCGCACGTTCCACGAGCGCCTGCTGCGCGGCGACACTCCCGCCGAGTCGCTTCGTCAGGCGCAGCTCGCCCTCCTGCGCGACGGTGTCCCATTCCGTGATTGGGCTTCGCTTCGTCTGATTGGTGCCGCGTTCTGAGTTCGAGGTTCGAAGGGAGAGAAATATGGCGGATAAAACACTACGGATCATCTTTAGCGGGATCTCCACTCTGTGGCCGGGGCCGCCGAGGAAAGACGATAAGCCTCCGCATCAGGCATTCGTGATCATGCCGGCTAATGTCGAGAAAAAGAACCCCAAGCAGACCAACGAGTGGGGCACGACAATTCCTGACCACTTTCCGTTCGTGCATGTCGCGGCGTCACTGCTCATCAATCCTCCGTGGCCGCCAGACGAGACAGTCGTTGTCGGCAAGGGCGGCGAACATTTCATTTACTTCTTCCCGGACGCCCGGGTTGTTATCGATCCCAGGCCGAAGCCGGGTACACGCATCGAATACTTCATCGATCCGAAGGGACGCCCGCTGGCGGAACGGCCCGGCTCGGACGACGTTGCGCCGCCCGACGACATCCGCTGGCTCGCCGACGCCCGCGACATCCTTTCCGAGCCCGTACCGCTCAAGATCAATCCGGCCGCGACGAGTATCAGCAACGAAGCGGCGGCCATCGTCAATCTCGATGGCGGGACGCTACGAGCGAACTTCCCCGGTGACACTGTGAATCCAAAGACATTCGTGGATGCACAGGGCCACGTGGTGCCTGGCCTCCGGCGCGTGCTGGCAGACGAGTTCATCATCGATATCCCGTATCCAAAAGAGACCGAGCAGGTCATTCTCTCGTTCTACGACCTGAGGACTGGCACACCCGTGACCCGCCCGCAGAAACTGGTGCTGAAGTGGCCGGAGAGAGAGACAACACTCGAACTGCGCATGGGAAACGATCCGAAGGAGGAAGTGCGCCGGCTGGACACGGCGGACCGCTTCGATCCGGTGCGGAGGGTCGGGCCGGTGTTGAAACCTCGTGAAGATGACTTCGACCTCCACTACAACCTGCTCGAGATTCCGCCGAGGGTGGGACGCCCGTTGCCGCTGAACGATATACAGCAGTGCGACTTCCAAGGCTGCAAACCCAAGACCGGGTAAGGAGATGTGAAATGAACGAATCGACCAACCCCGCCACCCTCTTGCACGCTCACACCGATCCGGAACACGAGCGGGATGCATTCGACGAAACGGTCAACAAACTGCGGCCGGTAAACCCGCGCGACGTCGAGTTCATGAAGCTATCGCGGCGCGTCTGTTTGATTCGTCGAAAGCGGGGGGCAGATGCCACCGGTTTCCTGGTCGGGCCTGACCTCATGCTCACCTCGGCGCATGCGCTGCTTGGAACTTCCGCTGTTTTCGCAGATCCTGCCGACGTGACCATCCTCTTCGACCAGTTCAAGTGGAACGTCAGGACCGGAACCGAAGCCATGGGAGACTCCTGCGGGCTGCGCATCCTTCCGTTTTCGAAGCCGGCGCAGCCGGATGTCGTCGCCTCATCCATCAAGGTGGACTCGCGATGCACGCGCCGCTTCGACGACAACGGGCTCGATTACATCCTGGTCCGGCTCAATCGCCCCATCGGTATGTCCTTCCTGCCATACTCACACCGCATTCGCGGCTGGAACAACTGCAGTCGGGCCGACGCGCCAGCGGCCGGACGTGTGTTCGTCGTCCAGCATCCGCAGGGGGAAGACCTCCAATTCGCCGACGGCTACATTCCCGCTGACTACAGCGAGCCCGGCTTTCCGCATCTCTTCCACTACAAGACCATCACCCTCAACGGCGCCTCCGGCGCGCCGATCTGTGACGAAAAGCGCCGCGTGGTCGGAATCCACATCGGCGAGCGCTCCGAGTCTGCGCAGTTGGGTGTCAGCTTTCAGGCCATCTTCCAGGACCTCGAAAGGGAAGGCGTCAAGCTCCCGCCGTTCCGGCTGAGCAAGGAGGTCATGGACTCGATCTTCGGTAGCAGCGAGATCGAGCGCAAACGGCATCGCGGCAATGACTGGCGCGGCGACCGCCTCTTCGACGACATCGAATATGACTGATCCCGTTAGGGACGAAAACAAGAGCGACGCCGAGAAGTCCGGCCCTCGTCGGTGGCAGGCTCCGCGTCGTTCACTTCGCATCGCCGTCGACGCAGGCGATCCAGCCATCCTCGTCGCGGTGTGCATCGATGTGGTGCATTCGCCGTGCGTTCCACGTACCAAGGACGGTATCGAGGGGGGAAGCGGCGATGGCGTGCTCTTCGTAATCGGACGGGGTGAGGTGGGTGATCTCGAATGCGCGCACGGACGCGCCGTACTCGCGCATACAGTCTTGCGCGAAGCGGTAGATGCGCCCGCCGTCGATCACCGGGCGTCCTGCAGGACGCCCGGCCATGCGGTCGCCGTCCACGATCGGACTGCACGGGTGCTCGCACCAACGGCCGGACAGCTCCTCGGCAGACCAGAGGCGCAGCACGTCGTGCCCTTTCGGACTGGTGCAGCCGAACAACCACCACCGGCCGTCATGCCTGAGTAGCGACGGATCGACGACCACCTCGTTCATCAACACGCGGTCGAGCGTCCACTGGCGCGGGAAGCGTGTAGCCCGGTACAAGCGGACGGACGCCGACTCGAACGTCTCCGGCAGCATGAAGTGTTCGTCTTCGTGCGCGAAGACGAACGGATACGAAAGGTGGAACTCCTCGGCGAGCACGATGCCGTCGTAGCGCCACGTCAGACCGTCGTCGCTCACGGCGAGGCCGATCTGTCCGCGCAACAGCGGCCGGCGAAAGCCGCGTCGACATCGTCGACGTCGTGCGCGGTGAGGACGGGATTGCAGACGCGCGGGTCGGGCCCGAGCGCCAGCGGCGTCGGACCATGATAGATGCCGATCGACCAGCGAGAGTCGGCGCCAGCCATTCAGAGGTCCAGCCCATCGGCCGCCGGCGGCTTCGGCGAGTCGGACGGCGAGAGGTATTCGACACCGATCATCCAGCGGAACTTGGGGAAGGCGATCGGCCGCACGCCGTGAAAGAACGGCGCGTACGGATCGAACACCATGCACGTATTCGTCATGCGCATCGGCTCAAAGACGACGTCGTGGAACGTGTTGTCGCGGATGATCGCCGTCCCGCCCGAGCGGGCGCCCCCCGTAGCATTCACATAGAAAAGAAACTGCAGCCAGTTCCGTCCATGCTGCGGCGAATCGCGATGCGGCGCTACGAGCGTCCCGGGATACGTGGCCGTCAGTTGAAAGCGGTTCAGCAGGAGCGGCTCAGGGCGGCCGGAGAATGCCTGCATCCGCGCCAGCGTCTCCGGAGAGCGCAACGAATCAATGAGCAGGCGGATGTGGGGATGTTCGTCCATGTACGCCGGATAGCCATCGTCCGCCGCCCTCCGCGCGTCGGCCGCCAGTACGTTGCCCCACCGGTCGTCCGCCGCCGTGCTTCGATCAATCCACCGGAAGCCTTTGTCGTAGGACTTGTGCACGTCGAAGGGCGCGGTGAAGTATCGCCGCTTCGGCCAGTGCTCGACGAGGAACCGATGGAAATCGGGATCGAAGACGTTCTCGACAAATGCCCATCGCTGCTCCTGAAAGTGCGGCGCGGCACGCTCGAGTGTGGCGCTGATCCGGCAACGTGACACGGCTGCGGGATCAATCGACGTCCGTCCGGCGCGCCGTTGCAGCGCGCGCACGCTCTCTATGACCCGAAACAACCGGATCGCCGTTCGGACCGCAAGCGTCCTCATCGAGCTGTACTGCTCGGCGACATACTGCTCGGAGTAGTCAACGGCCATGGGAACCCGCTCATTAGACGGGCGGACGCCGGACGCTGTGATCTCCCGCTACGTTCACAGCAGGGCCTCTGCGGCCGTCTATCCATCAGCCACACCATGCCTGCTGAGCTGACGGTCCTCGCGATCGCCGATCCTGACTTTCTACCGCGTCTCGAGGTGCTCGCCGCCTCGCTGGCAAGAAACACGCCTTCGGCTCACCTGCACGCCTGCCTGGTCAACGTCGCACCGGCGGACGCCGAGCGGTTGCGGGCGGTTCATCGCCACACGGAGTTGCAATACGAATGGGTGGCGCTCGATGCCGCGCACGTGGAAATCGGCCTCGACGGGGTCACGCCATACACGGAGAAGGGCGGCTATTGCGTCAATCGGCGCGGCCGCGCGATCCTTGATCTGCTACACGCCGGCTGCCGACGGGTCCTCTTTGTCGATGCCGATACGATCGTCCGCCGCGACCTCGGTCCGCTCTGCGAGCTCATCGACCGGCACGATCTGGTGATTCACAAACGGCCGGAGGCACCGGAATTCATGCGCGTCGCCGGCGGAGTGATTGGCGTCCGGCCGACCGATGCGGCCATCGAGTTCTTCACGCGCGCGCTGGCGCGCATCGACGCGATCGGCAACCGCAAGTTCTTCAGCGACCAGCTCGCGTTTCATCTCACCATCGAAGAGCTGGCCGGCCGCGTGGGCGTCGGCCATTTGCCAAAGAAATTCGTCGATTGGGATTTCGACGAGCGGTCGTTCATCTGGGTCGGGAAGGGCCGGCGCAAGCACGAAAATCCACAATATCTCGCTGAGGAGCGGAGTTATGTCTGAAGAGATCACATGGGAGCGTTTGAAGCGGAGCGTGGACGAGCCGTTGTCGCTGGGAGACCGGATCGCGATCCGCGAAGAACCGTCGGACACCTTCGAATTGACGCTCTCCAAACGGCACGGCGTTACCAGGTGGAAGTGCGTCACGGTGACCGGCGGCGCGATCGTCGGCGACGTCGCCGACTTCTGGCTGGCACGCATCGAGCTGGTCGACGACTGTGACGGCCCGGTCCATATCTCCGTCTCCGCCGAAGCCGTTGCCGGCTCTGCCTTCTTCATCGGCAAGGACGACGGCGGTCCCCGGCGCCTGTCGACGACATACATCGTCCGCGACTTCCCGCGGCACAGCCACATCGCACTGGAGTGGATCACCGAGTAGTAAAAGGGAATTTCGACCCCAGCCGTGCGGTATCGTCGCCCCATGGACGAGCAACAGCAGCCAACCATCCGCATCACCCTTGACGACGCGGTCGCACAGGGCGAGTACATCAACTTCGCCAACATCATTCATTCGCCGAGCGAGTTCGTGATCGACCTCGGGAGGATCGTGCCGGGGCGGGCCGATGTGAAGATCTACAGCCGCGTGATCATGACGCCCCTTCATGCCAAGCAACTGCTCGAGGCGCTGGCGCAGAACATTTCAATCTTCGAGCAGAAGTTCGGCGAGATCCGGGCGGACGGGGCCTCGGTGTTTTCGTCCAACGAACCGTCGAACTGACGACGCGAAGACGTCGTCATCCTGAGTGAAGCGAAGGATCTAATGGCCCGGGTCAAGATCATCGGCGCCGGACTGGCCGGCTCGGAATGCGCGTTCGGACTGGCGCGCCGAGGGCATCAGGTCGACCTGTTCGAGATGCGGCCCTCGAAATCGACGGCGGCGCATCAGACCTCCAACCTCGCGGAGCTGGTCTGCTCG
>WNFL01150133.1_pt2 | contig 11874 bp, 10 predicted proteins | sample 5400361 | NCBI WGS metagenome assembly WNFL01 (sample SAMN13153351, study PRJNA577476) | soil metagenome | isolation source: 40 cm soil on Douglas fir-dominated hillslope | place: USA:California | collected 2013-09-17
CCGCGTCGCTTGCCTGGGGCGAAATGAAAAGGCGACCAATCCATTCCTCCGGCGTGCAGGTGGTGCGGCGTGCGTATGCGGCGACGTCTTCATGCTCGGGTAGGTGCGAGGCGTAACCGCCCAGGAGCTCGTCGGGTCCGCGTCCGGTCACGATGGTCGAGGCACCGGCGCTCTTGATGCTGCGATCGAGCAGGTATCGAACGAGGTGGCTGGGATGAGCGATGGGATAGCTCAATCCGTCGCGCAGCAGGTTACGGCCTTCGGCCCAGAGGTCTATCTCGCGAAAATCGTAGATGTCGAGCTCGATTCCTTTTTCCTGCGCCAATCGCTCTGTCGTGGCGAGCTCTTGCTCGGCTCCGGCGCCGCGTGTCCGGAAGGTGGCGGCGCGAGCTTGGCCGAACAGGCGGTGCGCGAGCATGGCAAGCAGGCTGGAATCGAGTCCGGAGCTCAGGTGCAGAACGGCTTGCGGACCGGCAGCGACCACGGCCTGTTCCAGCAGTTCCTGGATGTCTTCGCGCAACGGCTCGGGAACGGCCTGCTTCGAAATGCGAGGTGGAGCAGCACCGTCGAAGGTCCATCGTTCGCCGTTGCGGATGAGGCTCACGCCCGTGCAGAACGTCCGATGTGTCTGCGGCACCTGGTATCTCAGATAGTCCTGCACGTAGGACAGATCCACGGCGGCGAAGGGTTGGAGCGCTTCCCAGTTCTCGGCGAGCGCCACGCAGCGCTCGCCCACGGAGATGAATAGCGGAACCGTATCGAACCACGGCCGTTCGAGGACGAGCGTGCCGCCGGATTCGAGAATCCGGGCGTTACCCATTCGACCCGGAGCGCTCTCTTCCCAAACTGCCACGGCACTGCCTGCGCCCGGCAAGGGGACGCTCAGGACGTCACGACGCCCTGGATTCGAGCCGGCCATCGCCCCGGGCCGCTGGCGCGAATTCCGCGGCCTGCGTACCCCCATGGATCGCGCGGATGATGGTGTAGGGCCGCTGCTTCACCTCGGTAAAGATCTTCGATACGTACAGCCCGACAAGGCCGATGAAGATCAGGTTGATGCCGCCCATGAAGCAGACCGTGATCATGAGGGAAGTCCATCCCTCGATCGCGTTTCCGAACAGGATCCAGCGCGCCGCGAGGTAGACCACCCAGAGGAAAGCGATCGCGCAGATGATCGCCCCGAGGACGGCCGAGAGCAGCAGGGGGCGGCTGCTGAACGACGTGATCGAAGTGACGGCCTGCGACAGGCGCTTCAGGTGGCTGTACGAGCTCGAGCCCTTGTCGGACTTGTCGATCGGCAGTCCCACCTGCCCGTACCCGGCCAGCGCCCACAGGCCGGCGATGAACGAATCGCGCTCGCGGTGCTCGAGCACGCCGGCCAGGTATCGGCGGGTCATCAGCCGGGCCGTGACGAGATTTGGCTGCAGTTTCGTGCTGCAAAGCAGGTTGAACAAGCGCCAGAAGAGCCCGCCGGTGATACGGTCGAACCAGCCTGCCTGGCGCCGCACCTGGTAGCCGTAAACCACGTCGCAGTCGCCTTGCTTCATACGCTCGCGACAGAGGAGCAGGAAATCCATCGGCTCCTCGAGATCGACATCGGTCACGTAGATCAGCGGGCCGGAAGCGTGGGCAAATCCGGTCATCAGCGCGCGGTGATGTCCGAAGTTCCTCGAAAGGTCGATGACTTTGACTCTGCGATCCTGGCGGTGAATGGCGAGGGCGATGTCGAGGCTGTCGTCCGGCGAGCCGTCGTTCACGAAGATGATCTCGAAGGACACGCAGAGAACTCCCGCGACGCGGCAAGCTTCACGATGGAAGTCGCCCACGTATCGGGAGCTCTTGTAGAGGCTCGTCACGATCGAGAGCTCGGGGGGCTCGCTCCCCGTCGCCGCGTTGAAAGGTGAGGTCATCCGTGCATTCTAGCCGCGGCACGCCGACTCTATTGCGGCATCCAGGACTTCGACGACCTTCTGTTGCTGCGCCGGCGCGAGCCCGACCCAAAGTGGCAGGCGGATCAGCCGCTCCGCAATGCTTTCGGTAATCGGCAGCCCCCCTTGCGCTCTACCGTGTCGCCGCCCGCCGGGGGAAGAGTGCAGAGGCACGTAATGGAACACGGCCCCGATGCCATTGCGATGCAGGTGGGCCAGGACGGCTTGACGATCGGTGCGGGGCCCGAGGATCACGTAGTACATGTGGCCGCTGTGCCGGCATTCCGCTGGGATTATGGGTCGACGCAGCGCGCCACGGACCTCGAGGGGCGCGAGCAGCTCGTGATAGCGTTGCCAGGCCGCCATTCGTTCGCCGGTGATCCATTCCGCCTTTTCAAGCTGCGCCCAAAGAAACGCTGCGGTCACTTCGCCAGGCAGGAATGAGGACCCGGCTTCCTGCCACGTGTATTTGTCGATCTCACCTCGGAAGAAGCGGCCGCGATCCGTGCCCTTCTCGCGTATTACCTCCGCACGTGCAACGAGCCGCGGCTCGTTCACCAGCAAGCCGCCGCCCTCTCCCGCAATGACGTTCTTCGTCTCGTGGAAGCTGTATGCGCCCATTGTGCCGATGCTTCCGAGAGCAAGACTCTTGTAGGTCGCCATCATGCCTTGGGCCGCGTCCTCCACCACATGCAGTCTGTGGTCTCGGGCGATCCCGGCGATTGCGTCCATTTCGCAAGCGACACCGGCGTAATGCACCGGGACAAGGGCGCGAGTGCGGGGCGTAATCGCTGCCTCGATCAACGATTCATCGATGTTCAGGGTGTCTTCACGAATGTCGACAAATACCGGCACCGCGCCACGCAGCACGAACGCGTTTGCCGTGGAGACGAACGTGTAGGAAGGCATCACCACTTCGTCACCGGGTTGAATGTCCAGAAGGAGAGCCGCCATCTCGAGCGCCGCGGTGCACGAATGCGTGAGCAGCGCCTTGGCGCAGCCCGTGCGCTGTTCGATCCACCGGTGGCAGCGGCTGCTGAACGGACCATCGCCCGCGAGCTGCCCGCTCGTGTGGGCTTCGGCGATGTAGCCCAGCTCCTTTCCGGTCATGTACGGCCAGTTGAACGGGATGTCGATGCGTTTCTCGACCTTCAAGGCGGCGGCGCTCCCAACATGAGGTGCTGGATCATCGGCACGTGACGTAGCTTACGGAAAAGGTCTCCAGCCGCTGGACACGTTCGATCGCGAGTTGTCTGCCATGGTGCTCGCGGCAGTACTCGCGGAGCAAGGCGAGACGGCTCTCGTCGGCGATCAATGCGAGCGCCGGCCCGGCGAACAGCTGCTCCAGCAGGCCTGGAGGTTCTCGATCCGACCACTGCGCCAGCGAAAACGGCGCGACCGAGGAACTGGCGAGCGTATAGAGCCGGATCCTTCGAATCCAGTCGTCCCGAAGGAGCACAGGGTGCGCGGCTTCATATGGGAATTGCCCGCCCCAATCGACATAGAGCTCACCGGGGCTCAATTTCGACAGATCCGCGCTCACCACCTCGTGTCGAGTGGTCCACTCACGGTTCGCTCCAGCCACCGACGAAAGCGCCCACGGAAGCGCCGCGGCGATCGCCACACCCGCGATCGCAAGGCGGACACGTTTCGGCTCGCCCAGGAACACCGGGGTGAGCAGAAGCAGCGCAACCAGCGGGTAATAGACGCGAATTTGCCCTGCCCTACCCAGCAATCCGATGGTGAAGATGGCGGCCAGAAAGAGAATCCATGCGGCGATGAGGCGCCGACCGGGCTTGAGGACAACGCCCAGCACGATCGCCGCGGCAGTCAATGCGACGATCGAAGGCTGCGCCAGCGCGCGAATGGCCCGTATTCCCGTGGGAAGGTTGGATTGAGCCACCTTCACCGGGTCGAGCTCACCCAGCAGCGCGCCCAGGCGCTCGGGATCTGCGATGGCGGGATCCACATAGAAGAAGCGGGTGAACAGCGCGAGATCGTTCAGGCTGAATCCGTGCCGCTGGGCGAGCTCGGGATGCGCCGCGAAGTGTGAGAGCGCGCCGTAATCCGCGAAAGCCTTCACGAGGAAGCTGAGCTCGCCATGACGCCGCCATTCCGGTGCGTCGTAGGCTTGGGCGTGGAGAAGGGAGAACGCAGCGGCGGCGAGAAAGAGCGTCGCGACGGAAAGCAGGAAGCCCCTATCGGCCAACAAGCGCCGTTCGAGCAATAACGGCAGGGCCACGACGAGGGTCAGGACGCACTCGTCGTAGCGCACGAGAAAGCCGACAAGCGCAAGGGCCGTGGACAAAATGAGAATCCGTACATCGGGAACCTGCGAATAGGTGCGCCAGCCCAGCACGGCGCCGACCGTCAACAACCCGGCGGTCACAGTGAATTGCGGAAACGCGACGGCCTTTGTGAACACGAGGGCAACGACCGCGATGCCGAGCCAGCGCGCGATGCGCAGACGCTCCATGAAGTAGAGCACGGCCCACGCTGTCGCGAAAACGGTCGCGAGGGATACCCACGAATACGCAAGCACGCCGCCGATCGGTGGCAGGAAGGTCAGCAGTTGGCCCCAGGCAATGTTGGAGAACAGCAGATATGGCGAGGCGTACGCGGCGAGACCGTATCCGTGGGCCATCATCGACATGGCGACGTCGTCGTTCGTTTCCCAGAAAGGGGGAAACGCAACCATCAGGACAAGGACCAGGACAGCGGCCGTCGCGAAGCTCACCGGCATCGCATGCGCGCTTCCAACGGGCATCGTCATGTCGTCCGCGCCGAAACCTAGAGGCCGCGGAGAATGACGGCCAGCGTTTCGCAAACGTAGTCCTGCTCGGCGTCGGTGAGAGACGGATACATCGGCAACGAGAATATCTCGCGGGCCGCCGCTTCGGTCTCGCGCAGCTCCCGATCGACCGGCAGACCGGCATAGGCTTTCATGGTGTGGATGGGCCACGGATAGCTGATGTTCACGACGATTTCCTTGCGCGCGAGCTCCTTCATGATTCGCTCTCGCTCGCAGTGGCGCACGACGTAGAGATAGAAAGCATGGAAGTTTTCCGGCGCAGCCGTCGGCAAGGTAAGCCCCGTGTCCTTCAGCGCCGCGTCATAGCGCGATGCCAGCTCCCGGCGCCGCGCGATGTAGCCGTCCAGCCGCGCCAGCTTCCGCAGAAGGATCTCCGCATGAAGCTCGTCCAGGCGCGAGTTGTACCCGTGTTCCACCGAATAGTAGCTTCCCTCGTTGCCATACATGCGCAGCCGGCGTACCCGGGCGGCAGTACGCTCGTCGTTCGTGACGACCATGCCGCCGTCGCCAAAGGCACCCAGGATCTTCGTCGGATAGAAGGAAAAGGCGGCGGCGTGCGACATCGATCCGGCCCGCCGGCCGTCATGTTTCGCACCATGCGACTGGGCGCAATCCTCGATGACCAGGAGCTCGTGCTTCGCGGCCGTGCGGTTGACCGCGTCCATGTCCACGCATTGCCCGTAGAGGTGCACCGGCAGCAGGCAGCGGGTGCGCGGCGTCACGGCCGAGTCGAGTTGGGAGACATCCATGAGGTAGGTGCGGCGATCGATGTCGACGAACTTTGGAATGGCTCCCGCCGAAACGATCGCGGACACGGTCGGAATCGCCGTGTTCGACACGGTGATGACCTCATCGCCCTGACCGATATCGAGCGCTTTCAGCGCCAGGAACAATGCGTCCGTTCCGCTGTTTACGCCAACGCCGTGCCGCGCGCCGCAATACTGCGAAAACCGCTCCTCGAACGCCTTGACGCTCGGCCCGAGGATGAGCCGTCCCGAGCGCAACACCTTGTCCACCGCTTCGAGGATCTCCTTGCGGTCGGCTTCGTACTCCTTCCGGTAGTCCCAGATCTGCATCGCCACTTCAATGTTCTCCCGTCGCACGGCGCAATTGGTCGACAAGCTGCGCGTCATTAATGAGAGCGGAGCCGAATGAATCCCAGTTTTCCGCTTCGATTGCGGCGATAACCGCCTGGAGGAAATTCGCGAACATGTCGGACGGACCGATCTTCTCGATTGCTTCCTTGTTCTTTCGCCTCGTGGCGAGCTGGGCGGGGACGTCGGCGGGAAGCGTAAAGGCACGTTGGAGCTCGACCGCCAGCTCCGGACCGAAAGCGAGCAGGCGGTTCTGGTATTCCGTATCGAATCCGAAATGGCCCACCAGGGCTCCATGGGACGGATATGAGAGCAGCACGCTGAAGGCAGTCTCCACCCCGTTGGCCCGGCGGTCGACTTCGCAATGCACCGAATGCGGCGGACTTCCGAAAAGAATGCGGCTCGTGGCTGCGACATACGGGCCCAGGTCGTTCAGAGCTCCCCCACCGAGGTCCCGCCGATAACGGAAGTCATCCGGGTCGAGCGGAGGGAAGGAAAACGCCGCCATCACGCGGTCGAGCCGCGCATTCTCCTCGTTGAATCGGCGCCGCAGCGCCTCGAACTGGGGGTGGAACGGGAATACGGTCGCTTCGGCCACGCACCGGCCCTTCGAAGTTGCGCGATCCAACAGGCTGCGAGCTTCATCGACCGACAGGCATGCCGGCTTGTCCACCACCACATGCAACCCCGCGTCGAGGCACCGCATCGCCCATCGCGCATGCTCGCTGTTCACAGTGGAGACATATGCCAGATCGGCTTCGCTTTCCAACAGAGCCGACTGGTAATCCGCGAACACCCTCAAGCCCGGGGCGAGCTGCGCGGAGGACGCGGTCCGCGACGCCAACGCGACGACCTCGACATTCGCGAGCGAGCGCAGGGCAGGCAGCACACGCCGACGCGCGATCCTCGAATGTCCGATCACCAGAACTTTCACGCCCCGGTCAAGCCGAGACAGGACAGCAGCCCCCGGGCCTCGATGTTGAAGTAGTTATTGAAGTTGAGGAATCTGTTGATCTGGCCGAGCGTCATCCAGATGTAGCCGCGCGGCAGCTCGATTTCCCGTCCCGGCTCCAGCTCGACGATGATGTTGCGGTTGCGGAAGTGATAGAAGCGCCCGCCTTCTTCCGACTGGATGGAATCGTGACGGATGAGCTCCGGGGAGGCGTTCGCGACGAGATCGAAGAAGGGGGGCAACGCGTCGAACGAGACCATTCCCGCGCTTCCCGGCAAATGCTGGACCGTAGGCGCCATCTCGAACATGTCGAAAGCCCCCGGCTCCATGCGCGCCTGCACAAGGAAGTGCAGAACATTGCCGATCTTTCGGGTGACGAACGCCGTGACGCCGAGCGCTTCCGGACGGACGATCGGCTGCGACCATCGCGGAACCTCGCGATTGTCGGCCTCGACCGCCACCGCGATGATCGAGAAGAAGCCGCGATCCTCGCGGAAGATCGACCTCTCGTCCTTGCGCCATCCGGGCAGCCCGCGAAGGGGGACGGAGAGCACATCGACCGCGGAGATTGCCTTGAGCTCCGTGAACCAGCTGATGATCTCGTCGTTCGTATGCAAACCCGCATCGTCGAGGAGCGTAGAGCTCACGAGGCTGCGCCCGAACGGGCTCACGCGCGAAACGTCGCCTGCGTCCAGGATGGCCATCTCCTCGGGGCTCGCGGCGAGCGGAATCGACGAGATCACGGTGCGCGTATCCATGTTGACGAGGTTATCGAAGCCGAGCATTGCCTTGACCTGTCCGAGCGTCATCCAGCGGAAATCGTCGAAGACGGGGACGTCCTCGATTGTCTCGACGATGATGTTGCGGTTGCGTTTGCGCAGAAAGAACGAACCCTGCTCCGTCTGCAACTGGTCGACGATGACACGGCCACGCGATCGGTCGAGGAAATAGTCGAGATAGGCCGGGCAGCGGCCGCCGTGAACTTGCGTGTAGTTGCTTTTGGTGGCCTGGACGGTGGGCGAGATCTGCAGCGGCGTGATGTTTCCCGCCTCCATCTTGGCCTGCATCAGGAAGTGCAGGACACCGCCGAAGCGCTTCGCCAGAACTCCGAGGATGCCGACGTCCGGCTGGTTCACGATGGGTTGGTGGTAAGTGGCCCGTTCGGGATAATCGGTGCCGACCCTTATGCCCTCGATCGTGAAAAAGCGGCCTGAGCTGTGTCCGAGGTTCCCCGTCACCGCGTCGAAGCTCCACGAGTCCAGCTCCGCAAACGCAATCTGGCGTGTCGAAAAGCGATGCGCCCCTTCGCGCGTCGCCAACCAGTCGCGGATATCCGCGGCACCGAAGATGGGACTCTCCAGAGCGATCATCGACTCGAGGAAGCCCTGCGCCGACCGTTTCTTCGTCATCGCGCGGAACCGCTTGGCTCGCTCAGCGCGCGCAGAAATTCGTCCCAGCTCCGGAGCGATTTTCTCGAGTCGTAGTGAGTGTCGGCCAGGACGAGGCAAACGGCTCCGGGCGAGAAATCGTAGAGTCGTACCCAGGTCATCGGCGACATGTAGAGAGCCCGATTCGGGTCATTCAGGTCGAACGATCGCCGCACCGTGTCATCGGCAAGCTCGACAGAAAACGTTCCCGACACCGCGATCAGGATCTGATGCGTGTCGCGATGTGCGTGACCTCCGCGCTCGACGCCCGGAGGGGTGCCGTGCATGTAAAAGGCGCGCCGGATCGGGAATGGGATGTTCCTGAGCGCCTCGACGGCGGTGAGCATGCCCCCGTTCTCGTCTTCCGAATGAGGAAGATCGACCCAATGCGCCATCGCCACGCTCATTCGGCCGCCTGCCGGGCCACGAGGTGCGTGACGACGCATATCAGCGCGATGCCGCCCGCATTCATTGCGCTTCTCGGTCGGCACGCTCGTTTCGCTGCACGTCGCGGATCACGAATTGCGGTTTCTTGTTCACCGTGAGAAACAGGCGCCCAAGGTACTCGCCCATCAGGCCGAGCATTATGAGTTGGACGCCGGCGAGCAGCAGCGTGGCGGCCATCAAGGACGCCCATCCCCGTGGCGTGCCCCAAATGACCGCCTCCACAACGACCATGATCACGCCCAGCGCCCCGAATGTCGCGAGCACGAATCCGATGGCCGAAGCCACTCTCAGCGGCATCACGGAGAAGTTGAGAATGATCGAGGAGAAGAGGCGCAGGAGCCGGCGAAAGGTGTAGTTGCTTTGCCCGGCCGCGCGAGGCAAGTGCTCCATCTCCAGCGTGCCGATGCTCTGTGTCACCTGCAGGATCAGTCCGTCGATGTACGGAAACGGCCCGGTGTGCTCGATAACCTGCTTCACGGTGAATGCGCTCATGCAGCGAAAGGTGGAAAGGTAGAGGCCTTTCGGTTTTTCGAGCACTCGGTCCGCCCACCAATTTGCCACCCGACTGCCGAAGTTGCGCCACGGCGAGTATTGTCTTTGCGCCGAATAGGTATAGACCACGTCGTGGCCGTTGTCGACGGCATGGCGCCAAAGGCGCACGACCTCGTGGGGCGGGTTCTGCAGGTCGTCGTCCATCGTGATGACATGGGCGCCGCGGGCATGCGTGAGCCCGGCCATGACGGCATTGTGCTCGCCGAAATTGCGCGAGAGATTGACGATGGTAAGCGCGACTTCGTTGCGCTCGCAAAGCCGGCGGCATACATCGAGAGAATTGTCGGCACTGAAATCGTTCACCAGCACGATCTCGAGGTTTCCAGGCACCTCGAGCCGGCCCAGCGCTTGAACGAGGTCGGGTATGGTCTGCGCGCCGTTATACACGGGCACGACGACCGAAAGGGCGACGTTTCCTTTCGGCGGCATCAAGGCTTCGTAGCCCAAATCCAGACCGAGCCTCCGAAAGGCAGGTCCACGCCGCGTTGTTCCATCCACCGCTCGAGCACCGTGGCCTTGTAGAACACGCGGTCGATGGCTTCCGGGAAGGCCTGCACATCGCTCTCGCTTCGGGAGCGGCCGAAGGTCATGCGATGGAGGGCCATCAACGGGAAAAGCAGGCTGTTCCAATAACCGACTCGGCGAACGCGGAATCCCACTTCTTCCGCCAGTCGCCGCAGCCCGGAAGCGGTGTAGCGCCGAATGCTGTGGACGTGCTCGTCGTGCTTCGAGCGCATCCAAGGATAGGCCGGGACGCTCAACAAGAGGCTTCCACCCGGCTTGAGACATCGAAGGAATTCCTGCAATGAAGCCGATTCTTCCACTCCCTCCTGGCAAAGGACATCCGCGCTGAGAATCACGTCGAAGCTTGCGATGGGGAAAGGCAGGTCGTTCACGTTGCCGTTGAGCACCGCGGTGCCCGATTTCGCGACGGCAATGGCGGCGGCTTCGGAGTCGTACTCCACGCCGATTCGCTCGAATTGCGGCATGACCCGGCCGATATTGCGCAACAACCCTCCCGTCCCGCATCCGGCATCGAGGATCCGGGCACCCGGACTGAGCGCGAGTCGATCGAGGCGGGCGATCAAGGCAGCATGCAGGCCTCGATACCACCACATGGTGTCTTCGAGTGCCGCCATTCGATGATATTCCGCCCTTTCCATCAGCCGTCTAATTCGTTGAATGACCTATAATATATAAGCTTGACTGGGCGCAAAAAAATAGCCGAGGGTGACTTGCTTGTACCAGTGATCCTTTCGGGTGGCAGCGGTTCGCGCCTTTGGCCGATTTCCCGTGAGGCGAGCCCGAAGCCATTCATGAAGGTGGGCGGCGACGAAAGCCTCCTCAGGATGACGTTCGGGCGCGCGCGCGGATTGCGCGGCGCGGCCGGCGTCATCACGGTCACCAATCGGGAGCACGTCTTCAAGACCCGCGAAGAATATGGCGACGCGGGCATCGGAAGCACCATCCTCCTCGAGCCGTCCGCGCGCAACACGGGGCCGGCCCTCGCGATGGCGGCGCTCCTCGCGGAGCATCGCCATGGACCCGATGCGGTGCTGCTCATGCTGGCGGCCGATCATTTGATTCGCGATCGCGACGCCTTCGCCCATGACGTGGCGGTCGCCGAGCGGCTCGCGCGAGAAGGCCTTCTGGTCACATTCGGGATCCTGCCCACGCGGCCCGAGACCGGGTTCGGCTATATCGAAGTCGGAGACGTGCTGGAGAATGGCAGTGCTTATCGTGTGCGCCGCTTTGTCGAGAAGCCCTCGATCGAGCTCGCCCGGCAATACGTGGCGAGCGGTGATTTCCTCTGGAATTCCGGCATGTTCTGCTTCTCGGTGGGGGCCATTCTCTCGGCGTTCGCCACGCACCAGCCCGCGCTCCTCGAGACCGCGCGGATAGCCTGGACGACGTGCACGAATCGCACGGAGGAGGGCTCGAGCATTGTCGAGATCGAAGCCGCGGCCTTCGAGCACATGCCCGACATATCGCTCGATTTTGCCGTGATGGAAAAAGCCGCGAACGTCGCCGTGGTCAAGGCGACGTTCGACTGGAACGACATTGGGTCGTGGGACGCCCTGCATGGCGTGCTCGCGGCGGATGTCCAGGGCAATGTCGTCGTCGGTGAAGCGGTTCTCGTCGATGTGAAGAACACATTCATCCAGTCCGACGGACGAATGGTGGGAGCCGTCGGCCTTGAAGACCTTGTGATCATCGACACGCCCGACGCGCTGCTGGTCGCCGACCGCGGGCGCAGCCAGGACGTCAAGCGGATCGTCGAACAGCTGAAGGGACGCGGCCACGATTCGGTGAAGGTGCACCGCACGGTCGCTCGTCCCTGGGGCACTTATACCGTGCTCGAGGAAGGCGAAGGCTTCAAGATCAAGCGAATCGTGGTGAAGCCCGGACAGCGCCTGTCGCTCCAGACGCACCGTCACCGCAGCGAGCATTGGGTGGTCGTGGGCGGTACCGCGCGCGTGACGAACGGCGAAGAGGTGTTTCAGCTCCAGGTCAACGAATCCACCTACATCCGTGCCGGCAACAAGCACCGCCTCGAGAACCCGGGCGAGACCGAGCTCGCCATCATCGAGGTGCAGACGGGAAGCTATCTGGGCGAGGACGACATCATTCGCTATTCCGACGCCTACGGGCGCACGTGACG
>WNFL01150244.1_pt1 | contig 11873 bp, 16 predicted proteins | sample 5400361 | NCBI WGS metagenome assembly WNFL01 (sample SAMN13153351, study PRJNA577476) | soil metagenome | isolation source: 40 cm soil on Douglas fir-dominated hillslope | place: USA:California | collected 2013-09-17
TGGACAGCGGCTGCCGGCGACTTGGTTGCCCGCTGGAAAAATAGTCAGCGCCGGGGCGCACCCGCGGGCATTTTTCAACCCGCCGCAAGAAATGAGGCAGCATGAGCGAACAAAATAAGGCTGAACAGGGCGTTCTGACTCCGGTAGCACAAAAATTCATCCTGCATTGGGGAGAGATGGGGACGCGGTGGGGGATCAACCGGACGGTAGCTCAGGTACACGCGCTTCTGTTTCTTTCGCCGAAACCGGTCCCAGCTGATGAAATCTCCACGACCCTGGCTGTGGCGCGCTCCAACGTGAGCACCAGTCTGCGCGAATTGCAGGGGTGGGGAATTGTGCGCGTTGTGCATGTACTGGGAGACCGCCGCGATCATTTCGAAAGCATCAAGGATGTGTGGGAGATTTTCCGAATCGTTTCCGAAGAGCGCAAACGCCGCGAAATCGATCCGACGCTGCGCGTTATCGGCGAATGCGTGGACGAATTGAAGAAAGATGCCAAGGGAGACGCCTACACGCGCGAACGGCTTGAGAGCATGCTCGAGTTTTTGACCGTGATGACGGGAATGTTTGAAGAAGTGCTGCGCATGCCGTCGGGAACATTAAAAGGCGTCGCCAAGTTGCGCGGCAAGGTCATCACTTTGCTGGGCGGTGGGATCAAGAAAGCCGCAGGGTAACAGCATGATCTCCCTGGTCGATGTTTACACCGATCGCAAAAGCCGCCACGCGCGAGGCTGGCTTTTCTTCGATGCCGATTGCAAATTTTGCACCCGGATCGCCCGCACTATCGCGCCGATTCTCGACAAGCGCAATCTTGGCGTCGCGCCGTTGCAGGATCCTCGCGTCGGCGAATTGCTTGGCATGGCGCCGCACGAACTTCTCCGCGAAATACGGTTTCTGCATTGCGACGGTCAGCACTTTGGCGGAGCGGACGCCGTTGTCGAAGTCGCCAAAGAAATCTGGTGGTGGCGTCCGTTCGTCTGGCTTTCCAAAATTCCAGGAATGATGCGTATCCTCCGCGCCGGATATCGCTGGGTCGCCGCGCAGCGCAGTTGCGCCGCCGAGCAGTGCCAACGAATTCAACCGTCCCGCTAAAGGAGTCCGTATGACCGCGCTCGAACTGCTCGGCTGGCAAGGGAAGGTACGTCGTGGAGTTTATGTTCTCGCAGGATGTATCGGCCTCGCGATCAAACACAACCTCGACCGTTTCATTGCGCTCAGCTTTGGCGAAAGATGGTCGCTGTGGAGTTACTGGGCGCCCATCGAACGCCTGAGCGGCCTACACGCCCTAAGCGCCAACGATAAGAAATTTCTCCTCACTCTTTTTCTGACGGCGATTCCGTTCATTTGGATTGGTCTGACGATGACGGTCAAGCGTCTGCGAGACGCGGGCCAACCGAGGTGGCTCGCAACTCTGTTTTTTGCTCCGGTTATCAATCTGATCTTTTTCGCTGTTCTCGCTGTCTATCCGAGCGCCGGTGAATCGGCGAATCCTGCGAGTGGTTCCGCGCCGCGCATCTCTCCATTCTGGCCGCGCAGCAAATGGGGAAGCGCCGCGCTGGCCGTTGCCATTTCGACGGTCATCGGCGTTCTTGGCGCTTGGGCTGCTATCTCCGGCCTTGGCTCTTACGGCCTCAGCCTCTTCCTGGCGCTGCCTTTTGTGATGGGCTACGTTTCCGTTTGGGCGCACACGCGCGCCCATCCGCGGTCTTACGTCGACGTGCTGGCTGTCGTTTCTTTGAGCGTTTCTCTTGCGGCTGCGGGCATCCTCGCCATCGCGATTGAAGGCGCCATTTGCCTTGCGATGGCGGCTCCGATTGCGTGGCTCCTGGCACTGCTCGGCGGCTCGCTGGCCTACGTGATTCACACGGAACCTGGATTGGGTCGCGAACAAACGTCCACATTCGGCGCGGTGTTGCTCGCTTTGCCGTTGCTCATGGGACTCGAGCACGCGGCCCCTCCCGAGGTTCCGCGCTTCCAAGTCCACACAAGTATCGAGATTGCAGCGCCACCCGAAGTCGTCTGGAAGCGAATTATCGCGTTCCCTCCGCTTGCCAAGCCGGACGAAATGCTCTTTCGCTATGCGGGTATTGCGTATCCCATCGAAGCGCACACTCAAGGAGAAGGCTTAACCGCCGACCGTGAATGCCGTTTCTCGACGGGCAGTTTCAAGGAACCGATTCTCGCGTGGGAGACCAACAAGCGCTTTGCCTTCGGCGTCGCCGACGAACCACTCCTCATGACCGAGACTTCGCCTTACGGACAAATTCATGTCCGCCACCTCGAAGATCGTGACTTTCAACCCGAACGCGCTGACTTTGTCTTAACGCCGCTTCCGAACGGCGGTACCCGCCTCGAAGGTACAACCACCTACCAGAACAAAATGTGGCCCGGCGAATATTGGCGCCTCTATACGGATTCCATCGTCCATACCATTCATCGCCGCGTCTTCGGGCACGTGAAACAATTGTCGGAAGCGGACGTCAAAAATAGAATCGGCCGCGGTGTTAACTGAATCATCTTAATACCATTGCTTAACGAAACTCGCCTTCGCTAGGCTATGAGCACGAAGAGGGTTCATCGATGTCCACAACTAAGAAGCTGTTCGGCCGTTCGCGCACATTTTGGGCAATTTTAGGCAGTATCGCGCTTACGCTAATCGCGGCGCGTGCCTTCGGGTCGCAGACCCTCACTTTTTTCCAATTGCGCGCGGAACGAAATAAGCTCCCACTTCTAGACTTAACGCCACAGCCCCTCGCAACTTTGGCCGTAAGCTCCTCGCCTACCCTGCGGCTGAGCCACCACGGTCATAGTGTCGAAAGTCCTTGGACCGACCTGGACCCGAGCAAAAGCAAGATCATCGGCACGTGGGGCGTCTTCGCCTTCAACTCCCACTCGGCGATCACTTTTTGCGTCACAGATTCCAGTACCGAAAACCTCAGAGCCGAGGTCGCGAAATACGTTGGTGGAGCGGATGTCCTAAGGACGATGGTGGGCAAGGAGGCGATGGCCAGTGACTTTGCTTTTCGCCGTGCGCTTCTACGCCAAACTTCCAAGGGAGTAAGGCCCTGGATGAACGAGCACGATGCGGTCAGAATCGGCATATTGCTAATGCTGAAAGCGATGTCGTCGGTTGGCGGTAATACGGGCGTGTTCGAAGTCGAAGGAAGCGGATGGTGGGGATTTCAGTTTGACGACCCAGCGAAGAATCCTAAGTCGGTGACTCTGGAACTCTACGACGCGCGGGAAAATCACGTCGAAATCGTCGTGAGTCCGAACCGACAGAACCGTACACGCCTAACCCAAGAAGATGTGAATCGGGTCGTTCATTCACTGAAGGCGGAAAGCTCTGGTGAAGAACGGAAGCCTTTTCAGGCTGTCGCCGCGCGAGTCTCAGACAGAATGCGCTGATAGTAGCGTTCGTAGGCGGGAATCACGTCGTTCGCGCAGAATTTTTTCTTGGCGTTGATGCGGGCTAGCTTGCCCAATTCGCGGCCGCGGTCAGCGCGCGAAAGTACGTCAATCGCGTAGCGCGCGGCGGCGGCGACGTCTTCGGGTTCAACCAGGAACCCATCCACGCCGTGTTCGATCACTTCTGGCACGCCGCCGACATTCGTCGCAATCACCGGAACTTCGCAGGCCATCGCTTCGAGCGCAGCCAGTCCGAACGATTCAAGTTGCGATGGCAGCAAAAATAAGTCGGCCTCGCTCAGCAGTCGATAAACTTGGTCCTGCTTGCCGAGGAAGTGGACATCTTTCTGTAATTTTTTCTTACGAACCAAGTACTCCGCGGCGCCGCGCTCCGGACCGTCTCCAATCAGCACCAACTTCGCCGGCATTTTCGCGCGGACCAACGCAAAGGTTTCCACTGCGTCTGTAATCCGTTTTACCGGCCGGAAGTTCGAAAGGTGCATGACGATAGGCTCGCCGCCCGGCGCCCATTTGGCGCGCAGAGTCTCGTCGGGTTTGCGCGTGTACAGATCGCAATTCACAAAATTGGGAATCACTTCGATGGGCCGCTTGATGTCGAAGTCTTTAATCGTCTGGTTCAAGAGATAGCGCGAAATGGAAGTCACGCCGTCGCTCTGCTCGATAGAAAATTTTGTAATCGGCAGATAGCTACGGTTGCTGCCGACGAGCGTAATGTCCGTTCCATGCAGCGTCGTAATGAACGGCAGTCGTCGCGGCGCCGCCATCGAACGCGCCAGCATCGCACTTACGGAGTGCGGAATCGCATAGTGCACGTGCAGCAAATCGAGCGACTCGGACTCGAACACTTCGAGCATCTTGGTCGCAAGCGCCAGTGTGTACGGGGGATGATCGAAAAGCGGATAAGACGCGACTTCGACTTCATGAAAATGAATGTGCGGATCGGCCAGATTCATGCGAATCGGCGGCGCATAACTGATGAAATGAACATCGTGTCCGCGCGCGGCCAATTCCTGGCCGAGTTCCGTCGCCACGACGCCGGAGCCGCCATAAGTCGGGTAGCAGGTGATGCCGATGCGCATGAGCCTGGGGAGGTCTCCTGGAGAGTGGGTCTCGATACGATACCGCAAGTTCTGCTGAAAACGAGTCACTCGCGCTACAATTCAGCGCGCGAGAAAGCTGTTCCTTTAGACGCGGAAGGGGGGCGTTTCGTGACACGTCTGGCGGGCAAAGTTGCATTAATTACGGGCGGTGGCACGGGTATCGGCCGCACCACTGCTTTGGCCTTCGCGAGAGAAGGAGCCAAAGTGGCAGTCGCGGGGCGGCGGCTGGAAAAATTGCAGGATACTGTTTCGGAAATTAAGGCGGCGGGCGGGGAAGGTATCGCTGCAGTTTGTGATGTAAGCCGCGCCGCCGACGCGTTGAGCGCCGTCAGGGAAGTCGTTGCGACGTACGGAAAGCTAAATGTCCTGGTAAACAATGCCGGCGTGCTGAGTGTTTCGACCATCGAAGAAATTGCCGAGGACGAGTGGGACCGCCTGATTGACGCGAATCTAAAGGGCCCGTTTTTGATGTGCCGCGCCGCGCTCCCGGAATTTCGCAAAGCCGGAGGGGGCACGATCGTCAACGTCGGTTCGGTGCTTGGGTTCGTCGCGATGAAAAAAAGAGCGGCCTATTGTGCGTCCAAGGGCGGCGTAACGTTGCTGACCAAAGCGATCGCCATCGATCACGGCCACGAAAATATTCGCGCCAATTGCATTTGCCCTTCCATCGTGGAAACGGACCTCGTCAGCCAGCTTTTTAATACTCCCGACGGTGACAAAGCGAAACGCGAGCGGCTCGCCACGATTCCGCTCGGCCGCATGGGAAAGCCCACCGACATCGCCGAACTTGCCGTTTTTCTCGCGTCGGACGAATCATCGTGGCTAACGGGAGCCGCGATTCCACTCGATGGCGGCCTCACCGCAGCATGAATTCCAAAGGAAAAAAGATGGCCACCTCAGCTCCCAAAATCACCAGAGCAGTGCTCGAAGCAACACGCAGGCGAATGAAGTTCAGCCGGCTGTCGGTTTTGCTGGGCTTTCACGTGGAATCGCTCGCGCCGGGACGCGCGGTCCTGACGATGCAAGTGAAAGAGTTGCACAAGCAAATTCATGACGTGGTTCATGGTGGCGTGCTGGCGGCGTTGGCTGACACGGCGGCCGCCATCGCGGCCTACACCGCGGTGCCTCGAGGTGCGGAGCTCGCAACAATCGAACTGAAGATAAATTATTTGTCCGCGGTACCGGGCGGAAAGATCAGAGCGGAGGGCAAAGTTCTTCGCGCTGGCAGAAATTTCGTCGTGACGGAGTGTGAAGTGTTCAACGCCAAAGGAAACCTGGCCGCAAAAGCGCTGCTGACGTTCGGCGCAGCTGCGGGCCATTCCATCGACCGGGGGGACCACCCCGCGGAGAACTAAAGCTACTCTGCCCCGCCCTGCGACGATTCCTCGCCGTCCTTATACACGTATTTAATCACGCGCTTGAAAATGAGCAGGTTCGGGCTGCCTTGGCGCGTGAGCTTGATGCAATCGCGGTCGTACCATTCTATGGTTCCGCGCAACTCTTCGCCGGATTCTAGCACGATCATCATCGGCGTGTGGGTCTGCATCTGCTTAACCCAATAGAAATTCTCCGCGTGAGTTATTTCCGGAGGCGCGGGCTTTTTGCTGGGTGCGGGTCCGTTAGAACTCATGCGAGGAGAATTCTGCTCCTTCACGTCCGGGAATCCAGGACGAAACATTCTGCGATTCACCATTTTGGCTCCTCAGTACCCGAATGGGGGGTGGTAATGGGTGTCTAGTCCTGAGATGCGCAGCGCATCCATCCGGTTACAGTCGGGCCGAAAAAACTTGCTCTGCGTACATGTTGAACTGTAGCGCTAACGCAATGCCGACACAACGCTATGGATTACCCGCCCGGGCCAAGCGAAATCGCGAACGCATCGAGCCCCAGCTGGCGGTTCAAATTTCGCCGCGCGCCGAACGATACCTCATCCAAGCCTTGAATCGCGCGCATCACCCAGCGTGAATCCACGGTTTTACCCAAAATTTCCAGATCTTTAGCTAGGGACGGATTCCGCAGCAGCAATTGTTTCGAGCCGCTTGTCAATTCCAGCAGGTCCGTCAGCAATCCGTAAAAAACTGCAAGTTGGGCTTCGAACGAATCTTCGCGGTCTTTCGCAACGGCGGAAGTTTCCGCAAAAAGCTGGGCAAAGCCCTGCCCGCGCGCCGCGCGTTCCAGAATTCTCAGAGCCGATTGCCGGCGTTTCATCGCCACATCCACATCCATTTCCAGTGCGAGCCCCGGGCTGCCTTCGGAAAGTTGCGCCGCCTGCCGAATCTGCACTGGCGACTTCTCCGTTTTCTCTTTCAAGATGCGTTCCACGTCCGCGGCCGCTAGCGGCGCGAAGTGAAACTGCATGCACCGCGAAAGAATTGTCGGCAGCAAGGCGTAGGGCGAGGGAGCCGTCAAAATCAACGTCGCTGAGCCGGGCGGCTCCTCCAAAATCTTCAGCAGGACGTTCTGCACTTCCCAGCGCATCGTCTCCGCGCCATCGAAAATAAAAACGCGGCGCCGGGCCATCGGTTGAAAATAAGCCGCGCGTTGCGCTGCGCGAATCTGGCCGATCCTTAGCATCGGTCGCGCAACGGGAGTTTTCAGCCGCACCGGATCGGGAACGAGCGCCCAGACGTCGGGGTGACTTTGCAAAATCAGCGGCATACGCTCCACCGTCGCCGCGTCGGCACTCTCGCCGCGCTCCGCCAAACCCTGTTCGATCAGTCGTTGTGATTCAGCAAGAAGCGCAATCCGTTTGCATGTTTCGCACTCACCGCAGAAATCGTCCGGCCGACGCTCGCAATTCGCCGCCTGTGCGAAAAGCCGCGCCAACGTGAACTTGCCCACCCCCTGTGGCCCCGAAAACAGGAGGGCATGCGGCACTCGGCTGCTCTTCAACGCGCCACGAAGCGCCGCCACGATTCGTTCATTGCCGAGGAATTCAGAGAAAGGCATGTCAGCGGCGCCCTCCGTCGGCCAGCAGCGGATTCACCGCCGTCAAAATGTCTGACAAAATTTCTTGCGGTGTTCGCATGGCCTTCCGCTTCGCGTCATAGCACTGAATCGTCGCCCACGGCGTTTGCCTCGACAGGGAATCGTACATTCCCGCGGCTTCCTCCAGGTGACGCATGTTCGCTTCCAGAATGTCGTGCGTCGAATCGGTGTAGGAGCGCGATGGCTTCTTGTTGACCAACACCTGCGCCTCGTGCGGCGGCACGCGCAAATATAAGACCAGATCTTCGCGCGGCAAATCATAGATGCCGTACTCCAGATGTTCAATCCAGGTTAAGAAGTCGGCGCGTTTTTCTGCCGGCACTCGTGCCGTCTGATGCGCGAGATTCGACGCGACATAGCGGTCCGCAAGCACGATCGCTCCGCGGCTGAGCGACGTCACAATTTTTGATTTTGCCTCGAAACGGTCTCCAGCGTAGAGCAGCGCGGAAAAATGAGGATCCACTTTGTCGAGCGGGCCCAGATCGCCGTTCAGGAATTGCCCGACCATCTTGCCGAACCACGATTCGTATTGCGGAAATCCTGTCGAGTAAACTGAGAAACCGCGCGATGTCAATTCGTGCTCGAGCAAGCGGACTTGCGTGTTCTTGCCGCTGCCGTCGATGCCTTCAATTGCGATCAGCTTTCCGCGAAGTGTCATACGCCTCGAATGAACTGTTCGACAGTCTAACCGCAGCGGTTCGCCGCCGCAACGACGCGGGCGATGTTGTCGCACTCGGCGGGCATGCTACGATAAAAAATTCACAATGACCTCCGGCACAATACGGGAAAACTTGCTTCGCATACGAGAGCGGATCGAGCGGGCAGCGCAAAGCGCGGGCCGCCGCGATGATGAGATCACGCTCATGGGCGTCTCGAAAACGCGGCCCGCTTCGGACATCCGCGAGGCCGTCAACGCCGGCCTGATTCATTTCGGCGAAAACCGCGTCCAGGAATGGGAAGGGAAGCGGGGCGAGATTGTGGACTTGCCTGCGCAGTGGCATCTCATCGGCCATTTGCAGTCCAACAAAGCCGCCCGCGCCGCTCGCCTCTTCCACAGTATCGATTCCGTAGACAGCATAGCGTTGGCTGAACGGCTTGACCGTGGCCGCGCAGAATCGTTGTCGTCGGAAACGCTGCGTGTACTGATCGAGGTACACATTGCGGGCGAAGAATCGAAAAGCGGTGCACCGATTTCCGAACTGCCCGCGCTTGCCGAACGGCTGCTTCAATGCCGCAATTTGCGCTTTGCGGGTCTGATGTGTATCCCGCCGTATCTCGAAAACATCCAAGCTGTCCGTCCGTATTTCGCCCGGTTGCGCGAACTGCGCGACGCGCTGCAAGCGCAATTGCGTCATGAGTTGCCCGTGCTCTCGATGGGCATGTCGCACGATTTCGAAGCGGCCATCGCGGAAGGTGCAACGGAAGTCCGCGTCGGCGCAGCCCTTTTTGGCGCTCGCGAGACGATCCAATGACTCGGCTACCATTTCACGCCGCCGGTTGGCGATGTGAACTAGCATGCTAAATCCGCCGTCGCATCTGGAGATTGCACAAAATCTCGCAACGAGTACTGTCACTTTCACGGTTCGCGTCCAGCCTCGCGCCAGCCGCGACCAAATCTCCGGTGTCGTCGAAGGAGCGCTAAAGATCCGCCTCCGTGCGCCCGCACTCGAAAATCGCGCCAACGAAGCCCTCTGCGAATTCCTTGCCAATCTTTTGAAAAGGCCCAAGTCGGCTGTTAGAATTCTCAGCGGCGGTCGCAGCAGAACGAAGCGCGTCATCATCGATGGCGTCTCGCGTCAGCAAATAGAATCGCTGCTACTCTCCGACGCCTGAGGGCGGGGAACTGAGGAACATGTCCTTCAATCTTTCGGAAATGCAGGCTGATTTGCGCGCTGCCGGGCTCCACGGTTGGCTCTTCTATGATTTTCGCGGACGCGATCCGATCGCGCAACGCATCCTTGCTTTGCCTCCTGGCATGCGCACGCGCCGCTGGTTTTATTTCGTTCCGGCCAACGGCACGCCGAAAAAGTTAGTCCACAAAATCGAAACGGAATCGCTCGCGTCCGTGCCGGGCGACACGCTCTATTATTCGGCGCAAGAAGAGTTACGCGGAAATCTGAAAAAACTTATCGGGCGCGCAAAAAAAATCGCGATGCAATACTCGCCGAAGAACGAAATTCCCTACGTTGCGATGGTGGACGCAGGCACGATCGAACTCGTACGTTCCGCTGGCGTAAAAGTTGTTAGCTCTGCCGACCTCGTTCAAAAATACGAAGCCGTCTGGACGCCCGATCAGTTGGAATCGCACCTATATGTCGCGAAACACGTCGACCACATTGTCGCCGAAGCCTTCCAACTCGCGGCGCGTGGTGTTCGCGAAGGCAAGCCCCAAACGGAACATGGCCTCGGCGATTGGATCTTGCAGCAATTCGCCGCCGCGGGACTCACAACGGAGGAAGGCCCCGATATTGCCGTCAACGCACACGCCAGCGATCCCCATTACGGCCCTTCCGCGGATCGTCCTACTCCAATTAAGGAAGGCGATCTGTTGCTCCTCGACGTTTGGGCCAAGCGCGCTACACCCGCCAGCGTCTATTACGACATCACTTGGGTCGGCTATCTCGGCGCAAAGCCGCCGGAAAAAATCGCAAGAGTTTTTCGCACGGTGCGGGAGGCTCGCGACAAAGCTGTCGACTTAATCCTGACCACCATCGCAAAAGGGAAGCCGCTTCAAGGTTGGCAAGTCGACAAAGCCGCTCGCGCCGTCATCGAAAAAGCCGGCTTCGGAAAATATTTTTTCCATCGCACCGGCCACAACATCGGCGCCTCCGTTCACGGCAATGGCGCAAACATGGACGGCATCGAAACGCACGACGTCCGCCACCTGATTCCCGGCACTTGCACCTCCATCGAGCCCGGCATCTACCTTCCCGAATTTGGCATACGCAGCGAAGTGAATGTCTACATCGGCGAAAAAGAGGCGCGCGTCACCGGCGCGGTTCAGAAAGAATTGCTGGCGCTTCTCGCCTGATCCAGCCCGTCACCATGGATGAGCCCGTCAACCACGAATTGCAAACAGAGCAAACGCCGCAACCTGCGGCACAGACCGGTGAACAACGCCGCGAGTTAATCGCGGTTGCGATCTGTTTCGCCGGATGGGCCGTGCCCGGCCTTGGCCACGCCTTGCAAAAAATGTGGGGTCGTGCCCTCGCCGTGCTTCTTGCCGTTGGCGCGCTCATCATTCTCGGCGCCGGGATGCGCGGGAATGTTTTCACGTCGCGCGGAGAAGACGCCTTTGCCGCGCTCGGCTATTTTGCCGATCTGGGCTCCGGTAGCTTTTATTTCCTTGCCCGCGCCGCGGAATCCGCAGGTCCCGATGTTTCACACGCAACTGGGGACTATGGCACTCGCTTTATCGCCACCGCCGGCGTCTTAAATCTCCTCGCGGCGCTACACGCTTACGAAGCAGCGCGTGGCCGGAAGGCCTGACGCACCGATGCCCGCCTCCAACGTTCACGTTCCACTTACCCATCTTCAATCCATGCTGCTATTCGCTCTTATCATCTCGCTTGCCTTCGGCACCCTCGGCCGCCGTCGCCCGGTGGACCGGATCCGCTATGCCGCCTGGTCCTTTCTGCTGTTCATGTTAGTCGGAATCGCCATCGGCTGGGCCATGTACCCCTTGTCCCGCTAACAGCCCTGTCCCACCCAAAATGTAACGTTTTTACCCAGCGCCTCCTTCTTACCGTTGTCGGCCACCGCTGTGTCTAAGGATAAGTCTATATTTTGTAATAGCTTACGGAAATTAGAACTCTGGTGCCTCAGTTGCCCTCTCCTAACCGAACAGTTTTGATTTTGCCATTCAGCAGCAAGGCCTCGGTCAGCACAGGATAGGCAGCATAGGGGAGTAGCAACGTAATGAGCAAAAATAGCACTCAGAAACCGACCTTCCATCGACACACATCCGACCGCGGTTTTAGCATGATCGAGTTGCTCGTCGTGCTGTTCATCATCATCGCCACCTCAGCGATCGCATTGCCCAATTTCCTAAAGATGTTTCGCGCCAGCCAATTATCGAATGGTGCCACGCAAGTCGCCGACATTCTCAAGCAAACTCGGTTTCAGGCCATCCGCCGCAATACTCCGGTCGTGTGCCAAATTGCGGGTAATGCGACATCCTCCACAATTTGGGCCGACAGCAACGGAAACGGCGTCGCCGATCCAGGAGAATTGCAAACCCTTCTCTCAGGCACCGTCAATCTCGTCGCGGCGGGTAACGTTCCAGGCACGGGTGCTCTCGCGGCCGCAATCGGCACCAACGTAGTGCTCGTTCCGGTTTCCACGACGAACGGAACC
>WNFL01449227.1_pt3 | contig 11873 bp, 12 predicted proteins | sample 5400361 | NCBI WGS metagenome assembly WNFL01 (sample SAMN13153351, study PRJNA577476) | soil metagenome | isolation source: 40 cm soil on Douglas fir-dominated hillslope | place: USA:California | collected 2013-09-17
CCGCCATCCCCCCCCGCCACCGGTTTCAGCGCTCTCGTCGGAAAGACGCCCCTCGATCCATCGTCCCAGCGACACGTAGCGGCTTGCGACGACGAGCTCGCCGATTTCGCCCGGCGACGTGGCACGACCCGCTTCATCGACGAGGGCGAGACGATTGCCGGGCAGCGGATAGCCGACGGGAACGCGGGCGTCTTCACTTCGGCACGTATCGTCAACGAACCACTGCATCATCGGCGCTTCCGTCGCGGCGTAGACAACCTGGATTGCAGCGTCTGGTGCCAGCCACGCGCGCAGCGTCTCGACGTCGCTCCACGCCGTCGTGTCTCCGCCCACACGCACCAGCCTCAGAGAAGCGTCCGCACGTCCCTCCCGAGCCGAGACGATGGATCGGAGAAGAGCGGGAAAGGCGAACAGGATGGTGACCGCCTCCGAGCGGATCACGTTCAGAATCTCGCGCGCTCCGACGCCTTGCGGATCGAGGAGCTGAACGCTTGCTCCTGCCAGCAGCGCGGTCATGACGTCCCGGACGCCGACGATCGTGCCGGGCGAGGCGAGCGTCAGCAGCCGGTCCGCCGCGTTGATGTGCGCGGCATTGATCGATTGCGCCACGCGCTGCAGCAGGCTGCGCTGGCTGTTCACGATGCTCTTTGGCCGCCCCGTGCTGCCAGACGTGAACAGGACACACGCGGGTTCATCCACGCCCATGCTGGCCGGTCGCCAGTCCTTGCGCGCGGGTCCGGGTAAGTTCGTCAGACGGATGACGCGCACGGTTGGGCTCGGAGCCGCGAGACGGTCGAGACCATCAGCCAGCGTGATGATCAGCGCCGGGCGCGCCTCTCGCCGCGCGTGGCCCAGCCAGTCCGACGGGTAGTGTGTGTCGAGTGCGACAAACGGGCGTCCGGCGGCGAGGCATGCGAGCATCGCGACCGGAAACAGCGGGCATGCCGGCAGCAGGATGGCGATCAGGTCGCCCGGCTCGGTGCCGGCCGCCAGGGTTTCGGCGAGTCCTGAGACCGCGTCCCACAATTCACCAAAGGTGAGAGCCGTGTTTGCGTCCCTGATGGCGATGCGGTTTCGGTGTCGGCGGGCGACGCGTTCGAAGTGCTCGATGATCGGCCGGTCCAGGCCCTGGTCACGAAAGCGGGTAAAGAGCCGGGTCGCGGGCCCGTTCCAATCCAGCGGACGCGGATCGACCTCGAGCCACTCAAAGCCACGAGCCGTGTCGAGAACGCTGGCCGAAGGGTTGGTGCGCGTGTCCCCTCGCAAGGAATGCAGGGCTCCCGGGAATCGAGAGGCCAGAACCTAAGACGTAGACATTCTACGGCTTGTTCCAGAGCCCAAGTCTGCGGGGCCGCTCCATCGAGAACTGACGGCCCGCGTCAACTGGTGCCGATAGCATGCTATGTGTGTTATCAGTACCGGATGGTGTTCCGATTCGAGGGTCAGGACGCGCACGCCGTTCGTTGCACCGACTATCACTGAAGGAACCGCTCATGTTGCCCACGAATCGTCCCCCCACGCATCCGGGAGAGATGCTCCTCAAGGAATTCCTCGAGCCGCTCGGGGTGTCGCAGGTTGAGGCAGCCAACCGTATGAACATCCCATTCCAGCGGCTCAACGCCATCGTGAAGGGCCGCCGGGGGGTCAGCGCGGATACCGCGCTGCTGTTCGAGGCCCTGACGCGGTGGGACGCCCAGATCTGGCTGACGATCCAGGCGAAGTGGGATCTGTGGCACGCGATGAAGGCGCGGGGGGGCCGGCGGAAGGTCCGGGCGCTTCCGAAGACCGCGTAGGAGCTTCAATCATCGCGTGACGGCGCTCGCGACCGCCGTCACGCGTCTTCTGACACCGGAAGAGCATCGCTGCACCGAATTCGCGTCTTGCGCGGCCGCCACTGACCTCGATCATCCCCGCAGAGCGCTCGCGACTGCCGTCACGCGTCTGCTGACGCCATAAGGGCGTTGCGGTCCCGCACTTTCGTGTTGCGTGTCCGTTGATGGACACCACCGCGCCCATCCGGGCTCGACGGACCCAGTAACGGCGTGTCGGAGTCAGATTTTCGTGTTGGGTGTCTGTTGCCTGGACCTGATCCGCGCCAACGGGACGATCGGATCATGAGACCGCAGCGGGCTCAGGCGCGGCGGTGACCGGCAGGTAGATGAGAAAAGTCGCGCCCTGTCCCGGCTCGCTCGTCACCGTGACGTGTCCGCCGCTCTGCTTCACGATGCCGTAGACGATCGACAATCCGAGCCCCGTCCCTTTGCCCTGCGCCTTCGTCGTGAAGAACGGCTCGAACAGCTTCGCGCGCGTCTGTTCGTCGATGCCCGTTCCGGTATCGCTGACGCTCAGGCGTGAGTAGCGGCCGGCCTGCGCTTCGCCCATCAGGCCCGCGGCCCATTCGTCGAGATCGACTTCGTCGAGCGTCACGGTGAGGCGGCCGCCTTCGGGCATCGCGTCGCGCGCGTTGATCACAAGATTGAGGATCACCTGCTCGATCTGCGCCGGGTCGGCCTTCACTGTCGGCGACGCGTGCCGCACGATCTGAAAATCGATTTCGGGGCCGATGAGCCTGCGGAGCATCGTTTCCATCCCGCCGACGACGCTGCTGAGGTCGAACAGCTGCGTCCTCGTCGCCTGGCGGCGGCTGAAGGCCAGCAGCTGGCGTGTCAGGCCCGCGCCGCGCGCGACCGACAGCTTGATTTCGGTCGTCTCGGCGCAGAGCGAGTCGTTGCCTTTCGCGTCCATCAGGATCAGATCCGCGGATCCCATGATGCTCATGAGGATGTTGTTGAAGTCGTGCGCGACGCCGCTGGCGAGGCGTCCGATGGCCTCGAGCTTCTGCGACTGCCGCAGCTGCTCCTCGAGGAGCCGGCGCTCGGTGATGTCGCGGACGAAGCCGGTCATCGCGCGATTCCGTTCGGATCCGACAAGCGCGACTGTCAGTTCGACCGGGAACTCGGTGGCGTCGGCGCGCACCGCCGCGAGCTGGAGCTGGCGTCCCGCCAGCGGTCCTCGTCCCGTGGCGAGATACTGCGACATCGCGCCGATCGCGATCGCCCGTTCGCTCGCCGGCAGCAGGATCTCGACGCTGCGCCCCAGGATGTCCGTTCGCCTGTGGCCGAACATCTGTTCGGCCGCCGGATTGAATTCCCGAATGGCCAGCTGCGCGTCCATGGTGATGATCGCGTCGTTGGCGGCTTCGAGAATCGCACCCTGCTTGGCTTCGCTTTCGACACCCGTGCGGTAGACCTTGTAGGTCAGATAGAGCGGCGCGAGCAGCAGTAGGACGGCGAACCAGATCCCGGAACTCTCGGTGACGGCGAGGACGATCGCCGCCGCCGCCGCGCCGAGCACGTAGCTTGGGCCGCTCGGCGCGAGCTCCGTCCTCCAGATACGCCACACGTTCTGGTTCGTGGAGAGCGCGATGGCGATCGCGATGGGCACGGTGTTGAAGAAGAAGTACGTGAACGCCATGCCGGTCAGGGGCACGATCGTGTTCACGATGTCGGTCGTCGACGTCGTCCCGCCCAGCCGCTGGTAGACCTGTCCGGACGCCTGGACCGTCAGGATCAGAATCGCCATGTTGAACAGCGTGCGGTACAGCGGATTCGGGTTCGCCTTCGGTTGATTGAGCGTCGACTGGCTCCACCCGCTCGCCGCGCCGACGATCATCGTCGCGTGCGGCCCGCGCAGAATGAGCGACGCGATGTCGACGACGTAGGACACCGACATGTTCGAGCCGCTGGCGATCGGGAAATGCACCTTGAACGCGGAGGTCAGCCCCGAGAGCAGCATGAAGAACAGCAGCGGGAGGATCGGCGTGAAGGTGGCTCGGGGGATGAGCACGCCGAACGTCACGACGCCTGCGAGGATGACGCCGATGATGTACCAGCGGGCCCGCGGCGGCAATTCGCGGAGCAAGGCGAGACCAAGTATACACAGCGCGCGCGCGCGGGGAGGATTGACACGAGTCAAACAGTTGTTTTATACAGATGTTTGACTATGAAACGCGTCAAGGCTCTCCTGTTCCTGCTCGTCCTGATCGGCGCCGGCGTGGCCGCCTACTACTACATGGGCCGGCCACCGACCGAGCTCGTGCTCACCGGCATCGTCACGACCAACGACCTGATCGTGAGTCCGCAGATCATGGGACGGATCAGCGACCTGAAGGTGGTGGAAGGCGGGGCGGTCGCCAAAGATCAGATCGTGGCGGTGATCACCACCGACGAGCTCCGCGCCGACAGCGCCTACTACGCGCACAGCGCCGCGGGCATGAGCTCGCAGGTTCAGGAAAGCGAGGCCGCGCTGCGATTGCAGGAGCGGCAGATGACGGATCAGATCAAGCAGGCCGAGGCGAATCTCGCCGCGGCCGAGGCGCAGCAGATGGCGGCGGTCGCGGATCTCGAAAACGCCAAGCTCGTGCTCGATCGGACGCGCAATCTCTCGCAGAAAGGCGTGGAGCCGCCGCAGCAATTCGATCAGGCTCGGACTGCGCACGACGCCTTCGAGGCGAGGCTCGATGCGCTCAGGAAGCAGGTCGAAGCCCAGCGATCGGCGCTGGCGCTCGCGCACGCGAACGCCGAGCAGGTGTCGGTGCGGCGCAGCCAGGTGCAGTCGACGCAGCAGCAGCAACAGGCCGCCAACGCACAGCGCACCAAGGCCGACGTCCGGCTGGGCTACGCGGAGGTCCGCGCGCCGATCGGCGGCATCGTGGACGTGCGGGCGGTTCGTGTGGGCGAGATCGTCAACCCGGGCCAGCCGATCGTCACGATCATCAATCCCGACGACCTCTGGGTGCGGGCCGATGTCGAGGAGACGTATATCGACCGCGTGCGGCTCGGCGACAAGATGACCATCCGTCTGCCTTCCGGCGACACGCGCGAGGGAACGGTCTTCTACCGCGGCGTCGACGCGTCGTTCGCGACGCAGCGCGACGTCAGCCGCACCAAGCGCGACATCAAGACCTTCGAGGTCCGGCTCCGCGCGGACAACCGCGATCGCCGGCTCGCCGTCGGCATGACGGCATACGTGCTCCTGCCGCTCGGCGGCACCACCAAGTAGATGGGCGCCATCGACGTCCGGAACATCGTCAAGAAATTCGGCGACTTCGAGGCGGTCAAGGGGATCACGTTCGACGTCGACGAAGGCGAGATCTTCGGCCTGCTCGGTCCGAACGGCGCCGGCAAGTCGACGCTCATCCGCATGATGACGACGCTGATGGTGCCGACGGCAGGCACCGCGGTCATCAACGGCTTCGACGTCATGAAAAACGCCAACGGCGTCCGCGAGTCGATCGGCGTGATTCCGCAGGCGTTGACGACCGACCTCGAGTTGAGCGTCGAAGAGAACCTCCTGATCTTCGCGAAGTTGTACGGCGTTCCCCGCGAGAAGCGCGACAAGCTGATTACCCAGCTCCTCGAGTTCGTCGAGCTCACACAGTGGCGCAAGGCGCAGGTGAAGAACCTCTCGGGCGGCATGCGGCGCCGCGTCGAGATCGCGCGAGGCCTGGTCCACGAGCCGCGGATCTTCTTTCTCGACGAGCCGACGACGGGCCTTGACCCGGTGTCGCGCGTGAACGTGTGGGAGATGCTGCAGCGCATCAAGTCGGAGCGCGAGCTCACGATCCTGATCACGACGCACTACATGGACGAGGCCGACAAGCTCTGCGATCGCATTGCGATTGTCGACCACGGCGAGTTGAAGGCGCTCGACACGCCGACGAAGCTCAAGATGTCGGTGCCGACCGACAACATCCTCGAAGTCAGCTTCGCGTCGACGCCCCCGGGTTGGGCCGAGAAGCTCAAGACGCTGGCCGACGTCGAAACCGTCACCGGCGACGATCACATGTTCAAGATCTCGTCGAAGAACGGTCCGGCGACGACCATGGCGGTGCTCGACGCGGCGGCGGCGGCCGGAGTCACGGTGCAGTCGCTGGCGGTGGCGAGCACGACCCTCGACGACGTGTTCGTGCACTACACAGGCCGAGCGCTGCGCGACGCGCTGCAGGAGGCGAGCCCGCAGGACTCGGCGTTCATGATGCGGCGGGGGAATGAACGGTGAATGTGGTCATCTGGTCATTTGGTTATTTGGGCATTTCTGATCCGGAACGCCCAAATAACCAAATAACCAAATGACCAGATGCCAAAATTCAAGGATCTCTTATGCATAGAACATGGGCGATCGTCGAACGCGAATTGCGCCGATTCCGGCGCAGTCCCATCCTCATCGTCATCTCGATGGTGTTTCCGCTCGTGCAGCTGGTGGTGCTCGGCTACGCGTTCGGCGGCAACGTCAAGAACCTGAAGGTTGCCATCGTCGATCAGGACGGCGGCGTTCCGGCGGTCCGGGTGCGCGAGCTGGCGATGGCGGTGGCCGGAGGCGCGCGCACGTTCGAGACCGTGCAGTACGCCGATCAGGGCAGGGCGGTCGACGATCTGCGGAACGGCAGGGTCAACGGCGTCCTGACGATCCCGCCGGAATTCTCCCGGCGCGTGCTGACGAAGAACGATCCGTGACAACTTCGTCTCGGCGACGCTCGTCGGCGCCGCCGGCAGCCTGATGACCTGGTTCGTTCAGCCGACGTCGATGGCGCGGATCTCCTCCGTGCCCCAGCTCGACGTCGTCGAGGTCTATCCCTACGTCCCTTACGTCCAGTACCTGCTGCCGGGAATCATCGTCATGTCGATCTTCATGATGGTGATGATCGGCGGCGGCATCATCTTCATCGACGACAAGGCGCGCGGCCTGCACGAGGGCTATCTGGTGACGCCCATCAGCAAGCTCGAGCTGGTGGCCGGGTTCAACCTGTCGGGGACGATCAAAGCCGTGCTCGCGGGCTCCTCGATCATGATCGTCGGCAGCCTGATTGCCGGCATCCCGATGCCCTTCGATCCGCTTCGGCTCACCAGGATGTTCGTCGTCGTGTGTTTCACGTCGTTCGCGCTCATCAGCATGATGTTCCTGATCATGGTGCGCGTGAGCGACCCGTTGCTGCCGCGCGCGATCTTCGGCGTGCTCAACACCCTGCTCTACTTCCCGAGCGGCGCCATTTATCCCCAACAGGGGTTTCCGACCTGGATGCTCTGGATCGCCAGGGTCGATCCCTTCACGTATGCGGTGCACGCGTTCAAGAGCCTGGTCCTCAAGAACACAGGCTTTGGTGCGATAGGCTTCGACCTCCTGTATCTCACCGCGTTTTCCGCCGTCTGCATGACGGCGGCGACGATGCTGTTCAAGAGGACGCTCTGAAGGCCATGCGCCAGCGCGATCGCGAGACACGCGAGCGTGTGCTGAAGGCCGCCGCGCAGCTGTTCGCCGACCGCGGCTTCAAGAAGGTCACGGTGCGCGACATCTGCCGTGCCGCACGAGCGAACGTCGCCGCGGTCAACTACCACTTCGGAGACAAGGGCGGCCTCTATCGCGAGGTGCTGCAGCTTGCCATCGAGACGATGCGGGCGACCAACGATGCGGCGCGCGCAGCGGGCGGCGGGCTGGCGGCCGAGGAGCGCCTGCGGGAATACATCCGCGTCTCGCTCTGTCGCGCGACGAACAGCAGCGCCGCCCACTGGATCTCGCGGCTGATCTACCGCGAGATGAACGATCCGACGCCTGCGTTCGATACCCTGGTCGAGCAGGGCATCCGTCCCCGGCTCGACGATCTGACCGCCATGGTCGCCGAGATGCTTGCTCTTGCGCCTGAGCATCCGCGCGTCATCCAGTGCGTGACGAGCATTCACGCGCAGTGGATCCTGTTCGTGCCGAATCCAATCGCCTCGCGCCTGCGACCGAAGGTCCACGCGCGGCACGACGATGCGGCCCAGATGGCGTCGCATATTGCGGAGTTTTCGCTCGCGGGCATCCGGGCCGTGGCCGGCGCCGCCGGAAGTCAGGAATAGTTAGAATGATGTCGTGGCAGTAACGGCCGGCCGTTTCGGATCGGAGGATCCCGAGGATCCCGAACGTCCATCACGATTCAAGTTCTCGGTACTCGAACAGCTCGAGCACGTTCGCAAGCGCATCATCAACTCCGCCATCGCCGTCGGTGTCGGCGTCGTCGTGGCGTTCGCCGTCATCAATCCGATCGTCGACTTCGTTTTCAAACCGATCCGCAGCGTGCTGCCGCCAGACAGCAAGCTGATTTACACGGTGCCCGGCGAGGCGTTCTCGGTCTACGTGACGATCGCCCTGATCGCGGGCGTCGTGCTGGCGTCACCGTTCATCATGTATCAGGTCTGGCGCCTGATCGCGCCGGCGCTGTATCTCAAGGAGAAGCGCTTCGCGGTCTGGTTCATCCTCATGACCACGGCTGGCTTCGTAGGCGGCGCGGCCTTCAACCACTACGTCGCGTTCAAGATGCTGATGGTGTTTTTCGCGCAGTTCAACTCGCCGAACCTGAGGTTCCTGCCCAGGCTGGACGACGTGCTGGACATGTATACGAGGATGCTGCTCGTGTTGGGCATCGTGTTTCAGATGCCAACGCTGGTGTTTTTCCTCGCGAAGATGGGGCTCGTGACCGCGCGGTTCCTGGCGAAGCAGTTCAAGTACGCCATCCTGGTGATCTTCATCGTCGCCGCCGTCGTCACGCCGAGCGGCGACCCTTACAACCAGACGATTCTCGCCCTGCCGATGATCGGCCTCTACCTGCTCAGTATCGGGATCGCGTGGATCTTCGGGCCCGTCGCGATCAAGCGGCCCGAGTAGAGGTTCGAGAGGTTCTAGAAGTTCGAGTGGTTCTAGCGGTGCTGGGTTCCGGTGCTCAGAGCGAGAACCGCTCGAACTCCTTGAACCTCTCGAACCGCTCGAACCTCTCGAACCCCTATCGTTTGCATTCCCCCGCCCCGAGCCCGACGCGCGTGATGCGCAGCGTCGGAAGGGCGACGTTGCCGGTGCCCGTCGTTCCTCCACCGAGCGCGGCGACGGCGGCCTTGCCGGGATCGATCGCGCCGGCCTGACCGGCGACGTTGGGGGACGGCCACAGGCCGCCCTGGATCCTCACCCTTCTATTGTCGAGGACGCCTACGACCTGCACCGCCATGCCCGAGTACTTCGAGACGCTCTTGCCTGTCAGGCGGTACTGGGCACCGGACGACGCATCCGGTGAGCGTCACCGGCTGGTTGGCATCGACCTTTTTCTGCGGGTCGGACTGCTGTGCCAGGAGAACGGCGGCGGCGAGGACGGGGATGATGCTCATGCACTGACTCTAATGCAGTTTGGATGCCGCGGGCGCCGGGTAGTGGGCTCTTTTCAAGTTAATCGGAAAACTTGACCCGTTCATTCTTGAGTGGTGGCTTTCCGGCCAAGAATCTGGCGAACAGCGTGGCTCCTCGCAGACGATGCATAACCGTTGCGTCTCGCCGCGTCTGTTTCGGATCGGACGGATGGACCAACTCCTTCTCGAAGTCTCTAAGGGCCTGCGCAAGAAACTCGTTGAATGGTTGCTTCAGCATGATCTCCTCCAGCTACGCGGCTTTTTTGGACTCCGCCGCTTCGAGCAATGCGACGAGATCCGAAACTTCCCAGAGCTTGCTCGTGACGCCGGCGGCCATCGCAGGGCTTGTCCGAAGCGTCCGGTGCTGCCGGATGAAATTGTAGACGAAATATTGCAGTGACACGGCCGCGCAGTGATTCTCCAGCTTTCGGCTGAAGCCGTTCGACAGTCGCGTGTAACGTCGCAAGTTCGTTCTGACGGTCCAGTTCTGCCGCTCAACAAACGATGTGCTAATGAACTTTGGATCTGGATCGCCTTTTATTACCTCCGTGGTGACGCTCGTGATCTTCGACGGGCTGTATCGAGCGGCCGCACTCTTGTCGCCTGCCTGTCCGCCGAATTGCTTTTGCTGGATCGCGTAATCCGCGTTTGAGCCGAAGGCATGATCGACCGCGAACGGATACCAATACATACCGTCGGTCGTGATTTGCACGCGACGTTGTTCCGCGAGTGGATTGGCCGGATCGATGAACTGAATCCTCTCCGCCACGTCCTTCAAGAACTCGTGCGTATTGTGCGCCGAGCGCGAGCCCACCAAGTGCGAGAGCACCAGCTTCGTATCAGCATCTAGACAGACCCAAAGCCAGCAATCGCCCGCGTGCTGATTCCGCGCGAGAATCTCGTCGGTCACGTTCGCTCGCTTGCACTCAATCCAAGACCAAATCTCGTCGATCTGAAGTCGCTTCGGCGTGAGGTTTCGGAAGACGCGATCCTGATACTCAGCGCAGACGTTGCCAGCGTCCACGAGCAACCTCAGGACGGCCTTTTTACAGACACCAGTGATTCGCACTGTCGCGCGAATCGAGCAGCCGTCTACGAGACATAAAATTACTTGGGCGCGCGTCGTAGGTGGTAGGCGATTCATAGGTAATAGTATGCCAGAGCGGCTTTCGCATGTCAAGTAGCACAGATGTCTATCGCATTTGACTCTTGCGCTTCTTGTTTGTTTGGGGTTACGATTTGGACGTTCGGGTGAGGCCGGCTCTCAGTTATCAGGCCGGGATTCCGACCTCACCCCATGAAGGGCAGGTGAAGCCTATGAAATAGGCGTCACCCAGACGGGTGGGGCCGGGGGTTGAACCCCGGCACAAACGCCGCCCTTCGTGTTTAAGGATACCAGCTATCCGCCCGGCTGGGAAGGGTGTCACATGAAGAACGAAAACGACCCTGTGCTGGCAAGAATCCAAGCCAAAATCGACGCGTGGCAGGCGGCTGCCGATAGCTATCGAGCTGCCCTTGCGCTTGAACAGTCCGGCGATTCTGAGGGCGCCTCACGTCCTAGCGGAATACCCGTGGAGCTTCCTGTGGGGGCATTCCGGGGCATGAAGATTCCCGACGCAATCAAGTTGCTCCTGCAAGCCGCCCGTCGGAAGCAAACGGCGAAGGAAATTGCTGCTGGCCTTCGCGAAGGCGGCATGGAAACGACGGCGAAGAATTTTGAGACTACGGTCACGGGTGCGCTTCATCGCCTAAAGTCCGATGGTGAACTCCTGCGTTTTAAGGACGGCTGGGACCTGGCTGAAGCTCATTCGGCGGCGTTGCGGAATCGATTGTCAAAGGAAGTCAAGAAGGACGGCAAGAGCAACAAGAAGCGTAGCGGAAGGGCACGCTCGCGGCCGGTGGCTGTCACTAAGAAGAAGACGGCGACGGCTAGTAAGGCATCACCAAAGGGGCCAACGCTCGATGAGCGGATTGCCGCGTTCCTTCGAACTCGACCGCTCGAATGGTTCACGACAAAGCAAATCGCTGAATCTCTCAAGGAAACGGAAATGAAGGTTATGGGAATGGCCTTCGCCAGAATGGTACGGTTCGGAAAGATCGCGAAGGGTGATGACGGGCGCTTTGCCCATCCGAAAGCGGCTTAACGCTTCTTGTTTTTGCGCTTCCTGACCTTGCTCCATCGAGCGGTCGCTGCTTTAAGCGCGAGGGCACTCTTCTCAGGGTCGGTCATCGCATTCATCCGGCTCTTGCCGCCGATTTTGCCGCCTTTTCGGCCCAGCGCTGACATATAGGCGGAGAGGGCGTCCGGATCAATCGTCGGCACCGTTTCGGATTCATGCTCGGCAGTGCTGGCGTCTACAAGCTGACGCGCCCAAAGGTTGACATCGGCTGACGGGCGTTTCCTAACCGGCTTTGGCATTCCTCAGTATCGCACGGCAGAAACCGTGAGACATTAGCCGAAAGTGTGGCGAAAGAACCCACTACCGGGCGCCGCCGGATTATTGACAACGCCCGGTATCCGGCTGACAATCCGCTGCTGGACGTGGCCCGGCGTGACGTCGAGGCTGAGGCCCGCAAGACTTGTGAAAGAACTCGAAGGGAGCGATGCGATGAGACAGCGTACATTGTTGAACACGGGATCCTTGGTGCTGGGAGCATGTCTCC
>WNFL01359910.1_pt1 | contig 11872 bp, 10 predicted proteins | sample 5400361 | NCBI WGS metagenome assembly WNFL01 (sample SAMN13153351, study PRJNA577476) | soil metagenome | isolation source: 40 cm soil on Douglas fir-dominated hillslope | place: USA:California | collected 2013-09-17
CAGCGGTTCTCCTTCGAGAAATTGAGAGATTAAGAGATCGAAAAAACAAAAGCCCGAGGCGCGCGCGTTGGGCCTCTGCGCGCCACGGGCCTCTGTTCGAATTCAGACTGCGAAACGGCGAGACGGTGACGTCAGAGCGGCTCTGGTCCGACCATCCGATTGATGGCCTTGCAGCGGCTGCACTTTATTTCGATGTGTTTGCCCGGCCGGAGACCATGCTGCTCGATCTTCTGGAGCAACCGGCCGCAGCCGCAGCAGCGAATCTCGACCCACCGGATGTCGGAATTGCTGTCCGGTGTGACTTGGTGCGCAGGAAGCATGCGAACTCCAAGTACAGAATCACCATCGAGCGTGAGCGTTCAAGAACGCGTAATTTGCTGCGAGTCAAGATGACTGTCAAGTCGGAACTGCACGCTGACGGCAAAATCTTCGGCCACCGGGAATTTCCTCGGCGCATACCGGTCCTTTTCTTTTCAATCGATCGGGTTTTCCCGTAACGCGCCAAGCAATTGGCGGAAGGTGTGTTGATTCCGGGTACCACGGTGCGGTCGGCGCATGGTCGAGCGTAGCGACGCGACGTCCGCATGCGCCTCCGCGACTTCGTCGGCCGCTACGTCATGCACTGCCACAACATCATTCACGACGACCCACGCGACACCAACTCCGGACCTTAGCCGCACACGATCGGAGAAATGTGACGGCAATGGTCAGTCGCCGACCTGTTGAAAGATCTCGTTCGTGCTGCCGTCGTTGCGTCAGCGCGTGATCCACGGTTAGCGCATCAGTTCACTTCCGCCGAACAGTTCGACAGCCCGTCCGTCGGTCGCGCAACTCGTCTGCGATCCGCTGACGTCTTCCGAAAGGTGCGCTCATTTTTGGTAAGTCGATCTCAAAGCATCGATCTCCGTGCTATCGTGCGCGCGTTTCCTGGCTCCCCACCAGGGCGCGCGCAACAGCGCAGTGGACATGGATCGCATCTATGACAAAGCGGTTCAGTGTCGCTCTAGCCGACCGTCACGAGCACCGATCCGACGCCGCGTCGCGATCGCCAAAGGTGCTGCTGTATTCACACGACACATTCGGTCTCGGCAACATCCGCCGCACGCTGCTGCTCGCGGAAACGATCGCTGACGCATACCCGTCCGCCTCGCTGCTGATCGTCACGGGCTCGCCGATGATTCACGCGTTCCGCATTCCGCCGCGGACCGACTACATCAAGCTGCCGTGCGTGACGCGACCCGACGCGGATCAGTATGAGCCCGCGTACCTGAATACGCGGTCTTCCGAGGTCGCGCACATCCGATCGGGCGTGCTCGAACGCGCCATCCTCGGCTTCGCGCCCGACCTCCTGATCGTGGACAAGCGCGCCGCCGGCATCGGCGGCGAGCTGCTCGATCCGCTGCGCTCGCTGCGCCGCGCACGCGCCCGTACGCGCATCGTCCTCGGCATGCGCGACATCCTCGACACGCCGGAGCGCACGCAGCTGTCGCTGAAACGCGCGCACGACATGAAGACCATCGCGCGCTACTACGACGAGGTGTGGATCTACGGCGAACGGTCGGTCTTCGACGCGGTCGTCGAATACCGCTTCCCACCGGAGGTCGCGGGCAAGACGCGGTACTGCGGCTACTTGAAACGGCCGACGCACCGCGCGCTGCGCCAGGACGGACCGCCTCGCGTGCTCGTGACCACCGGCGGCGGCGAAGACGGCACGGAGCTGATTGAAACGTATCTCGAGGGGCTGATGGCCCTGCCGCGCAGCGTCGCGCTGCGGACGACCGTCGTGTTCGGTCCGCAGCTGCCGCCCGCCTCCCGCGAACGGCTGTCGCGACGGTTCGGCTCGCTGCCGGACGTCACGTTCGTCGATTTCGAAGCCGAGCTGGCCAGCCGCTATGCGGCGGCCGATCTCGTCGTCTCGATGGCCGGTTACAACACGGTCTGCGAGCTGCTGTCGTGCGCCGTGCGCGCGGTGCTCGTCCCGCGCAGCCAGCCGGTCGGCGAACAGCTGCTGCGCGCGCGCCTGCTCGCCGCGCGCGGACTGTTCGACGTCGTCGAGCCGGACGACCTTCGCCCCGACCGGCTGATGTCGGTCGTGCTTGGCCGCCTCGAGCGGCCGCCGACGCCGCCGTCCGTGGATCTCGACGGCCTCGCTCGTATCCATCTCCGCGTCGAGGCCCTGCTGGAGCGGGTGCCGTCGTGACGCCGCCCCGCATCGTCGTCGTCGTGAGCGGGTTTCCACGGCGGTCCGAGACGTTCGCGCTCGCCGAGCTCGCGGCGCTGGACCGCGGGGACATGCTCGCCGCGATCTTCAGCACGAAGCCTGGCGAGGAGGGCGCCTGCCAGCCGGCCGCGGACGCGCTGCGTGGACGTGTCACGCTGCTGTCCGGCTACACCGCGGCGTCTCACGCGGCCGATGCCGCACGGCAGCTCGCCGGCGTTCCCGTGGCCGCCGTCCATGGCTACTTCGCGCACGCCCCGGCGGCCGTCGCCGAGGACCTCGCGCGGCGGCTCGGCGTGCCCTTCGGGTTCAGCGCTCACGCGCGCGACGCGCGGAAGGTGGCGCGTCACGAGCTGCACGCGCGCGCGCATCGAGCGTCGTGCGTGATCGCCTGCAACGCAGACGTGGCGCGCGAGTTCGACGGCAGCGACGCACACGTGTCCATCGTGCCGCACGGCGTCGATCTGAGACGCTTCACAGCGCGCCGCCGAGCACCCTCGCCCCATTTCGCGATGCTGGCTGTCGGCCGCCTGGTCGAAAAGAAAGGGCTGCACGTCCTCGTTGACGCGGCATCGAGACTCGATTTCCCCTGGCGACTGCGCATCGTCGGCGACGGGCCGGAGCGAGACCGCCTCGTCGCGCGGATCCAGGCGGCCGGAATCGCCGACCGCGTGACCTTCTGCGGGCCGCTCACCCACGAGGGGCTGCCGTCCGAGTACCAGGCGGCGGACGTCGTCGTGGTGCCGTCCATCCGCGACGCGACCGGCGATCGCGACGGGTTGCCGAACGTCGTGCTCGAGGCGATGGCGGCCGGCACCGCGATCGTCGCGAGCGAGACCGGCGCGATTGCCTCGGCCGTTCGTAACGCGGAAACGGGCCTTCTCGTCCGGGCCGGCGACGCCCCCGGCCTGGCGCGCGCACTCACCACCCTTGCCCGCGACCCCGACAGGCGCCGGCGGCTGGGAACGGCCGCCCGCGCGCTGGTCGAGCGTCGTTTCGACGCAGGGCGCTGCACGAAGCAGTTCGCATCCGTGCTGCGCGACGCGTATGGGTAGCCACGTTGCGGCGGGCGTCGAGCGCACACAGCCGCACGGCCCGGCGGTGGCCTACATCGTCAAGGGTTACCCGCGCCTGTCCGAGCTCTTCATCGCGAGCGAGATCTATCGCCTCGAACAGGCCGGCGTCCGCTTGCGGCTGTTCGTGATCAAGCGGGGCGATCCCACGCTCCGCCATGCCACCATCGACCGCATCCAGGCGTCGCCCGAGTACCTGCCCGAGACCGCGTCGGTCTCCGGAATCCCCCTGTGGGGATGGCTGCGGCAGCATCTGCCCATCTTTGCCGGCGCGCTCGCGCGGACCGCGGGCGCGTGGCCGTCCGGCGTGCTTGCAAGGTGTACGTCAAGGAGTTCCTGCAGGCAGTGGCGGTTGCGGATCGCCTCCGCGAGGCACCCGACGTGACGCACCTCCACGCGCATTTCTGTCACGGCGCGACGACCGTCGCGTGGCTCGCCGCGATGATGTCGGGACGAACGTTCTCGTTTACCGCGCACGCAAAGGATCTCTACACACCGTCGCTGAACCCCGCAGGCCTGCTCCGGCGGAAGCTCGCGGCGGCGCGCTTCGCGGTCACCTGCACGGACGCCAGCCGCGCATTCCTCCTCCCGCACGCGGGCAGCACCCCGGTGTTCCGCGTCTATCACGGGCTCAACGCGGAGTTCGCCGGGCTGATGACCCGCGACCTCGCGGCGCGCGACGCGCCCGTCCCAAGCGTGCTGCGGATTGTCTCGGTCGGCCGTCACGTGCACAAGAAGGGCTTCGACGTCCTCGTTGCGGCGTGCGCACGGCTCGCCGCGCGTGGTGTCGCGATCGAGGCGCACATCATCGGCGAACGCGGCGACCAGACGAGCGTGGTGTCATCCGCGATCGAGCGCTTCGGGCTGCGGGACCGCGTCGTCCTTCTCGATCCGATGTCGCAGGCCGACCTGCTGAACGCATTGCGCGGCGCCACGGTCTTCTGCCTGCCGTGTCGCGTCAGCGAAGACGGCGATCGTGACGGAATTCCGAACGTGATCGTCGAAGCGATGGCGGCCGGTCTTCCGGTGGTGACCACCGCCATCAGCGGCATCCCCGAACTGGTCGAGCACGAAGCCACCGGCCTCCTCGTCGAACCGGACGATGTCGAGCAGACCGCGGAGGCGCTGCTGCGGATCCACCGCGACCCGGCGCTCGCGCGAGCGCTTGCCGCGCGGGCGCGCGCCACCGTCGCCGAGCGGTTCGACGGCGACCGGCTGATTGGAGAGCTCTGCGCGCTCTTCCGGAGGGTCGCATGAGCGGGACGACGCGCAAGACCTGGCGGGACGTGATGCGGTGGGCCACGCCGGTCGCGCTGGAGCATCGATCGCTGCTGACCTCGGCCTACGCGCTGCGCATCGTGGGCGTGGTGCTCGGCCTCGCCGCGCCGTGGCCGTTGAAGGTGATCATCGACAACGTCCTGTCGAAGCGGCCGTTCCCGCGCGCGCTCGCCGCGGCCGGGCTGCGCGACGCCTCGCCCGAGACCGTCGTGTTCGCGATGGCGGCGTCGATGGTCGTCCTGGCCGCCGGGCGCGCGCTCGTGGAATCGCTGCATGCGACGCGGACCGCTCGCTTCCGCGAGCGGCTCAACATCGAGGTGCGCGACCGGATGATGGTCCACCTGCAACGGCTGCCGCCGACGATCCGCACGACCCACAGGAGCGGCGAGCTGGCGCTGCGGCTCGTCGGCGACGTCGATCAGCTCGTGCGATTCCTGTCGCGGACGATCCCCACGATCGTCGAGTACCTGCTGACGACCGCCGCCACGCTGGCGCTGATGCTGTGGCTGCAGCCGGCGCTCACGCTGTTCGCGGTGCTGCTGGTGCCGGGGCTCGCCGCCATCGTCCGGGTGTACGGCACGCGCCTCGGCCGCGCGTCGCGCGAGCGCCGCCGCCGTGAAGGCGACGTCGCCGGTCTCGCGCAGGAAATCGTCCGCGGCCTGCCCGTAATCCAGGCGCTCGGCGGCGACGAGCACGCGCGACAGCGCTTCCGCCGGCTGAACGCGAACTGCCTGGAGGCGGGCGTCGCGGAAACGCGCGCGGCGTCCCAGATGGAGCGGGCCATCCGCGTGGCGCACGGCATCGCGACGGCGGTCCTGGTCTCCGGCGGCGCGCTGCTGGTGCTGCAGGGCAGGCTCACGCTGGGGGCGCTGACGGTGCTCGCGTCGTACCTCACGCAGCTGCTGAAGCCGGTCGAGCGCCTCAACGATCTCGCGGAAACGACGTCGAAGGGGCTGGCCGCCGGCGAGCGCCTGCTGGCGCTTCTCGATCAGCAGCCGCTCGTGCGCGATGCGCCGGGTGCCGTCGCCATCGCGCGTGCGCGAGGCGTGATCGAGCTGCGCGACGTGTGCTTCTCGTACGGCACCGGGCGCAAGACCGTGCTGCGCGGCGTGAACCTGCGGCTCGAGCCCGGGACGCTCACCGTGCTCGCCGGCGCGAGCGGCGCCGGCAAGAGCACGCTGCTCAGCCTGCTCGTCCGGCTGTTCGACCCCTCGTCCGGCGAGATTCTCCTGGACGGCCGCCCGCTCTCCGCGATCACGGTGCAATCGCTGCGGCGGCAGATCGCGATGATGGCGCAGGACACGCACCTGTTTGCCGGGTCGCTGCGCGAAGCGCTGGCGCCCACCGGCGAGCAGGTCCCGGACGAGCGGGTATGGGACGCGCTCGCGTTCGTCGCGATGGACGACTTCGTCCGCGGCATACCGAGCCGGCTGGACGCGCCTCTCGGAGAAGACGGCGTCAACCTCTCGGGCGGCCAGCGGCAGCGGTTGTCGCTCGCGCGGGCGTTCCTGCTGGACCGCCCGATCCTCCTGCTGGACGAGCCGACCTCGAACGTCGATCCCGAATCGGAAGCCATCATCGCGTCGGCGCTGAGACAGATGCGTTACGGGCGCACGTGCCTGGCGATCACCCACCGGCTGGCGCTCTTCGACCACGCCGACGTCATCTACCGGCTCGAAGAAGGACGCATCGCGGTTCATCCATCCGGCCTGCGCCTCGTCACTGCGAAGGGCGTGCAGGGTGCCTGAGGTCCTCACGGCGGCATCGCCACGCCGGCTGTTTTGCGTGTTCGAGCACGTGTACCGGAGCGTGGCTGTCGCCGACGCCGTCGCCGCCGGCCGCTTTCCCATCCAGGGCATGACGCTGACGCTCGGCCTCGAGCCCGACTGGCTTGGCGCACCGCTGCCGCCCGACAGGGAGTGGCGGCTCGAGTGGAACAAGTTCTATTACGGTCTCGATCTCGCGACGGCGGCCGAACGGACCGGCGCTACGGCGTACCTGACGGCGTGGCAGCGGCTCGTCACGTCGTGGATCGCGCAGGTGCCGGTCGATCACGACCCGACAGACGTCATCGGCCGGCGCATCCAGAACTGGCTGTACGCATGGGGACGGTTCGCCGAGCGGTTCGACGTCGAGGCCTCGATGCCCGGCTTCGAGGCACGCATCACCGACAGCCTGCGCGCGCAGGTGGCGTACCTGCGCGGCCACCTCACGCGCGAGCGCAATCACCGGACGCTGGAGCTGTACGCGCTGTTCGTCGCCGCGCTCAGCCTGCGCTCGCTGGATCCGGACCGCGGCCTCCTGCAGTTCTCGATCGACGCGCTCACCGAGAACCTCCTCGCCGACGTGCTGCCCGACGGCGTCCATCGCGAGCGCTCGACGCATTACCACCACGTCGTGCTCCGGTCTTTCGTCGGCATGCGCGAGAACGCGCACCGCTTCGGCATTCAGCTGTCGCCTGCCTTCGACGAGCGGCTGACGCGCGCCTGCGAGTTCGCGCTGCACTGTCATCGGCCCGATGGCACCATCCCGGCGCTGTCCGACAGCGACGGCGGCAGCTACCTCGACCTGCTGCAGATCGCCGGCGGCCTCCTCGAACGCCCGGACTTCACGTACATCGGGACGCGGGGCCGAACAGGTGCGCCGCCGGCGTCACGGTCCGCCAGCTTTCCCGACGGCGGTTACTTCGTCCAGCGCAGCGGCTGGGGCGACCGCGGGCGCGACATGGCGGACGAACGCTATCTCATCTTCGATTGCGGCAGCGTGGGAGACGGCGGCCACGGGCACTACGATGCGCTCAACATCGAGATTGCCGCCAACGGCGGTCCGCTCGTCGTCGATCCGGGCCGCTACACCTACTGCGATGATCCGCCGCAGTGGCGCCGCTGGTTCAAGGGGACGGCCGCGCACAACACGGTCACCGTCGACGACGCCGACCAGACGCCGTATCGCCGGGGCAAACCCAAAGGACCCGTTGCGCGCGCGCACCTGGAGCACCGCCTGACGGGCGGCGGCCTGGACGTGCTGTGCGGCGAAGCGCTCTCGCCGGTGTACGACGTCGTCCATCGCCGCCGCATCCTGTTCGTCAACGACGAGTACTGGCTGATCGAAGACTCGCTCGATGGCGATGAGCCGCACCGCTACCAGCTTCGCTTTCACTTGACGCCGGATCAGCGCGACGTGGCGATCGCGTCCGTCCGGGGCGGAGCCCGGGCGTCGACGTCGCGGCTGTCGATCGTCGTCGCGGGCGTTGCCACGCCGGGCGTGGAACCAGGATGGGTGTCGTTCGAGTACGGCACGAAGCACGAGGCGCCGGTGGTGACCTTCACCGCCGACGGCGCCGCGAGCGCGCAATTCGTGACGCTCCTCATGCCGCTCGCGCACGCGGACGAGCCCACGCCCGACCTCGCCGTGCGCTTCGACCGGGGCGTGGCCACCGCGGACGTGCGCCATGGCGCCGGCGCGAACCTGTGCGACCGCGTCAGGTGGACCCTCGACGGCGGCGTCGCGCTGCTGCGAGACGACGGCAGCCGTGCGATGGCGGCGTGGAGCCGCGAGGGGCGTCAATGACCTTCACCTCGTCGGTGCGGCTCGCCCTCGACCCTGCACTGCCGTACCGCGACGTGCTTCTCGAACCCGCGCTCGTGCGCCGGAGGCTGGCGTCGGCCCTTGGAATCGACGCGCCCGCTGACGTCGGTGAGCCCGCGCTCGCGCGCGTCAACTACCAGGTGGGCAGGAGCCTGCGCGCGGTCTATCGCGCCGACATCGATGGCGCCGAGCGCACGATCGCCGCGCGCATGTTTGCCGGCGCAAAGAGCGGAGAGGTGTTTCGGCGCTCGGTCCCGGATACGAAGGACGTCGCGGCGATCCGCGGCATCGCATACGACTTCGAGATTGGCGCGGTGTACTGGGTGTTTCCCAACGATCGCAAGATCGCGTCGCTCGCGGCGATCCTGGATCCCTCCACGGCCGTGCCGGGCATCGATACCGGCCCGCCGGTGCATAAGCGGCTCGTCGCCTACGCGCCCGAGAAGTCGGCGACGCTCGCCTGCGAGGACAGCGGACAGGTGGCGATCGCGTACGCGAAGATCACGGCCGCGCACCAGGCGTCACGCGACTACGCCACCTACACGAACCTGCGCGCGGTGCTGGATCCCCTCAATCCCTGGCTGTGCTTGCCGAAGCCGCTTGGCTATTCCAGCACGCACCGGACGCTCTGGCTCGAGGCGCTGCCCGGTCGGCGGATGGCAGAGTCGTGCGGTGACGACGAGATCGCGGACCTGGGACGGCTCGGCGCGGCCGTCGCGGCGTTTCATGGCCTTCCGATGCCGGACTCGCCGCGCTTCGATCGGTTCGCACCGGAGCATCTCGCGACGGAAGCGTCGACCATGCGCGGCTGCCGGCCGGACGTGGCGGATGCCATCGATCATCTCGCGGCGCGCCTGACGGCGACCGCGGCCGCCTCCGACGGGCAGGCCTGTCTGCACGGCGACCTGCACCCCAAGAACGCCATCGTCCATGCCGATCGGGTGGCGCTCATCGACGTCGAAGACGCCGCGATCGGCGCGACCGCGGCCGACATCGCCAGCATGCTCGCGGCTCTCCTGTACCGCCGCGAGACCAAGGAGTTGTCCGCCGGGGAGTGCTTGGCACGCGCCGACGCGTTTCTCGTCGGGTACCGCTCCCATCGGGACCTGCCGCGCCGCGATTCGCTCGCGTGGCACACGGCCGCCGCGCTGTTCGTCGAACGGGCGGCCAGGGCCGTCACGCGCGTGCGGCCGCTCGGCCTGGAGCACTTCCCCGCGCTGCTGGCCACGTCGGAGCGCCTGCTCGATCGCGGATTGGAGGTGCTGTGACGGAAAGGCCGGCGCTCCTCCTCTACTGCCAGCATTCGCTGGGACTGGGACACCTGACGCGCGCGTGGGCTCTCGGCGCGCAGCTCGCGAAGGCGTTCCAGGTGACGCTCGTCAGCGGGGGCGTCTCCCCGGCCGGTCTTGCGCCTCCGTCGGCCGTCGAGACGATCGAGCTTCCCCCGCTGGCTCAGGATGCCGCCGGAAAGCTGTTCGTGCCGGGCGCCGGAGCATCCGTCGATCACGTCAAGGCCGAACGCAGGAAGCGGCTGGTCGAGGTCTATCGCCACATACAGCCCGCCGTGGTCGTCATCGAGCTGTTTCCGTTCGGACGGCGCAAGTTCCACGACGAGATCGTCGCACTGCTCGACGAAACGCGCCGGGGCCCACGGCCCGTCGTCGCGACGAGCGTACGCGACCTGCTCGTGGATCGCGGCCCGGAGCAACAGGAGCACGACGATCGCGCGCGCGCGCTCGTCGATGCACGGTTCGACCTGGTGCTGGTGCACACGGACCCGCGGTTTGCCATGCTGCACGACACCTTCCACCCATTGCGGCCGCTCTCCACTGCCGTCCACCACACGGGATTTGTCGTCGCGGAACGTCCCGGGCACGACCCCGACGTCGAGCGCTCTGGCATTCTCGTGTCGGGTGGCGGCGGGCGCTTCGCCGACGCGCTCTACATGATGGCCAGCGAGGCGCACGACGACCTTCCGCTTGCCTCCCTGCCGATGACCATCATCACTGGACCGCTGTGCCCGGAGCGCACGCTGGCGGACGTCCGCTCCGCGGCACAGCGGCGCCCGGGTATCCGCGTCGAACGCAGCATCGACGACGTGTGCGGCGCGATGAGACGCGCGTCGGTATCGGTGAGCCAGTGCGGCTACAACACGGCGCTCGACATCGTCCGTGCGGGCGTCCCGGCCGTCGTCGTCCCGTTCGAGGAGAACGGTGATTCGGAGCAGACCGCGCGGGCCCATCGACTGGAGCGTCTGGGTCTCGTCCGCGTCGTCCGCGCGGGTGAGAGTGCGCGCGCGCTGGCCGAAGCGGCAGGCAGCCTGCCATCGGCGTCGCGCGCGGAGATGGCGCTCGACATGGACGGTGGGCGGCGCAGCACCGAAATCCTGATGGCCGCGATGGGCGAGCAGGTGACGCGGAGGTTCGCGATCGCGGGAGAGCCCGCATGACGGGTCACTGGCTCGATCCGCTTCGCGCGGTGCTGGATCGCCGCAACCGGCCCACGACGATCTTCATCCGCGACGACGACGGCGGGTGGGGCAACGACCGGTTGCGCGAGCTGCTCGACACGACGTGCAGCTACGGCGTGCCGATCGACCTGGCCGTGATTCCCGATGCGGCCGACGCGGGGTTTACCCGTGAGCTGCATCGGCGCGACGACCACACCGTCAGGGTGCATCAGCACGGCCGTCGGCACGTCGACCACGAAGGCGCGGGACCTAAGTCCGAGTTCGGCCGCTCGCGCGCCGCGGACGACCAGCGGAGCGACATTGTCGCCGGTCTGCGGCAGCTGCTCGATCTCGTCGGCGACCGTCTCGATCCGGTCTTCACGCCGCCGTGGAACCGCTGCACCGAGGTGACGGCCCGATGTCTTGCCGCGCTCGACTTCGAGCTGTTGTCGTGCGACGTCAGCGCCGGGCGCTTCGACGTCGAGCACCTCGCGGAGCTGCCCGTCTCGCTCGATTGGACGGGCCGCCGCGGGGCCGTCACCGGGCCCGACACGTGGGGGCGGACCATTGCCGCCTGCGTGGACGCCGCTCACGAGCCCGTCGGCCTGATGCTCCATCACGCGGTGATGACACACCACGATCGAACGATGCTCCGCGAGCTGCTCGACGTGCTCACGGGCCATCAGTTCGTTCACTTCGGATCGATGCTCGCCGTCAGCCGCGGCAGGGCATCGCGAGGTGTCCCGTGGCCCGCATGAGGGCGCTCGCCGCGCTGGCGCTCGTGCACCTGATCCTCGTGCCCCACCCGGTGCACGCGCAGGCCGCCACCGTCCAGGGTGTCGTCGTTGACGATGCGGGCGGCCCGCTCCCCGGCGCGATCGTCGTGCTCCGAACCGCGCAGGGCGGCAATCCAGGCGAGGCGACCACCGGTCCGACCGGCGCGTTCACATTTGCCGACGTCCCGTCCGGCGCCGCGACCCTCCACGTGGAGCTCGCGGGATTCCAGCCACGGGACGTGGAGGTGGACGTCGGATCGATTCCCGACGGCCGTGTGACGATCCGGCTTCAGATCGGCTTCGACGAAGAGGTCACGGTGACGGCCGAAGAGTCGGGCGGCGTTCTCGCGCCGTCCCGGAATGCCGATGCGGTCGAATTCGACCCCGAGAGCATCCGCAGGCTGCCGACCGACGCGGAGGACCTGCACGCGATCGTCGATGCGTTCACCGCGGGCTCGCCCACGGGCGGCGCGTCGGTCGTCGTCGACGG
>WNFL01425201.1_pt2 | contig 11870 bp, 14 predicted proteins | sample 5400361 | NCBI WGS metagenome assembly WNFL01 (sample SAMN13153351, study PRJNA577476) | soil metagenome | isolation source: 40 cm soil on Douglas fir-dominated hillslope | place: USA:California | collected 2013-09-17
CCGCCATACCAAGTGCCCCGCATACCGATTTTGAATAGCCTGCAAGTATAGCACGCTCCGCGGCACTTTCATTCAAAAACAAAGGGTTGCACACATGTACTACCGCACGCTGAAGGTCCAAACGCAAGGCGCGCTGGCGACGGTCACGCTGAACCGGCCGGAGGCGCGCAACGCGATGTCGGCGCAGCTGATGCGCGAGATGATCGCGTGCGCCAACCGGCTCGCGGCTAAGCGGGAATTGCGCGTCGTGATCGTGCACGGCAGTGGCGTGTGCTTTTCCGCAGGCGCGGACCTGAAGGACGCGAAGCGCTGGGGCGAAGGCGCGGGCTCGCTCGAGGACAACCGCGAGATCGCTGCGCTCGGCTTTCGCATGGCGCGCGCCTGGGAGGAGCTGCCGCACATGACGATCGCGGCGATCGAGGGCTACGCGATCGGCGGCGGCGTCGCGCTCGCGGTGGCGCTCGACTGGCGCGTGCTCGCGCGCGACGCCTTCGTCTCGTTTCCCGAGATCGCGCTCGGCATCCCGCTCACCTGGGGCACGCTGCCGCGGCTCGTCAAGAGCGCTTCGCGGCCAGCGACGCGCTGGCGATGGGGCTGGTCGACTACGTGGCGGCGCCGGGCGCGGCGTTGAAGACGGCGCGCGGCATCGCCAAGGCCGTGCTCGCGCTGCCGGCCCACTCGGTACGCATGAGCAAGGAGTCGATCAATGCCTACGCCGCGATCGGCGCGCACGCCGCGACCCACATGGCGCACGACCAGGTGCAGCTCGCGGCGGCCAGCCCGGAAGCCAGGGCGGCTCGCGAAGCTTTTTCTCTCAGGAAGCGGAAGGTTTCAAAGCAGCCGGGACGTTGATTCCGCGCTCCTTGTAGTAACGCAGCGCGCCGGGGTGGAATGGCACTACGCCGTTGCGTGACCAGTTCTCGAGGGTCGTCTCCCTGGCAGCGGGATGAGCCTTTGTCAGCAGCGGCTGGCTCTCGAGCACGATTTTCACGATCTGGTAGACGAGGTCCTCGGGCAGGTCCTTGTGCGCGAGCGCGAAATTGAACACGCCGACGGTGATCTGATCTTCGTGCAGCTGCTTGTAGGCGCCTTTCGCGATGACGGCGTCGGAGAGCTCGGGCAGGGCCGCCTTGATGCGGCGGATCTCGTCGCGCGTGAAGGTGAAGAAACGCACCTTGTTGGCGGCTTCCGAGTAGGCGGCGACCGGCACCCCGGCGCAGAACGGGAAGGACTCGATCAACCCGTCCTGCAGGCTCGCCGCCATGTCCGCCGCCGGCCCGTTGCGGATCGTCGCGTCGATGCCCAGGACCTTGAAGATGGACGGAATGTAGGTCCCGCAGGTACCGCCGCGCGGCCCGACGCCGGCCTTGCGCCGGTGCAGATCGATCACCTGGCGGATGCCGGACTTCTCGAGCGCGATGAAATGAAACGGCGTGTTGTACATCGGGAAAGTCGCGCGGATGTTGCGGTACTGCCGGCCGCGGGTCCATTCGGCCTTGCCCTGCAGCGCCTGCAGCGCGACGCCCATCGTCGTCATGCCGAGGTCGGTGAGACGAGAATCGGTGAGCACGATGTTCTGCACCGGGCCCTCGGTCTGCTGGATGGTGATATGGGTGCCGAGCTTCGCGTTGACGAGGTCTGCCCAGGCTTTGCCGTACACCACATAGGTCGCGCCGAGCGAGCCGGTCGCGAGCGTCAGCGTCTTCGGCCAGTGCGGCGGCGGCTTCCCCTGCGCGAGCGCAGGCCCGAGCGCCGCGAGCGCCGCCGCGGCGAGCATCCAGAGCAGCAGCGCGGCTAGGCGGAGGCGTGCCATTCGGGAACGATGCCCGCGCCGTTTTTCGCCGCGCGCCAGGCGGTGTCGATGCCCAGGCGCGGCGCCCATACCAGGTCAGCGCCGCAGAAAAGCAGCGGCAGCCGCGCGCGCTCCCAGGGCGGCACGCCAGTCTCCTGAAAGAGGTTCTTCAGCGTCCGGTGCGGCCTGCGCGCATCGAGCTTCAGCCGCTCGCCCCCCGACCTCAGCCGCACTTGCAGGCCCCTGCCCTTCAAGCGCGCCTGGTCGATTCCGCGCCCGCGCGCGCGCCTGAAACGCAGTTCGCCCCCGAGCGCGGGCAGAGCGAGGCGCGCCTCTCCGTGCCAGGTCTTTGGCTTGAATTCGGTCTGCTTTTTTCGTTTTTCAGAGAAGAGCTTTTTTCCATAGCCACGGAAAACAACACCGTCGTGCTCGATCGTACCCTTGCCCGCGCCCAGTTGCTTGAGCATCTCGGCGAGCTTTGCCTCGCTCGGGGCGCGCAGCCCCTTGCCCTTCAGGTAGGCGCGCAGCAGCGTGCGCGCGTCAAGCTGCGCGCCGGCGAAATGGCGCGCGGCGCGCGCTAGCGCCTCGCGCCAGCGCGGAAAGCGCGACTCGAGCAGCGGCCCGACACGATGCCGCAGGAAGTTGCGCGTGAGCTGGGTATCGGCATTGGACTCATCCTCGATCCAGCCCAGGCGATGCTCGGCGGCGTACGCCGCGATGCCGGCGCGAGACACATCGAGCAGCGGCCGCAGCAGCAGCTTGCGGCCGAGCCTGCCGCTCGCCGCCATCCCGCTCGCGCCGTCGATCCCCGCGCCACGCAGCAGATTCAAGAGAACTGTTTCTGCCTGGTCGTCCAGATGATGGCCAAGGGCGATTGCATCCACGGGCAGGCTGCTCAGGGCCTCTCGCCGCGCGTCACGCGCTGCCCTCCTTTGAGACTTTGACCTTGAAAACCTTCAGGGAAACTTCAAGTTCGGTACAAAAGACTAAGCAAAACTTCTCCCAATCCCCTGCATTCGGACTCAATCCATGATTCACATGGGCGGCGGAAAGCCGGTAGCCGAATTGCGGCTGCAGAGCGTGCAAAACGTGCAGCAGCACCACCGAATCGACACCGCCCGAGAGTCCGACCGCGAGGCGCTTGCCGCGCAGCGGCGCGAGCAGTGCCGTGTCAACGCTCGGCAGTTTCCTTGAAGCGGCCATAGCCCATCAGGCGCTCCAGGCGCTCCTCGACGAGCTCCTTGGGCTTCTTTTCCTGCAGCTGGCGCAGCGCCTCGGCAAGCGCCTTCTTCAGCGTCGCCGCGGTCGCCTGCGGGTCGCGGTGCGCACCGCCGAGCGGCTCGGGCACGATCTTGTCGATCAGGCCGAGCGTCTTCAAGCGGCTCGCGGTGATGCCGAGCGTCTCGGCCGCCTCGGGCGCCTTGTCGGCGCTCTTCCACAGGATCGAGGCGCAGCCCTCGGGCGAGATCACCGAGTAGGTCGCGTACTGGAGCATGAGCACGATGTCGCCGAGCGCGATCGCGAGCGCGCCGCCCGAGCCGCCCTCGCCGATGATGCTGACGACGATCGGCGTCTTGAGGCTCGCCATGACGTAGAGGTTGCGCCCGATCGCCTCCGACTGGCCGCGCTCCTCGGCGTCGATGCCCGGATAGGCGCCGGGCGTGTCCACGAGCGTGAAGACGGGAAGCGAGAACTTCTCGGCCATCTGAAAGAGGCGCAGCGCTTTTCGATAGCCCTCGGGCCGCGGCATGCCGAAGTTGCGCAGGATCTTCTCCTTGGTGTCGCGCCCCTTCTGGTGGCCGATCACCATGCAGGCTTCGCCGTCGAAGCGCGCCAGGCCGCCGACGATGGAGGGATCTTCGCCGAACACGCGGTCGCCGTGCAGCTCCTCGAAGCCCGAGAACATCAGGCCGATGAAATCGAGCGAGTAAGGCCGCTGCGGATGGCGCGCCACCTGCGCCACCTGCCAGGGCGTGAGTTTGGCGTAGATGTCGCGCGTGAGCGCCTGGCTCTTCTTGGTGAGGCGCTGGATCTCCTCGGAGATGTCGACGGCCGAGTCGTCCTGGGCGTAGCGCAGCTCCTCGATGCGCCCTTCCAGCTCGGCGACCGGCTGCTCGAATTCGAGGAACGTCGTCTTCATCGCCCGCGCATTCTAGCCGAGCGTCAGGCGCTGTTCTGGAGGCCGCTTTCCACCCGGTTACGGCCCGCCTGCTTGGCCTTGTACATGGCCTGATCGGCGCGCTCGACCGTCTGCAACGCCGGCTCGTCGGCCTTGTGCTCGCTGACGCCGATGGAGACGGTGACCTTGCGCCCCTCCGGCAGGACCGGGATCGTAGTCGCCTCCATCAGCGCGCGCAGGCGCTCTGCAACGGTCAGCGCTTCCCCGAGCGGTGTCTGCGACAGGACCACCAGGAACTCCTCGCCGCCCCAGCGGCCGAGATGATCGGTCGGCCGCATTGCCTTCTGCGCGACGGCGACGAAAGACTTGAGGACTTCATCGCCGGCCGCGTGCCCGAAGTCGTCGTTCACGGACTTGAAGCGATCGATGTCGACCATGCACACGGAAAACGGGTGGCCGCGTGTCGCGCGTTTCGCCTCCAGCTCCAGCTGTTCCACCAGGTGCCTGCGGTTGCTGCAACCGGTGAGCGGATCGGTCGTGGCAAGCGCCTCCGCCCGCCCGAGCGCGGCCGCCAGGTCCTCGTTGGCCGTGCGCAGATTGGTGCGCAGGCCACTCACATAGCCGCCGAGAACGGTGAACCAAGCGAGCAGCAACGCGAAGAAAAGCAGCCTGAACAATTCGCGCTGCAGGCCCGCCGACTCCTTGTAGAGCTCGACGCTCAGAACGATCATCCCTGCGTAGAACCCGACGTACGCGAGCGCCACGAGCGCGAGCCGCCCAACGCTCAGCGTGAGCACGCCGAACATGAAGGCGACGATGTAAAACGAAATGAAAGCCGGCCGCGCCTGCGGCCCGACCAGCACGAGGTAAGTGATGAGCGCTCCGGCCGCGAGCATCATCGGCACGGTCAGGCTGGGATCGCGAAAGCGCAGGTTCACGCCGCTGCGGATCAGCGCATAGAAGACCGCCGCGCAGAGCGCCGCGCCGCCGACGAAGACCGCCGCGTCGCGCATCGAAAGGAAACCCGCGATCGCGATCGCGACCGTCATGCCCATCGTCATCAGGGTCGCCGCGACCCCGACGCTCAGGCGCTCGACACGGATCTTCTGGCGGCGGTCCATCCGGCCTAGTACTCGACCGGCAGCGGATCCAGGGACCGCCACAGGTACCAGCTCGCCACCGTGCGCCACGGCCGCCAGGACTCGCCCCGGGCTTTCATCGTTCGCAGAGAGATCTTTCTTCCGCCGTGATACGCGACGCGCAGGCCTCTTTGCAGGCCGATGTCATCCAGCGGAAACACATCCGGCCGCAGCAGGCTGAACATGAGGAACATCTCCGCGGTCCAGCGGCCGATGCCGCGCACCTGCACCAGGTCGGCGATCACCTCCTCGTCGCTCATCTGCGGCCAGCGGTGCACGTGCACCTGGCCGTCCGCGAAGCGGCGTGCGAGATCGCAGATGTATTCGCACTTCCGTCCAGATAGCCCACAGGCTCTGAGATCCTTCGTTTTCGCTTTCAGAACCAGCTCCGGCGAAACCGTAGAAACACAGTCTGAAAACCGGTTCCACACACTCTGCGCCGCCTTGGTCGAGATCTGCTGGCCGACAATGGCGCGCGCGAGCGTGAGGAACGGGTCGCCGCGCGGCACGAGGTACACCGCCGGGTGGCGCTTGATGATCGCCGCCATGATGGGGTCGCAACGGCAAAGGGCTCGCTTCGCCCGGTCCCAGTATTTGGGCTTCACATCCCTTACGTCAGGCTTCATTGAGAGGCAAGTTCAGAATCAGGTTCTGCGGTTTCATCCTCACCACGTCGGCTTCGTCGGCCGAGAGCGCAAGGTACACCGTGCGGCCGGCGATATCGCCGCGCATCGCGCCGGGCTCGGCGAACTGCAGCGAGAAGAGCGCGAGAATGCGGCGCATACGCCCGGGGTCGACCTGCTCCCCCTTCCAGAGCGCGTTCAGGATCGCGCTCGATTCGACATCCAGGCCGATGTGCCAGGCCCAGTGGGTTTCGTCTATTGTTTTCAGAGGTCTTATTTTTGTTTGCAGGCTCAAAAAATGAAAAACCCAGGCCTCCATGACGCGGCACAGCGCATCGAGCGCGGGGCGGCCGTAGGTGAGGCTGATCACCGTGTCGTGGCGCGACTCGCGCTCCCAGTAGAGCGCGGCGTTCGCGCGGTCGAGCACGTCGAGATTCGTCTTCGCGGTCGCGCCCTGCGCCTCGACAATGAGCCGCCCCAGGCTGCCGTACTGCGAGCCCGAGGCGTGCATCTCGACGGTCTCCAGGTCGGCGAGCAGCGCGTGGCCCTCCTGGATGGTCGCCTTCTGCTCGCGAAAGAAGAGCTCCGCGGCGCGCAGCTCGAGGGGGTCGGTGCTGTCGGCGAGGACGTTGCGCAGGATCACGTGCGCGAGCTGGTCGAGGAATATCGGCGGCACATCGATGCTCGACTTGAACAGGCTGCGATAGCACGCTTCGAGCGTGCCCGCGCCGACGAGCCGGTCGCGAAAGCGCAGGATCACCCTGTAGTTTTCTGCTGCGTCCCGGTCTTTCAGCGAATTCAATTCGTTTTCGGAAGCAATTCTCCGGGGAGCCTCCATCAACGATGCGTGCAGGTGCCGCTCGGCCTCGCACGACTCCTCGACCGGATGAATCTCGGGCCGCAGGTAGTAGGCGCGCAGGAAGTCGTCGCTGACCCGGAGCAGGCCGGCGGCGTCGCGTTCTAGAAGGTGGAAACCGCTGTTACGCCAGAACTCAGGCAGAGGGTTGGGCGAGGCGCGAATGGGACGCCACGTGCTGCTTCAGGAACTCCATCTGGTCGGCGAGGATGCGCCGGTTCGTCAGGATCAGGTACTCGGCCTTGTTCGGCACGTAAGGCGTGTAGAGCAGCTCCATGCCGGATTCTTCCGGAATGCGGTTGCGCTTCTGGCCGTTGCAATGCCGGCAGGCGGCGACGACGTTCATCCAGGTATCGCGCCCGCCGCGCGACAGCGGCCGGATATGGTCGCGCGTCAGGCGGAAGAAGCTGTACTCGCCGCCGCAGTAGGCGCACATGTGCCGGTCGCGGCGGAAGAGCTCGCGGTTGTTCAGCGGCGGGACCTGGTTGAAGCCGCGGGCGGCGAGCGCCTTGCCCTTGATCGCGATGATCGAGTGCGCGGTGATGCTCGAGCGCTCGCCCGTCATGCGCGAGGTGCCGCCGTAGAAAGTGAAGGTCTTGTCGCCCAGCGTCCACGCCACCAGATTCTTGGCATAGTAGAAGCACGCCTGCTGCCAGCTGATCCAGCGATGTGGCACGCCGTGATTGTCGAGCGACAGGATGAGCAGACTGTCCATGGTGTCGAACGGATTCTGCCAATTTGACAGGGGCTTGGCAATGCCCGCAAAAACAAGGGGCTGTGAAGCAAACTTCACAGCCCTTGAAACCTGGATCCCCGCTTTCGCGGGGATGACGCTGGCGCGTCAGCGGTCGCCGACGGCTTCCTTGAAGCCCTGCCCGGCGGCGAACGCCGGTACGGTCTTGGCGTTGATCTTGATCTCCTTGCCGTTCGCTGGATTGCGGCCGGCGCGCGCCTTGCGCTTGCGCGGCAGGAAGGTGCCGAAGCCGACCACGGTGACGCGGTTTCCTTTTGCGACGCTGGTGACGATCGCGTCGAACACCGCGTTGACCGCTTCGCCTGCGGCGACCTTGCTAACGTTGCCTGCGCGCGCCGCAGCAATGACCAGGTCCGCCTTGGTAACTACGGATGGCATGCGCTCTCCCTTTTTACGGTACGCCCACCGCGTTCGAGTCCTGCTGAACGCGCTCCTGTGCGAGCGAGCGAGCATCATATCGACATCGGAACGCGAATACAATCCGCCGCAAGCAAAAAAGTTCCTGCACGTGCGAAATTTTTCCTGATCATTGATTTTTATCGGATGTGATCGCTGACACGCTCCCCGAATTGCTCGCGCAGCGCGCCGCGAATGCCGCGCCGGCGCTGATCGATCGCGGCCGCAGCCTGTCGTTCGCCGCGCTGGTCGACGAAAGCCGGCGCGCGGCGCGCGGGCTGCGGGCGCTCGGCGTCGGCGCGGGCGACCGGGTGGCGATCTGGCTGCCGAACGTTCCCGCCTGGCTTGCCGTTTTCTTCGGCTGCGCGCAGCTCGGCGCCATCGCGGTTTCCGTCAACACGCGCTTCCGCAGCCACGAGCTCGCGGACGTCTTGCGGCGCTCGCGCGCGCGGGTGCTGGTCTTCTGGCCCGGATTCAAGGGGATAGATTTTGCCGGCGTGCTGGAGGCTTGCGATCCGAAAGCCCTCGAGCACCTGGAATCGATCGTGGCCTACGGCGAGACGCAGGCAACCCCGTTCGCGGGCGCCGCCGGCAAGTGGACCATCGCCTACACGGCGCTTGCGGGCGGCGCGCCGCTCGCCGATTCGAGCGCGACTCCTGAGGCCGGCTGCGCGATCTTCACCACCTCGGGCACCACCAAGGCGCCGAAATTTGTGCTGCACGATCAACGCACTGTGATCGCGCACGCCGCCGACGTGGTGCGCGGCTTCCAAATCGGCAAGGATGCGGCGGTGCTGCTGGCGCCGCCCTTGTGCGGCGTGTTCGGCTTCTGCACCGCAATGGCGGCGATCACCGCCGGGCGCCCGACGGTGATCGCGCCAGTGTGGGATGCCGAGCAGTCGGCGCGCGACATCCGGGCGTACGGCGTCACGCATGCCAACGGCACGGACGAGGCGGCGGCGCAGCTGCTCGCTGTGCGCGGCGCCGATTTCACCAGCCTTCGCTTCTTCGGCTACGCCGCGTTCAACCCGGCGCACGCCGACATCGTGCGCAGCGCCGACGCCCGCGGCGTGAAGCTGGTCGGCCTGTACGGCATGAGCGAGATCCAGGCTCTGTTCGCGCGCCATGACGAGAACGCCCCCGTCGCCGAGCGCATGCTGGGCGGAGGCCGCCCGGTAAGCGCGCTGGCGCGCGTGCGCGCTCGCGATCCCGAATCCGGACGCTCGCTCGAGCACGGTACGCCGGGCGAGCTCGAATTCGTCGCGCCTTCGAGCCGCATGGTCGGCTACTTCGGCGACGACGAGGCGACGCGCAAAGCGACGACGGAGGACGGTTACTTTCGCTCGGGCGATCTGGGCTACACGCTCTCCGACGGGCGTTTCGTGTTCCTCGCGCGCATCGGCGATGCGCTGCGCCTGGGCGGATTCCTGGTGAGCCCGGCCGAAATCGAGGACGTGGTGCAGCAAGCGCCAGGCATCGCCGCCTGCCAGGTGGTCGGCGTGCCGCAACCCGAGGGCATGCGCCCGGTCGCCTTCGTCCTCCTGCAGAAACACGCCGCGCTCGATGAGAAGGCCGTGCTCGCCCACGTCGCCGGCCGCCTCGCCCGCTACAAGGTCCCCCTGCGCGTGTTTCCGATCGACGCGTTCCCGGTGACGCCGGGCGCGAATGCGACCAAGATCCAAAAGGGCAAGCTGCGCGAGCTGGCCGAGGCGCTGCTACACTAGCTTTTTCCCATGGAGGGGGAGTCATGCTGAAAAAATACACGCTCGCGCTGGCCGCGCTCGCCGTCGGCGCGGCCGCATCGCCTGCCTGCGCGCAGGCCCCGCTCACCTATTCGACCTGGGTTCCGCCGCAGCACCACATCAGCCTGTGGCAGGCCAACTGGGCCAGCGAAATCGAGAAGGCGACCGGCGGCCGCGTCAAGTTCCAGGGTCTGCCGAAGGCGCCCTCCGCGCCGCCGGGAACCTTCGACGCGGTCAAGGACGGCCTCGTCGACCTGTCGTTCGTAACGGCGAGCTATACGCCGGCGCGCCACATCCTGCCGATCATGGCGGAGCTGCCGGGCGCGGCGGATACGTCGGTGGCGAACTCGATCGCCTACTCGCGCATGCACTGGAAGCACTTCCAGAAGGTGGGCGAGTACAACGGCGTGCACCTGCTCGGCGTGTGGACCCACGGCCCGGGCCAGATGTTCACCAAGAAGCCGGTCAAGACGCTCGCCGACTTCAAGGGCCTCAAGATCCGCTCCGGCGGCGGCGCCTCCGGCGAATCCTTCGAGCTGCTGAAATCGGGCGTCGCCGACGGCATCTTCTTCCCGATCGAGTCGATCGTCTCGTTCAAGCTCGAGACCGTGCTCGGGCAGGCGACCCTCTTTCCCGGGGGCCTCTACAGCTCCTCGTTCGGTTTCTTCATGAACCAGGACAAATGGAACAAGATCGCCAAGCCGGACCAGGACATCATCGAGAAGCACAGCAAGGAGTACGTGGCGCGCTCGGCCGGGCGCTCGTGGGACGAGGCCGACCGCAAGGGCATGGAGGCGATGAAGAAATCCGAGATCAAGATCGTCAACGCCGACGCCAGCCTGATCAAGGAGGTGAAGGCACTGTGCGCGCCGATCGAGATCGACTGGATCCAGAAGGCGAGCGCGAAAGGAATTGATGCCAAGGCGGTGCTGGCGGAATTCCGTGCCGAGCTGAAGAAGGTCGCGAACGAGAAATAGCGCGGCTGCAGCTTTCTAAAGACAAATTCGAAAAGTCGTCCGACGCCGTTCTGGGGATCGCGGCGTCGGCGATCCTGTTCGCCATGATGCTGCTGACGTTCGTCGACGTCGTCATGCGCTACCTGGTCAACCGCCCGATCCGCGGCGGGTTCGAGATCACCGAGATGATGCTGCTGGTGCTCATCTTCGCCGGCCTGCCGCTCGTCTCGCACGCCGACGAGCACGTCACCATGGATTTCGTCGACCGCGTGCTGCCGGCGCGCGCGACCGACCTGCTCGTGCGGACCGTGCACGCGCTCTGCGCGGCGGTCATGTTCTTCCTCACCTGGCAGGTGTGGCTCAAGGCCGGCAAGATCGCCGCCTACGGCGACGTGTCGGATGTGCTGCGCTTCGCGATCGCGCCTTTCGTCTACTTCATGGCGGTGATGATCTTCGTGACCGGCCTCGTTCACGTTTTCAAGATTTTTACTTCAAGCAGCAAACAGCCCCAGCAGGGAACTCTTTGATCGAGGCGCTGACAGGTCTTTGCGCGATGATGCTGCTCGCGCTCCTGCGCGTGCCGATCGCGCTCTCGATGGGCATCGTCGGGGTGCTCGGCTATGCCTACATGCGCGACTGGAACTGGTACGTGGCGTTCACGACCGCGCAGACCAAGATGTACGAGACCGGCCGCAACTACACCCTGTCGGTCGTGCCGCTCTTCATCCTGATGGGCAACCTCGTGACGCGCGCCGGGATGTCGCAGGAGCTGTTCCGCGCCGCTTACGCCTTCATCGGCCATCTGCGGGGGGGACTCGCGATGGCGACCATCGTCGGCTGCGCGGGCTTCGGCGCCATCTGCGGCTCGTCGATCGCCACCGCCGCCACCTTCGCCAAGGTGGCTTATCCCTCGATGAAGAAGTTCGGCTATTCGGACGCGCTCGCTGCGGGCGCGATCGCGGGCGGCGGCACGCTCGGCATCCTCATCCCGCCCTCGACCATCATGGTGATCTACGGGATCATGACCGAGACCAACATCGGCAAGATGTTCGCGGCCGGGATCCTGCCCGGCATTCTTGCCACCGTGCTGCTCTGCCTCGCGGTCCAGTACGTGACCTGGCGCGATCCGAAGGCGGGGCCGCCGGGGGAGCGCCTCGGCTGGCGCGAGCGCCTGGCGACGCTGCAGGGCCTGGGCTGGTTCGTCGCCCTCGGCGTTGCCCTGCTCCTCGCCGTTCAGCTCGGCTGGCTGGAGGGCGACGAGGCCGGCGTGATCGGCGCCTTCGGCGTGTTCGCGCTCTCGCTCGTCTACCGCGGCGTCACCAGCGTCATCGCGCTGTTCACGCTTGTGATGGGCGGGATCTACGGCGGCATCTTCACCGCGACCGAGGGCGCCGGCGTGGGCGCGTTCGGCGCGCTGGTCTTCGCGCTGGCGCGGCGCGCGCTCAGCTGGCGCTCGCTCTACGAGGCGCTGCTCGAGAGCGCGCGCACCACGT
>WNFL01150467.1_pt1 | contig 11868 bp, 9 predicted proteins | sample 5400361 | NCBI WGS metagenome assembly WNFL01 (sample SAMN13153351, study PRJNA577476) | soil metagenome | isolation source: 40 cm soil on Douglas fir-dominated hillslope | place: USA:California | collected 2013-09-17
GCCCGAGTACACTTTCACCGGGAGGCATTCCGGCCGCCCGCATCGCATCCGTTATCAACGCTGTCCTGTCGGCACCTTTGATCTTATACACCAGTTTCAGCAATGGCGCGGGAAGATGAATCCCGTCGGCAATAATTTCGACATCCATTTCATCCAGGAGAAAGGCACTTTCAATTACACCCGCGTACCGAAATGCATTTCTCCTCGTTACGCCCGACATGGCAGAGTACAAGTGAGTCGCCAGCGTATATCCATTTTCAAATGCTTCCAATACCTCTTCGTAAATCGCATCGGTATGGGCCACAGCCGCAAGGACCCCTTTTGATCTCAAGTACCGTCCAAATTCTATCGCCCCCTTCAATTCCGGCGCAGCACTCCATCGCCGGATGAAGGAAGATTGGGACAATATCTCTTTGTATTCTGCCGGATCAGGGTCCCGGATAAAACGAGGGTCTTGCGCCCCGCGCTGGTTCATGGCAAAGTAGGGACCTTCGAGGTGCATGCCGAGGAATTGAGCTCCTTCTGAATTTTTCCCGTTTGCCTTATCGTAAGCAGACAAGGTTTGCAACAACTCTTCCTTGCTGCTCGATAAGGAGGTGGGCAACATCGCTGTGGTGCCGAATTGAGCGTGTAGCTCCGCAATTTTCAGAAAAGCCGTTTCCTTACCATCCATAAAATCATGACCGCCTCCCCCATGCACGTGGATGTCAATAAAACCGGGGGCCACGTACTTTCCTTTTGCATCGATTTCAATAGCATCTGTTGCTTCGACATTGTTTTCGCTCACTGCAGTGATCGTATTTCCCGTAATGAGCACGGTCCCGCCCTGTATAATTCGATACGGCGTGATGATCTTTCCGTTTACTATTTTTATTTTTTGCTGAATCATGAACCTAGAATCTCAGAATGTCCATCCTCTTATCCGATAACCATGAAATGCATAAAATACAAGATACAGATAACATGGAAACAAAACCCAGTAGGCATCCCGGACATTGTAGAGGTCGGCAAGGTATCCATAGAAGAGCGGCATGATCGCATTGCCACACAAACCCATGATCATAACAGAGGCACCCAATTTTGTAAATCTTCCAAGGCCGTCGAGCGCCAGGGGCCAAATTCCCGCCCACACCAATGAGTTTGCTAATCCCAGCAAGACGACGAACCATATTGAAACATCGGTTGAATGGTCTAAAAAGGTGACGCGTCCGGTGGCATAAACAATGAGCAACGTTAAGAAGGCCCCCAAAACGGTGCACACTCTAAGGGCATTGACCTGGCTGATGAATTTGGGTATGCAAATAATCCCCAGTACATACCCGCATATCGTAACAAAGAGCGTATACGATGGAAATACTTTGGCTTCCAGCAAACTCAGTTGCATTGAATTCGCGTATCCGATAATGGTATCAATGGCTATAACCTGCGTACCCACGTGAAGAAAAATGGCAATGGCTCCCAGGATCAGATGGGGGAATTGCAAAAGACTTGTCTTGCCGGAATTGGCAGACGCAACTTCCACACTCTCTTTTTCTGTATTGATTTCGGGCAGCGGTGAATACCGTACGAACAAACCCAGCAGCGCCAACACTGTGCCAACACAAGCATACGGAAGAATAACCCTTCTGATGAGTTCGTCCAATGCTGCATTCCTTGCCGCCTCATTCATCGTGCCCAATTCCTTAAAAAGGCCGGTGTCGGTAGCTTTCAGTACGACGGCGGCAAATAAAAGAGGGGCGAGAATCCCCGCGCCTTTGTTAAAAATGCCCATCACGCTGATTCGCTGTGCGGCCCGTTCCTTTGGCCCCAAAATGGTAATGTAGGGGTTGGCAGCTGTTTGAAGTACGGCAAGACCGGCGCCGATCGTAAAAAGACCCAGCAGAAATAGTTCGTAGGCTCTCAACAAAGCCGCAGGCACAAAAATAAAAGCCCCGAGCGCCATCGCCCAAAATCCCATCATCATCCCCTTCTTGAATCCCACTTTCTTTAACAGATACGATGACGGTATCGACATAACAAAGTAAGAAATATAGAAAGCAAAGGTCACCAGGTACGATTGAAAATGGGTGAGCTCGCAAGCGATCCGGAAATAAGGAATGAGAATGGCGTTGACCCAGGAGACAAAACCGAAAATAAAAAATAAAAGTCCGATGATCAGAATAGAAATAAAGTACTTCCCGCCTGTCAGGGAACTCACTTCTATCGTTGCGACTGCCGTTTTATTCATCCTTTTACCACCGGAGAAAACTTTAGCAATGAACTTAACTCCTTGAACTTTAAACTTAGAACTTTAAACTCAGAATTTTTTAAGTAAATTATCAAAATGACTGCAAATCCAAACGGAGAACGACTTCTTTCTCTTGATTTTTTGCGTGGATTGATCATGGTAACACTCATGATCGGGGAGACGGGTTTCTTCACGAAATGGTATCGTGCCGCACCCAATTCATTCACCCGGTTGCTCGCCACCCAGTTTGAACATTCTGTATGGCACGGTTTGCGTTTTTGGGATGTCATCCTCCCGGCCTTTATGTTGATCGCCGGTACGGCCATGGCCTTTTCTTATCACAAACAACAACAGCTTCTCTATACATGGAGGCAATCCTTCTTAAAGGTATTAAAAAGAAGCTTTTGGCTGCTTTTCTGGGGTGTCCTAATTTATGCCGTGCGCGACCAACATCTGAATTTTCAACTCAGCAATGTGCTGACGCAGCTCGCCTTCACCACGGTTATTGCCTTCCTGGTTATCCGCACGCCGGTGTGGTGGCAATTGGCAGCGAGTTTGTTGTGCCTGCTCATCCCCGAATTGTTAGCCCGGTTTACGCACCTACCTGACTTTGATCAGCCTTTTGTGCAGAACCATAATTTTGGCAGTTTTATTAATCAAAGCCTGTGTATCAAACTGGATGACGCCCACAAGACCACCTTTACCAATTTTATTTCCAGTGGGGCTCATACGATCTGGGGACTCATGGCAGGCCAGTTGTTTTTGGGCAACAAAAGTGCGAAAGCGAAATTCCTTTCTCTTGTTGGATTCGGTCTCCTGATCCTGGCGACCGGATTCTGGTTGGATGGGATGGGGATTACGCCGATGCTCAAATGGATTTCAACCAGTTCATTTGTTCTGGCCACGGGAGGGATCAGCCTTATTGTTCTGGCGTTGTCTTACGAATGGATTGATGTGCGCAAACATCAGCGGCACCTGAAATTTTTTACCATTGTGGGAATGAATTCGATATTCATTTACCTCTTTTTTATTTTCATCGGTGATCAGTGGCTGAACGGATATATGGATGTCTTGTGCGGCGGCTTGCTAAGCCTGGCCGGCGTTCCCATCGAAGTCGGTGTCATGATTAGTTGCCTTGAGGTGTTTGCGATCGAGTGGTACCTGTGCTATTTCCTGTATACGAGGAAACTTTTTTTCAAATTGTAAAAAGAAAGTTGGCTAAATAATTCCAATATTTGATCGGTCAGGTGATGAAATTCTTCTTTTACCACATCAGCATACTTTCTTATACTGACGAAATGAAATGAATTTGTTTTAGGGTTATCCCACGTCGAACGAATTTGCTCGATTTCGATTTTTGACTTTACCTTGCTTCTTTATCGTCGCACGTGCCGTTAGCTTTGACCGCCTTTCTTTTTGTTGTTTCATGATTTGTCTAAACTTCTTCAATTCCTCTTTTGACCAGGGTTCAGATTTAATTGTGAAGTCAACATTTTTTGGCTCTCGGATCAGTCCCATAGTTTTATGATTTAAAATATCTTAAAATTAGTTTGTTTGCTGCAATAGGGTCAACGAACATTCTTTGCCGAATCAGGTGGGTTGCTCCAAGGGTCTGCTTATAGTGTTCGATTAGAATTGTTTTGCTGTCAAAGGCTACATATCCATCGTAGCCCTTTTCAAGTGATACTCTACAAGCGGACGCTACCAAATTTCCCGGAACGCCCAAATAGAGTTTATCTTTTCCCTTATTGAAGCATGACGCCTTATATAGACCTACTACTCAAGACTAAGGACCAAGAGACCAGGACCTAGGGACCTGGCACCAAGCGATACACCTTACCGTCCGGCTTCATGACCAAATACAGTTCGCCTTTAGCATCCTTGCCGAATCTCATATCGGCGCGGTTGTACTTGCAGAGCTGCACCAAAGTTGTACGTACACCGCCGAATGAGATCTGCCATTCTTTGATCGGTGCCTGACTTCCTAATTTGATATCCGTCATCTCCACATAAAAAAGTCTGCCCGCATTGATGTCTCCAAAAAGAAATTTCCCGATCAACTGGGGAAGGGCTGAACCCGAATATTCAAAACCACCGGATATGGCAACACCCTCATCGTGATCAAACTGGGCGACCGGATAAGTAACGTGGTAGACCGAATCATTCGCGGGAAGCGGATAGACCTTGTCAATGTTGTCAAGAATAAGAAAGGTTCCTTCGCGAATCGGCCAACCGTAAAAATGACCGGGCTCGACCACGTACAACGATTCTATGTTGCGCTGGCCAATGTTGGCCGTCAGCATCTGGCCTGTCTTGCTCCAACTAAAGCGATGGGGATTCCTGAATCCGGTAGCATACACTTCCCGAAGTGCTTTTCCTTTTTCGCTTTTGCTGAATGGATTGTCTTCAGGAAAACCGTAGTTGCCATTGTCGCTGTTCCGTCCTGATGGATTGATCCTGAGGATGGTACCCCATATCCTTTCCGGCTTTTGAGTCGGCAAGGGATAATGTTCCTCGACACTTCCTCCATCCCCTACCCCGACATACAACAAACCATACTCTTTATCTCCCGGACGGGCCAGTGGATTGAAGGCGAGATCCTGAACCCCGTGAATACCTGTGACCATGTTTACCCTAAAAACTTCGCGACCCTTACCCGAAAACGGCGATGCAGCAGGTTGGTTGGTTTTCCATTCTGTCAACACCCACTGCACCGTTACCGGGATAGAATCGGCATAACTAAAATCGGCTTTCCCCGAACCGGGGGATTCCGTGTGCGTAGTGTACAAGAGTCCATTCTTCGCAAATTCAGGATGGAAGGCAAAACTGCCGAATCCCGTGGCGAGTCCGGGCTGATTGATAAAATGAGGTCTCAGTTTGGCGATGTCCAGGTAAACCGCGGGTTGATCTTTCTGCAGTTCGTACAATCTGCCGCGCAAATCCACAACAAACAATTTTTCTGAATTGGGTTGCTGAGCCAGTTTCGTAATCCGTGTAAACATGGGCTTGTCGGAGGAAGCGGGTATTTGAGCCACAAGCTCAAGCCCCACCACCAGGTCCGATAATGGGATGGATCCGGGGATCGGGTCCTTCAATTCTTTGCCATCTCCTTTTTCAGCCCTTTGCTCGGGGGCTTTTTTGGTATGCAGAAATGCAATAATGGCATTGACTTGTTCGTCGGTGTAGTTTTCAAAGGATGGCATGATCGTCTTGAACCGCTCCACCAACTTCCTGGCCCGCTCGTCGCCCGAGTCAATGATCGCCTTCGGGCTCTTAATAAAATCCTTTATACGCTCCGCAGAAACTTCAGAGGTCAGTCCGGACAACCGCGGACCGATGCCGTCCTGCCTGAAATTGTGACAGGCGCTGCAATTCTGCCGAAACGAGGTTTGACCATTGGCAATGGTCAATGAGTCGGTTGCGATAGCACTTGTATCCGGCGATGTTTTGGGATGGCAGGAGGTGAAATACAAACAAACGGCAATGAAAATAATGCCGGCGAAGACGATGAGAATTTCTTTTTTCATCATTTATCTTTTTGAAGAAACGAGCTTGGGATCCTGCGTCAGCAACGATGAAGACGCCGTGTCGAGAAAAAGTACGCATCCGGAGTGGGATTGCAATATACTCGCCGGAAATAAATTGCTGACGGGATGCTCCACACTGTCTTTGACTGCTTTTGCTTTTCTCTTGTCGGGTACGGAACAAATAATTTGTTTTGACTTCAAAATTTGTTTTACCGACATGCTGATAGCACGGCGGGGCACTTCTTCCATCGACCTGAACCATCCTTCACCCAACTGCTGTCTCCTACACGCTTCGTCCAACGCAACGATGATATAAGGAACCTCCGTTTCAAAATCCGCCGGAGGGTCATTAAAGGCAAGGTGGCCGTTCTCTCCAACCCCTACCAATGCGACATCAATGGGATGCTTTCTGATCAGGTCACTAATCCGATCGCATTCCGCCTCTGCATCCCTCTCCCCGTTTATTAAGTATGCCGCTTTCAAGGTGGGGACTTTCGACAAAAATCGCTCGGTCAAATATCTCCTAAAGCTTGCCGGAGACGTGATCGGCAGCCCAATATATTCGTCCAGGTGAAACATTATCACTTTGTTCCATGCGATATCCGGTTCGGCAACAAGTTGATTGAGCGTTTCAAATTGGCTGGTCCCGGTAGCCAGGATGATGTTGGCAATTCCCTTTTTGGCAATCGCTTTTCGAATAAATGTCGCAGCGCCGGATCCGGCAGCCTTGCCTAATTCAATCGGGTCATGCGTTACGTGTATTTCCATCATTTAAGAATTTAATCATTCTGCGAAATCCATTAATCTGTGTTAATCAGCGATCAAGGCAATTCTCCCTGCGTCTCTGCTTCTAAATCTTTACTCTGGTATTCCCTCCTCTTTGAAGAAAGACGTCAACGGGCTGGTTGGTTTTCCAGGAACCTGTGGTGAAGTCCGGGACGTCTTGTGAACCGGAGCGGTTTGCCACCGACTTTTCACTCAGGGGCCCAATCGAACTCCAGGCTGCAGCATCGTACACATCCATATCGAGGGGCAGACCATTTCTAAGACAATCGATCAATCTCCAATCCATCAAAAAGTCCATGCCACCGTGGCCACCGATCTGCTTTGCCATTTCGCCCAATTTTTTAACAATCGGAGGTTGATACTTCTCCTCCAGGGCCTTGCATTCCGATTCCGACAGCCAGCCCTCGTGACTTGTGGAAATACGTCCGGGTTCCGGGTATTTTTGCGCAGTGCCTTTTGTTCCGCTCACCAGGTGAATGCGGGAATAGGGACGCGGTGACGTGACATCGTGCTGCAGCATAATTGTCTTTCCATTGGCAGTACGGAGGGTAGTCGTATTCATATTGCCCCGGAATTTTTTGTTCTCAAACGGTTTATAGAACGCATCTTTCTCAGCAAGTTCCTTGGCCATGGGAGCCATCAGGAAATCATTGGTGGAAACCGAAACCAGATAATCCATTTTATCGCCGCGGTTGATATTCAATAGTTGCGCAATAGGACCCAGACCGTGCGTAGGGTATAAATTTCCATTCCTGAAATTCTCCTTCAACCGCCACATGTCATAATATTTATCTTTCGAGAAGTTACCCTCAAGAAGATCATGAATGTATGCTCCTTCCGCATGCACGATCTCACCAAAGAATCCCTGACGGGCCATGTTCAGGGTCATGAGTTCGAAAAAGTCATAACAGCAATTTTCCAGCATCATGCAATGTTTCCGCGTTTTCTCGGACGTTTCAACGAGCTGCCAGCATTCCTCCAATGTAACGGCAGCAGGAACTTCGGACGCCGCATGTTTTCCATGTTCCATCGCATACACCGCCATGGGTGTGTGCAACTTCCACGGCGTAGCGATATAGATCAGGTCAATGTCATTTCTTTCACAAACTTTTTTCCACTCATTTTCATTGCCTGTGTAGACCGTCGGATGATGGGATGTGTTTTCAAGTAGTTTTTTTGCGCCGTTTGCCTTGTCGGGACGCAAATCGCACAAGGCTTTAATGTCTACGCCCTCAATTTTGCTCATTCGCTCGACCGCTCCCGGGCCGCGGTTGCCCAGTCCGATAAAACCGATTCGCACGGTTTCCAGTTTGGGCGCGGCAAAACCGCTCATATTGTTATCCGAATTTGCAGGATGATCAGAATGCCCATGATTTGCAGTTGGGGCTGCAAAACCTTTCGCCATACTGCCGCCGACCAGCCCTATGCCGGCCAGACCGGAGAGTTTTAAGAAATTTCTGCGATTACTTTTCATATCAATCCAGTTTGTTTAAGAAAGTTCTTCTTTTCCCACAGATACCTCACCCCAACCCTCTCCTGAAGGAGAGGGAGCGTCTTGCGTTACTCGTTCCGGGGCTGACCAAAAAGGTAATATTTTAAAGGTCAAACCAAATTATCTCCTGACTCTGCGCCTTAGCCCTACACGTTCCCTTCTCCTTCAGGAGAAGGGCCAGGGATGAGGTCACACTTTCAACCATCGATCAAACCATTCAAAAGCCTCAGCCTGCATTTTTTTATCAAACTTGTGTGGCCCCGGATAATACGAACAATTAAAACGATCTGCCGCCCCTGCTTTTTTAAAAACCTGGCCAAGAATGTTCTCCGCCTTTTTCATTTCCGGAAGGGTATACAATTCATCATCTTCATCGTTCAGAACAAGCGTCGAAAGGGGCGCCCGCAATCCCAGAATCTCGGGAAAGTCCAGTTCATTGGGAAGAAGCGGAACATAGGTCATCCAGGTATGCGTAAACGATTTGTTGATAATAAAATCCTTCCAGGTAGTCATAAATCCTACGCACACAGCGCATTTGATCCTCGGGTCCAATCCGCCCATGAATACAGTCCGCATCCCACCACCGGAAAGTCCCCCACAACCGATCCTGTTTGTGTCTACTTCTTTCCGGGCACACAAAATATCCAACGCTATCCTGTCTTCTGCAAAAAATACACCGGGCCAGGTTGTCCCTGCGCTGAACAATGATTTTGCCATGACATGTTCGTGCTGTCCAGCCCAATCGTTGTACGCTTTGATGTGCGCCGGGTTTTCAGGATCCTGATCGTCTAGCCCATTCCTCAAATGTTCGGGAATGTCCTGCATCATCACCCTGCGACTGGCAAAAGGAAACGCATCCGCAACCAAAACCACATAGCCGCGTTTCGCAATCTCATTTGCCCAGGCAAAGCCTTCGTAATAATCTTTTTGGTGGACCTCCATCAACGGGTGCTGAAGACCCGTGCGTGTAATTTTGCGCGTTCCAAAATACTTGTTTCCCCCATGATCGTGAAAAGCGAGGATTCCCGGCAGCGGTCCTCTTTGGTTGATGGGTTTTAACAGTATAGCGTCGGTGGGCCGTCCATAGGGAAGTTGCCAGCTAAGTTCTTCAATCTGCAAACCCTCGTACTCCGATTGTTTTCGGATCTGTACTTCAGGCATCCCCCCGATATCCGGAATCGCAAGTCGTTCGGTAAGACGTTTTTTAGCGGATGTTTTCCAGCTTTCGAGACTTGACCATTCTTTATTTCTGAAAGAAAGCGATGGCAACCTTCCTTCCGTGAGGGACGCGGCCCAGGGCCCGTACAGGCCAATGATACTGGAACCTTTATCATCCGGTATACGGGTTGTTAAAGGTAGGAGACTTGATTTATCATGATCTTCCAAGTCCATAGCATATCCTTTCCATACGCTGCTCCCTGCGACGCCGAGCCCGGTCAGGGCCGTGCGCTTTAAGAATTCCCTTCGTTTATTTTTCATTTCGAATTCAAAAGGTAGTAAATCTCTTTCTACTTTTTAACCTATCTTACACGAAGCTTTCTGCGGCGATCACCGGGTCTTAAAATGAATTTCTTTCTAGTTTTACTCTGCCATGAAAAGAATCCTCTTCCTCTCCTTGTTTGTTGTTGCGTGCTCCGTCTCTGAAAAGAAAGATATGAAAGGACCGATACGACTCATCACGCTGGACCCTGGGCATTTCCATGCCGCCTTGATCCAGAAGTCGATGGTTCCCATGGTCGACTCAACGGTATACGTTTATGCGCCCGACGGACCGGATGTCCGGGAGCATCTCAACAGAATAAAGGCATATAATAACCGTGCCGGGACGCCAACCCATTGGAACGAACAAGTTTACCTGGGCCAGGATTTTCTTGAGAAGATGCTCAACGACAAGGCGGGCAATGTGGTAGTCATTTCGGGCAACAATCAAAAGAAAACAGAATACATTAAGAAAGCGGTCGCATCGGGTTTTCACGTCCTGGCGGATAAACCTATGGCCATTAATAAGGCCAATTTTGAAACCCTGCTATCCGTTTTTGAGGAGGCCAAAAGAAATAAGGTCTTGCTCTACGATATCATGACCGAACGGTACGAGATCACCAATGCGTTGCAACGAGAACTTTCGATGCTGCCGGAATTATTCGGCACCCTCGAGAAAGGCACCGCGGATGCTCCGGCGGTGACCAAGGAAAGCGTCCACCACTTTTACAAGTATGTCTCCGGCCAGGTGCTTGTACGTCCCCCTTGGTTTTTGGATGTGTCGCAACAGGGAGAAGGACTCACCGATATTACCACACACCTGGTTGATCTTGTGCAGTGGGCATGTTTTCCGGATCAGGCCCTTGACTACAACCACGATATTGAGATCCAATCGGCGCGAAGGTGGCCAACAGAAATAGCGCGAAGTCAATTCAACACCATTACAAGGCAAAACGAATTTCCGGATTTTTTGAAAAAAGACGTGGTCCGTGATTCAGTTCTTCGGGTGTTTTCTAACGGCGAAATCCAATACCGGATCCGGGGTGTCCATGCAAAAGTATCCGTAACGTGGGCCTACCGGGCTCCTGAAGGAACGGGAGATACACATTATTCCATCATGCAGGGCACCCGGGCCAGGCTCATTATCCGGCAAGGTGCCGGGCAACACTATAAACCTACCTTATATATAGAGTCCGTGAATCCTCAGGACACTTCGTATCCAACCAAAGTAGCAACCCAGTTCAAAACGATAGAAGGCAACTATCCGGGTGTCGGTTTAAAGAAAATCAATACGGGGTGGGAAGTGATCATTCCAGACCGATACAAGGAGGGACACGAGGCTCATTTTGCCATGGTGACCGAGAAGTTTTTGAATTTTCTGGAAAAAGGAAACATGCCCTCCTGGGAAGTGCCGAACATGATCGCAAAATATTATACGACGACCGCGGCATTGGAAGCTGCAAAGACCATCCCGTGAAGATTTTTTAACCGCTGAAGTAGTCGAGACCTTGAGGTATCACAAAGATTCGAAAGAATATTGAGTTTCTCTAAAACTTTGCGCCTTCTTCGCGCCTTCGCGCCTTCGCGGTGAAAAAATTTAACAACAAACTCTCCGGTAACCAAAAACTTCCGGCCTGGCATGACTTAAAAGGAAATAAATTTTGGATATTTATGGAGAGGATCTTGCTTATCTGAAATTCCAGAAATAGAGCCGCGCATATGAAAAGAAGAGAATTTATTCAAAGGAGCACCCTCGTTGCGGGAGCCTCCCTTCTATCCTTTCGGTCCATCCGTCAGGATGAAAATCAGATTTACGGTCAACATGAAAAGCGATACCGCCTCGACAACAACTGGGTAAAAGCCAAAGCGGCGCAGCTTCCCGTAAAGGATTGCCATGAAATGGTACAGGACGCCGAAGGCAGGATCATCCTTCTGACCAATGAGACCAACAATAACGTCATCTTTTTTGATCGCCAGGGTAAGGTTCTCAAGACATGGGGTCGTGATTTTCCCGGCGCCCACGGGTTGACCCTGATCGGTTCCGGCAACGATCAGCTATTATTCATTACCGATACGGAGCGACATCAGTTTTACAAGGCCACGATCGACGGCAAGATCCTCAACACCTGGGATTTTCCTGTCGCCAGCGAAAAGTATACGGAAGCAAAGCAATTCGTTCCCACAGAAACGGCCATAACAAAAAACGGCGAAGTGTATGTCGCCGACGGTTACGGAGCGCAGTACATCACGCATTATGATCAGCAAGGAAAGATCAAAAATGTCTTTGGAGGCCGCGGTGACAAGGAATGGCATCTCGACAATGCGCATGGCATTTGCATCGATTACCGCACCCACCC
>WNFL01005643.1_pt3 | contig 11867 bp, 10 predicted proteins | sample 5400361 | NCBI WGS metagenome assembly WNFL01 (sample SAMN13153351, study PRJNA577476) | soil metagenome | isolation source: 40 cm soil on Douglas fir-dominated hillslope | place: USA:California | collected 2013-09-17
GAAGAAGGTGCAAGCTGGTGTCACGGTGTTCGTGTCGATCAGCACCAATCACCATTCGCTCGAATGGCTTGAGCGCTTCCACGCCGCGATCGTCGATTTTCCGGAGGTCGTGGAGTTCTACCGCATGAGCGGTCAGGTCGACTATCTGCTGCGCGTCGTGGTGCCGGATATCGAGGCTTATGACGCCTTCTACAAAAGGCTGATCGCCAGAATAGAGCTGACGAGCGTGTCGTCGGCCTTCGCCATGGAGCAGATCAAGTTCACGACCTCGCTGCCGCTGACCTTCGCCTCAACGACCGTGGCTGCGGGCGCGATGGCGAAATAGCTCAGCCGCTACCGCCCGCGACCATGTGGCGTTGCCGCCAAGCTTGGGGAGGTATTCCATTTCGCTGGTATAATCGCCGTTGTGGCAGCCACTTGAAGGTGGCAGTCTCGCGCCGATCGATAGGGGCGCACATATGCACAAATCAAAGTGGCGCGCGATCGAAGCGACACTGATCAGGCCGCACGACCCGGGAGATGAACGAGGCTGATGCCGACCGGAGAACCAGACGTCGCTCTCTCGAACCCCGCCGCCGACACCATCAAGACGACGACCTGCTACATGTGCGCCTGCCGGTGCGGGATCAAAGTCTATCTCAAGAGCGGTAAGGTCAACTACATCGAGGGCAATCGCGACCACCCCGTCAACCGCGGCGTGCTGTGCGGCAAGGGCGCGGCCGGCATCATGCAGCACTATTCGCCGGCGCGGCTGACGGCACCTCTGAAGCGAGTCGGACCGAGGGGATCCGGCGAGTTCGCCGAGATCAGCTGGGAGGAGGCGCTGACCACAGCCGCCGGCTGGCTCGGAGACGTTCGGGCTAGCGATCCCTCGAAGCTCGCCTTCTTCACCGGCCGCGACCAGAGCCAGGCGCTCACCGGCTGGTTTGCTCAGCAGTACGGCACGCCGAACTTCGCCGCTCACGGCGGGTTCTGCTCGGTCAACATGGCGGCCGCCGGCCTCTATACCTTCGGCGGCTCGTTCTGGGAGTTCGGCGAGCCGGATTGGGAGCACACGAAGTACTTCATGCTGTTCGGCGTGGCCGAGGACCACGGCTCCAATCCGATCAAGATCGCACTGGGGAAGCTCAAAGCGCGTGGCGTCAAGGTGGTCGCCATCAACCCGGTGCGCACCGGCTACAACGCGATTGCCGACGAATGGGTCGGCATCAAGCCCGGCACGGACGGGATGCTGGTCGGCGCCCTCATCCATGAGCTTTTGCGGACTCAGAGGGTCGATCTCGAATACCTGGCGCGCTACACCAATGCGTCCTGGCTCGTCATCCGCGACGAGGGCGCCAAGGACGATGGGCTGTTCGCCAGGGGGGCGAGCGGTAAGCCGATCGCCTTCGACAAGGCGACCGGCGAGCTGGCCGACGCAGCACGCGTCGATATCAGCCCGGCCCTGGTCGGTTCGTTCAAGCTCGCCGACGGGCGCACGGCGGTGCCCTCCTTCCAGCTCCTGGCAGAGCGTTTCCTCGGTACCGAGTACAGCCCGGACCGCGCGGCATCCGCCACCGGGGTTCCGGCAGCAACGATCCGGCGGCTCGCTCAAGAGCTGGCGCACGCCGCCTTCGAGCAGCAGATCACCCTGAACCAGCCCTGGACGGACTGGGCCGGGCGCAGGCACAAGACGACGGTTGGGCGGCCGGTCTCAATGCACGCCATGCGCGGGATCTCGGCGCACTCGAACGGCTTCCAGACCTGCCGCCTGATCCATATGATGCAGATCTTGCTGGGGTCGATCGATTGCCCCGGTGGGTTCCGCTACAAGCCGCCGTTTCCCCGTCCGGCCCCGCCGCCCAGCCGGCCCGCGGGCAGGTCCGGGACCGTCCAGCCCAATCATTCCCTGGTGAGCGCGCCGCTTGGGTTCCCGCAAGGCCCGGAGGACCTGCTCGTTGATGCCGGCGGGCATGCGCTGCGCATCGACAAGGCCTATTCCTGGGACGCCCCGCTCGCCGCCCATGGGCTGATGCACATGGTCATCACCAATGCGGCCAACGGTGATCCCTATCCTGTCGACGTTCTATGGCCAACATGGGCTGGAACTCGTCCATGAACATTCCGGCCGTGCTGCGCTATCTGACGGAGAAGGATGGCCGCACCGGCGAATACCGCATCCCGAAGATCATCTATTCCGACGCCTACTACTCCGAGATGGTGCCGTACGCCGACCTCGTCCTGCCCGACACTACCTATCTCGAGCGCTGGGACTGCATTTCGCTGCTCGATCGGCCGATCTCGGAGCCGGATGGTCCGGCCGATTCAATCCGTCAGCCGGTGGTCGAGCCCGACCGCGATGTGCGCCCGTTCCAGACCGTTCTCCTCGATATCGGTGCGCGGCTGAAGCTGCCTGGGTTCGTCAACGAGCGCGGGCAGCCCCGCTATCCCGGTGGCTACGCCGACTACATCGTCAATCACGAGCGTGGTCCGGGTATCGGGCCGCTGGCGGGCTTCCGCGGCCTCGACGGCAACAGCTACGCCAGGGGAGCGCCCAATCCGAAGCAGCTCGAGCAGTACATCGCCAACGGCTGCTTTCACCGGCACCACCTGCGGCCCGAGCAGCGCTACTTCAAGCACGCTAACCGCGATTATCTCGAATGGGCCAAGGCGGTCGGCTTCATCGGCAGCGCCGACCCGATCGTATTTCAACTCTATCTCGAGCCTCTGCAGAAGTTCCGGCTGGCTGCGCGCGGACATGGGACTGTGAGGCCGCCCGCGAGCCATCGCGCGCGGATCGAGAAGTACTTCGATCCGATCCCGTTCTGGTATGCTCCCTTCGACGGGGCGCAGGCGCGCGACGCCGAGTTTCCTTTCCACGCCATCACCCAACGGCCGATGCACATGTATCATTCGTGGGGGGCGCAGAACGCGTGGCTGAGGCAGATCACGGCCGAGAACCGCCTTTACATCCACAGGGCGCGCGCCGAAACGCTCGGCCTGAAGAACGACGACTGGATCTGGATGACGAGCGGCATCGGCCGCGTCAGGTGCCAGGTGCGCCTCATGGACGGGGTGAACCCGGATACGGTGTGGACCTGGAACGCCATCGGCCATCGCGCCGGGGCCTGGAGCCTCGCACCCGACGCGCCCGAGGCGACACGCGGGTTCCTGCTCAACCACCTGATCGCGGAGATGCTGCCCGAGCGGGAGGGCGGCTACCGCTTCTCGAACAGCGATCCTGTAACCGGGCAGGCGGCTTGGTACGACCTGCGCGTGCGCATCGATAAGGCCCTGCCCGAGGAGGTCCACGAGAGCTGGCCGCGGTTCGAGCCGCTGGCTGCGCCCCACGGGCCGGCGGCTGCCAACAAGACATACGAGGATGCGCCGCACGCATCCGCTGCCAAGGTGCCGGAGTTGGCCCCATGACGACTCTGCCGGAAACCACGGCCAAGAAGCTCGGCCTTGTTATCGATCTCGACACCTGCGTCGGCTGCCAGGCGTGCGCCACGAGCTGCAAGGAATGGAACACCCAGGGCTATTCGGCGCCGCTCACCGACCAGGACACGCACGGGGCTGATCCGCACGGCGCCTGGCTCAACCGCGTGCATACCTATGAAGTCACGGGCGAATCGGCCGACGATGGCGTCACGGGGCGTACGGTGCATTTCCCGCGCTCCTGCCTCCACTGCGAGACGCCGGCGTGCGTGACGGTCTGTCCGACTGGCGCGTCCTACAAGCGGGTCGAGGACGGTATAGTGCTGGTCGACCCTGACCTGTGCATCGGTTGCAAGTTGTGCTCCTGGGCCTGTCCTTACGGGGCGCGCGAGTACGATTACAAAGACGGCACCATGAAGAAGTGCACGCTGTGCGTCGATCGGATCTACAACGCAACGTTCGCCCCTGAGGACCGCGTGCCTGCTTGCGTCAAGGCTTGCCCGACGGGGGCCCGGCATTTCGGCGACCTTGGAGATCCGGAGAGTGCGGTATCGCGGCTAGTCGACGATCGGGGCGGTTTCGACCTGCTCCCGGAGTTCGGCTTCAAGCCGGTGAACAAGTACCTCCCGCCGCGTGCCCGCCGCGATGGTCGCAGCTCTGGTGCGGCGGAGGCCATTGCTCCCACGGCCGGAGACGAACCCACGGCGACAACGCGCTTCTTCGCCTGGGCCGACAAGATCCTGTCCCGGTAGCTCTGTAAGGTGAGGCTTTCGCCTGGGCAAGCTTTTGCCGAAGCACTCTAGGGAGGCGGCAAGACCTGCGTGTTCGGCCGCAGCTGCGACTGAGGCGGCGGCAATTGTGACTGGGCTTGCGTTTCTACTAAAATCCTAAAGTTGGGCGGCAAGGCCAGAAGCTGGCTCTGCTGCAATTGTTGCTGAATCGTTCGCTGCACTTGCTGCGTCGGTTGCGTCTGCGGCGCCGGCGCGGGTGGTGGGTTCGGCTGCGCCGGCACAGCCGGCACCGTTGACCGCACCTGCACCTGCGGGGCCAATTGCAGCGGCGTCGAATACTGCGGGGGCCGGTAAACCTGCAGCGGAGCCGGCGCTGTTTGCACCGGACGCACTTGCATGGCGGGCGGCAACTGGCGGGGCAATTGCGCGGGGAGCTGCCGCGCCCGCGACTGGGCCCACGCCGGGCTACCGAGCAGAGCCACAACCGTGGCCGCCGTCACCACGGCCGAAGACGCTCGTGGGCCATTATTTCGCATGGATGCCTTCCACCCCGACGCATAGCAGCCGAGGAGTACCGACGCTGCGCAGGGATCAGCGCCTCGGAGCAGTCAGGCCCGGCGGCAAGGTCTGCGGGTTCTGCTGCTGTTGTTGCCGCAGTCCCTGCGTACGCTGCTGCGGGAAACTTTGCGGTGCCGACTGCTGCGGGGGCGAGAAAACCTGAGCCGGCGGATTGTAGTTCTGCCGCGGTTGTTGCGCACTAGCCGGGCCAGCTATCGCCACCAGGCCGAGCGCCAAAATCGAGTGCTGGATGAGTTTTTGCATGCCCAATTAACCGTGCGCGCTGGCCATGGTTCCCCCTGCGGGCGCGACAGATCGGCCTGCCCGAGACGGGCGGGCAGCAGCCAGGGCACGAACGGCAAAAGCTTTGCCGATCAGAAGTTTACCGAGCGGATGACCCAACTTCCGCCGAAGGCAACGAGCCCGGCGATCACCACATAAGGCAGCACCGACACCAGCACGCCGAGCAGGCTGACGAACGCCTTGAGCACTCCCTCGCCTGCCTCCCAGACCTCCATCGCCGCTTTATAGAGAACGTAGGCGATGCCGAGCACCACAATGGCGAGCACCACCAGCTTCCACAGCGGGAGATTTTGCCAGTTCGACTGAAATATCCCGACGATCTGGCCGAACGACCACGTCCAGATGAGCTGCAGGAACCTGAAGATCGCTGCGATCCCCTGCTGGAGGAATTGCACGATCTGATTGATGATCTGGTTCATCCGATCCCCCGTCGTTAGCCCGCGCACCCCAGCCGGCCGCTACCGAGGTTTAGCACAGTGCGGATCAGTGAGGGAACCCAACTCGACGGGCATCACGCAGTCCACAGAGGTCGCTGAACCGCGCCGACAACTTGGAGCGTAATGCGCCGCAGGATATGCGCGGACCGCGGGAAAGGTCAGGCGGCCCTTGCCACCTCCGGCACCAGTTGGAGCTCGGAGGCATACAGCACGCCGAGCCAATCGCACTGATCGGGGCCGCGACTGCCGAACTCGACCAGAAAGGCATCGCCGTTGCTGAAGGTGTCGAGCACCGCGCCAACCGTCCCAGGCGCCAGCACTAGCGCGGCGGGCTTGGCGGACAATGCATTGCGCTCGGCGCATTCGCGCTCGTCGATCTGCCTGGTCAGACGCGCCAGTTTCATCAGCGACCTCCTTCGAACAGTTCGGCCTGCACGGCTTCTTATGTCGGTTTGTGCACGGCATAATCCCTCAGTATGGCCTAAGTCTGGCGTCGACTGCAGCGCCAACGGACCTCCAACCTGGAAATGTTCTGGCCTGGGGATATCCCCTTGGTGCCGGATGGTTGCAGGCACCGGGACCCAGTCGAGAGGGTCCGCAGCCGGACGCTCGATCATTGGGTTTCCGGCGCTTTGCGGTTGATTTGATGCGCAAACTCGCCCAAGAAGCCTTTCTCGTCTGACGTCCTCAATCAACGCTCCTATTGCGCTCAATATGCGCAGCCGGGCATCCGGTCCCATGCATCCAGCCTATTCCGTAATCTTTTTCACGACGGCGTCCGGCGCCGGCTACGGTCTGCTGTTCTGGGTCGGCTTGCTGGCACCGCTCGGACTGCTGCCGGCGAGCCCCGCGTTCGGGTTCACAGCCCTTGCGCTTGCGCTGGCGCTGATTACCGCCGGCCTGCTGTCATCGGCGGCACACCTCGGGCGGCCCGAGCGAGCGTGGCGCGCGTTCTCCCAGTGGCGCTCGTCCTGGCTGTCGCGAGAGGGTGTGGCGGCCGTCCTGACCTATATTCCGGCCGGAATCCTTGGCGTCGGTTGGGTCTTCTACGGCCGGCTCGATGGTGTCATCGGCATCGCCGGACTGCTGGCGGCGGCGATGTCGCTTGTCGTCGTGTGGTGCACCGGCATGATCTATGCCTCGCTGCCGACGGTCCGGGCCTGGCATCATCCGCTGGTGGCGCCGATCTATGTCGTGCTGGCACTCGGCACCGGCGCGCTGCTCCTCAACCTGATCCTACCCTTGTTCGGGGCGAGACCGACTTGGGCTCCCTGGCTCGCGATCGTCACGCTATGCGCCGGCTGGCTGCTCAAGACCACCTACTGGGCGCAGGTCGACAGTGCCGCGCGGACATACACCATCGAAGATGCCACGGGCCTCGGCCGCTTCGGTCGCGTCGCCGTGCTCGAGCCGCCGCATACCCAGCCGAACTTCGTCATGCGCGAGATGGGCTATCAGGTCGGGCGCAACCACGCCGATGTGCTGCGCCGCGCTGCCGCCGGGCTGCTCTTTGTGCTTCCTGCCTTCCTGTCAGGGCTGATGCTCGCGAGCGGAACCCCGGTCGCTGCGGGCCTCGCATTGCTCGCGGTCGTCTCGGGCGCGGCGGGTGTCCTGATCGAGCGCTGGCTGTTCTTTGCCGAGGCCGAGCACGTGGCGATGCTCTATTACGGCCGCGACAAGGCCTGAGAAGAAGCTGCTCCTCAAAAGGCGCCGCCACTAAACGAAGCTCGACGGGCCAAGCCCCGGCAGCAGACGTGCGTGCCGCAGCTCGCCGAGGTTTGCGCTGCCCGTACAGAAGCACGCGATCCGCAGTTGGTCGATCACAACGCCGAGATGCTCGGCGAGCGCGTCGGCACCATCAAGGGCTGCCGGTAGCACAGCTGCGGCCTGACCGGCGAGATCGGCGCCGAGACGGATAGCCTTTGCCACATCGATCCCATTGCGCACGCCACCGGAGGCAATGACGGTCGCGGACGGACAACAGCGGCGGACGTCGGCGAGCGCCTGCGCCGTCGGGATGCCCCAATCGTGGAAGGCCGTTGCTACGGCCCGCGCCCGCGATGTTGCCGCGCGCTCGGCTTCGACAGCAGCCCAGCTCGTGCCGCCGGATCCGGCCACGTCGATGATGCCGATCCCCGCCTCGCCGAGACGCCGGGCGAGCTCGCCGGAAATGCCGGCACCGACCTCCTTGACGACGATCGGCTTGTCGAGCGAGGACTGCAGCCGGCCAAGGGCGGCGAGCAGCCCGGTCCAGTCCGTATCGCCGCCGTCCTGGACCGCTTCCTGAAGCGGGTTCAGATGGATGATGAGGGCATCGGCGTCGATCATGTCGATCGCTCGGCGGGCCATCTCGGGGCCGTTCCAGTGCTTGAGCTGCGCCGCCCCAAAGTTGGCCAGGATTGGGACGTTGGGAGCCGCCGCCCGTAGCTCGCGGCCGAACCCGGCTGCCCCTTGCTCGTCGAGCGCGATCCGTTGCGAACCGACCGCGAACGCTATTCCGAGCGCCTCGGCCGCGCGCGCAATCGCGAGGTTGATGTCAGCCGCTCGACTTGGACCGCCGGTCATCGAGCTGATCAGCAGGGGAGCCGCAAGGCGCCGGCCGAGAAAGTCGCAACGAAGGTCGATATCCGATAGCCGCAGCTCGGGCAAAGCCCTGTGCTCGAACCGCACGTGCTCGAACCCAGTGGTCGAGACCGGACCGGCAGCCTTGCTCGATAGCACGATGTCGAGGTGCTCGTCCTTGCGCTGGCGGATATCGGGCATCCGTCACCTGCAGTTCTAGCCGCGCGCACGGGCCGCCCGTGTAGGGGCGTTGTGATCCCAGTGGGCCGGTGGTTGGTCGCCCACCTCCGTATCACGACCGAGAGAGCGGCCATACTCGTTTGGCACGCTCATTGGAGAACGGAAAGAAGTTGTCCCAGATCCGGTCGAGCACGATCAGAGCCTCGTCGAGCGGCAACACCGCCAGTTTATCGCCATTCCTCCTGAGAATGTCGAGGCGGGAGAGCTTGGCCAGCGCATCGTCGACCTCGAAGTCGATGTCGACACCGAAGCTCTCCTTCAACCAGGCCTCGATCCGGGCATCGAGGGTGGCTTGATCAGGCGGATCGTTCGCCGTCAGCAGGAAGTAATAGGCGAGGAAGGCCTCCTTGCACTCCTGCTCCTCGGCCGAGCCGACGATGTAGTCGAAGATCCCGCCGTTGTTGCTGACGTTGCGGTAGTAGAAGTGGTCGGAGATCTGCTTCTGGTATTTCAGCGACAGGCGCTCGTATTTGAGGCGCTGGCGCATGATCACGCCGCCGAGGGCCGCTAGGCCGCTCACAGCAGCGAAAGCCTTCACGACATCATCGTGGGCAACCCCCTGTGTCAGCCCGAGGTAGAAGCCGGCGACGAGCACGAGAACCGTCAACGTCGGCAGCAGATTGATGAGGAGCGGAATGCCGCCGGCCAGCGCCGGCACGGCAATGGTCAGCTTATCAACGAGGCTCATGACGACCTTGACCTTGGGCAGCAGCATACAGAGGTCGCTCGCTGCAATATTGCGGAAGTGCTTGATCAGGATGGAGCCCGGCCGGGAGTTGCCGGCGGCAAGCCTTTTCAGGTCTCGCTTCGAGGCTATTTCCTCGCGGTGCTTCGTGGTCACCATCAGCACCACGTTGTCGAAGACCGACGTTTCGACCAGGTTCTGGCGCAGGCCGAACCACTTGCGGGTATCGATCATCTCGAGGTGATGTCCGCGCCGGAAGAAGCGGACCACATGGTAGGTGTCGGGCTTGGCCTCAACCTTGACGCGCAGCAGCTTGCGCTCCTGATGCAGCCGGTCGATCTCGCCCTGCGGAATCTCGGTATAGTTCGCACCTTTCAGCACGGATTCGAGGTTGGCGACAAATTCCTCCCGCGTTCGCTGGAGCGAGCCGATGTCGGTACGGCCGTCGGCCGGCAATTCCGGGTTGAAGTAGTAGTAATCGTCTCTCAGCTCCTCCAGCCGGTCGAAGTACTCGTAATGGAAAATAGAGCCGAGCAAGCGGCAGAGCTGCCGGAATTTCTGCTGGTCAACCGTACTGCCGAGTTGGCCGGTCTCGATCAAGCGATTCAGCACATCGCTCTTGCGGATCGGGATGAATTGGTCCCGCTCCTCATCGCCGACGGCTTGTGCTGGCCGGTGCTCTTCGGACATTCAGCGCCCCCCGGAGTATCGCCTCTGCCTGGGTCGTCGCCGGCTTCGCGGCAGTGTCGCCCGATCACAGATCATATTTTAGCCGTGCGTCGGGCGCTACCGTCTCATCTCACTTTCCGCCCGGCCGCCGCCGAGTGCGGGCCGGCACCGGCTGGGTTGCCATCAATTGTACGCATATGGGGCGGAAACAGAGGCACAGACCGCGAGCCGACACGCTGGGGACGGGAATTCGAGCCTGGCGCGGGCTCCGGTTTAGGGAGGTTGAAGCGGTTTTTTTTGATCCCGATGCTCGAGGGGGAGGTTTCGCTGTGAACGTCTTGGCAGTCAGACTTTGCTATGTTCTTGCAGTCCTGTCCGCGCTCGGAGTGCCGGCCGTGGCGCTCGCTCAAACAAGTGCGGTGGCCAAGGTGCAGACGCCGGTTGACGGCGGCCGGGCCCAGCCGATCCCAGTCAAACCCGTAAGCCCGGAGGAAGTCTCCAGAATCGGCCGAGCCAACGGCTGGACAGTCGGCGTTGCCGGCGGTCTGCTGGAGGGGACCTTCATCCGCTATGCCGCGGACCTCGCCAAGGTCCTCGATGACGGCGATAACCTCCGGGTCGTGCCGCTCGTCAGCTACGGGGCGGTCGGCAATGTCAGCGACCTTCTCTATCTGACCGGGGTCGATTTCGCGATCACGTACTCGGACGTCCTCGATCACTTCAAGAACATCGAGAAGACGCCGGACATTGCCCGCCGCGTCAACTACGTCATCCCGATGTTCCTGGGCGATGTGCACATCTACGCGCGGGCCGAGATCAAGAGCATCCAGGACCTGGCCGGCAAGAAGGTCAATTTCAACACGGTCGGGAGTGCCGCGAACTACACCGGAGGGATCGTATTCGACCGCCTTGGCATCAAGGTCGAGCGGCTATACGAAAACAACGCCAGTGCCCTCGAGGCCATGCGTCGGGGCGAGATCGCGGCGATCGTCCACGTCGTCGGCAAGCCCAACGACCTCTTTGCCAAGCTCAAGCCTGAGCCCGGCTTTCACTTTTTGGCCCTCGACTTCACCGAGAAGTTTGAGGACTACTATGTTCCGAGCGAGCTGACCCCGGCGGACTACCCGAATCTCATTCCGCCGGGACAGTCGGTCCAGACGATCGCGGTGCCGGCCTTGCTCGCGGTGTACAACTGGGAGCCGGGCACCGCCGCTGCGTGCGGTTCACCGAGTATCTGTTCGAGCGCTTCGAAACCTTGCGCCGGCCGACCTACCAGGCTGGATGGAAGGAGATGAACCTCGCGGCAAGCATCCCGGGCTGGACGCGCTATCCGCCGGTGCAGAACCTCATCAACAAGGCGCTCGCGAAGTCCAAGTAGCCGGGCGCCGGATCGATGGGCTCGACCGCGCTCATATACGGCCGCTCTGCTGGAGCAGCTTGCGCCCGAGCGGGGTGACCGCGACGAGCAGGTTCTTCTCGCGGCCCGGCTCCCGTGTCAGAAACCCGGCATCGACAGCATCCTCCCAGATGGTCAGTCGCGGGCAGGATGTCCGCAGACGTCCATCACGTCCGAATAGTGTCGCGGTTGCCTGAAGCACCACTCGACCAGGTCGAGAACGAGAGGGTCCAACACCGTCGTCACGGGAATGCTCCAGCGTTATGCAGTTCAAAGAAAACCGGCTGAAGCTAGCACAGCCGCATTGGCAACGGCCATCCTTGCCAGCGCTGGCATCGGGAGCAGGCGTAAACTAACGTTCGCACCGGACCGACCGCCATCGTCAGCGAGGAAGAGGCCGATGCAGAAGAGGGAGCCACAGGAGACGACCATCACCGCGGGTGGCGCGCTTCTGTCTCGTCTGAAGGCAGTGGGCGTCGACTATGTCTTTGCCAACTCCGGCACGGATTTTCCGCCGATAATCGAGGGGCTGGCCGAAGCCGCATCGAAGGATCTGCCGCTGCCGGTTGCCGTCATAGCCCCGCACGAGCACGCGGCCATGGGCATGGCGCACGGCTACTATCTCGCCACCGGCCGCCCGCAGGCGGTCATCGCCCACACGAATGTCGGTCTCGCCAACTGCGCCATCGGCGCCATCAACGCGGCGGTCGAGCACGTGCCGGTGCTGCTCTTCTCCGGCCGCACGCCGGTGACTGAGCAGGGCCGGTTCGGTGCCCGGACGGTGCCGATCGGCTGGGGTCAGGAGATGCGCGATCAGGCTGCCTTGGTCCGGGAGGCCTCTAAATGGGAGTACGAGCTGCGGTTCCCCG
>WNFL01299609.1_pt1 | contig 11867 bp, 13 predicted proteins | sample 5400361 | NCBI WGS metagenome assembly WNFL01 (sample SAMN13153351, study PRJNA577476) | soil metagenome | isolation source: 40 cm soil on Douglas fir-dominated hillslope | place: USA:California | collected 2013-09-17
CGAAATCCACTGCCCTGCACCTCCATGTCGAGTCCGTTCCTGCCGAACGCATCACCTCTCCATTCCGTCCCCTGCAGATCGAACCTCCTTGCAGCGTGCCTGCGGGAATTCCTGCTCTGGATGAACCTACGGGCGGTCTCCCACGCGGCTGCCTGACGGAAATCTACGGGCCTCCTTCCTCGGGAAAAACTTCACTTCTCAATCCGCCTTGGCGACGCGCACGGCGAATTCCCAAGTGCGCGCCTTGGCCGACGCGCAAGACCCTTTTTGATCCGGCGTTCGCACAATCCGCTGGGGTTTCCCTGCGTCAACCGCTCCGGATTCGCTGCAACAATCTTGACCATGCGCTGCGTTCTGTGGACTTGCTTCTCCACAGCGGCGGATTTGGCTTTGGCATGTGGCGATAGGCCTGAGCAACTTTCGCGATCCCGTTGATGCATTTGCTCAGCCAGGTCAATCTAGGAGACGATTGCCGACGCAGCCTCCAGCAGGGGTTGGACGGCAGGTCTACGCTTGCTGGTTGACACGCGTTTCTTGACCCGTTTGAAAAACGAAGAAAGTCTCTCCCTCATTTTGTTCGTAAGAGAAAGTGCGGTTTCATATTTGCGGCTGGTAATCACTTTCACTTCACGCAACAGCTTGCAATTCTCCTTATGATCGATTACCTCTCCGGCAATCGCGATCAGCTCCTCCCAGTCGTGCCATTCGCCGATGGCGTCCTTAACCTCGCTCAGCTTGTCGATTAACCCCTGATTTCCGGGATCATCCGCGATCTCGAGCACATAGCGGAGTTCCTTGATTTTGAGTCGATAGGCATGCAGATTTTTTCTGTTCAAAGTGGCGGGAGTAGCCAGTTCGTTGGACAGCTTGAGCACGAAGGCCATGGCAGCCGCGCGTGCGTTTCGGCCGCCAGGCCTGCTCTTATTGTGACCAGGAATGAGTTTTTGAAGACGGGCTAAAGTGCGCTTCAGTCGGCGCCGAAGTTCCGCACCATATTTGCCCATCAGTGCGTGCAATTGCTCGGCATGCCGGTAACGTTCCGCTCCCAGATACTCAAGCAACTGAACAAGACAATCACGCTCTTGGTCCACCTGCACCGTCGACGCATGGCCGGTGAGCACATCCATGTCCCTTATCTTGCCGGCACGTTTCCGTATGCGGCCTAGGTATCGCAGCACGCGCCGCTCGTTGCGTTTGCAGTTCACATCTAAAGCCTCAAGCATCGCCTCAAAACGGCGTATCTGAGTGCGCAAATCGTGGATTTCATCCGGATTGGGCAGCTTAGGCGCCTTCTTCAGAAGTTTCCGCAACTTACGTATGTTCTTTTTGATTGGACCTATATCTGACGCCATAAGTCCGTCCCCACTAACTACTGGACAGTACGTTAGCTTATAAAGTTCGTCTTAAATTAGGTGAAGACCTGCGCTAGTCCTTCAGTAGGATAACCAGGGACGCCCACAACACTCTTGACCGACGCACGACGTTCACCGCCATTCCTCTCAGGAACAGCCAAAGCCTGGCAGTGCATTAGATGACGCCAAGATCCGATTGGTCTCGGAGTGAGAGCAGTGCGGGAATTGTTTTTACGGTTGCCGGGCAGCGGACAGCTGAGCATAGCCGAAGAACTTAGGCTGTTCGCATTTTTCGTTTATGCTGGCGGACTAACAAGAAGAATACAACGCCCAAAACACGTGGCGTGAGATGACAGTCAGGATTTGCTCGCCATAATGGGCCGCGAGGAACGCCAAGATTGTGTACCTGACGGTCCGACCCAACGTGAGCGCGGTCAAGAATTTTGTTACCGAATACCGAGTGGCACCTGCGGTAACCACTACGGGGAAAAGAGGTATCGGAGGCGGTAGCAACGCGGATACGGCAATTGCGGCAAAGCCCCATCGCTCAAACCTCTTATAGATCTTTTGAACGTTCTCGCGCCGGAACCTTTTTTCGAACGCCTCCTTTCCTCCTTTGCGGGCCAGCCTGTACGTGAGGAGGCCCCCTAGCACCGAACCGGCGGTCGCCATCGCGGCATAGTAAAACCATAATTTCTTGTCATGCGCCGCCAAAAAGATCGTTGCGATATCCACGCTGCCCGGGAAGATCGGAAGCAGAAAGCCGTCGAGAAGTCCCAGCAGTATGAGCCCCAAGCCACCTAAGTGCAAAAACCATTGAATGACTCTACTAGAGGAGCGTGTCAAGGTCGCAATACTGTAGCGATCGGACATTTTCTTCAATTGCACGCCAAGTCGAACTGCTTCCTCTTCTCGTGTTGCCAAATTCCGGATCAAACGAGATATCCAGGTCCAGGTTGTTGCAGCCATTTCGAGCACGGTGCTTGCGCGTTTGTGTAGCGGGGTACTTTGATATCCCGCGTGCAAATTAGGCAGTCGAGCCGGGCAATCGGCTTTGGCTTGCTGGACCCAAAGAGCCCTTAGAGACGTCCAATCGCGTTCGCCTGGTCACGAAGGCTAACGGTGTCGATGCGGTGGATCACCGGTCGCGGCTTTAGTGACATCCCCGCTCCCGTCCCGGGTGATGTCGGCGAGAACGCGGCCGGTTAGTACGGACTTCGGCTGCGCAACAGTGATATCTCTTTTGGAAGCGTACCGGTCGCCATGCTTGATCAGTAGCCAGGAATTTCTGGCATTCCGGCCATATCCGGGCGTGCGAACCAGTACCCAGGAACCGCGCAGTTTCTTTCCGCGCAGAGTGAACTTCAGTTCGCCCTTCTTTATTGCATCTGCGACGTCATCTTGCTCTGGACGCCATGTCCCAATATCCCAGACCATGACTGCTCCGGCACCATACTGACCATCCGGGATCACGCCTTCGAACTGCGCGTACTCCAGCGGATGATCTTCCACCTGTATCGCCAACCGCTTTACGGACGGATCCAATGAGGGGCCCTTCGGCACAGCCCAGGACAGGAGCACACCATTGTGTTCTAAACGAAAATCGTAGTGCAGGCGGGAAGCTTGATGCTTTTGAACTACGTAGATGCGCGAAGGGGAACGCTTCGATTGCTCTTTCGATGCCAAACCGGCGAGTTCTGGCGAAACCCGAAAGTCGCGCTTTTCACGATATTCTTTCAACGACGACATTCTGTCCATCCTCAGATGCTAGTCAGCGTATCCAAGGCTGACGTCAAAGTTTGGCGGCTTCGAAAGAAGTCCGCCCACGGGTCCGCTATCCTGATCCGGTCTCGCATACTTTCTATGTTGAATGTTGAGGGATCGAGGTTGGGTCGCACCTCTGGCCAATATAGAGGCGTCGACACGGGCGCCCGTGGCCGTCGGCGCACGGAATACGGCGCAACGACGGTTTGAACGGAGCCATTGCGAAACGGGTCAAGATACACGCGCTTTCCTCGCGCGGCAATGGAGTGTTCGACAGTCAGTTCTTTTGGGTGAGCGGCGGCAATGCGGGCTACCAATCTCTCTGCAAACTTCAACACCTCGTCTGCGGTAGGACCAAGACGCAAAGGCACAAACAAATGTAATCCGCGGCTGCCGGATGTTTTGGGGAAGGACACGAGACCTAGAATATCCAGCGCGTCCTTGACATGGATGGCCGCCCTGGCGGCGTCCCTGAATTCTCCTGAACTCGGATCGACGTCGATGCACATCCAGTCGGGCTTTGGGAACGTCTTTGCCCTGCTACCGCTCACGTGGACGGCAATACATCCGAGATTTACGAGAGCCAACTGGGTTTTCAGTGATCCGCCGACGACGTAGTTCGTCGACTTGCGGGAGCTAGCAACATTCTTTATCCGCTTTGTGGGTGTGCCTGGAGGCATGCCCTTCGGCATTTCCTTTTGATAGAAACATTCGCCGCGCATGCCATCGGGGCAGCGCTCCATTGTCAGTGTTCGATCATCAACGTAAGGCCGGAGCTTTGAAAAGATCTCCGCATAGAATTCAATCAGGTCGAGTTTCGTATAGCCTTCCTCCGGCCAAAATACCTTGTCCGGATTCGAAACTTGGATCGGCAGCTTTCTTACTTCTTTCATCAATTCTCCCGCAATAGAACTACCTGCGGACTTTTGTCCTCGCGCAATCCTAGAAAGGCGGGTTGACGCAGCTTGCCATCGCTCGTCCACTCCGTGAAGGAAATCTGCGCGACCAACTTTGGCGACAAGAACGTCGCGTTCTTCATTCGAAGTGGGGGTACAAACGGAGACTCTTTTCGGACCAGTGGCTTGAATTTGTGGAACAGTGACGAAAGGGTCTTCTCGTTGAAACCCGTGCCCACCTTTCCAACATAACGCAACGCGCCTTTCTTATAAGCACCGAGGAGAAGGGCTCCAAAATATTTGCGCGAACCAGCAGGCTCCGTATACCCACCAATGATGAATTCCTCTTCCTTACGGATCTTGACTTTCAGCCAATGCCGCGATCTACCCTCGACATAGGGTGATGAGGCATCCTTGGCAACCACGCCTTCAAACCCACGGCGCTTGGCCACGCGGTACGCCTGTAAACCGTTTTCGGCCAACCGCTCTGCAATCAGCAGCAGGTTTCCGGACTTTATGGCATTTCTAAGCGACTTGCGACGAACGCTTAGCGGCTCCGCCCGCAAGTCTCTGCCATTCGCAAAGAGGCAGTCAAAGACCGCATATTTCGCTTCACCGCTTCGCTGTTGCAGGAGTTGAAAACGGGAAACGTTCTCTCGGTCGAAGACCACCACCTCGCCGTCCAGCAAGAGCGTTGAAGACTTTAGATGACGGATTGCTGCGGCGAGGTTCGGGAAGTCGCTTACGCGATCGATATCGTTCCTCGTTATGAGCGAAAGCTTGTCCCCTTCCTTATAAGCCACAATTCGGATTCCATCGTACTTTTGCTCGTACACCCAATTCGGCTTGTGGAACGGCCGAGGAACGAGCGTCGCCAACATCGGCGACACGCGGAACGGAATTTTGGTGCTACTTTGAAGCCGAGCCATTTCACCACTTCAGATGCTCCTATCGAGCTATCGGTTCTGCTTATAATTGGTCCATGGAGATCCAGCAAACTTCCGTAAAGTCGAAAACTAATAGGCCTGGCTGATGGAAAAACGCATTATCTTGCACGGCCATACCCTTCATCCAACTGGCACGCTTGTGCCGCACGATTTGCAGTCACGACGAATCTTTTTGCTGTCGCCTGCCAACGCCTCTGGTATTCGTGCCAAGGGGCTGCTCAGTGGTCGAACACAAGTTGATCTGGCTTTGAGACTTCGCGCCATGGGTGCACCACTAGGGGAAATATTTAGCTTTGCGAGTGCTCTCTACTTCCGTGGAAAGCTCGCCTATGCCCAAAGGTTCTCCAATCCACCCCCTGGTGTCGCCGGAATATTCGTCATTACACCGTCGCGCGGACTACTGGACCCGGAGACTATCGTGACACTGGAAGAATTGCGTGCCATGTCGTCAGCCCGCATCGATCACAACAACCCTGAGTATCGAGTTCCCCTTGAGCGCGACGCGCGTCTCCTGTCAGACCGCTCCGGGCACGACACGCAAATCGTGCTCCTGGGAAGCATTGCTACGCAAAAGTATGTCGCCCCGCTCCTAGAGATATTTGGAAAGCGACTGGTGTTTCCCTGCGACTTCGTTGGGCGCGGAGACATGAGCCGGGGCGGATTGCTTCTTCGCTCTTCCCGCGATTCTACTCAGCTAAAATACGTGGCGGTAGCTAATGCCGTGCGCCGCGGTCCGCGACCCGCAAAGTAGGGAGTGTTGGCGGTCTCGGATTTCAACCTTCACAGGGCTACGGGAATTACAAGGGATGAGATTCGATCAATGTCATATTTTTCAAGAACGGTTGTCTGTCGCTATGCTGTCCGCGCCCGCTGGTTTGCGCGAAAGAGATAGAGTAGAAACCAGTTTTTGGCGAACTGGGCCACAGACTCTAGTGCTTCCTTCTCTTCAAATAGGTGGGTAGCTCCCGGAATGATTTCCAGCTTCTTCGGCGCGCGCAATTCGGCCAGAGCTATCCAGTTAAGCTCAAGAACGCGCAGGTCCTCACCGCCCACGATAAGCAATGTTGGCGCGACCACGCGTCGAAGGGCGTTTCCGGCCAGATCCGGACGACCGCCACGCGAGACGACCGCTGCCACGAGATCGGGGAGTTTGGCAGCAGCAACCAGAGCTGCCGCAGCGCCGGTGCTTGCGCCAAAATAGCCTACCGGCAGTTGCGCCATTTGCGGTTGCGAAGATAGCCAATTCGTAGCCCCAACCAAACGGTGTGCAAGCAGTTCAATATCGAAACGCAACTCAGCGGTCCGAGCATCCAACGCTTCTTCATCGATCGTGAGCAGGTCCATCAGGAGCGTTGCCAGGCCAGCTTGCTGGAGGACTTGCGCTACATACTGGTTCCGCGGGCTGTGCCGACTACTTCCACTTCCGTGCGCAAATAACACGATGCCACGAGCAGGATCCGGAACAACCAGATCGCCCTTCAGCGTTATCCGATCGACGGGAATGCGGACTGCTCTTTCGTGGTTCGGATTTTGCAGGCGCAACTCATCGGACTCCTGTTCGCGGCCTGGTTCTTTCGACGATGCTGCAGGCCAATGTTCTTTTAGTTCTGTCAAGCGGAGATTCCTCCTGAACGGTGTTCTTCCTACGTGGTTCTGAATAGCCGAACTGTGCGGCCTCTCCAATCTTGAGATTGCACTCTCTCTGCGAGTGCGCCGCTACACAGCGAAGGGAAAGGTCTCCGGTAGCTCGCCCGCCTCCCATTCAGATGTTCTCTCGAGCGGCTCGACGGCTCGTGTTTCATCCAGGTGGATCACAGCATCGAACTGATCAGCGAGGCGAGCCTCGAAATAGTGACTCGCGCGCTCGGTTTCGGGCAAATAGATCACCCCGATCGCCCGTTCGAGCTGCTTTTTGTTCAGCACTCCTGAGAGCCAATTGTTATCTCGCAATGTCAGCAAGAAATTGGGAACTCCCGTTTCATGAAAGAGCGCTTCGTAACTTCCGCTCAGTGCCGGCCTCACAGTTTTTCGTTCGACGGGACCGTCCCAGTCTGAAGCTGCCGTGACCCAGCCAGTGTAGGTTGTAAAGCCCAAAAGGAGAGCGTCTTTACCATAGCGTTCGCGCACGAGCTGGCCAACGTTCAGCTCACCATGGTCACCCATTTCCGTGGCGCGAGCATCTCCGAGATGAGAGTTGTGAGCCCAGACCGCGATTTTAGGGGAGGCTCCGAGGTGAACGACCAGCGCGTCGAGAGTCTCGACCATGTGCTCGTCGCGGAGGTTCCAAGAGGAGACTCGGCTCTCAAACATTGCCCGGTAATAACGCTCAGCATTTTTCACTAGTCGCGCATTTTGCTCCGCGATAAAGAATTCGTCGGGCTCCACATGCCCGTCACGGCTGGCCAAGTCGGCTGCCTGGCGCTGCATTTCTACGAGCTGGCTGACAACTTCGTCTTGGCAAGTCTTGCTCAAGCCAAAACTCGCCGCATACCCATAGGCCTGAGTATTTTCACCAAAATGTTCGAAGCAGGAATAACGATAGCGGGCGCGTCGGGCCGCTTCTGGATCGACCTTCTCCAAGTAGTCGAGTACGATTCGAGCGGAAGTGTGCAGGCTATACAGATCAAGGCCGTAGAAACCAACCTTCCGCGTGCCTTCGGACAAAGAATCGTTATATTTGCGAAGCCACATGATGAACTCAAGGACCTCGGTATTGCGCCACATCCAAGTCGGAAAGCGTTTGAACGAACTGAGTGCCTCTGCCGCATTCGCATCGTCCCCTCGGCCTTGAACATAGCGATTTACGCGATGGGCATCCGGCCAGTCTGCTTCCACGGCGACTGCCGAGTAACCTTTTTCCTCGATCAAGCGTTTCGTGATTTCCGCGCGGGTCTGGTAGAACTCGTGTGTCCCATGCGAGGCTTCGCCGAGGAGAGCGAAACGGCAATCGCCAGCCAGCTCCATGAGGAGGTCATAATCCTGTCGGGAACCCGTCAAGCCATGAACATTCTTGCGTATCGCCTGAACCTGTAGTCGATCGCTTTCTGCCATAGTGAGAACTCCAACGCAATCACTTTTCAATTCTTCTTAATCAAGCAGCTCCACTCGCCGTAAGACTTGAAGCTCGGTTCAGCAAGTCGCGGACTTCTTCATCGCTGGTCTGTGAAAAGTCTCTATACCATTGGCCGACCGCCCAGAATGGCTCAGGAGTAACGGCGCAGACGACCTTATCGACCACTGATTCAAACTTGGCACAGGTCTCGGGAGAGCCCACCGGCACGGCCACAACAATTTCCGCTGGCTGTTTCTTTTTCAATGCCATCGCAGCTACGCGCATCGAGGAACCCGTCGCCAGGCCATCATCGACCAGAATGACGGTGCGTCTACGCACGTCGACAGAGCCGCGGCCGTCGCGGTATTCGCGCTCTCGGCGTTCCACTTCGCGCTGTTCTTTCGCAGCCACGAAGTCAACGACTTCTTTCGGAATACCAAGCCCCAGCACATCCTGATTGAGGACCTGGACGCCGCCCGAGGCGATTGCGCCCATCGCCAACTCCTCGTGGCCGGGCACCCCGAGTTTGCGCACGACGAAAACATCCAAAGGAGCATTCAGGGCCCTGGCCACTTCGTATCCTACAGGGACGCCACCTCGCGGCAAGGCAAGTACAACCACATCACTGCGATCGGCGTACTCACGCAACTTTTCGGCCAGCAGCCGGCCTGCTTCTGTTCGATCTCGAAATGGGAATACGACTTCGCTCAAGGATTCACTTCCGGATCAACATTCCGCACGAGCCAGGCCAGCACCACCTTCTGCAGATCGACTTCGGGCCGACAAGAGAAAACTTCTCTGGTCATTACGTCACGGGCGCATGTGCTCTTAGGATCACATCCCGCAGCGACAATTCGCAGGGCCCGATCTCGGTCCGTAACAATGCCTATGAGTCGCTTCGCTTCGTGACTCTCGCATATGGGAACTGCACCTACATCCCGATCTCTCATCAACTGCGCGACACGCTGAGCGCTGTCTGTCGGCACGCAGCAGAACGGGTCTTTAGTCATAATGTCCAAACATGTTTTCGTCATCTCTTTCCTCCTAGAGAGAGATCGTGATGCGGTTATCCACCGAGGTGACTCCCGGCGCAGACCACGCGGCGCGCTCTGCTTCTTCTTTTTCCGCCCAGGAGCGTACCGTTCCCGTCAGAATGACCTTGCTCCCCTGCGTCTCAACCTTGATCCGGTTTGCGTCGGTTTCCACGCTGCGTAGCAGCGCCTGCTCGATTTTTTGCTTGATTTCCGACGGCGTCACGCGGGGCTTTACGGTGATCAAGTTGACCACCCCCCAGACGCCCGACAGGCGGCGGACGACCCGCTCTGCGTCTTGCTTCTGATACTGCCATTCGACTTCACCCTGGAGAGTGACCCAGCCCTTGGTGACGGTAACGTCGATCTTCTCGACGGGCACGAATGCATCCCACTCCAGCGCGCGAACTGCAGCCGCGGCAATATCGGCATCGCTGCGCTCAGACGAGACGGGTAGCCGAACTGCGATGTCATTGACCACGGCCTTCACGCCGCGGACACGGTGTGCGGCTTCCTCAGCGGCCCAGCGCTTCGTGTAGGAATCAACCCAGCCCAACAGTGTGACGATCCCGTCCTTGACGGCGACGCCGATCTCATTGGGTTGGACGCGTGCGTCCCATTTCAGCTCATCCAGCACATCCAGCTGGATTTGATCGTCGGTTCGGATTACAGCTGCGCTTGCCATACTTGTTCTCCCTTCATGTCGACTCTCAAGATGAGTAGCCTTTGGTTCCACTTCAAATGGAGTTGCCGTTCGGATGTCGGTCGGCACCCAGCAGAACGGGCACCGATAATCGCGATCCGTGTACGCGTCATGATCTTTCTGCGGTGTCGATTCCAACTCAGAATCGCACGCCAATCGTCACAGGGATCATCCTCGTAGGGATTCTGCCACCGTCGGCATAGTGGAACCGCGCTTCGGTGAAAAACTTCGCTCCAGTTTGCTTGATAGGCACGCTGAAACCGAATCCAGCGCTGCCACCGATGCCGTCGCGGACAATGGTTCCGAGCACTTGATTTGCAGGAATCACAACCGGAACGAATCCGAAGAAAGGATCGAACACCGTTACCCCGACCGCGGTGAGCCTGGTGAACTGTACGACCCGTCGATAGTAACCGACCCCGCCTACGAGATACGGGTTGACCTTATGTCTCGGAGCGAAGTAAAAGCGCGGCTCTGCGGTAAACGCCCACAGATGCGAATTGCCATCTGGAACAGACAGCTCTTTGAGAACGCCACTGCTGACTCCAAAGCCGTTGTACATGACCTGTCCCCCTACGGACAAACGCGCATTCAGTCTGTATCCGCCGCCCGAGGAAACATGCCAGCCATTGTCGAGGCGTTTGTCAAGCGCGCCTACTAACGGCGAGAAGCCCACACCCACGTTTCCTGTCCATCGGGTCGATTCCTCCTGCGCGATAGTTGCCTTGGCGGAAATTAGAAGTAACGCCGCGAGTCCAAGGATAAGGCGGCTTACCGGGAAAAATCTGTTCAAAACTTTCGTTCTCTGTTGCTGCATGGATCACCTCATTTTTGGAGTTGCGTCAGATTTACTCGCAACTTTGTTTCCAATCCTCGGCCCCCGGTTGTCTTCATCATCTTCAAAGGAGTGAATCGCTTGGGCGTTCCGTCAGCTACAAGTTCGTGCTTCGGCAGCGAAGGCTGTCGGAACTGCGTCGCTAAATTGACGGTGCGCCGACAGGACGCGACACGTGCCTCGCGACGAGTTGGACGGCGGCTGTCGCGTTTCCTCCAATCTTCAATTTGTCGCTCGGTCGTGCAAAGCTCCGGTTGGCGATTTTTGGCAGAGGCCCTCAGTTACCTGCGCGCGAGATATCGAGCGGGACGACCTGTGTCGGGGCAGGGTGGAATTTGGTAGCGACAAGAAATCAAACGCGTGGGAAACGTTTACGCGGATATTATGAGAAAGCGAGAGAACCCCACTCTCAGGTTCTGTTTGAGAACTTGCTGGAATCCTCGCCAGACGCCATCGTTGTGACCGCTACAATACATCTACCTGTTGGACTGCACCGACGCCGGCGTTTCCGACTCCGCGTCTCACTTTAGCCCATATATCTATGGAAATCGATAGGCCCACGATCTTCTCCGGTCAAACTCGAATCGGCTTCTTCTGTGTGTACGGCTCGGCGACAAAATCGCCCCGTAGACGTGCTCTGACTCTCTAGTGGGTACGAGCGAAGATTGGGAGACATGATTTTCACGCGAAACGATACCAACCCCGCATCCAATCGAAAAGCGTGGACACGACCGTGTCAGCTAAGACCAATGCGAGACAGCGTCATCATGAAATTCCTAATATTAGGATCGAAAGCCGTGTCGATGAGCCTTACGCTCATGATTGAGGGCGCAAGTTACAGGGCGGAGCCGCCCGGAGCCGAAAGTCAAAGCAGCTCCGGGCGAACCCTGGGACCGCACGTTTACGCAGCGATCTGCTTAGAGATCGGCGCAGTCTTGACTTCAATACGACGCGGCAGCGCCGAAGCGGCGACCGGAGCTGTGATTTCCAGGACGCCATCCTTGTATTCAGCACTGAGTTTGTCCACATCTACGCCGTCGGGCATCGTGAACGTCCGTTCGAATGCCCCGTAGGAGATTTCTTCGTGGAGAACGTCCACGTCTTTCGAACGGCGCTCCACCTTGCGCTCACCGCGAATCGTCAACATGTTTCCCTGCGCGTGGATCTGAACTTCCTTGGGGTCGATCCCAGGAAGTGAAACACGGCAGTGGTATTTCTTCCCGTCCTTGTCGATATAGGACTCGACGGCGGGAGCGAACGCGGCGGACGTGCCGTTGATTCTCTCCT
>WNFL01378981.1_pt1 | contig 11866 bp, 8 predicted proteins | sample 5400361 | NCBI WGS metagenome assembly WNFL01 (sample SAMN13153351, study PRJNA577476) | soil metagenome | isolation source: 40 cm soil on Douglas fir-dominated hillslope | place: USA:California | collected 2013-09-17
TGCAACGCTGGCCGCCGCGATGCTGGTCGCACTGGCACCGCAAAGACAATCCGATACGACCTTCGCCGTGCCGGCCGGCGCTAGCCTTTCGGTCAACAACTTCGGGGGCGGGATCACCGTCCACGGTTGGAGCGAGAATCGCGTCAAAGTGCACGGCGAAACCGGCCGCCGCGGACGCGTCGAAGTCTCACTCGTCGGCAACACGGTGGTCATCAAGACGGGCAGCCGGGAAGGTGCGCCGTCGGTGATCGATCTCGAGGTCACGGTGCCACAGTCCATGGCTCTCAGCCTCAGTGGCACGTATGCGGACATCACGGTTGATGGGGTTCAGGGCGCGATCAGCGCCGAGACGGTGAACGGCGAGGTCAATGTCCGGGGCGGCAAGGGGATCGTCACGCTGCACTCGATTCAGGGGAGCGTGACACTCGCCGACGCCTCGGGCCGTATCGAGGTGAACTCCGTCAACGAAGACGTCGCGCTGAGCAACATCACCGGCGAAATCAAAGTCGAGACGACGAACGGCGAGGTCATGTTGACCGGCATCAAGTCATCGAGCGTCGACGCCGGCACGATCAACGGCGACGTGCTGTACGACGGCACGGTCACTGATGGCGGCTCCTACAGCCTGGGATCGCATAACGGCGACATCACGGTGTCCGTGCCCGAAGGATCCAACGTGACGATTACCGCCGCGACCGCGAATGGCGACATCGATTCGAGCTTCCCGCTGCCGATGACCAGCACGCTGGGCAAGCACCGCAAGACGTTCAAAATCGGCTCGGGGAGCGCGCGCATGGAGCTCGAGTCGTTCCAGGGCGACATCGAGCTGCGCCGGCCGCTGGAGCTGCGCGACCGGATCGACCGCAAGCACACCCACCATGAGAACGACAACGACAACGACAACGACTACGACGACGACCGCGACAAGGATCACGACGCTGACACGGACACGAGCGTCGGCTGGGATCCGGGCAGCGTGAGCGCATACGCCACACGCTACGCCGCGGCCCACGCACCCAAATACGCCGCGCAGTATGCGGCGCAGTACGCACCGCGATACGCACGTCAGTACGCGAAGATGTACAGCCGGCAGTACAAGACCACCTACCGTCTGAACACGCATTAACAGGGGAGCCGCTATGCGAACCGTTCTGCTCACGACCGCGCTGTGCGTCGGTGCCGTTGCCGCGCTGAACGCCCAAGATTTCAACTGGCACGGCCGCCTCGCCGCCGGGAAGCGGCTGGAAGTGAAGGGTGTGAACGGCGACGTGCGCGCGGTGTTGGCCAGCGGCGCCGAGGCGGTGGTGAACGCGCGGAAGCATTCACGTCGTTCCGATCCCGATGAGGTGAAGATCGAAGTCGTCGAATCAGCCGACGGCATCACGATCTGCGCCGTCTATCCCACGCCGGCCCGCGCCCGCCGCGAGAACAGCTGCGAGCCGGGCGACCACTGGAACTCCAGCACCGAAAACAACGATGTGACGGTCGATTTCGAAGTGCAGGTCCCGGCCGGGATCGAGTTCAACGGCCAGACCGTGAATGGCGAGATGTCGGCCGAGGGACTGAAGGCCGATGTGCGGGCGAGCACCGTGAACGGCAGCGTCAAGGTGACCACGACCGGACTGGCTGAAGCCTCGACGGTGAACGGCTCGGTGTACGCACAGATGGGCCGGGCGGACTGGACCAACGATCTCGAGTTCAGCACCGTGAACGGCGGGATCACGCTGATTCTTCCGAATGGCAAGCTCGACACCGAGGTCCGGGCCAACACCGTGAACGGCGACATCGAGACCGACTGGCCGCTCACCGTTTCAGGACGCTTCAGCCAGCGGCGGCTCCACGGCACGATAGGCTCGGGCGGCCGCGGGCTGAGCCTGAGCACGGTGAATGGCGAAATCAGATTAAAGAAGGGCGTGGAATAGCCACACCCCGCAGTCCTTAGATACCGAAGCCATAGGACGTTCGTCCCACCTTAGCCCCTCTTTCACGAGGGGCTTTTGGTGTTGCGGGACATTCTCGCTCGCACGACGCAGATCGAGAGTCTGGGCGAGCTGTTCGCCGCACTCGGCTACGACGCCGTCTGGGAACCCGTGCCGGTCGAAGCATGGCTTGGCGAGACCGAGGGCATCGCTCGTGCCGCCCTGATCGCGCGCCACGGCGCGTTTCGTGTCTTTGCGCTCGAGGCGTCCTCTCCTGAAGCCGCGGCACGCGCGGCGGCACGCAGGCTCTCTGCCGGCGCCGAGCGCGGCCTGGCGTGCGCCCTCGGCGGCCAGCCCCTTCGGCTCGTGTGCGGGGCGGGCCCGGTGGGACTCCGCATGGCGACGATCGCCATCGCCCGGCCGTCCGGCTCGGCGCTGGCGACGCTCGAACGCCTCGCGCCGGCAAGAACCGAGTCTGCCCTGGCGCTGTCGCTCAGAATCGGTGAAGTGCTGGCGAGCGAAGGCGTCACGCCACGGTTCTTCCGTGCTTTTCGTGGCACACTCGACCGGCTGACCGAACGGCTCCGCACTCCACGCTCGCGTGTCGATCGCCACGCGCTCACGCTCACCGCACTCACGCGCGTGCTCTTCCTCTATTTCATCCAGTCCAAAGGCTGGCTCGACGGCGACCCCCGCTACGTCCCACACCTGCTCGACCGGGCACTCAGCGCCCGCCGGCACTTCCATCGGTCATTCCTGCACGCGTTGTGCTTTGGTGCGCTGAATCGACCGCCGGCGGAGCGAGGCGTGTCGGCCCGGGCGCTGGGTAAGATCCCGTTCCTCAACGGCGGCCTCTTCGAGCCCACGGCGCTCGAGCGGCGCCACGGGCCCGCGGTCTGGGGCAACGCCGACTGGCGTGCTGCCTTCGACGACCTGTTCGAGCGCTTTCACTTTTCCGTGCGGGAGCACGACGCCGGCGACTTCATCGCGCCCGACATGCTCGGCCGCGTGTTCGAAGGTGTGATGGACCCTGATGAACGCCGGGCGAGCGGGAGCTACTACACTCCTGCCGCGCTCGTCCGGGAGATGGTACGGGCGGGCCTCGAAGCTGCGCTCACACATCGTCTCGGCCTCTCCCCGACGGCCGCCGCCCGCTGGGTCCACGAAGGCATCGCGCCGCGCCCCGCACCCGAGCTGCGCAACCTCACGATTCTCGATCCGGCGGCGGGATCGGGCGCCTTCCTCCTGGGCGCGCTCGATGAGTTGGTTGCGCTGCGGCGGGCTGCCTGCGACGGCCCTGCGCTCGCCGTGAAGCGCGACGTCCTCGCACACTCGTTGTTCGGCGTCGACCTCACGCCGACCGCCGTGCGCCTCACCGAATTGCGGCTGTGGCTCGCGCTCGTCGCCGACGAGGAGGATCACACCGACCCGGCCGAAATCACGCCGCTCCCCAACCTCGACGGTCATGTGCTGCAGGGTGACGCGCTGCTCGACCCGTTGATGCTGGCCGCATCCCTCGGCGGGCGCGCGTTCCGCGGCGGCACCACCGAGGTACGGCGGCTCGCCGAGGCGCGACAGCGGCATTTTCGGCTCGCTGGTCCCGAGAAGCGGGCGGCACAGCGGGAGTTGAGTCGAGCGGAGGCAGCGCTGGCCAGGCAGCTGCTGGATGACGGCTGTGGCTCTGTGGAGTCGGCGATCGAAGAGCTGCTCAGCGCCGCGCGGAATCGTGACCTGTTTGGGCGAACGCGGGGGCTCGACCAGGACCAGCGGTTACGGCTCACGCGTCTGCGACAAGGGTTGCGCGACCTTCGCGCGGCGCGGCGCAGGCTGCGCCAGGAAGGCGCGGCGCCGTTTTTCTGCTTCGAATCCCATTTCGCTGAAGTCATAAGCGGAGGCGGTTTCGATCTGGTGACGGGCAATCCGCCGTGGGTGCGCGCCGAACGCCTGCCGCCGCGCGTGCGCGAGACGCTCGCGAGCCGCTATCCCTGCTGGCGTCCAGCGGCCGGGACTCGTGGATTCGCGCATCTGCCCGATGTCGCCGTGGCGTTCACGGAGCGTGCGCTGGAGCTCACACGTCCGGGTGGGGTCGTCGCGCTGCTCGTGCCCGCCAAACTGGCGACCAGCGGCTACGCCGAGCCGCTGCGCCGTCGCCTCGCGCACGCCTCGCGCATCGAGCGCGCCGCGCCGCTGCCGGAGCCCGTGGCGCGGTCGTTCGGCGCGGCTGTGTATCCGATGGCATTGGTGGTCGCACGAGCCGATCCCGGCGGGACCGAACGGGCGGCGACCAGCCTCGGACCGAAGCCGGGCGCGCCCGCGGTCCCGCAACGCCAGCTGCAGGGTGATGGTCCATGGATCCTCATCCCCGGCGTGGAGCGGATCAGCAGGCGGCTGCGGGCTCTGTTTCCGACCGTCGGCGATCGGTGGACGCCGCAGCTCGGCGTGAAAACGGGCGCCGACGACCTGTTCGTCATCGATCGGGAGTGTCCCGGCACACGACCCGCGATCCGCGGGCGGGACATCGCCGCCTGGCGCTGCCAACCGCGGCGCCATGTGCTCTGGACTCACGGGACCGATGGCTCGCCGCTCGCGCGTCTCCCGGTCGAGCTCCGAGCGCGACTCTCGCGTCACGAAGAGCGTCTGCGCCGGCGGGCTGACTACCGAGCCGGCCCACCCTGGCAGCTGTTTCGGACCGGCCTCGGCTGCGCCGCTCATCGTGTCGTGTGGCCCGACCTGTGCCGGCGCCTCGCTGCTGCCGTGCCGGCACCGGAGTTGGTGCCGCTCAACACGGTCTATGGCATCGCCACGCGTGACAGAGCCGACGCGGCGGCGCTCGCCGCGCTGTTCAACTCCTGCTGGCTGACGGCGCTGGCGCGCCTCGTCGCCGATCCGGCGCGCGGTGGCTTCCGCCGCTTCAATGCGCGTGTGGTCCGCGGCCTGCCGATCCCCCCGGGCGACGCCGCTCTCTGGGCAGAGCTCTCGCGCCGCGGGGAGCGCTGCGAGCCCGCCGACGATCTCGTTGCCGACGCGTTCCAACTCGATGCCACCGACCGCCGCGCGCTGGCCTCGGATTCTATCTGAGCAGCTCGTTCCGGTTGCGGAGCCCCTCACCGTCGCCCTCGCGCCGGAGAGGGCGAGCGAAGCGCCGCCCCAAGGCGTGGTCGCCAGCGCGGCGCGGGCGCTGCTCGACGGGCCGGCGGTGGCGCCGAGCGCGACGACATGGCCCGCCTGGTTGGCGCCGCACCAGGTCCCCGCCGCCGAGCGGCTGAGCGCGATCATCGCGCGCCACGGCGGCGCGCTGCTCGCAGACGAAGTGGGACTGGGCAAGTCGTACGTTGCGCTCGCGGTGGCGCTCGCTCGTCAGGAGCCATTCGCCCTTGTTGTTCCCGCCGTGCTCGTGTCTCAATGGCGCGACCTGTTGGATCGATTCGCGGTGGGGCAGATCCCAGTCATCACACATGAATCCCTGAGTACACGCGGCAGCACATTGCCGCCCGTTGCCGCCCATTGCCGCCTTGTTGTAGTCGACGAAGCGCACCGGTTCAGAAACCCCGACACAAACCGCTACCGTGCGTTGGCCCGCCACATTGTGGGTAGTCAGGTCCTCCTGGTGACCGCCACGCCGATCCACAACTGCGTGGCCGACCTGCTGCACGTACTCCGGCTCTTCCTCCGTGATCACGCGCTGGCAGCACTCGGCGTCCCCTCGCTCCGGAACGCCGCGCGGCGCGAGGCGGACCGGTCGCTGGCACAGGCCGCGGTCGCGCGCGTCATTGTCGCGCGCTCACGCGATCGGGTGCAGCGAGGTTATGACGCAGGTCCCGTCAGCATGGTCTTCCCGCGCACCACGACGGAGGCAATACGCGCGGGCCCGGCGCCCGATGCACTCCTGGCGGATCTCACCGCGGGCGTTGGCTCATTGCGAGGTGGAGGCGGCGCGGCTCCCCTGCTCCGCTTGATGCTGCTGCGCCGTCTGGGGTCGAGCCTCGCGGCGTTCCGCGCCGCGCTCGCACGTCACGATGCCTATTTGGACCTCGCCGCCCGCGCCGCGTGTGAAGGGCGTGCGCTGACGCCGGCGGAGTTTCAGCGCTGTTTCCCCCGGGCGGCAGAGTCCGATATCCAGCTGGTGCTGTTTCCGTTGCTCCTGGACGGGAACGGGAAGCCGGCGCCACTCGCCGAGGACGCTCGCGTCGTCGCAACACTGCGGGAGCTACTCGCACGCGCGCCGGCGGGCGACCCCAAGGCCGACGCGTTGGAAACGCTGCTGGCAGCTCGGCCGGGGAAGACGATTGTGTTTACCGACGCTCAACCCACCGCGCGCTACTTGTTGCAGCGCCTGCGGCACCGGCGTGTGGCCGCGGTGTTCGGACACGTCGGCCGCTTCGCCGCGGGCGAAGCGTCCCGGCAGGACGTGCTGCGGGCGTTCGCGCCGCGCGCGCAAGGCGGCGCCCGGCCGACTGCCGCACTGGAGACCGACGTCCTCATCGCCACCGATCTGCTCAGCGAAGGGCTCAATCTCCAAGACGCAGAGCGGGTGGTGCATTACGATCTCCCCTGGAGTCCTGCGCGTCTCGCTCAGCGCGTCGGCCGGATCGACCGGCTCGGCTCGGCGCATGGCTCGATCACGACCGTCACGTTCCTGCCGTCCCCGCCCCTCGCCCGAGCGCTCGCGATCGAGGAGCGGCTCGCGACGAAAATCGGGGCGCAGCAGGTCGCCGGCAGCAACGGCCGCCTCGACTGGTGCGATCAACTCGCGGTGCTCGCCGCGTCACCTTTCAGTGCGCCCCCCGGCGCCTGCGCTGCGGTCAGGGGAGAACAGCCCGGCACCGTTCTCGTAGTCCGGATCGCACAGTTGGTGGAGGCGATCGTTGTCGAAGGAGGAGCGGCGCGCACGAACCCGGCAGCCGCGACTCGAATCCTCTCGAGCGTTGGTGGGGTGGAGCCCACGAGTGTCGATCGCGTTCGGCTGCAGCAGGCGCTCGAAACCGCTGCGCCATTGATCAGGTCGCGACTCGCGGCCGTGCAGGACGCGCGCTGGCGCGCGAGCGACCGCGATCGCTTCGCGCGGCGGCTCATCCCCTGGGTCTTGTCGGCGGCGCGGCGCGCGGCGCGACGGGGGGATGGGGAGCAACTCACCGCGCTCGACGCGCTGGTCTCACGTCTGGCGTCGGGCATGACCGCGGGTGAAGAGCTGCTGCTCGAGGATTTGCTGTCGCGGCCGCAGACGTTGCTGGTACAAGACCTGCTGGCGTGGCATCACGCTCTGCCACCCGTGGGCGCGGGAGACTCACCCAGCAACGTCCAGCTTGTGGCTGCGCTGATGGTCTGTGGCGAGGGTAGATTCATGACGTGACTCTCGACACCTTCCTCTTCGACCTCGACGGCACGATCATCGATTCGATCGAGTTGATCCTGCGCTCCTACCGGCACACGATGCAGTTGCACCGCGCCAACGAACCGATGCCCCCCGATGACATGTGGATCCAGGGGCTCGGCACCCCGCTGTGGGCGCAGTTCGGACAGATCACCGAGGATAAAGAAGAGATCGAGGCGATGGTGCAAACGTACCGCACCTACAACCTCACGCACCACGACGCGCTGGTTCAACCGTACGAAGGAATCGTCGATGAAATACGGCGTCTGAAGCAGCACCGGAAGCGACTCGGCGTCGTGACGAGCAAGCTGCGCGACGGCGCCATGCGCGGTCTCCGCGTTTCCGGACTCGACCAGGCGTTCGATCTCATCATCGGCTGCGACGACGTGACGCATGCCAAACCGCACCCCGAGCCCGTTCTCAAGTCCCTCGAGCAGCTCGGCGTGGCCGCCACGGAAACGGTGTTCGTCGGCGATTCGCGCCACGACATGGAGAGCGGCCGCGCGGCCGGCGTCAAAACCGCCGCGGTCCTGTGGGGCCCGTTCGACCGCGCGGACCTCGAGGATCTGTCCCCCGATTACTGGCTGGAGAAACCCCAGGACTTACGCGAGCTTTACGAGCCATGAGCCCAAAATTCGTCCCCTTCGATCTCGAACGCTGGCAGAGCACCTGGGAAAATCCGCTTTCCATCCAGGAGCTGCTCGGGCTGGCGACAGCGTCCGCCGTGCCGCTGCTCGAGGTGCGACTCGGCTACGCGCAGTCGAACGGCAGCGATCTGTTGCGAGAGCGCATTGCCGCGCTCTATCCCGGCGCCTCCCCCGACCAGGTGCTCGTGACGACCGGCAGCTCCGAGGCGAACTTCGTGACCTGCTGGCGGCTGGTGGAACCCGGCGACAAGGTCGCCGTGATGATGCCGAACTACCTGCAGACCTGGGGACTGGCGCAGAACTTCGGCGCGCAGGCGAAGGCGTTTCAGCTCCACGAAAAAGAAGGGTGGGAGCCTTTCGCCGAGGAGATTCGCACCGCGATCGCGCCCGGCACGAAGCTCGTCGTGGTGACGAATCCGCATAACCCGACGGGCCACGTCCTCGGCGATGCCGCCCGCAAGACCATCCTCGACCGCGCGGCCGAGGTCGGCGCCTGGATCCTGGTCGACGAGGTCTACCAGGGCGCGGAGCACAACGGCAAGACGACGCGGTCCTTCTGGGGCTCGGGATACGACAAGCTGATCATCGTGAACGGCCTGTCGAAGGCGTACGGCCTGCCGGGCCTTCGCATCGGCTGGATCGTCTCAACGGCCGCGTTCGGCCAGGAGGCATGGGCCCGGCACGATTACACGACGATCGGACCATCGGGCGCGTCGGATCACCTCGGCGCGCTCGCCCTGGACCCGCATGTGCGCGAGAAGCTCATCGACCGCACGCGCCGCATCCTGCACGCGAACTTCCCCGTGATGGAAACGTGGCTGAAGGCGTTCGGCGACACCTTCACCTGGCAGGCGCCGCACGCCGGGGCGATCTGTTGGGCCCGCTACCGCGGCGCGATCCCCGCCCTCGAGGTCGTCGAAAAGCTGCGCGCCCAGCACAGCGTGCTGCTGTGTCCCGGCGATCACTTCGGCATGCCGGGGTTCCTGCGGTTCGGTTTCGGCGGCGAGCTGCAGCAGTTCCAGGAGGCGCTCGCCGAAACGGAGCGGGGGCTTCGCCGGCTCTTTACGGACTAGGACGCAATGAAGAGATGACGAAGCTCCACTAAACGACCGCCCGCAGCAGCAGGTAGGTGAGCCCGCCGATGCCGGCTGCGGCAGGAATCGTCGCGACCCATGCCCATACGATCCTTCCCCCGCCACACCCCACCGCACCGCCGAGAAGCGCTGCACGGCGCCCACGCCGGTGATCGCCCCCGTGATCGTGTGGGTCGTGCTCACCGGGATCCCGAAATGGGACGACACGAACAGCGTGATCGCACCGGCGGTCTCGGCGCAGAAGCCGCCGAACGGTGTGAGCTTCGTGATGCGCTGGCCCATCGTCCTCACGATGCGCCACCCGCCGGCCATCGTGCCGAGGCCGATCGCCGCGTGCGCGGCCAGGATGACCCAGATCGGAATCTTGTTGGCATCGGTGAGGTGGAACGCCTGGATCGGGAAATTCACGAATAGCGCCTGGCTCGACACCAGGAGTGCGACGATGATGCCCATCGTCTTCTGCGCGTCGTTCGTGCCGTGCCCCAGCGAATACGCGGCAGCCGACACGAGCTGCAGCACCCGGAAGGTCTTATCGACTCTGCGTGGCAGCGATCGTCGCAGGATCCAGGAGAGCGCCACGGTGAGCAGCAGCGCGAGCATGAATCCCATCACCGGCGCAACCACGATGAAGATGAGCGTCTTGGTCCAGCCGCTGGCGATGATCGCGGCGAATCCCGCTTTCGCCACCGCGGCTCCCGCGTACCCTCCGATCAGGGCGTGAGACGAAGAGGTCGGGAGTCCGAGCCACCAGGTGACGAGATCCCAGGCGATCGCCCCGATCAGGCCCCCGAGGATCACCGTGGAATCGACGACGTTGAGGTCGATCAGGCCTTTGCCGACGGTCTTCGCGATCGCGGTGCCGAACACGAACGCCGCCACGAAATTCCAGAACGCGGCCCACACGACCGCGGCACTCGGCGACAGCACGCGCGTCGACACGACCGTGGCGATCGAGTTGGCCGCGTCGTGAAATCCATTGATAAAATCGAAGATCAAGGCGACGAACAGAATCGCCAGCACGAACCAGACGGAGGCGCCCATCAGGCGTGTTTGATCGTGATGGACTCGACCACGTTCGCGACGTCCTCAGCCTGGTCGAGCGTGCCCTCCAGATTGTCGTAGATCTCTTTCCACTTGATCAGCTCGATCGCATCGCGCTCCTTTTCGAACAGCTGGCCGAGCGCTTCGTGGTATATGGAATCGCCCTCCTCCTCGAGCTGCTTCGCTTCCACACAGTACTTGATGACGTCGTCGCCTTTCTTGAGCCGGCCCACTGCCTCGGCGAGCACACCCATCATCCGCTCCAGGACGTCGACCAGCCGCAGCACGCCCGGCGGGGCGGTGCCCAGCCGGAAGATCTGTGCGCGCCTGGCCGTGCCATCCATCGCGTCCATGACGTCATCGAGATCGGACGCGAGTTGGTGAATGTCTTCGCGGTCGAGCGGCGTGATGAAGGTGCGGTCGAGGCGGTTCACGACCTCGTGCGTCACCTGATCGGCTTCGTGTTCGAGCCGCTTCAGCGCTTCGACATGGGGTGTGCGGCGGTCCGGCGCAGCCTCGAAAACCTTCCGCAAAAACCCGACGGCTTCTTTGTTCCGGTTGGCCACATCGATAAACAGATCGAAAAACTCTTCTTCGCGCGGCAGGAGACGCACGGTATCTCCGGTGGGCGGTGGACCGCAAAGATAGCGGCCCTGTGGAATGACAACTAGGTTATCAGCCTCATGACTGCCACCCCCGTGCAACCTCAGCGGGTCGAGTTCGTCCGGGCCATTTCGCGCCTCGACGCCACCGCGCTCGTCGTCGGATCGATGATCGGGTCCGGCATCTACATCGTGTCGGCCGATATCCTGCGGCAGGTCCATTCCCCGGGTGTGCTGCTGTTCGTGTGGGTGCTGTCGGGAGTCGTGACCCTGCTGGGGGCGCTGTCATATGGCGAGCTCGCGGCGATGTACCCCAAGGCGGGCGGCAACTACATCTATCTGCGCGAAGCGATCTCACCGCTCTTCGGCTACCTCTATGGTTGGACGCTGTTTGTCGTGATTCAAACCGGCACGATCGATTCAAACCGGCACGATCGCCGCGGTCGCGGTTGCCTTAGCCCGCTTTACCTCGGTGCTCTGGCCGGGCCTCTCGCCGGATGTGCTTCCTGGTCTCGGCACCACGCTGCATCTGCCGCAGCCGATCGGCGACATCGCCGTCGGTATCTCACCCCAACGCATCTTCGCCATCGCCTCCATCGTGCTGCTCACCTGGATCAACGTGCGCGGCGTCAGGACGGCGGCGTTCATCCAGACCACCCTGACGGCGGTCAAGACGGCGTCCCTCGCCATGCTGATTCTGCTGGGGATCACGATCGGGCGAAACGCCGAGGCGATCGCCGCCAACTGGGGCGCGAACTTCTGGGTCGGCGGCGCCCTCACGCTGTCGGTCTTACCGATCGTGGGCGCGGCCATGGTCGGGTCGTTGTTCTCGATGGACGCGTGGAATAACGTCGGGTTCGCGTCCGGCGAGCTCAAGAATCCCGAGCGGGACGTGCCGTTCGCGATGGGCGCCGGTGTGCTGACCGTCACCACGCTGTACGTGCTCGCCAACCTCGCCTACCTGGTCGTGCTGCCCCAGGCCGCCATCGCCCACGCTCCACAGGACCGCGTCGGGACGGCGGCACTGCAGGCAATGTTCGGCACGCCGGGCCTGTACATCATGGCGATCGCGATCATGATCTCGACGTTCGGCTGCAACAACGGGCTGATTCTGTCGGGGGCGCGCGTGTACTACGCAATGGCGACCGACAACCTCTTCTTCAAGTCGGCAGCCAATCTGCATCCCACGTAC